>Ga0169931_10001126_pt1 | contig 43980 bp, 38 predicted proteins | sample Kivu_15m_20L_FD_129675 | JGI IMG/M metagenome (GOLD analysis project Ga0169931, IMG submission 129675) | Freshwater microbial communities from Lake Kivu, Western Province, Rwanda to study Microbial Dark Matter (Phase II) - Kivu_15m_20L... | ecosystem: Environmental > Aquatic > Freshwater > Lake... | reverse complement strand
TTTGGATACACTGTGTCGGCATCGGGCCGTCTCCTCCCTGAGCACAGGTTTGTTCTTGACAAACAACTTATGCCAAGGAGGGCGGCCTTTTTCAATCCACATGGTGAGAAATGCGGGCTAGTGATGTGATTCAGCTTTTGTCTTACGCTTCGCGCAATCTTCTACTGCGCAAAAAAAGGCACATCGCCCCTGGGTCGTGGGCGATGTGCCAATTAATTCATACCACCGGCGATGTCTCAGCCGGGATTACTCGCGGGGACGCACAGCGCCAGTCAGGCCACTGTAGTCGGCACGGTCTTCCGGGTGCCACAGGGGCTCGCCACGAAGTACCCGAGCTGCCAGGATTTCGAGCTTTTCCTTCGAGCCGGCGGGGGCTTCGGTGGGGATAAAGCCTTCTTCCTCGCTGCTGGGAGCGAAGTCTTCGTCGTGACCGTACTTCAGGATCGCTTCAAACACATTCCGCATTTGCCGCATCGAATCAAAACCTCCCATAACGCAAAAATGCACGTCATGCTGCCGGCGGATTCATAACGGGCCGCCTTGGCAGTTGTGACGCAGTGATTTGAGGGTGAAAACCGCTCCATCAGCCTTTCGCGGTACCGATCTTGCCGACCCTTTTGGCCTTCTGGCAGGCCTTGACCCTCCTGGCAGGTCGCATGGGGCAAGATCAAAACCAATCCTTCGCAGGGGGAACAGGACGGCTGCCGATTCGTGGCGCCAGGCCCTGGCTGCGAGCTTCTCAGGCGGGACCAACTTCCAACTCAGTTAAAACGGTTTATTGTCCCCGCCCGGCAGGTAAAGTCAAGCTTTTGGGATTGCAAACCGCCAGTTTGCCGAAAAGTGCAGGATTGCAAACGAGCCACCGCCTTCGCTAGAATGCGGGTTTGCCTTGGACCCCAAGGGGGCCGCCGGTGCGCGGATCCTATCTGGGGGTAAGTCCTTGGCCGCTCTGGCGTTGCCCCTGAGCCGTGCAGCTTCATGCTGTCACCGGCCATAAGAGGTATTCACTCCCAAAGCGCCCGAAACACAACCGGATCCAAATAAAGCGTCGTCATGTTCGAGTCCTTGCAAGAGAATCTGGCCGGTGCGTTCAAGACGCTGCGCGGCAAAAGCAAGCTGACCGAATCGAACATGCGCGACGGCCTGGCCTTGGTGCAGAAGGCCCTGCTCGAAGCCGACGTCAGCTACCCGGTGGTGAAGGACTTCATCGCCAAGGTCAGCGACGAAGCCCTCGGCGAACGCGTGCTCAGCGCGCTCGATCCCAGCCAGCAGGTCGTCGGCATCGTGCATCACGAGCTGATCGAGCTGATGGGCCCGGTGGATCACTCGCTGCATCTGAAGCCCGGCGTGACCGTGCTGATGATGTGCGGCTTGCAGGGCTCGGGCAAAACGACCACCACCGGCAAGCTCGGCCGGCTGATCAAAGAGCGCGGCAAGAAGCCGCTGCTGGTGGCTGCCGACCTACAGCGCCCCGCTGCGATCGAGCAGCTTCACGTGATTGGCCAGCAGCTTGGCATCGAGGTGTATTCGCAGCCCGGCGCGAAAGATCCCGTCGCCGTCTGCCAGGCCGCTGTCGCGCAGGCCAAGAAAAACAGCAACGACGTTGTCATCCTCGACACTGCCGGACGACTGCACATCGACGAAGAGTTGATGGAGCAGCTTCGCCAGATCGACCGGCGAGTCGAGCCCGAGCAGGTCTATCTCGTCGTCGACGGCATGACCGGTCAAGACGCCGTCAACAGCGCCAAGGCGTTCAACGACGCACTCGAACTGGACGGCGTGATCCTCACCAAGCTGGATGGCGACGCTCGCGGTGGCGCCGTACTGAGCGTCAAGCACGTGACCGGCGTGCCGGTCAAGTTCATCGGCACCGGCGAACATCTCGACGCCCTGCAGGAGTTTCATCCGGACCGGATGGCCCAACGCATTTTGGGCATGGGCGACATCCTGACCCTCGTCGAACAGGCCCAGCAGAAGTTCGACCAGGACGAGATGGCCAAGCAGGAAGAGCGGATGCGGAAGGGCGAGTTCACACTCGACGACTTCCGCAGCATGATGAGCCAGACCAAAAAGCTGGGGCCGCTCAACAAGATCATGAGTCTCATCCCCGGCATGGGCGGGATGCAGCAGATGATGGACTCGGTTGACGCCGAAGGGGGCATGAAACGCCTGGGCGGAATCATAGACTCCATGACTCCGGCCGAACGCCGTAATCCCTCGAAGCACATCGATCAAAGCCGCCGCCGCCGGATCGCCGCCGGCGCCGGTGTTGAAGCCAAGGAAGTCAGCGACCTGGTCAAGCAGTTCGATGGCATGGCCGACATGATGCGCCGCATGGCCAGCATGGGCATGGGCGATCGCATGCGAATGGTCAAGGAATTACAGGGGCAGATGTCCAATCCCAACGCCTCGCTGCAAAAAGCCAAGATCGGCACCGGCAAACGGCTCAGCTCCGACGAGCGCGCCAAACTTCGCAAGCAGCGTGAGAAAGAGGCCCGTCGTAAAAAACGCGACGGCCGCAAGTAATCAAGCACCCGTACACACGTTTCGTCACAACTTAAGAACCATTTAGACCGCTTAGACAATCGATCCAGGAGGACCGCGTGGCAGTTCGAATTCGTATGAAAATGATGGGCCGCAAGCATCGGCCGTTCTTCCGCATCTGTGCCGTTGACTCGCGTAACCCGCGCGACGGACGCGTGCTCGAAGAGCTGGGAACCTACGACCCCATGGTCAGCGAGACCGACGCTCGGGCGCTGCTCAAGGCCGACCGCATTGCATACTGGCTGGGCGTTGGCGCGCAGCCGTCGATGAAGGTCAAGACGCTGATCAAGAAGTACGGCACGGAAGGCACGCACGCCGCGGCTCAGACAGCCGCTCGCGAGAAGCTGGCCATGCCACGAATTGTTCCCGATCCGGGCACTCCGGCTTACGTTCCGCCGGCGCCGGGTTCGCAACCGGAACCCGCTCCGGCTGCTGCGGCTGCAGAAGCCGAGGCAGAAGCTCCGGCGGCCGAATCGACCGAGGAAGCCGCCGCGGAGTAGTGTTGTTGCGGACCGAATCGTTCCGTCCGCGCGTGAGATGATTTGCTGGTAACCGAGCTCGCCGCCATGCGGTTCGACGTGTTGACGTTGTTCCCCGAGATCCTCAGCGGATACTTGGGGCAGAGCCTGGTGAAGCTGGCCATTGAGCGCGGGCTGATCGAAGTCGGGCTGCACAACATTCGCGACTGGGCGGGTAGCAAGCACAATACCGTGGACGACCGTCCTTTCGGCGGTGGCCCGGGAATGGTGCTGAAGGTTGAGCCGGTGGTCGAGTGTGTGGAGGCAGTCCAGCAGGCCGCGAAAACTCCTGGCCACCTGATCATGCTTTCGCCCCAGGGTCGAAAGCTCGATCAGCGGATCGTGGAGGAGCTTGCCGCTCACCAGCGGCTGCTACTCCTGTGCGGCAGGTACGAAGGTTTTGACGAACGTGTGAAAGAGATACTACTGCCGGACGAAATTTCGATCGGCGACTATATCCTGGGCGGCGGCGAAGTTGCCGCGATGGTGCTGATCGACGCCATCGCCAGACTGGTACCCGGTGTCCTGGGAGACGAAGACAGTAACCGACAAGATTCCTTTTCCGGAGAGGACCGACTGCTTGAGTTTGCCCAGTACACGCGGCCCCGCGAATACCGCGGCCTGAGCGTGCCCGAGATTTTGCTCGGGGGCAATCACGAGGAGATCGCCCGCTGGCGAATGGAACAGAGTGCCCGCAGGACACGCGAAAAGCGTGCTGATCTGTGGGCCGAACGCGAAAACAGACGGAAATCGTAAACCCTATCTCGGCGGATGAGCAGCTCCGGCCGCGGTGAACCGCGGGCCTTGCGGCTGAGTGTCGAGCGAGCATACAAGTAAGCTATTACCAGAAAGGCCTGATTGCCATGAGCCAGCAGATTCTCAGTCTCGTCGAGCAAAAGTCGCTGAAGGGCGAAGTGCCCACGTTTAACATCGGCGACACTGTCGACGTTCACACCCGCATTCTCGAAGGCGAGAAGGAGCGGATCCAGATTTTCAACGGCGTCGTGATCGCTCGGGCCGGCTCCGGCACTCGCGAGACGTTCACCGTTCGACGCATCGTTGCCGGTGAGGGCGTCGAGCGCAAGTTCCCGCTGCACTCGCCGAAGATCGCCAAGATCGAGGTCAAGCGCAGCGGTATCGTTCGCCGGGCGAAGCTGTACTTCCTCCGCGATCGCGTCGGCAAGGCCGTGCGTCTGCGTGAGCGTCGCGGTGACGTGGCAGAGAAGAGCTAAACCACTTTCTGCTCGTTTGCAGCGTGGGATGCGTTGGGATTTAGCGCCGGCCAATCGGGGTGCGTGCGCCATGAAGCTTCGCCGAATGATCGCGCGCTTGCGCGCCGCCTGGCAAACCTACCAATCACTTGATCGCCGTGGCGAACGCGCCGCCGAACGCTTCGTGCGGAAGCGCGGGATGAAGATCGTCGGCCGCCGCGAGCGCGATCAATTCGGCGAGCTCGATCTGATCGCGGTCGACGGTCGGACCGTGGTGTTCATCGAAGTAAAGACCCGTCGCACGCACGGCGCCGGCCATCCGGCCGAAGCCGTCGACGCCGACAAGCAGCAACGGCTGACTCGCCTGGCGCTGGCCTATCTCAAGCGTCACGATCTGCTGGAGTTCTCCGCCCGGTTCGACGTCATTGCCGTCACCTGGCCGGAAAGCGCGCGAAAGCCCGTGATCGACTACTACCAGAATGCCTTCGAAGCGGTCGGTCGCGGCCAGATGTACAGCTGACCGCTGGAATCCGCTATTTGAACGGCCAATCGGCGCCCAGCGCTTTACGCTGGATCTCGCGAATCTCGGCCAAGCCGCCGCGGGCCAGCTTCAGCAGCGCCGCCAGTTCATCTTCGCTGAACGTGGCTTCTTCGCCGGTGCCCTGAACTTCGACGAAGCGTCCCGCGCCGGTCATCACCACGTTCATGTCGACTTCCGCGTCGACGTCCTCGACATAGTCCAGATCGAGCACCGGCCGGCCGCCGACCATGCCCACGCTGATCGCGCCGACGCTGTCCGAGAGCGGATACTTGGCGAGATCCGGAATCGAACCGATGGCGTCCACCAGCGCGATCAGAGCGCCTGTGATACTGGCCGTGCGCGTGCCACCGTCGGCTTCCAGCACGTCGCAGTCGACCAGGATCGAACGCTCGCCGAGCGCATCGAGATCGGCGACGGCCCGCAAGCTGCGGCCGATCAGCCGCTGGATCTCGGTCGTGCGACCGTCGACCTTGCCGACGTCGCGCCGCTTGCGGGGGCTCGTGCTGCCGGGCAGCATGCTGTACTCGCCGGTGACCCAGCCGCGTCCCTTGCCGACCATCCAGGGCGGAACGTTGTTCTCAACGCTCGCCGTGCAGAGCACTGTCGTGCGCCCGCTGCGGATCAGCACGCTGCCGGCGCTCGGCCGAGTGTAGCCGCGCTCCACGATGATGGGTCGCAAAGCGTCGGGAGTTCGGCCATCGTGTCGCGTGGACATAGAATCCTCATTCAGAGATTGAAGTGCAAGCGAAGGTCCGCGTTCAGCTCTGGGCTCCAAGGATCCAGGCGAGCACGCCCTTCTGCACGTGCAGGCGGTTGCCGGCTTGCTGCACGACCACGCTCTGCGGTCCGTCGATCACGGCGTCGGTCACTTCCTCGCCGCGGTGGGCGGGCAGGCAGTGCAGGAACAGGGCACCCTCGGGCGCTTTAGCCATCAGCTTTTCGTTGATCTGATAGTCCGCGAACACCTTGCGCCGGTGGGCCGATTCTTGCTCCTGCCCCATGCTGGTCCAGACGTCGGTATACACCGCCACGGCGCCCTTCACAGCCTCGGCCGGATCAGTCGTCTCCAGCATCTCGAGTTGCGGAACTTCTTTTTTCAGGTGAGTTCGGAAGGCGTCGTCGAACTGATATCCCTTAGGCGCAGCGATGGCGAACTTCAAACCCACGCGGCCGCAGCCTTCAGCCAGACTGCGAGCCACGTTGTTGCCATCTCCCACGTAGGCCAGCGTGTGCCCCTGGAGCCGGCCGATGTGCTCCTTCAGCGTGTAGAGATCAGCGAGCGCCTGACAGGGATGCGCCGAGTCGGTCAGCCCGTTGATCACCGCGCAGGTGCTGTACTTGGCCAGTTCGGTGGCGGTTTCATGCTTGAACGCCCGCACGACGATGACATCGGCGTACTGGCTCAGCACGCGACCAAAATCGGCGATGCTCTCGCGTGACCCGAAGCCTGCTTCCTGCCCCAGAAAGATGCTGCTGCCGCCGAGATTGGTCATGCCAGCCTCGAAGCTGACGCGGGTCCGCAGCGACGGCTTTTCGAAGAGCAGCGCCATCACACGGCCGGGAAGCAGCGCGTCGCGCCGTCCCTGCGCGTACTTTGTCTTCAAGTCCTCGGTGATCGCGAAGATGCGGTCGATCTCGGCCGACGACAGGTCGGCCACGGTAAGCAGGTTTCTCATAACACGGATTCCCAATGAATCGCCGACCAAAACTGCCCGCGGGCGACTCAGCCTGTTTGTTCCTTGATGACTTCGCAGAGAATATCGCAGCCGTCGTGCAACTCTTGCTCGGTGAGGTTCATCGCCGGCAGCAGACGAATCACCGTGCCGTGGGTGCAGTTCACCAGCAGCTTGCGATCCATGCAGCCTTGGACGACCGGCGTTCCATCGATTGACAGCTCGACGCCGATCATCACACCCTGCACGCGGACGTCTTGCACCAGGTCGCATTCGCTTTGCAGGGCTGTCATGCGCTCGCGGAAGAGGTCTCCCAATCGCTTGGCATGGGCGAGCAGCTTATCCCTTTCGATCATTTCCAAGGCCGCGATCCCTGCCCGAGCCGCAATCGGATTACCGCCGAACGTGGCCGCGTGCATGCCCGGTCGCAAGCTCGGTGCGATTTCGGCCGTGGTAAGCAGCGCTCCGCCGGCCACGCCGCCGCAAAGGCTCTTGGCCAGCGTCATCACGTCCGGCGTGACGCCGAAGTGCTGGTAGGCAAACCACTCGCCGGTGCGCCCGCAGCCGGTCTGCACTTCGTCGAACACGAGCAGCAGACCCTGATCGTTGGCAATCGACCGCAGCCCTTGCAGGAAGCCGTCGGGCGGAATGTTTACGCCCCCTTCTCCCTGGATCGGTTCGATCATGATCGCCGCAGTTTCGTCGTCGACCAGGCGGCTGACTGCTTCGAGATCACCGAACGGAGCGTACACGAAGCCGGCCATCAACGGGCCGAGACCTTCGTGGTACTTGGGCTGTGCCGTGGCGGAGGTGGCGCCGAGCGTGCGGCCGTGAAAGCCGCCTTCAAAGGTGATGATCTTGTAGCGCCCCTTGGGAGCGTGCAAACGCACGAGCTTGATCGCCGCTTCGTTGGCCTCGGTGCCCGAGTTACAGAAGAAGGCCTGGCCGCCGAAGCTGCGCTCGGAGAGCATCTGGGCCCACAGGCCCTGGGCTTCGGTATACCAGGTGTTTGGCACATGGATCAGCTTGGCGACTTGATCCTGCACGGCGTCGACAATTGGCTTGGGGCAATGGCCCAGCAGGTTACAGCCCCAGCCGGGAAAGAAGTCGAGATACTTCTGTCCGTCGGCGTCCCAGACCCAACTTCCTTCGCCGCGCTCGAGCACGATGCCATAGCGGCGATAGTTCGGCACCACAAACTTCGCGAAGGTGTCGATGATCTGGCCGGTCTTCTTGCTGGCCTGTGCGGTTGCCATCGTGTGGGTTCTCCGAGTATTGCGGTCCGGTGCGGTGGAACGTGCCCGCTGTTGGGGTGGAAACTGCTAGGACATCGCCGACGGCCAGCAGGTTCAGGAGTGGCGCGGTCAGGCCGCTTTCACCCTAACCGCGATCCTTGATGATTTCCGTTCCCACCCCTTTATTCGTGTAGATTTCCAGCAACAGGGCGTGTCGCACGCGACCGTCGATGATGTGGATCTTGCGGATGCCCTTGTCGAGTGTATCGAGACAGGCTTCGACCTTGGGAATCATGCCCCGTTCGATCGTGCCGTTATTGATCAGGTCGCGAGCCTCGGTTTCGGTCAGTGAGTGGATGAGCGTCTCCGGATCATCCTTCTTCAGTCGCACGCCGTTCACGTCGCTCATGTAGATGAGCTTTTCCGCGCCCATCGCCTGGGCCACGGCCGTGGCCGCCGTGTCGGCGTTGACGTTCAGCTTTTCGCCATTGGGTCCCAGGCACATCGACGGAATGACCGGCACGGTGCCCGCGTAGCAGAGATTGCTGATTGTGGTGCGATCGACCTTGGAGACCGTGCCAACCGAACCCAGGTCGATTTCTTCGCCGCCTTCGCCCGCGAGCATGAGCCTCTCGCCCCAGAGAACGTTCGTGGTGCGGAAGTTGAGCGGCGCAGCGCGGCCACCGAATTCTTCGATCCGATCGGCGATGTGCTCGTTGGTTTCGTAGCCCAGCACGCGTTCGACGATCTCGAGCGTGGCCGGGTCGGTATAGCGGCGCCCTTGAATGAATCTTGGAGTTAGGCCCGCGGCGTCCATCGCGCGGTTAATGGCAGCTCCGCCCCCGTGCACGACAACCGGCCGCATGCCCACGGTTTCCATGAACACAATGTCGACCAGGAGATGCCGTAAGGCATCCACGTCGTCGAGCAGGCTTCCGCCGAGCTTGATGACGGTCACCTTGTCCCGGAACTGGCGAATCCAGCCCAGGGCTTCAATCAATACGTCGGCCTTTTCCGTGGGGGTAAGCAACGCGGGCGCAAGCTCCGAGGTTCCAGCGGCCAGATCGGCCTGCCAGGAGGGGTTGTCTGCGGGAAAACGTATCATTGTAGGTGCCCCCCCATCGCTGTCAACGAGACCGCGGGCCTGCTGAGCGTCGCACGCCCTGACGATCCACGGGCAGTTCCGCACCCGTTTTTGCGACGGCCACTAGAACCCGCGCCGCTCACTTGCCAAGATGGTGAGTTCCGCCAAGTCCATTGGCAGTTATTTGGCAACCACAACTGATTTTCTTAGAGGCAGGACGTGAACGCTCCCCTGGCAGTCGTCATGGCCGCGGGCAAAGGCACCCGCATGAAATCCGAGCTGCCCAAGGTACTGGTCCCCGTGCTGGGCCGGCCCATGCTCGAGTATGTAATCGACGCCCTGCGAGAAGCTGGCATCGCCAAGATCGTCGTCGTCGTCGGTTACCGCGCGGACGATGTGAAGCAAACCGTGGGGGGGCAGGAGGATGTCGGCTTCGCGCTGCAAGCCGAACAGCGAGGTACCGGTCACGCCGTGATGAGCGCCCGTGAGCACCTCGCCGGGCACGATGGCGCCGTCGTGGTCGTGGCGGGCGACTCGCCACTGATGCAAACCAGCTCGATCCGTAAACTCTTGGCCGAATACGAGCGTTCCAAGTCAGCCTGCATTCTTGGGACTGCCCATAAAGACAATCCGCATGGACTAGGCCGGATCGTTCGCGACGCTTCGGGCAAGTTTACCGGCATTGTCGAAGAGAAGGATGCTACGCCCCAGGAGCGGCAAATCACGGAAGTGAACCTCAGTACCTACGTGTTTCACGGTCCGGATTTGCTCCACGCGCTCGAAGGCATTCGCTCAGACAACGCCCAGGGAGAGTACTACATCACCGATTGCCCGGGCGTGCTTTTGGCCGAGGGCAAGGACGTACGGGCGCTGGCGGTGCTCGAACCTTGCGAGGTTCTTTCGATCAATAGTATGGAGGAGTTGGCCGTCGTCGAGGATGCCATGCGGAGCATGGCGAAGGCGAAAGGCTAATCATTTCGTTACAATCGAGATTTGCCGTGGTAGATCCCTCCTGCAATCCCTGAAAACAGGGCCGTCCGCGTCCCCTCCGTTTTGCGGCGTTTGCGAGCCGAAAGTGATCCTGTTATGAACGATTTGAAGATTTTCAGCGGCCGCGCGAATCGCGATCTGACGCGCAAGATCTGCGATTACCTGGGGCTGCCGATGGCGCGGATCACGATCGGCAACTTTCCCGACAGTGAAATCAGTTGCAAAGTCGACGAGGACATTCGCGGCCGCGACGTGTTTCTGGTCCAGCCGACCAGCCCGCCCGTGAACGAAAATCTGATGGAGCTCTTGATCATGATCGAGAGCTGCAAGCGGGCGAGTGCCGAGCGGATTACCGCGGTGATTCCCTACTTCGGCTATGCCCGGCAGGACCGCAAGGATGAAGGGCGCGTCCCGATCACGGCCAAGCTCGTTGCCAACATCATCACTCGAGCTGGCGCGGATCGCGTGCTGGCGATGGATCTGCATGCGGCCCAGATTCAGGGCTTTTTCGACGTACCGGTCGATCACCTGTATGCGGCGCCGGTGCTGAACGAGTACTTTCTCGATCTGGGCTTCGACCCCAAGGAACTCGTGGTCGTCAGCCCGGATGAGGGAAGCATCAAGCGAGCACTGGGACATTCTGAGCGGCTGAATGCGGCGTTGGCGATCGTCGACAAGCGGCGTGCGGACGCGCTGCATACGAAACAGGAGAACGTTATCGGCGCATCGGTCGAGGGTAAGGTGGCCATCATGTTCGACGACATGATCAGCACGGCCGGCTCGATCTGCGGCGCGGCTCAGGTGATTCACCAGCGTGGAGCCTCGCGGATTTATGTGGCCGCGTCGCACGGCCTGTTGGTCGGTGCTGCGGTCGAGAAGCTGGCCAAGTCGCCGATTTACGAGGTCGTGCTGACCGATACGATTCCACTGCGGCCCGAGGCGATGATCCCCAAGATCAAAGTGCTCAGTGTGGCCCCCCTGCTTGGGGAGGCGATTAAGCGGATCCACCGAAATGAGTCCGTCAGCCGGCTGTTTGACTAATACGGCGGCTGAATAATTGGCCAGGGGGCTTGTGGCAGTTCAGGGCGGTTTTTCTGCCCAGCAGTCGCGAGAAATTCTTTCTGGGGACGGTCTTGAAAGATTCCGCCATTCGGGGAAAATGACTGGTTTGCCCCACTGGCAGTTGCGGTTTATTGGAAGGATTAACGAGGGACATGGCCGAAGCATTGAACGTTAAGAAGCGTGAATCACGAGGCAAGCGTGAAGCCAAGCGGCTCCGCGAGGCCGGCAGCATTCCGGCCATCCTCTACGGTCATGGCGAGGCCAACGAAAGTCTGGTGATCGTGGCCGACGAAATGTCGTCGGTCATTCGTCACGGCGGCCGTGTTGTCGAGCTTAAGGGGGCCGTGAACGAAAAGGCCTTCATTCGTGAATTGCAGTGGGATGTGTACGGCGTGGAAGTGCTGCACGTCGACTTTGCCCGCGTTTCGGAGCACGAGCGCGTCGAGGTTAAGGTCAAGGTTGAGCTGCGCGGCGAAGCTCCCGGCGTAAAAGACGGCGGGGCCGTCGAGCACCTGCTGCACGAAATCGAAATCGATTGCGAAGCTCTCTCGATCCCCGAAAAGATTGGCGTCAGCATTCGCGAACTGAAAATCGGCGATGCGATCACCGCGGGCGAACTGAAGCTGCCCGAAGGCGCAAAGCTTGTCAGTGATCCAGACGACGTGATCGTGCACTGCGTGGTGCATCGCGAAGAGGAAGAAGTCGAAGGCGGTGCCGAAGGCGCCGAGCCGGAAGTCATCGGTCGCAAGGCCGAGGACGAAGAAGAGGGCGAGGAATAAGCCGCCGACTGAAATGTTGGTTGGCCTCGGGATCCCATGAAGCTCGTTTTTGGCTCATGAAGCTCGTAGTTGGATTGGGAAATCCCGGCCGGAAGTACGAAGAAACGCGGCATAACGTCGGTTTTCGGGTAGCCGCGGAACTTGCCCGGAAATTTGGAAACACTCCGCCGAAAGCGGCCTTCCACGGAGAAGTGGTGGAAGCCTCGATCGGCGGCGAGAAAGTCCTGCTGTTGTGCCCGCACACGCTGATGAATCTCAGCGGCCAAAGCGTGCTGGCGGCGCGGGATTTTTACAAGGTGGAACACAAGGACCTGTTGGTCGTCGGAGATGACCTGAACCTGCCGCTGGGTAAGCTGCGGTTTCGGGCCAGCGGCTCCTCCGGCGGCCAGAAGGGGCTGAAGGACATCCTGCATCGCCTGGGTGGTGAGGATGTTCCGAGACTGCGAATTGGAATCGGCAGCCCTCCTTCGGGGCGCGACGTTGCCGGGTATGTGCTGGGCAGGTTTGCAAAGAACGAGATTGACGAGATTGAAATCGCCATCAAAGAGGCGGCCGACGCCGTGACCGTGTGGGTCCGCGAAGGCGTTGCCGTGGCGATGAATAAATACAACGGGAGCGCAGCCTGAGTCCCTCGGGCAGCCAGCATCCTTTGGGCCAATAGCGCCGGGCGCCTGCCGGGCGTTCAAACGAAGTCAACGACTCACGAAATTACCAGGAGAGCGGTTGTGCCAGTCAACGTTTACGAAGGCATGTTCATTCTGGATTCGAACCGCTATTCCCGCGATGCGGCTGGCGTTTCGGGCCAGATTCCCGAGATGATTCAAAAGCTGGGCGGCGAGATTCAGGCCAGCCGGTTGTGGGAAGAACGTCGCCTGGCGTATCCGATCAATGGCCAGCGCAAGGGCACCTATTGGCTCACCTACTTTAAGCTCGACAGCGGCAAGCTCACCGAGCTTTCGCGGATGTGTCAGATCAGCGAAAGCATCTTGCGAACGCTGTTTCTGAAGGTCGATCCGCGGATTGCCGAGACGCTAATCAGCCATGCCCAGAGTTGCACGCCGCTGCAACGTCGCGCTCCGGAACCTGTCGCGGCGCCGGCTGGCCCGATCGTCGACGACGACATTCCCAGCGCGATCGAATAACATTCCAGACTCCGTTGTTCTCAGCAGGCTAAGAAAGGAGCTGACGAATGGCTAGTTTTAATCGCGTCATTCTCGTCGGCAACCTGACGCGCGATCCGGAACTCCGCTATATTCCCAGCGGTACCGCGGTCACCGAGGTCGGCCTGGCCGTGAATGATCGCCGGAAGGGCGCGAACGGCGAATGGGTCGACGAGACGACATTTGTCGACGTCACGCTTTGGGGGCGTCAGGCCGAGATTGCCAGCGAATACCTGAACAAGGGTTCGAGCGTGCTGATCGAAGGTCGACTCAAGCTCGACACTTGGGAAAAAGACGGCAAGAAGAACTCCAAGCTCCGCGTGATCGGCGAACGTATGCAAATGCTCGGCAGCCGTGGTGGATCCGGCGGTGGGCCGGGTGGCGGCGGTGGCGGTGGATCGCGTCCTGCCCGCGCTGGCGGTGGGGGGGGCGGCCAGGCGCCCGTGCATGATGAGTTCGAAGCCGGACCGCCGGACGATGATATTCCGTTCTAACGAATAGGTATGCCCCGGGGGGCTGGCTAGGGCCGCGATGGTCCTTCACCCCGTTGGCTCACAGACATAGCGATTTAATTTCGAACGAGGTTACACGAGTCATGGCAAAGTCTTCCAAAGCTGGCACGCGTCTTAAGCGGCTTCCGCGCGGCAAGCACAACGGTGTTGAGTTGCTGCTCATTCAGTCGGTCGATCACGTCGGCCAGCAAGGCGACGTCGTCGAAGTGAAGCGTGGCTATGCCATGAACTATCTGCTGCCGCAGGGGCTGGCCACGATCGCCACCGACCATCACAAGCGGATGGTCGAGAAGCACCGCGCCAAGCTGCAAGAAATCCAGAACGCCCGAATGGCCGGCCTGCGTCAACTTGCCGACAGCCTCGCCCGCCAGAGCATCACGATCGAGGCCAACGCCAACGACGAAGGCCATTTGTACGGCTCGGTCGGCGCGCCCGAAATCGTGGCCGCCCTCAAAAAGGCCGAATTCACGATTACCGCCGATCAGGTTCGCCTCAAGGGCCCCCTCAAGGAACTCGGCCTGTACACGGTCAATATCCATCTGGGTCACGAGGTCGAAGCCGAACTCAAGGTCTGGGTTGTCCCGACCGTCGCCGAAGAGCATGCCGAAAAGAAGTAAGCTTGCCGCTCGCTTCGATCGGTCATTGACAGATTCTCAACCGTCAATCAAACAAGGGCCCGCGCCAATCGGTGGTGCGGGCCCTTGTCGTTTCGACGGCGTAAAATCCCCGCTTTGCGGAAGTTAGCTCGCGTCGTGGCGCCCGGCGGAGAGGGTCGCCGTAAAATGTGCCTCGTAACAGTGCTTGCTGCCGGCCGCGCTCTACGGGAAACTACACGGACGGACGATTGCTACCGATTCACCAGCGCAGGGACGCCATGCGATGAAGATCAATTCCGAGATTCTTGACCGCCGGCCGCCTTGTAATCTCGAGGCCGAACGCGGCGTGCTAGGCAGCATCCTGTTGCTCCCGGTCGTATGCGACGATGTCGCACTCGTGTTGCGCGCCGAGGACTTTTACGATGACGCCAACCAGCTCATCTACACCCATCTTCGGGAGATGCACGACGAGGGGCGCCGGATCGACATGACGTTGCTGGTGGAGCGGCTGCGCAGCAAGGGAGACTTTGATCGCGTCGGCGGCGCGGCCTACCTGGCCGAAGTGCTGCAATCCGTACCCACTGCGGCCAATGCCACGCACTACGCCGAGATTGTCAAAAGCAAGTCGACCCTCCGCGCCCTGATTCACTCGAGCACCGAGATTCTGCGCGACGCCTACGAAGAAGCCGAGGAGTCGAAAGAGTTGCTGGCTCGCGCCGAACAAAGGATCTTCTCAATCCTGGATCAACAGGGCACGGGCGACCTGTCTTCGATACGCGACATCCTGCAAGAGGCGATGGTCCGGATCGATGCCCGCATGAAGCAGGAGCACGCCATGGGTGGCGTGGAAACGGGTTTCCGCGATTTTGACAGCATGACGGGCGGCCTTCACGATTCCGAACTCGTCATCCTGGCGGCTCGGCCGAGTATGGGCAAAACGGCCCTCGCGCTGAACATGGCCGAGCATGCGGCCTTGTCGCAGGGAGTCGGCACACTCTTTGTGAGCCTCGAAATGTCCTCGGTCGAACTTGCCGACCGCTTGCTTTGCTCGCTGGCCCGCGTGAATGGCATGCGGCTGCGCAACGGTTCGATCTCGAACGACGATCGCCGCCGACTGGTCGAGAAGGCTGCCGAGATGAGCCAGGCCCCGCTGTTTGTGGATGACACACCGAGCCGAACGATTACGGAAATCGCCGCCACGGCGCGTCGGCTGAAACGCCGCAGCAACCTGGGGCTCGTGGTGATCGACTACCTGCAACTCATTGAGCCGGACAACTCCCGCGACCCGCGGCAAGAGCAAGTCGCCAAGATCGCCAGGCGGCTTAAGGGTCTGGCCCGCGAGCTCAAAGTTCCGGTGATGTGCCTGGCGCAGCTCAATCGGCAGGCTGAGGCCACGCGCGACAATAAGCCACGGATGAGCCATCTGCGCGAAAGCGGTGCTATCGAACAGGATGCCGACGTCGTGATGTTCGTGCATCGCGAAGAGTATTACTGCACGAACGAAGAGGATAAGGCCAAAGTAGCTGGCGAAGCGGAGTTAATTGTGTCCAAGCAGCGCAACGGCCCGACTGGCGACGTGAAACTCTCCTGGCTCAAAGACTTCACGCGATTCACGGACGCGGCGAGTCGTCCTTACGACGAGTTCGAGCAGTTCAACGCAGCCGACACCTTCTGACCCATCGGTTGTGGCAAGTCGATTCGCGTGTTTCGCGGCATCGTTCAGCTAGCAGCGCCTGCTGCCAGCGTTCTTTCCGGCGTGAGCTGATCACAGAAACGTCCAGCATGGGCGAATTTCGTCTTGTCGCGTTTCGCGGCTTGCAGTATTTCTACGCCGCTTAATCGAACCGAACCCAAGCGCGATCACATCTGCTTGCTTCGGTACGACCAGAAAGCGGCCGGCGACCGCAAGCTTTCGGCGTCTCGACCTCGACTGAGGGTGGACGCTCGGACTTGCGTTTAGCCTGCCGCACCCATCTCCAAGTTTCGTCAACGTGATTCACAAGCGAGCGTTCATGGCTCCTGTCGGCCGCGAGGTCTGGGGATTATTGCGCCAAGCGTCGGCCGCGCTGTTGGCGTGCGCCGTCGTTGGGGTGACGATCGCCCTGGCTCAGCCGCCGGCCGGCCCCACGGCGTCGGTTCCGACGCCGCTTCCGCCCATCGCCGAACAGCAAATGTCTGCCTCGGTGCAGGTCGTCGACATTCAGGTCCAAGGCAACCGCACTCACTCCCGTGAGAAGGTGCTCAACGCGATGACGATCCGCATCGGTCACGCGTTCGACCAGGCCGCCTTTGAAAAGGACATCAAGAAGCTCACGTCGCGCAGCTGGTTCGTGCACGTCGTGCCACGCAAGGAATTCGTGCCCGGCGGCGTCGTGATCACGCTGGAAGTCATCGAACGACCCGTGCTTGAGTACGTCCGATACTTCGGCAACTCGGTGAACGAGCGAGCACTCAATAAAGAGACCGGCCTGAAACCGAACGACGCGTTCGATCCCTACGCCGTCCGCGAGGCCGCCCGCAAGATCGAAGCCTACTACGAAGGTAAAGGTTTCAGTGGCGTGAACGTCGAGATTGCCGAAGGCGATAAGCCAGGCGATCGCGGCGCAGTATTTCTGATCAATGAAGGCAAGAAGCTCAAGTTTCGCAAAATCACCTTCGAGGGGAACAGCAAGGAAATTGCTCCTGACGGGCGGTTGAAGAAAGTCATCCAGTCGAAGCAGCCCATTCTGTGGGTGCTCAAAGGTGAAGTCGACCAGCAAACGCTCGACGAAGACCGCGAGCGATTGCTCGAGTACTACCGCAGCCTGGGTTTCTTCAAGGCCACGGTCGGTCGCAACCTGCAGTACAACCGCGACGAAAACAAGCTCGACGTCACCTTCCACATCTACGAAGGTCCGCGCTACAACGTTCGCAACATCTCGTTCATGGGCAATCGGATCTTCCCGACCGAAGCCCTGATGCCGACCCTTAAGCTGGCCTCGGGCGATCCGTTCGATCAGTCCGTGCTGAACAAGGATATCGGCACGATCAAGGATCTCTACGGTTCGAACGGTTACGTCTTCGCTGATGCCATCGGCGAACTGCGGTTCGACCTCGAGCCAGGCATCGTCGACATTATCTACAACATGCAGGAAGGGCAGCAGTGCCGGGTCGGCGACATTCGCGTCACGATCAAGGGTGACAATCCTCACACCAAACAATCCACGATCCTCAATCGCCTTGACTTCCGTCCCGGCGACATTGCCGACATTCGCAAGTTCCGCAATAGCGAACGCCGCGTGCAAGCCGCGGGTATTTTTAACGTCGATCCCTCCAAGGGCGACGTTCCGCGGCTGACGTTCTCTCCCCCGGAAGGAATGGAAAACATCGCGGGCGGAGACAAGGGAACTCGCGGCACCGGGCGCTCAGCGAGTCGTCCGGCGGTACGCGGTCAAAGCCCGGATGGCGCGATCCATGCCCCTCAGCAGCCACGAGCCGGTGGCGTGAATGGCGATCCGCGATTTGTCATGGGCGCCCCCGTCAATAAGCCGCAGCAGACTTACCGTCCACAATCGACGACGCAGCAGCAATATCCCCAGCACCAACAAGCACCGGCTGGCGGAGACCCCTTGCGGCAGGCCGCCACCAATCCGCAAGCGGTCCGCGCTCAAAGCCCGGATGGATATGGCGGCTATGGTGGTACGGCGGTGAATCCGCTTCCGCCGAATTCGCAGCCTTATGTACAGCCGCCCTCGCCGTACGCCCCACCGCCGGCGTCGTCTTCGCCGTATCAAACCGCGCCTGCCACGTTGCCGCAACAGGGCGCGCCTGCCGCCTATCAGCAACCTCCGGCCGCTGCGCAGTATGGATCGCCCTATGGGACACCCGCCGCGCAGCCTGCGGCCGCCCAGCCGGTCTATCAAGCGTATGGCACGCCCGGCTACACCGGAGCGACTGTCGGCACGCCGCCCACGGGTGTCACGCCTGTGCAGTACGAACAGCTTCCCGATCCCCGTGAAAACTTTTCCGAGCCGCGCGACTTTGGCGGTCCGCCGCTGGTGGCGCCCCCCTCGGGCAGTTTCCTCGGCGGCGAACCGCTGCCGCCGCAACAACCGGCGCTGCCCATCGACATTGTTGCCAGCGAGGCGCAGACCGGCCGGTTCATGTTCGGAGCCGGTGTGAACTCGAATGCCGGCGTCGTCGGCTCGATCGTGCTCGATGAACAGAACTTCGACTGGCGCCGCTTTCCTACGAGTTGGGAAGACATTCGTTCGGGTCGGGCCTGGCGTGGCGCCGGTCAGAAATTTCGGATGGAAGCAGCGCCAGGTACCGAAGTCCAGCGCTACTTGATCAACTTTTCAGAGCCCTTCCTGTTTGATACGCCTGTGAGTTTTGGTCTGTCGGGCTACTATTTCAATCGCTTTTACCAGGATTGGATGGAACAGCGGCTGGGCGGTCGCGTCACGCTCGGCTATCAGTTCACGCCGGATTTCTCGGGCAACATTGGCCTGCGGGCGGAAGATGTGCTGATCTCGGCGCAGGGGGAGAACAGAAATGTCCCCTCGATTGAAGAGGTATTGGGGCATACCCAGCTTTATAGTGTTCGAAGCTCACTTGCTCACGACACGCGTGACAGCACGTTCCTGCCCACCGAGGGGCACTACGTGGTCGGCTCGTTCGAATACTTTATGGGTAGCTACTTCTACCCGCAGTTCACGGTAAATGCACAAAAGCACTGGCTGCTGCGTGAGCGTCCGGACGGCACGGGCCGCCACACATTCAGCTACTACAATCAGCTCGGATTCAGTGGCGACAACACGCCGGTTTACGAGCGATTCTTTGCGGGCGGTTTCTCGACACTGCGTGGATTCTTTTTCCGTGGAGCATCGCCCACGGAAGCCAGCACGGACGATCCCTCGCATTTCGCGATCGTCGGTGGTAACTTCCAGTGGATCAACTCGCTGGAGTATATGTTTCCGATCACCGCCGACGACGCTTTGAAAGGCGTGGTCTTCGTCGACTTTGGTACCGTTGAAGAGAATATCTCGATCAATTGGAGCGATTACCGCATCTCGCCGGGTGCCGGCCTTCGCGTGACCATTCCGGCGATCAGCGCCGCACCGATCGCCATCGACATCGCCGGCCCGATCCAACGTGCCGATGGCGACTTGATCCAGAACATCAGCTTCTTTGTGGGCATGGGCCGTTAGTCGCCCAGGCTCAATACCAGCCCACGCCGTAGCGGAACGCCGGCCGGCCATAGGTGTAGCCATAATACGGCGAGCCGAAGCCGTAATAGCCCCCGCCATAGTTCGGCCGCGCATAGACGCGAGCGCCGCTGGGGTAGGGGCGATAGTAGCTTCCTACGCGACCATAGCCATAGCCATACCGCGGTCCGTAGAATGCCCGATTGGGTGCATAGTAGCCGCGGCGCGCGTAGTACGGTCGATATGCGACCTCGGTTGTGGCCACACGGCCAATCGCCGCAGGCACAAAATCGGCCGGCGTGGCCATGGTCTGGCCGAGCGCGGCGGACGAAACCAAGCTGCCCGCACCCAACGCGACGGCAAACAGCCATTTCTTTGCAAGCGTCATCGAACTGACCTCCTTCGGATGGTTCCGATGGTCGCCAGTTCGAGCGGATGCAAATGAAATGCCGTTCGTGGACGGGATCGCCTGCGAATGGCGGGCGAGCTCTCGAAACTACGCTGCGCCGCCGTGCAAGCTTTCGGCCAGCTTGCCGAGCGCTTCCGTCTCGATTTGCCGCACACGCTCGCGGGTGAGCCCCAGCGTTTCGCCGATCTCCTTCAGGGTTTTGGGCTCGTTGTCGGCCAGCCCAAACCGCATTCGCAGCACGGTCGCTTCGCGGGGGTCCATCGTCTCGAGCATTTGCAGCACGTGGACCAGGTTGTCGCTGTCAATCAGCTCCTCGTCCGGACTCTTCAGCCGCTCGTCCATCACCATCTCGCCCAGCGACCAGCCGCTGTCCGTTTGATCGGTTTGCGGGGTGGAGTTATAGATCCGAATCGCCTTTTTGATGATCGGCAGCTTCTTTTTCGGCAGACCCAGCACGCGGGCGATCTCTTCGGGCGTCGGCGTGCGGCCCAACTCTTCGGCAAGGCGGGCGGTCGCGCGCCGCCACTTCGAAAGCAGCTCGACCATATAAGCCGGAATCCGGATCGTCTTCGCCGTGTTGATCAGCGCCCGTTTGATCGACTGCTTGATCCAGTAGCTGGCGTAGGTGCTGAATCGGGTGCCGACGCCGGGGTCGAAGCCTTCAACCGCGCGGAGCAACCCCAGGTTGCCCTCTTCGATCAGGTCCTGCAGGGAAAGACCTTTGCCCGTGTAACCACGAGCAATGTTCACGACCAGGCGGAGGTTGGCGCGGACCATGCGATCGCGGGCACGGCCGTCGCCGTTGCCGATGGCGGTGGCCAGTTCGTGCTCGTCCGCCGCGGTGAGCAGCGAGGTCTCGTTGATCTCGCGGAGGTAGGTCTCCAGCGGAGTCTGAACGGCCGAGGTGGTGCGTCGTCGTGTGGTGGGCATGCGATTCCGCGGGCTAAGGATGTACCGAAGTTGAACACAAGCAACTATCGTCGTCCCCAGCAGCGACTCTATAAGAACTGCCGTAAGCGACGCCGTGCGACGAATGTGCGGCGAGTGATGTAGGGTCACGACTTAGCGATCAGTCCGAACCCACCGATTGTTGACGGCGGAGGTGGGCCGGAAGTTCGCTCTCAGCCGGCCTCCGAACGTCGCGATCCTCAGCAGGCATGTCGGGGCATGCGCATTGTGCCGGTTGTGCGCCGTCGCGAGCCGGACGTCGTTCGCCGCGACTCGCACCGCGCCCGCAAAATCCATCCGTTCGCTCCACTTGACAACTAAGTGCATTGCTACAATAATGCACCAATGCAGTTGGAGGTTTCCCGTGACTGACGCGTCGCTCCAGTTCGAAATCCAGCCCCACAGCGGCGTCCCGATCTACCGCCAGATCATGGACCAGGTGCGAGCGCTCATCGCCAGTCGTCGCCTGCCACAGGGGGCCATGCTGCCCAGCATTCGGCAGTTAGCCACCGATCTCGAAGTGAACATGATGACGGTCTCCAAGGCCTACGCCAGGCTCGAGGCGGACGGCTTTCTGGAACGTGTGCGCGGGACCGGCATGCGCGTCCGCCCCCAAGAATTATTGCCCTCGCTCGCCGAGCGGCAGCAGGAACTCGCACCGCTGGTCGAGCCACTGGTGACCCGTGCTCTGCAGCTTGGGCTAACCGAACCTCAGCTTATCGCTTCCGTCCGATCTCATCTCAAGGAGCGTCAGTCGTGGAACAAATCGCCATCGACATCGCGGGGCTGACCAAGTCCTACGACCGGAAACAGGTCCTGCAGGGCGTCGATCTGCGCGTGCCGCGCGGCGCCGTCGTCGGCCTGATGGGCATGAACGGCTCGGGCAAGAGCACGCTCATCAAGTGCCTGCTGGGACTGGTGCGCCCTGACGGCGGCTCGGCGCGGCTGCTGGGCGACGACGCGCGGAATCTTTCGCCCGAGGTGAAAGGTCGCCTGGGCTACGTGCCGCAAGTCGTACATCAGCTCGACTGGATGAAAGTCCGGCACCTGATCCAATACACCTCGACGTTCTATCCCAATTGGGATGATCGTTGGGTTACTGAGCTAGTTGAGCGGTGGCGGGTCCCGCTCGACCAGCGTGTGCAGGCCCTCTCGACAGGGCAGCTCCAAACCCTGGCGATCGTGCTTGCGCTCGGGCATCGGCCTGATTTGATGGTCCTCGATGAGCCCGTGGCCAGCCTGGATCCGGTCGCTCGGCGCGACTTTCTGCGCTCGATTCTGGAACTGGCCCGCGACGGCAACCGCACCGTGCTGTTCTCGACGCACATCAGTTCCGACCTGGAACGCGTGGCCACGCACGTCGCCATTCTGCACGCGGGCCGGATTGCCAGCTATTCGGAACTGGACGAACTGAAGGATCGCGTGAAGCGGCTGCGCGTGCGAGCGCTGGAAGACCTGCCGTACGAACTCGAGATTCCCGGCCTGCTGACTTCCAAGGTCGAAGGCCGCAGCGCCTTGGCCACGGTGAGCACGGTGACGCCGGAGCTGCTCGACGACCTGGCCGATCGCTATCAGGCCGAGGTGCGCGTAGAAGACCTGAACCTCGAAGAGATCTTCGTGGAGCTGAACGGCCATGGGTAGGCAGATTTGGTGGATCCTGCGTAGTTACCTGTCGAACAAGATGTTCCTTGCGGTGCTGGCTGGCCTGGCCTTGTGGGGACTGTTCGTGGGAGCGGACGCTCTGACGAACACGGTGCCCAACAAGTCGAACATTCCGGCGCCGCCGCGCGGAAGTCTGGTAGTTTCCTCGAAGGAATCCCTTGAATATGTCCGGCGCGAGCGCCTGGAAGCCCAGGTGGACGACATCGATCCGGGCAATGTGTGGATCTATCAGGAGATGGCTCGCCAGGACGCGGCTGGACATACGCCTGGCACGAACTATTCCGTTGATTCCCCGCCGGCATCGTTCTACGAGATACTCGACGAGTTTCCTAACCTGCGGAACGTGCGGTTGAGCAATGTGCAATCGGCAGGTCTGCAGCATCTAGCCGGCCGCCGCGGCATTAAGTATCTGCAGGTTGCTGACCTCGGGCCGCACGGGATGGCGGCCATCGCGCAACTCCCCGACCTCGAGCGTCTCGATCTGCAAGAGCATATGCCCGTACAGGGCATCGATCAGCTCGTGAACCTTCCCCGGCTGGAGATGCTTGTCCTCGGGAACCTGGCCACCGTAAACGATGCAGTTCTGGCCGACATTGCCCGCTTGCCGCACCTGCGAGTGTTCGGCGTTCGATCGACGTACTTTAGCCACGAGGAGATCATCAGTGACGACGGGCTCCGTCAGCTTGCTAGTGCGCCGAGTCTGAAGACGATTTACGTCGGAGGCCCTCGTCTTCCCAAACACTTCGATATCCTCGTCCGAGCTCGAGAAGTCCTTCCCTCGATCGACGTAGAGCCCGCGATGGTGCCACGGCGGTATCCCTGGGTCGCCGGCTACTTTCCGGCGGTGGCGGCGGTTGGCATCGGCATTGTCGTAGCCAGCCAGCTAAGTAGTCCGGCAAGTCGCCTGGCACCCGGTTTTCTGCTGGCCCACGCGATCACGGCGGGTGGATGGCTGTGCGGGATCTTGCTGGCGATGCTTCTGTTCATGGTTTCCGTGCGGCAGCCTGTAGTGCAAAGCCTGATCCTGTGTAGCGCCGCGGCAATGTTCTTCTTCGCCGCGGGCGTCGATTCGGTCAGCAAGCGGCGACTTGGTCCTGCCGCCCGAGCGACGCTCTGGGATTGGATCGTCGGACTGGGTGTGCCGCTGGCAATTCTTGCGGGCGTGCTCCCCGACGCGCGCGAGTATGCCCTGCAGTGGCGCTTGTTGGTCGTGTTGGTGGCCGGCGTTTTCTTACTCGTGGCCATGTGGCACATCGTTGCGATCCTCTACCGATTGCCGGTAGTCCAGGCCGTTGACCGGCCATTGCCGCAGTACGACGGCTTCCTGCAGGTCAACCGGGTTTCACTTCTTGCGCGACGCGAGCGACTCATCGAGCGCTGGAGCGAAGGAGCTGCAAACTGGACATCGTGGAGGAGCCTGCAGCGGCTGCGAGCGGGAAATCCGCCGCTCAACGTCATTCCCTTCGTCGCGATGTTCCTGGTCGGCGCTCTGCCCGTCTTCATCACCTTGCGTCGCGTTCGCCCGGGGGCCGGGCTGGATCCGGGCCCGTTTTTCGTCTTCTTACCGCTGATCATGCTACTGATGATCTGTGGGCAGGTAGCTCTGAAATGGCGGCAGCGGCTAACTTGTCTGGATGTTGAGTCGCTGCGACCTATGTCGCGGAGCGTGGTCCAGCGCGACTGGGCAATCGCGATGCTGCTCGATTTGCTCCCGTCCGCGGCGATCGTGGGGTTAGTCGTTGGCGTAGCGAGCCAAGTGGACCTAAACGCCATGGAGCTGGGCAACTGGCTCCGGGTGCTACCCGCGTGGCCAAACTTGCTCGGGGCGTTCGTGTTTCTGACCGCCGTGCTGTGGATGATCACCGCGGCGGCCTGCTCGCTGCTGGTGGTCATTGAGCGGCAGTGGATGCGTCTTGCACTCACTGTGCTGCTGCTGCTGATGAACTCCGTCGGAATGGGGTTTCTCCTGGCCTTTCGCCCGGGAGGTCCGCCGCGCAACCTCACCGCCTGGGATGTTCTTCCAACGCTCTGGTTGCCGCTCGTCACCGGGGCGCTCGTGCTGGCGGGCATGTGGCATCGATGGGTCCGGATTGATTTCGATCGCCGTTCGTAGTCGGCATGATTACAGACGAGCTCAAGGCGTGAACATTCAGGTGATCTTCGTGGAGCTGAACGGCCATGGCTAAATCCATCTGGTGGGTTCTGCGGACCTATCTGACGAACAAGGCATTCCTAGCGGCTCTGGCATTCGTGGGGCTTTTGGTATTTGGTTTTGCTAGCCAGTCGTTTTTACGCTCGACTCCGAATCAGTCGAATATTCCCACAATGCCGCGCGGTCGACTGCCCGTTAACGTGGTCCAATCCCTGGAAGATGTGCGACGCGCGGGTGCTGAAAGCGAAGTCGACGAGATCGATCTGAACGCGCTATGGTGGAGTACGGAGCGCGCGCGTAAGGAAGCTGCACGAGGCACGCCGGCCGCGGACTACGTCATCGCACCGTCGGGGGAGCTGTTTGACGCCCTCGATGAATTTCCCAATTTACACATCATTCGGATGAGCTTGCCTGGCGCCAGCGGCGCGGTGAAGAAGCTCGCCGGGCGAGACGCGATTCAGTATCTGAGTATCGGGGGGATTCGCGATGTCACGCCGCTGGCTGAGATGCGGGGGCTTGAGCGAATTGACCTGGACGTCTATGAGCCCGTCGCAGGCTTAGCGGCGCTTGCGCAACTACCCAAACTCAAAATGCTCGTTTTGGCCGGAGATCAGGCCCTTAGTGATCAAGCTCTGGCGGAATTGGCGAAGTTGCCACACCTGGAGGTGCTTGCGATTCGTCATCAGTTTGCGAATCGCTTGATCACCGATGCAGGGCTGGCGAAACTGGCCGAGGCGCCAAGCCTGCAAACGATCTACGTTGGTGGAGGATCGACGGTAAAGGAGTTCGATCTGCTGGCCCGATGTCGGCGCCTGCTGCCGGTTGTCAACGTACAGCCGGCAATCATTGTCTCACCCTTTCCATTTACGGTGGCCATCTTTCCAGCGCTACTGGCGATGGCCGTTGGGTTCATGGTGGCCAATCAGTTTCGCAGTCCAGCCAGTCGCCTTGCGCCGGAGTTCGTCACAGCGCATGCAATCGTCGCCCTGGGTTGGATGGTGATCATTCTGTTCGTCATCGCAGTGTGTTTGAGTGTCACACGTCAGCCCCTGTTGCAGAGCCTTGCGACGGGGGCTGTGGTGAGTGTGTTTGCCTTTGGCGCGGGCGTTAACGCGGTGAACCAACGCCTTCTCGGCCCCGCAGCTCGCTCGTCGATCTGGAATTGGGTCGCCGGCGCTTGCATGTGGACTTTCTTTCTCACCCTGGGATTTCCCATCGCCAGGCAGAGCCTGGCAGCCTGGGGGCTGGCGATGTTGGCTGTGACCGGGATTATCGCTTTGGGTTATCTCCGGCAAGCTCTGACTGTACTACGCGATCTGCCGGCTGCGGGGGTGTCGAACGCGATGGCTCAAGGCAATCAGGCGGCCACACTCTTCGATTCGAGATGGGCATTCTTTGCCGTACCGCGCCGCGAGCAAATGATTGAAAGCTGGGCCGCTGCTCCCAGGGCTTGCAGCCTAGGGTTTCGCCTTTGGCGCTGGCGCGCGGGAAACTTTCCGCTTCCGATGTTTCGCTTCGTGCTCTTGTTTGCCGCAGGCGCGGGCGGAACACTCGTGATGCTGTCCGGAGTTCAGGGAAAAGCAGGCGTTAGTCCAACCGTGGTCGTGGTGCTCTCGCTGATTATGTTCCTCATGGGCTGTGGGCAGATCGCCACGGTGTGGCGCAAGCGACGCACTTGTCTGGATGTCGAATCGTTGCGGCCGATTTCGCGCAGCGTGCTCCAGCGAGACTGGGCGATCGCCCTGGCATTGGATCTGCTTGTGCCGGCGATCCTCGTGGGGTTGGCCAGTGCCGTGGCGCTGCAATTGCGCGGCGACTGGCGATCGAGCGAAGCCTGGCGGCTGCTGGTCAGCAATTGGCGCGAGATCCTGGTCTCGTTCGCGATACTCAGCGCCGTGTTGTGGCTCGTGACGATCGCGGTTACCTCGCTGGCAACGATCATCGAACGGCTTTGGCTGCGCGTGGTTGTTCTGCTTTCCACACTCACGGCGAGCGGCGCAGCGTTTGGGCTTCTCCTGGCGCTTTCGACGGACCTGCCGCGCCGGTCGATTGAACCTGTGGAGATACTGCCGTTGCTTTGGGTACCGACCGTGGTCAGCCTGATCGTCATTGCCTGCATGTGGCGGCTGTGGACACGGATCGATTTCGATCGACGATCGTAGTCTCACCGTCGAAAACACGAGATTCGGAGGCTTGAATCCCAACCCGACGCGTGAGCGAGGCGGAATTGCCGAGCGACCTGGTACTCCGCCTCGCTCACGCGTCGGTCTAGGATTGGAACTCATTGGCGCAAAAAAAAACGCCCCCACGAACTGGGCAGTCCGTGGGGGCGTATGCTTTCAAACGTGAAGCAGGCGATCGCTTACTTGATCAGCGGACCCGAGTCGCCGCCGACGCCACCCTTGAGTTCCTGGGCGGGAGCGCTGCTGGAACCCTTTCCGGACGACGATCCGTTGCTCTCGGCTTCCTCTTCGATCTGGTCATCGGCCCAATCAACGCGCTTCCGCGAGAGGCCGATCTTCCGTTCGCCGGCGTCGACCCGCAGAACCTTGACTTCGATCGGGTCGCCAACCTTGACGATCTCTTCGGCGTTCTCGACCTTGTGGTCTGCCAGCTCCGAGATGTGCAGCAGGCCTTCCAACCCGTTCTCCAGGCCGACGAACACACCAAAGTTGGTGATCTTCGTAACGGTGCCGGTAACGAGTTGGCCGGGCTGATACTTGCTCGGGATGTCCGTGGCCCAGGGATCCTCTTCGAGCTGCTTGAGGCCCAGAGCGATGCGGCGACGCTGCTGGTCGACCGAGAGCACCTTGCACTCGACGGTCTGGCCCTTTTCGACCACTTCGCTGGGATGGCTGATCTTGCGGGTCCACGACATGTCGCTGACGTGCAGCAGGCCGTCGATGCCTTCTTCGATCTCGATGAAGGCGCCATAGTTCGTAAGGTTGCGAACCGTGCCTTTGACCAGCGTGCCAGGCGGATAGCGCTCGGCCACCTTGTCCCAGGGGTTGGCCTGGGTCTGCTTCATGCCGAGCGAGATCTCCTGCTTGTTCTTGTCGATGTTGAGCACCACGACGTCGATCTCGTCGTCGATGTGCACCAGCTCATTGGGATGGCTGATACGCTTGGTCCACGACATCTCGCTGATGTGCACGAGACCTTCGATGCCCTCTTCGAGCTTCACGAAGGCACCATAGCTCATCACGTTCACGACCGTGCCGCGAACGACCGAACCCACCGGGTACTTGTCTTCGACCGATTCCCACGGGCTGGCGCTCTTCTGTTTCAGGCCGAGGGCGATCTTTTCCTTCTCGCGGTCGACATGCAGGATCTGGACTTCGATTTCCTGATCGATGGCGACCATCTCCGACGGGTGACCGATGCGGCCCCAGCTCATGTCGGTGATGTGGAGCAGGCCGTCGATACCGCCCAGGTCGACGAATGCGCCGAACTCGGCGATGTTCTTGACCACGCCCTTGCGGAGCTGACCCGGCTCGAGGGTTGAGAGCAGTTGCGACTTCTTTTCGGCCCGCTCGGTTTCGATCAATGCGCGGCGGCTGACGACGATGTTGCGCCGTGTGTCGTCGATCTTCAGCACGATGCACTGGATTGTGCGGCCGATGTAATCGCCGATGTCGGCCGGGCGGCGGATGTCCACCTGGCTGGCCGGCAGGAACACGTTCACGCCGATGTCGACCAGCAGACCACCCTTGATCTTGCGGGTGACGACGCCGGTCACGATGTCGTTCTCGTGAACGGTCTCCATCACCTTCAGCCAGGCCTCGATCTTCTCGGCCTTGCGCTTGCTGAGCTGAATCATCCCGCGGCCGTCGTCCTGGCGGCCAAAGACGTCTTCAACCTCTTCGATGAGGACCTTGACAGATTGCCCAACCTCGGGCGGATCTTCTTCCTCTTCCCATTCGCTGCGAGGAATGATGCCTTCGCTCTTGTAGCCGACATCGACGAGAACGAACTCGTTGTCGACGCGCAGAACGCGGCCGTCGATGATCTTGTTGACCGAGAGTTCACCGCCGCCCCAATCGATCTCCTCGGTGGCGGTACCGCCCATTGCCAGGGCCAGTTCTTCTTCCCACTCCTCTTGCTTGAGATCCAAGCCGCGAATCAGGTTACGATTTACCATTTGATTTGTTGGGTGGTCTAGCTCCCCGGCACGCTACAAACCGCGCGGCAGAGCTACAAAACAGTTTACGAGTCCCGCTGCCCCTCAACCCGATCGGCCGACAAAGGACGATCCACCAAGGCTAATGGCGAATCGCAAATTGTACCGATTTCGGCACTTGCGATCAATGACAGCAGGTGGCCAGCGAGAGGCGGTTACCCCCGGTCAGGCGAGCAAGATTGGGGGGCTCTGGGGGCCTATTCCGTGACCGTGAAATTGAGGGGAACTGCTGCTTCGCCTGCATCAGCCACGGTCACCGGCACCTTGAACAGCACGCTACCGGCCTTGCACAGCCCCTCGTTGCCGTCCTGACAGTAGTAGTAGGCGACGGCCACCTCCAGGTTGTCTGTGCCGGCGGCCTTAGCCGGCAATTCGATGGCGAAGTTAGCGGCCGGTTCGGCGATTCGCTCCAGCTTGCCGGTTGCGGCCCGATCAATCGGTCCCGCATCGCCGGCGGCGGTTACCAGGTAGCGAAGCGGTGCGATCGGGTTGATCTTGTAGCCCGCGGGCAGCTTCAAGTCGACCTGCAAGCGGACCTTGCCGTCGTCGGTGGGCTTCAGCGTGGCTGCCGGCAGCGTTACCGGAATGGCGCCTGGGAAGCTCGGCGGGGTTTTCTGCTGTTTGATTTCTGGCGGGGCGAGTCCCGGAATGGCGAGGGTGGCAACTTTTTTCGACTTCAGGTCGACGGTGCGGATTGCATGATTGTTGGTGTCGGCCACGAAGAGCTTGCCGGCGGCGTAGCTGATGCCCGCCGGTTCATCGAAAGTCGGCGGGTCGTCCGAATTGCCCGGTTCGAGTGTTCCGACCAGGGTCACCGAAGTGCCACCATTGGGATCGATCACCTTGATTTTGTTGTTATACGTATCGGCCACGTAGAGCTTGCCGTCGTGATACGTGACGCCGAGCGCGTGTTGCAGCCGGACCTGCTGCCCCTGGCCGTCGGCGTCGCCAAACAAGAACAGCCGTCCCTGGGGCGCCCAGGCCGTACCGACGACGGTGCTGACAGGCTGGCTGGTGTCAAACGGCACGGCGCGAATCGAGCTTCCTTCGCTGTCCGCAACGTACAGGACTTTGCCATCCGACGCGAGGCCGCTGGGCTGCGCAAAGGACGAGGCGCCCATCTCATACGGGGCTGCAGGCAAATGCGGTCCGTCGACGATGTCTTCACGACCGTTGCCGGCAAAGGGGCCAATATCGTTCCGCGCGAGCGACATCCGCCAGATCTGATGTGGCCCGGCCATGGCGATGTACAGCTCTTTGTTCCGCAGCCACAGCGCCCAGGGGCTGTTCAGGGCAGTTTTCATCGCGCGGCCGACGAGCTTGCCGGGCCCCGCGCCCGCGACGAATTCATTCGCATTGAGCCGCGCCTGTTTCCCCGTGCCGGCGATCGTCGAGACCTGTTTCTTTTTCAGGTCAACCTTGCGCAGCAAATGGTTCTCGGTATCCGCGACGTAGAGCGCGTCCCGTTCGGCATCGAAGGCCATGCCTTGCGGATGATCGAATTGTGCGGATTTGAAGTCGCCGTCTGCAGCGCCGAGCTCGCCTGAGCCGACGATGTCGACCAGTGTGCCATTGAGCTTCGTGATCACGATCCGGTTGTGGTTGCTGTCGGCGATAAACAACCGATCGGCCTTTTCATCGGCGACCACCTTGCCAGGGTAGAGCAAGGCGGTTTCGGGCGGCGTGTAACCCGCGTCTTTGCCGGTGAGCGGCGGCGGCGAAGGCCTCATCAAGCCGTTGTCGCGATAGTAGGGCAGCACCTTCTTGAAAAACGTATCGAGCGTCTCGAAGTCAATCTCACCGCTGTTGCGGGCCACGAGATTCCCCTCGGGATCGATCACGCACAGCGTCGGCCAACTATTCACCTCAAACTTGTTCCACAGCACGTGCCGCGAGTCGTTGACCACCGGGTGTTCAATCTCGTGCCGCTCGATCGCGTCGCGGATGTTTTGCGTGTCGCGCTCGTTCTCGAACTTGGCCGAGTGTACCCCGATCACCACGATCTCGTTGGGATAGGCGTGCTCGAGCTTCTTGAGCTCGGGCAGAATGTGCATGCAGTTAATGCAGCAGTAGGTCCAGAAGTCGAGCAGCACGAACTTGCCGCGGAGCTCTTTGAGGTCGATCGGCCCGGTCGTATTGACCCACTCGACGCCCCCATCGAGCGAGGGGGCCTTCATTTTGCGAGCGAATGGACTAGCCTCGGGCTCCTCTTTTTCTTTTTCCTGGGCGCGCGCCATGAGTCCTCCGGCAAGTACCAACACGACGAGCGCCAGCATGCCAGCGGTGAACTGGTTCCGCCGCAGGGGCGAGAGGAAGCGGAGCATCGGTCTCTCCAAAGGGTTCAAGGGGCTCGCCAGGGCGTTTCAGCGGGCAGACGGCTGGACAAGCGACTCGGCTAGCAAGGCTGTTCATCTTACTCTGCTGGTAACGCTGGGTAAAAGTAGGCGTTTTATGCGATCCCGGACAGCGTTCCGATTCATGCAAACCCGCCTTCACCTCGGCACCGAGACCGAGAAAAAGTTTTGACCAGAGCTCCCCAGAGCCGAAAGAATCGTAATAACCGATACCATTTTCAGACGAAGTTGACACTTCTACGCAAACAGCGGTACAGTTGGCCGAGAAAATACCTGCCAGCATTCCGCATTTTCTCCAACTTTTGCCGAGTTTCGCCACACGCCGTGGCAAGTGCTTCGTAGAACGATGAGGCGGCCGACCAAGGTCGCCCCCTCGCAATCGGAGAGATACGCATCCGTGTTACGCACCACGAAGATCGCTGGTTTTACCCTGCTGCTGGCGCTGCTGGCTTCTGCGGCCTCGGCCCAGGAGTGGGCCGTCAAGATGTTCAACAACACGACCCACGACTTTGGCACCGTGGCCAAAGGCTCGCTGGCCGAGTATCGGTTCGTGATCAAGAACATCTATGAAGAGGACGCCCACATCCAATCGGTGACCTCCAGTTGCGGCTGCACGACACCCAAGATCACCAAGTCGGATCTAAAGACGTTCGAAGCCGGCGAGATTGTCGCCCAGCTCAACACCAAGAACTTCACGGGCCACAAGTCGGCCACGCTCACCGTCACGTTCGATAAGCCGTTCCACGCGCAGGTACAACTCAACATCACCGCTTTCATTCGCAGTGACGTCGTGACCCAGCCGGGCATCATTGATTTCGGCAGCGTCGACCAGGGGGCGAAATCGGAGCAGAAACTGCAAGTCACGTACGCGGGTCGCGACGATTGGAAACTGCTGGACGTGAAGACGGCCGACCCCTGGTACGAAGTTGAAATGAAAGAAACGGCTCGTGGTGGTGGGCGCGTCTCGTACGACCTGCTGGTGCGGTTGACCAACGACGCTCCAGCCGGCTACTTGCACGATCAACTCATCCTGGTCACCAATGACGCCAAGGCTCGCGAGATCCCGGTCGACCTGCAGGGCCGCGTTGCTTCAGAGATCACGATCAGCCCCGAGAAGCTGTTCCTGGGCGTGGTGAATCCCGGCCAACAAGTCAAGAAGAATCTGGTGGTCCGCGGTAAACGCCCGTTCAAGATCACGGACATCGAGTGCCCGCAGTGCTTCCGAATTGAACATTCGGCCGATGCCAAGACGGTGCATCTGATTCCCGTAGTCTTTACGGCGGGTGAAGCGGAGGGGCAGATCGCGCAGAAAATCAACATCAAGACCGATCAGAGCGGCACGCCCGCGGCAATCACCGCCTTTGCCGAGATTGTCAAAGCCGACGCGCCCACGACGCCCACGCCGGCCGCCAAACCCCTGGTCACTCCCGAGCCCATCGTGCGGAAGAAGTCGGGCGCGTTCGAAGAAGTGACGCCCTAACCGCTCTGTTTGCCGGCCGGCTGCGTTGCGATGTTGAACACATCGTGCGGCTTCTCACGGGGACCGCAATTGCGGCATGCCCCGCAAGCACTCGCCTTTCTGGCCGTGATGGATGTCCAGGCCAGGCGTGCGATATACACCACCGCCGCGGCGATGATCGCCAGAACGAGCAGATTCTGCCAGTCGAAATGCATGTTGAACCCTAATCTCGGCGGGTGCTAGCCGCTAATCCATGCCGGTAGCCGCATTCCGATCTGATACGTAAGTAGCGCGCCAATGTACGCCAGCGACGTCATATACACGAACGTGAAAATCGGCCACCGCCAACTGTTTGTTTCGCGCGAGATCACGACCAGCGTCGCCGCGCATTGAGCACACAGCGCGAAGAAAACCATGATCGACAACGCCACCGGGATATTATAGACCGGTTCGCCCGTATCGTCCCACACGGCCGCTTTCATCCGGCTTCCCAGGCGGTCCTGATCGGACGCTTCGCCCACGTCCAGGTCGCCGCCCAGATTGTAGATGACGCCCAGCACGCCCATGACAACTTCGCGGGCAGGAAACGAGGCGATGGCCGCGCAGCCAATCCGCCAGTCCCAGCCCAGCGGACGAACTGCCGGCTCGATCCATTGTCCGGCCCGGCCCAAATAACTGTCTCGCTGATAGACGGCGGCAATCTCATTGTCCAGGTCACCGAGTTGCTCGTTCAGCTCAGCATGTCGTGGCGAATCTTCCGGCAGCGTCTCGAGTTCGGCCGCCAGGGCGTCCCGCCGCGGAGCCAGCGTCTCGGACACCTCAAGGGAATTGCGCGGATAGTAGGTGGCCGCCCAGATCAGTACCGAGACCGCGAAGATCAGCGTTCCCGCACGATAAATGAATGACCAGGCGCGCTCGCCGATACGCTGCAGGACGTTGCGAACGGAAGGCCACTTATATGTCGGCAATTCCATGACGAACGGCGGCGTTGGCCCGCGTAGCAGCGTCCGCTTAAGCACCAGTGCCACAATCGCTGCCACAAGCATTCCTTGAATGTACATGGCGAACAGCGTCACCCCTTGCAGCGGCAAAAAGCCGAGTACAGTCGTCGCCGGAATGAAGGCCCCGATCAGGATTGCGTATACCGGTAGCCGCGCGCTGCAACTCATCAGCGGCGCCACTAGGATCGTCGTCAAGCGGTCGCGGCGATTCTCAATCACGCGCGTGGCCATCACGCCGGGAATCGCGCACGCGAACGACGAGAGCAGGGGGATGAAGGACTTGCCGCTCAGTCCGACACGGACCATCAACTTGTCCATCAAGTACGCCGCCCTAGCCATGTATCCGCAATCTTCCAGCACGGCCAGGAAGAAAAACAGAAACACGATCTGCGGCAGAAAAATCAGGACGCTTCCGACGCCGCCGATGACGCCATCGACCAGGAGCGATTGCAGCGGACCCTCGGGCATCAGACTGGTCACGACTTCGCCCAGCGAGCCGATCCAGCCATCGATCAATCCCATCACCGGATCGGCGAAGATAAACACTGACGAGAAGACAATCAGCATCAGAATCGCAAAGACGATCGATCCCCACAGCTTGTGCGTCAGGAACTTGTCGAGCCGATCGCTGCTAGAAACGGGACGCTGTGCAGGACGGGCTACGACGCCTGAGAGTACGTCGGCCACCCAGCCGTAGCGAGCCTGGGCTTCCACGGCCGGAACTGGCAGGCCGGCCGCGGCAAGGCGCTGGCGGGCCGCCGCGAGCTTCGCGGTCGAGTCGCCATTTTGCCCCTCCGAGGAAAGCACCTGTTGCAAATAGCCGCTCGTGTCGAGAAGCAATCGTTCGGCCAGATATCGCGGCAGTTCCGCCCCGCCGTTCTTCCACGCGGCCTGCAATTGCGACGTCTCATTCTGAAACGCTTCCGGAAACGGACTGCGCCGCTGCGCCGGTGTCGATTCAGCCGCGTCGGCCAAAGCACGTTTCAACTCGTTTACGCCGATTCGCCGGTTCGCTTGCACCTCGATAACTGGAATACCCAGCCGCTCGCGCAATCGCTCAATGTCGATTGAGAGGCCTCGAACGCGAGCGATGTCGGTCATGTTCAGGGCCACGACCGTCGGCAACCCAAGCTCAAGCACCTGGCTCACCAGGTACAGGTTTCGCTCCAGGTTGCTCGCGTCGACAATCGACAAGACCGCATCCACCCGCGAAGTGTCATCGCGCCGATGCAGCAGCACGTCGACCGCGACCATCTCATCCGGCGATCGCGGCGCGAGGCTGTATGTGCCGGGCAAATCGATTAGTTGGAACTGCCGACCTTCGAAGTGCATGCCGCCGAGCTTCTTCTCGACGGTCACGCCCGGATAGTTTCCCACGCGCTGACGCACACCGGCCAGCGCCGTGAAGAGCGTGGACTTGCCGGTGTTGGGATTCCCAATCAAGGCGACGGTGAATTTCGACCGCTCGGTCATCGACTAACTTTCGAGGGCACTGCCTGCCCACGGGGCGGGTTTTTTGCTGGCGGAAGGTCCAATTGCTCGCTGAAGGACACAAGGCCTCCCGTGGCGTCAGCGACCGTGGCGGGAACTTTAAAGCGGTGCGACGTCGACGCGCGCAGCTTCGTTCTTGCGGAGACTCAACCGATAGCCGCGCAGCTCGATCTCGAGTGGATCACCCAGGGGCGCCGTACCGATAACCACGACTTCGATGCCCGGCGTGAGCCCCATTTCCAGCAGTCGCACGCCGATTTCATCGCTCGCGTCGATCTCGCGAACACGGGCTGGTTCTCCAATGGGCAGCACCGCCAACGTGGTCACTGTCCAGTTCCTCGCCGCACGAGCACACTTACCAGTTCGTCTGCCCGCAGGCACAACTTGCTCCCACTGAGCCGAATGATACAGGGGCTTCCTACCTGCAACATCTCGACTGCAACGCCGCCGCGAAGCCCGAGTTCTTCGAGCCTGTGCACCACGTCGGGTTGCCCCAACACCTGATCGACCAGGGCAAATTGTCCGGCGCTAAGCAGGGTCAAAGGGACCAGTTCGTGGACATCGCTCATAAATCGCCAATTGCTTATTGAGACTCGTTCTCAGGTGTTCAATTCTAGGTGAGCATCCGGCGGCATGCAATCCTCGCGAAGCGGCCGTAAAAATGGAGACCACCGAAGTGTCAGGTCACATCGCCTTCGGATGCGCCTGCGGCAGCGTCGCGACTGGGGCCTTTGACGGTGGGCCTGGATTTCGCGATGAAGGATCGAAGCGTGTTCAGGCCGCTGCCGATGAGCGAGCCATTCAGGAGGTTCTCGGTAACCGTTCCACGGCTGCAGGCGAAATTATCCCACACGGCCGCTAGATACGGTTCACACGATTCGGCGATCGAGGGATAGAAACCCTTCTGTTGGATCTCCGCAAGGGATTGCGAGTAATGCTCGAGCACGTGTTTGTCGAAGAGCCGTCCGGTCACGCGCACCGTCGAGAGCGCTCCGCGCGAAACCGTGGCGAACTTTCCCAGCGACTGGATTGTGGTGGCGCCGCCTACGGCGAGCAGGTCGACTCCTTCGCGATCGGCAATCTCGCGCATCTGTCGCCACATCTGGTCGACCGCTTCCTCGGTTGGAATTTCGCCTTTCGCGCCGGCTGCGATGGCGGCTTTTGTCTCAGCCAGGGTTTGCCGGAGGCCTTCAATCGACAGCGGCGGTGTGTCGAAAGCCTCACTGGTCTTGGCCGTGGCGTGTGAGACTGCCCCGAGCAGATCGTGCACATGATCGATACGCGAGCCGCGATCGATCACCCCTTGCTGCTTGAGTTCCTCGGCGAGTTCCTTGAGATAGTTCTGTGAGCCATAGGCGACGTCGCTCACCGCGGCCAGGATCACGAGCGGTGAAATGTGCAGCGTGGCCATCGAGGCCATGTCGAGAAAGTTGCCGACCGCCTTGCGCGCCACGTAATTGTCGACTTCCGCGGTGGAACTCGGCGCATCTCCGGTCGGCACGCCGCCTACGTCGTGAACCATGAAGTCGAGCATCTGGCGGACCATCGTGCTGTAGGTCCGCGAACTCTGAAACGACTGCGGCACCAAAAGCTCGGCACTTTCGCGCGCGATGCCGCCCACCAGTCCCGAACCGCCCCGTACGACGCGTTCCGGCAGCGACAAGACGTACGACAGGTGCTCAAACGCGGTCCGCGAGGGACTCGCCGTTTCCGCGTTCTCGGCAACGGGAGACCCCTCGTCACTCTGCGCTGCTTCGTCTGCCATTGTCACGTTCCCTCGCGACTGTCATTCCGCTCGAAGCTTAATTCGCCGGCAATTTCATGGCCATGCCGCTCCACACCACCGTCGGATCGCTTCCTTGATAGCCGGCAATCTCTTCGGTCGGCCGTTCGACGATACTGCCAAGCGCCACCACGGCGTCGCCCCTGGCAAGTTGCGGATCGGTCGCGGAAACGATCGTTACCAGCGGAGCATCCGCGCCACTGCCCAAACGTGCCTTGGTGTGGAAAAGCTGGCCAACCTGCTCGGCGCTTTCGACAGTGCCGGAAACCACGACGCCATCGGTCGTGCGCTTGGGGAAACCGATCCAGCGGGCGCCGAACACTTTGAGCGATTCAAGCCTTCGCGGATCAGACGCAAGTTGCTGCTTCAGGATCGTGGCGAGCTGCTGAAGCTGCGGATCGAGTTCCGCAGCGCCGGCGCCCTGTTGCGCGGCAGTGATTGCCTCGGCCATTCCGAACAGGTTCACGTAGAACGCGGCTCGGGCTTTGCGAAGCTGGGCCTCATCGGCTGCGGCTTCCGCGGCAATGAGCTGCTGGTTTGCCACGAATGCCGACTGCATGGCGCCCGTCAGCTCTGTCGGCGAGACCGGCTGCACGTTGCGCGGGCCCACGCGATCAGCGGCGGGACTCGGGAACGTGGGTTCCGCGGGAGCGTCGGTGGGCAGCTCGGGAGCAGACGGTTCGGCAGGAATTGAGAGCGGGTCTTCGGCTGGCGTGGCGGGCATTTCCTCGGCAGGAGCCGGCCTCAGAACGTCCTCTTCGGCAGGAGCCGGTGTATCGGTCAGCGGATCGGCCGGGTCTTCTGCGGCCGGCATCTCTTCCGCAGGCGTTACGGGTTCGGGAGCAAACGGATCGGGCTCAGCCGGTCGCGTCGTGTCCGCCGGCAGTGCGGCAGGTTCTGCAGCCGGTTCTGCAGCCGGAGCGAACGGATCATTTTCAATCGGCATCTCGGCGGGAGTTTCCGCAGGGGCTTCGGCAGCGGCTGGAGCAAACGGATCGGCTTCCTCGGGCGCGGTAGGATCAGCTGCGGCAGGATCAGCAGCAGGAGCGTCCGTCGCGGGCGCGAACAAATCGTCTTCGGCCGGCGCCGCCGGAGTTTCTTCCGCTGGCATTGCTTCGGCCGGAGCGTCAGCGGCAGGAGCATCCGGCGCCGGTGCAAACAGGTCATCTGCCGGCTCAGCAGCAGGTTCCGCAGGAGTATCTGCGGCGGGAGCAAAGGGATCGCTTTCGGTGGGCGCTTCCGCAGCAGGCGAGTCGGCCGCCGGAGCGAACGGATCGGCTGCTGCATCCGTCGCAGGTGCTGTCGTCTCAGCGGCAGTGTCCGCGGCGGGCGCAAACGGATCGCTCTCAGCGGGTGCTTCTGCAGGAGTGTCGGTCGCGGGCGCGAACAAGTCATCGTCAGCGGGCGCTGCCGCGTCCGCCGGAGCGTCGGCAGGCAGGGCATCTGCTGGCGCCGGTTCCGCCAAGCTCGGCGCTACATCGGCCGTGGCATCCGCCGGCATCTCCTCCGAGGCGGCGGGATCGTCAGTCGCTGGTCGCGCGGTTGTGTGCGCCGTGCTTTCATCCCCGGCGGGCAGTTCTTCGGCTGGCATCGCAGCATCGGCCGGCACTTCTTCGGCTGGAGTCTCCGTCGCGGCATCTGAAGCAGGTTCCTCCACCATCGCTGTGGGATCACCGCCGGATGGAAGAGCCGCTGATGGCACATAGTTCTGCGCGACCACGGTCTGCTTGCTGTATTCGGCGGGGAGCACGACTGCGGGCAAAAACGCACTCAGACCAATGTCATAGTCCTTGCCCAGCCATAGTAAGCCGTACAACGCGGCTGGAATTGCGATTAGCACGCCGACTAGAATTCCCACCAAAGAACGCTTGCGCTTTTCTCCGCCGCCTTCAGCTTTGACTTTGACCTTCTTCTCTTTCTTCTTCTTTTCCTTTTTGCCCTTCTTCCCCTTGAGCTCTTCGGCAGCTTCGACCGGCGTCGCGGCCATCACCGCGGCCACGGGCATCACCTCAGGAGCATCCGTCGCCTCGTTCGACGGCTCAAAACGCAGGTCCTCAAACTCGCGCAGCTCGTCCCCCTCGGGCGCTTCACTCGCCAACGGATCGTCAAACTTCAAATCTTCCCCACCAAACCCGGTGGCATCGGGCTCGAACCGCACGGTCTCGCCTTCGCTGTCGAACGAATCGAATGCAAGCTCGTCGTCCTTCGCTTTACCGAGTTCGGCCTGTTCTTCGAGCGGGGCGCTGAAGTCGATCGTGGCGCCGCCCGCATCGTCGGCCTCGGAATCGAGATCGAACTTTAGCTCCCCGGCGTCCGACTCTTCGAATTCAGCGAGCGAGTCAGCGCTGAATGCCATCGTTTCGGCCCCTGCCGCTTCGGCTGAGAGCTCCTCGCCAAAGTCGAGCGGCAGCTCTTCTTCCTCGGCCGGACCGGCGGTCAGATCGTCGCCACTGAGTTCGCCCAGGATGTCGTCACCATCGAGCACGTCGTCGTCGTCAGCGGGAATGGCTGCTTTAGGCTGGAGATCGTCCGGTGATTCGATTGTCGAGAATCCCAAATCCTCGGCCACGGTTTCCTGACCGATGCCGCCCACGGGTTCGTCGTCCAGCTCGAGGCTCCCTAGTTCCAGGCTGCCGAGTTCCAGCGTCTCGGCTTCGCTGGCTTCTTCATCCATCTCGTCGATGGGTAGCGCGGTGGCGATCGGAGAGTCGTCGTCTACCAGTCTCTTGGACTGCGGCTCGTCCAGCCAGTCTGCGGCCAGCGATTCGCCTTCGCCGCCGACCACTTCCAACAGGGGCGGCATGTTCACCAGGGCGTCGGCCAGCGTATAGTGGGCGTGACACAGCGGGCAGCGAACCGTGGCATCATTGCTCACGCCCACGGGCAGAGTTACCTGGGCGGAGCAGCGCGGACAAGAAGTGGTCGACATAGTCCCTCCGAAAGAGATAGGTACCATTTCAAGTTTAGCACCGCCGCGCGCCCGCTGTCCATCTTTTGCACCCGCGCAAAACACGTGCTAACGTCCGTAATTCTCAGCATTTTGAGCACATTTTGCCCCCCGGTGGCCAACCCATGCTCGACCCCCAGATTGAGAAACTCTTTATCAGTCGCACAGTCCCGGTTTCGGCCCTGGCTGGCGGGGCCTATTCGTACCGCCTGATGAAGCCGCTCGAGGGGCAGCCAGGCCACGACTTTCCTCTGCTGGTCTACCTGCACGGGGCAGGGGAGCGCGGCTCGGATAATGAGGCCCAGCTTCGCTACCTGCCGTGCTGGCTGGCCACCGACGACGACCGCAAGAAATACCCCTGCTATCTGCTCGCTCCGCAGTGCCGAGCAAATACCCATTGGGTGGAAACTCCACGTGCCCTGGATCGCAGCGCGCCGCGGGCGGAGCTAGGTCCCATGATGCGGGCCGTGCTCGCGGCGATCGAAGACGTTCTCTTGAACTTTCCGATCGACAAGTTCCGGCTCTATCTGACCGGGCTCTCCATGGGAGGGTACGGCTCCTGGGATCTGGGGACCCGGGACGCCGAGCGTTGGGCTGCCGTCGCACCAATCTGCGGAGGCGGGGACGAGTTGTATGCCGACCGACTGGTAAACGTCCCGGTCTGGGCATGGCACGGCGACGCAGACGACGTCGTGCCCGTCAGTCGTTCGCGCGTGATGATTGATGCCATTCGTGCCGCCGGTGGGGCGCCACGCTACACGGAACTGGCCGGCGTGGGACACGATAGCTGGACGCCCGCGTACACCTCGGGCGAGCTACTGGACTGGATGTTCGCGCAGCGCAAGGCTTAATCGCAGCTTAAGACAAGTCTGCCTGAACCGCACAAGATGCGGCGTTGACCCGTTTTTTCTAATCGCGATATAATCGCCGGTTCATCCACGCCGCCCTTGTCGATCGATCGCACGAATCTACTTTGAGGAGAAGCCATGGCCACCGCTACGGAAGTCAAACACGCCGGCATTAGCGACGACATTACCCGCTGCATCGGCAACACCCCGCTGGTGAAGCTCCGCCGCATCAGTGAGGGCTGCGTGGCAACCGTGATCGCCAAGCTCGAAAACTTCAATCCGCTCTGGAGCGTGAAGGATCGCATCGGCCGGGCGATGATCGACGCCGCCGAACGCGATGGCAAGATCAACAAGGACACCGTGATCATTGAGCCGACCAGCGGTAACACAGGCATCGCGCTCGCCTATGTCTGTGCGGCGCGCGGCTACAAGCTGAAGGTCACGATGCCCGAGAGCATGAGTCTTGAGCGTCGCCGGCTGCTGAAAGCTTTTGGCGCGGAAGTGATCCTCACCCCCGCCGCCGACGGCATGCCCGGCGCCATGCGGAAGGCCGAAGAGCTGCTCAAGGAGAACAAGAACTGGTTCATGCCCCAGCAGTTCAGCAACCCGGCAAATCCCGAGATTCACCGCAAGACGACCGCCGAAGAAATCTGGCGCGACACCGGCGGCGACATCGACATCTTCGTAGCGGGCGTGGGCACTGGCGGCACCATCACCGGCGTGGGAGAAGTGCTCAAGAAGCGCAAACCCGGCATCAAGATCGTGGCTGTCGAGCCGGCCAACAGTCCGGTAATCACGCAGCGCAAAGCCGGCCAGGACCTGAAGCCTGGCAAGCACATGATCCAGGGAATCGGGGCAGGTTTCATTCCACCGGTGCTGAACGTCGACATCATCGACAGCGTGGTCACTGTGGGTGATGAGGACGCCATGGAAACCTCGCGGCAGCTGGCTCAAATGGAAGGCTTCATGTGTGGCATCAGCTGCGGCGCCGCGGCCTGGGCCGCCCTGCACCTGGCCAAGCAGCCGGAGAATAAAGGCAAGACGATCGTTTGCATCCTGCCCGACCTTGGCGAACGCTACCTGTCGACAAAGTTGTTCCCGGAATAGGGCTGCAGCTTTTTAGAAGATTCGAGTTGCCAGGCGATGCGAGGCTAATCCTCATCCCGCAGCTTCGCCAGCACCGTGTAATCTTCCAGCGTCGTGGTATCGCCTGTGGTTGTCTTGCCGCTGGCGATATCGCGCAACAGCCGCCGCATGATCTTGCCGCTGCGCGTTTTGGGAAGCGCCGCGGTGAAGCGGATGTCGTCCGGCTGCGCGAGCGCGCCGATTTCTTTGCGCACGTGATCACGCAGCTCCTTGCGAAGTGATTCATCTGGTTTGCCGCTCTTCAGCGTAACGAATACCGCGACGGCTTCGCCCTTGATCTCGTCGGGCCGACCGACAGCCGCGGCTTCGGCCACGTTCGGATGGCTGACTAGGGCGCTTTCGATCTCGATCGTGCTCAGGCGATGTCCCGCCACGTTCAGCACGTCGTCGATCCGGCCCATGATCCAGTAGTAGCCGTCGGCATCGCAGCGGGCGTTGTCGCCGGCCAGATACTTGCCCGGCACTTTCGACCAATACTGTTCGCGGAATCGCTCCGAGTCTCCCCAGATGCCGCGGAGCATGCCGGGCCAGGGCTTCGTCATCACCAGCCAGCCGCCTTGGCCTTGCGGAACAGGCTCACCAGCTGCGTTGACAATCGCCGGCACGATGCCCGGCAGCGGCTTGGTGCAGCTTCCTGGTTTGGTGGGAATGGCGCCGGGCAAGGGGCTCATCATGATGCCGCCTGTTTCGGTTTGCCACCACGTGTCGACGATCGGGCAGCGCTCCGCGCCGATCTTCTTGTGGTACCACATCCAGGCTTCGGGATTGATCCCTTCGCCCACGGTGCCCAAGAGCCTGAGGCTCGACAGGTCGCGTTTGTCGACCCAGTGATCGCCCCACTTGATGAACGAGCGAATCGCGGTTGGCGCGGTGTAGAAAATCGTGGGCCGATACTTTTCGATCAGTTCCCAGAAGCGGCCTTCGTCGGGCCAGTTTGGCGCGCCTTCATACATCATCACCGTGGCGCCGGCCGTAAGCGGACCATAAGTCACGTAACTGTGGCCGGTGACCCAACCGATGTCGGCTGTGCACCAGAAAATGTCCTCGTCGTGATGATCGAAGACCCACTCGAACGTCTTCTTCACATACAGGTTGTAGCCCGCCGTGGTGTGCAGAATTCCCTTCGGCTTGCCGGTCGAACCACTCGTGTAGAGGATGAACAGGGGATGCTCGCTGTCGAGCGGTTCGGCGGGGCAATCGGCCGAAGCTTCCGCCATCAGGTCGTGCCACCACAGGTCGCGACCGGCCTGCATGTGCACGGGATTGCCGACCCGCTTGAGGACGATGCAGTTCTTAACCGTGGGTGACTTCTTGAGCGCCTCGTCGACGTTCTTCTTCAGTGCTAATTCTTGCCCGCGCCGCCAACCATAGTCGGCCGTGAGCTGCAGCTTGGCCTTGGCGTCGTTGTTGCGATCGGCAATCGCTTCGGCCGAAAAGCCCGCGAAGATGATCGAGTGCACCGCGCCGATTCGGGCGCAAGCCAACATCGCCACCACGAGCTCTGGCACCATGGGCATGTAAATCGACACCACGTCGCCGGGGCCGATACCAAGGCCCTTCAGCACATTGGCAAACTTGCACACTTCACGATGCAACTGCTGGTAAGTGAGCGTGCGAGTGTCGCCGGGCTCACCTTCCCAGATCAGGGCCGCCTTATTCTTGCGCCAGGTACTCAGGTGCAGATCGAGCGCGTTGTACGAAGCGTTCGTCTTGCCACCGACGAACCATTTGGCATCGGGGCAATTCCAGTCGAGCACTTTCGTGAAGGGCTCGAACCAGTGCAATTCCTGGGCAAACTTGCCCCAGAACTTTTCGATGTCGCCGGCCGCTTCGCCCCAAAGTTCTTCGTAGGCTTTAAGCGAACTGATCCGCGCGTCGGCGACAAAGTCCGGGTGCGGCGGAAACACCCGCGTCTCTTGCATCACCGTGTCGAGCTGTCCGCCTTTGTCCGCCGCCATCGTCGCACCCGCTTTCCGCTCAAGTAACTTCAGGATCTTGCCCGGGAGAAGGCTCGATTCTACTGGCGGTTTTCCGGAGGTGTCAACGAACGGTCGTGCGGTGCAGTAGGTGATTGGTGTGTGCAGGCCCGGGATGGACGCTAGGCATTCGGACCGGACTCGGGCGGTTCGACGGACCCTGTTGCGGTGCTCTTGCCGAGGCCCATCATCAATCCGATGATGGCCACAGCCGCCATGAAGGCGCCGATTGCGATCTTCATTACGATTCCCGTCGTGCCGCCGGGCCCAGGCCCACTCTCGACGAAGAGTCCGACAATGCACAGGGCCATCCACGCGAACAGTATCCAGCCGAAGATGCGTTTAATCACAATTGGGTTTCTCCGGGTTCTTTCATGGGGCCATTCACGTGGCGTGCCATGCGGGATCGCAGCAACTAGCCCGCATTTCTCACCATGTGGATTGAAAAAGGCCGCCCTCCTTGGCATAAGTTGTTTGTCAAGAACAAACCTGTGCTCAGGGAGGAGACGGCCCGATGCCGACACAGTGTATCC
>Ga0169931_10001125_pt1 | contig 43993 bp, 37 predicted proteins | sample Kivu_15m_20L_FD_129675 | JGI IMG/M metagenome (GOLD analysis project Ga0169931, IMG submission 129675) | Freshwater microbial communities from Lake Kivu, Western Province, Rwanda to study Microbial Dark Matter (Phase II) - Kivu_15m_20L... | ecosystem: Environmental > Aquatic > Freshwater > Lake... | reverse complement strand
TCGCAGGCCATGGGGCGGGTGGGCGAGGTGATCCTGCGCACCTGGCAGACGGCGCACAAGATGAAGGTGCAGCGCGGCGCGCTGCCCGGCGAGACCGGCGACAACGACAACGCGCGCATCAAGCGCTACATCGCCAAGTACACCATCAACCCCGCGCTGTCGCACGGCATCTCCCACGAGGTGGGCTCGGTGGAGCCGGGCAAGCTGGCCGATCTGGTGTTGTGGAAGCCGGCGTTCTTCGGCGTCAAGCCCAGTCTGGTGCTGAAGGGCGGCGCCATCGCCGCCGCGGCCATGGGCGATCCAAACGCCTCCATCCCCACGCCGCAGCCGGTGCACTTCCGGCCCATGTTCGCTTCCTACGGGCGGGCGCTGGCAACCACCAGCGTGACCTTCGTGTCGCAGGCGGCCCTGGCGGCGGACGTCGGCGGCCGGCTCGGCCTGGCGAAGCGTCTGGTCGCGGTGCGCGGCACGCGCGCCATCGGCAAGCGCGACCTCCCGCACAACGGCGCCACGCCGCGCATGGAAGTCGACGCCCAGACCTACCAGGTCCGGGCCGACGGGGTGCTGCTCACCTGCGAGCCCGCGAAGGTGCTGCCGATGGCGCAGCGCTACTTCCTGTTCTGAGGCGTCACGTCCATCGGGCCGGGTAGGCCCGGCCCTGGCAGGCGGTCATCAGGCCCGACGCTCAGCCCGCCATGGCCAGCAGGCGCTGGATGGTCCAGCTCACGGCCATGGCGCCGATCACGTGGAGCACCGGCACCCGCCCCCGCTGCAGCCACCGCTGGCGGGCGGCCACGCGGGTGAGCAGCCACGCCACCGCCACCACTGCCAGCTGGCCGATCTCCACGCCGACGTTGAAGGTCAGCAGGGCCACCGGCAGATGTGCCTCGGGCAGGCCGATCTCCTGCAGGGCACCCGCGAAACCGAGACCGTGCACGAGGCCGAACAGGAAGGCCACCAGCGAGGGCAGGCGCCGCGACAGGGTCTCTTCGCGGCGCAGCGCCTCGCCGGCCACAAGCACGATGGAGAGCGCGATGGTGGCCTCGACCGGGGCGGGGCGCAGCGTCAGCAGCCCGAGCACGCTGCTGGCGAGCGTCAGGCTGTGGGCCACGGTGAAGGCCGTGATGGTGAGGATCAGGCGGCGGCGGAAGCCCACCAGGAACAGCAGGCCGATGACGAAGAACAGGTGGTCGATACCGGTGAGGATGTGCTCAATGCCGAGCACGGTGTAGGCCCGCACCACCTCGCCGACGCCGCGCTGATCATCGGCCGCGCCGTACAGCGTCACCGCGGGCTGGGCGGCGGTGATGGTGTAGACCCGGGTCTGCCCGTCGAGCCAGGTGATGCGCAGCATGGCCGCGGAATAGCGCTGGCCCACGCCCTCGACGCTGACACGCCCGACCAGACCGGTGGCCGGGCACTTGAGCGACATGTCCTCGACGCGGCAGTCATCGGGCCAGCGCGGCTGCAGGTCCTCGGCGATCGGCCGGCCACTGGCGCTCTGGCCCCAGGCCCAGCTGAACTGGCCCTTGGAGATCTCGCGCACGTTCATCTCGGCCATGGTGAGCTCGTGCGCGACAGCGGGCATCGTCAGTGCCGCCAGCCAGAGACCCAGCAGGGCAAGCGCGCGCCGGTGGCGGCCGGCGAGGCGCCTCAGCAGTGCGGCCGGTGTCATGCCGCCTCCCGCCGGATCTCGTACTTCTTCGCCAGTTCGCGCACCGCCTCGGTCCGCAGGCGTGCCATGGTCTCGTCGATCCACTGCTGGCGCACCTCCGCCCGGATGTTCTCGAACACGGCCTTTTGTTCCTCACCGATGGCCAGCAGGCGTACGACGTGCAGGCCATCGGTACCCGCGACCACCTGCCATTGCTCCCGGGGCAGTCCGGACAGGGCCTGCTCGAAAGCAGCGCCGAAGCTGGTGACGATGTTGTCCTTCGGGCGCCCCTTGAAGGTCCGCAGCCCGGCGTCCGCCGTGCTCGCGCTCCCGCGGCGCAGAGCCTCTGCAAAGGCCTTCACCGCCGTCTCCGAGGTGTCGCCGACCAGCACCGCCTCCTCGAAGTCGTAGCGCTTCGGCAGATCGTAGCGGGCGCGGTTGCGCTCGAACCACTCGCGCAGCACCTCGTCGGTGGCGGGGGGCGGGGCCAGATTCGACTGCACCACGTTCAGCGACTTGAAGATGATCCGTTCCCGGATCATGTCGTCGCCGCGGTCCACGGCGAGGGCGACGCCCTCGCGGTAGAGCACCTCGTTGTCGACCCAGCGCTGCACCAGCACCTTGAGCTCCTCGGGGCTGGGTGCGCGCCCCTTGGCGTCCTGGAAGATTTCGCTGACCTCCTTATTCACCGCTGCGTCCACCACGATGACCCGCGGGTCGTCACGCCGGGCCGACAACTGGTGGTCGACGGCAAAGATCACCATGCCGAGCAGAAGAAAATGCAGCAGGGGCTCGCGGAGGAGCCGGCCCGGGCGCGATGCAGGGGGCGGGGTGGTGGTCATGGTCGGGTCTTCCTCTGTGGTGATGGTGTCGATGTCACGGCCGGCGGGCGGTGCGTTCAGGGGTTTGCTGCGCCGCGCCGGGCGGCCGCGAGGGCGGCGCGCTGACGCGCAGCCTCGGGGCGGCCGGGGTTGGCCTGCTCGAGGTCCCGCAGCAGCGTGTCAGCGGCCTCGGGGTCGAGCGGCGCGAGGGCGCTGGCGATGCGCAGCAGCGGGTCATAGGCCGGGCGGAACTCCGGGCTGAGGCGGACGATGTCCAGCAGCGGAGCCCTCAGCCGGTCCGCCATCACCCGCGGGTCGGGCACGGGTTGCACGTCCATGCCGGTGCGCAGGAAGCGGTTGCGGGCCTGGCGATAACGCGCCAGTCGATCGGCGGGCGTTCCGGACGCCTCCTGTGGCGCGGGCACGTCCCGCACCTCCAGGCGGTCGAGCAGTGCGCCCAGTCGCTGCCTCGGGGTCGAGTCGGGCGCATAGGCCAGCCGTGGCGCACGATGCGCCACCACGGGCAGGTCGTCCGTATTGGGCGTGGCGGCGGTGGCGAAGCGCGCCAGCGCCGGGGCGTCCGCGACCAGGGTACCGAGAACGGTGAAGGGATCGTCCAGCCGCAACAGGGACAGCCTGTCCTGGCGCGCCGTGGCAAGCCGTCGCGTCACCGCGGCGGTATCCCCGGATCGCAGGCTCCCGCCGGCCACCAGCCCTAGCACTGGGGTGTCCAGGCTGTGGGTGGCGAGGATGGCGACCGCCTCCGGGAAGGCGCCCCGGAAGGCAGCGACGATGCTGGCCAGCGTGTCGAGGTCGAGCTGGTGCAGCGGCAGCCACTGGCAGAACACGCCATCCGGCGCTAGCCGGGCGCCGATGGCCTCGAAGTGTTCGCGCGTGAACAGCGCACCGGCGCCGCTGCGCGCCGGATGGAACAGGTCGGCGACGACCACGTCGTAGGCTGCGCCCCCTGCGCGAACGAAACGCCGGGCGTCGGCCACCACGATCTGCGGGACCGGCGTTGCCGCCTCGTCCGCCGTGGGTCGGAACAGCGCCGAGGCTGCGACGACCTCGGGCAGGAGTTCGGCCACCGTGACCTGCACTCCATCGAGTTCCGTGGCTGCGTGGGCGGTGACGCCGGTCCCGAGGCCGAGGAAGAGAGCATTGCGCGGGGCCGGGTGCATCAGCAGCGGCAGGTAGGCCATGCGTGCGTCGGCCACGAAAGTCGCGCTGCTGCCTTCCTGCTCCCGGTTGTTGATGCGCAGGCGGCGCACGCCCGAGGCATCCTCGGTGACGCTGACGCTGGCGCCGACGCCCTCCCGGTGGAAGGCGAGCCGGCCATCCTCGGGCACATCGACCAGACGCAGCGGTGGCAGCGCGAAGGCGGCGAGTGTGAGACCAATGGCGCCGAGCCACAGCGGCCACGCACCGCGCCGCGCGGCGCCGGACAGCGCCAGGTAGCCGGCACTCAGCAGGCCTAGAGCGGCGAGGGGGCCGGCCAGGGGCAGCACCACCACGCCGAACAGTGGCGGGGCGATGGCCCCGCCCAGTGTGTTGATTGCGAGCGCAGGCCCCAGCCCGAGACCGCGGACCCGGGCTTCCACGGCGAGGTGACTGAAGCATGCGCCCATCAACATCGCTGGCAGCGCGAAGACGAGCGCGGCGAGTCCGGCCTCGGCGCTCATGGCGCCCGCCGGCGTCGCGGGAAGCGATGCCGCCAGCGCGGTGGCCAGCGCGGGCGATGCGCTCAGCGCGGCTGCGCTGAGCAGGCAGGCCCCGGCGAGCAGCACAAGCAGCAGGCGCCGCCGCCGCAACGGATCCGCGCTGGGGTCGTGCCAGAGCTGCCAGGCGAAGCCGCCGATGGCCGTACCGGTGAGATACACCGCCAGCACCATGGCGAAGGTGTATACCGTGTTCTGTGTCACCTGACTGAGCACGCGCACCACGGTCACTTCGAAGCCGATGCCCAGCAAGCCTGTCGCGGCCAGAGCACCCGCCAACCCGGGCGCGGTGAGCAGCCCCGCGTGCACCGTCACCGGGTCTGCCACCCCCCGCGCCCGGAATGCCGGCCAGACCAGCACGGCGCACACAGTGCTCAGCGCCGCGCACGCCAGTGTGGTGCAGCCCAGACCCCAGGCCGGCACCAGCACCAGTGCGCAGACCAGCACCCCGGCCACCGCACCAAGCGTGTTGGCACCGTAGAGCGCGCCGATCGCGAAGCCGCGGGAGGGCAACCAGCCGAGCAGACGCTCCATTGCCGGCAGGGTCGCCCCCATGGCCAGGGTCGCCGGCAGCAGCAGGAGCAGGGTGGCGAGGAAAGCCAGACTCCAGTGCAGCAGCGGGGCGGGCGTTGGGCCCATCCACTGCGCAAGCCAGGCGTTCGCCGGCCCGAGGCCGATGCTCAGGACGAGCGCCCACAGCGCGATCACCGCCTCGCAGCCCGCGTACCAGCGCCACGGCGCGACGCTGCGGCCGATTGGTCCCTGCAGCAGCCACGCCCCGCCCGACAGGCCGAGGAAGAAGGCCGTGACCACCGCGAGCACGGCCGCCATGTCGTGACCCAGCCAGATTCCGAGCTGCTGCGTCCAGATCATCTGGTAGCCCAGGGCGGCGAAGCCCGACAGACCCATGAGTGCGAGGGCGATCGGCAGCTGCCGCGCGGGAACCGTCGTGGCCGTCACTTCCTGTGAACGGCGGTTGAATGCAGGGGGCGAATCGGAGGAGACCAGCATGGCCTGAGGGGATGCGCCGCGCCGGGCGTGCCGTCAAAAACGAGGGGCGGATGCTATTCACGCCGCTGCCGGGCGGTCTAGCGCACAAATATGACAGCGCGCGCCCCCGACTGGTCCGGATGATCCAATCTTCACACCAATAAAAAATGGCTCTTACGATGTGAGCGGCGTCATCTGGATGTCATGGATCCAAAGGCCTACGGTGGAGATGGGTTCGCAGCACGAGCAGGTCATGGTCGTCGCCGAAACTGCAGAGGCTTGCTCGTCCGCGCTCACCTGGGACAGAGGTGACGGCGCGGCGGGCAGGCCATATCCGTTTCATCGATCAGGAGCCCTGGAGCCCATGAAAAACATTTCGAGAGAGCGCACCCTCGGTGCGGCTGCGGTCGCCGTTCTCGGCATCACCGCCGCGGTCGCGACGCCCGTGACGGTGTCCGCCGCCCCCAAGGCCGCCGGCAAATACATGGCCGGCGATTTCCACAACCACACCACCTGTTCCGACGGTTCGACCTCGATCCAGAAGCTGGTGAAGCAGTCGGTCGAGGACTTCGGCCTGGAGTGGTTCATCCAGGTCGGCCACGGCGGCAGAGGTTCACGAAACTGCACGCTGGCGGAGGATCCGCTGGAGTCACCCGACTACCCCGCCGGTGGTCAGCCGGCCTCTTCGGGCAAGGGCCCCAACCAGACCTGGACCAACACCATCGGCAACGCTCGCATCGCCGGTAACGTCAGTGGTACCGATGCGCAGCGCAACATGTGGCGCTGGCAGATCATGCAGGAGTTCATGTATCCGGTGCTGGAAGCCGAGGCGCGCAAGCGTGACATGCCGATCTTCCTCGGGCTGGAGTCGAATGCGCCGGGTCATGAGCACGTGAACGTCGGTATCCTCGACGGCCAGCTGCCGGCCAGCGGCAACGGCAACGGCGACGCGATCTCCAAGTGGGAGTACTGTTTCGACCGCTCCGACACGGATACCAGCCGTGGCAACTTCCTTGGCACCGCCGGCCCGAACAACTGGGACTGTTCGGTCCCGGGCAGCGCCGAAAACGGCCGCCTCGACCCGAACGCGCGCAAGATCCTCACCAACAGCGGCATCGACGGCCACATCAAGTCGCTCGAGGGCGTGAAGATGCTCGGCGCCCTGTATCCGAACACGAGCTTCTACGTCCCCGCCCACCTCGAGCGTGCCGGCGTGTTCAACCCGACCAGCAGCCGTGGCTGGGACATCAACCATCTGCGCAACTTCCACAACGCCGCCCCCACGGTGGCGTTCGGCTTCGAGACCATGCCCGGCCACCAGGCCTCCGGCAGCCGTGGTAGCTACGGTCGTACCGCAGCTGGCGGCGGGACCTTCGGCGGTACGGGTGCCTACGGTGCGGTCATCGGCGGCGTGTGGGACACGCTGCTGAGCGAAGGCCGCAACTGGTGGTTCTTCGCCTCGTCCGACTGGCACAACCGCGGCTCGTTCGGCACGGAATCGCGCTTCAACACCAACGATTTCATGCCCGGCGAGTACCACATGAACTACACGCTGATCCGGGGTGGCAAGCCGACCATGCAGTCAGTGGTCGATGGCCTGCGCGATGGCAACACCTTCGTCGCAAACGGCGGCATCATCGATCGCCTTTCGTTCGTCGCCTGCGCATCCTACAAGGGCATCGGGTTCCGATCCGATAACCAGGTGCTTTCGGCGGCCGTGCGTGCAGCGCAGAACCACCGCGACGTGCAGGTGTCCGGTTGCGCCAACATGGGCGAGAAGCTGGTGCTGCGTCCGGGGGCTGAAGTGGTGGTCGCCATCGTCGTGCGTGATCCGGAAGGCACGAACCATGCGCCCTACACGCTGGCCAATCCGTCGCTCAAGCAGATCGGCGTCACCCAGCCGCTCAATGCGCCGGTGCTGGATCACATCGATGTCATCGGTGGTTCGGTCACCGGTTACGTGAGCCCGAGCAGCGAGTTGTACGCCGGCCCGATCGGCTCGCCCGCGGCGACCAACTCCGACGCTGCCCTCCAGCGGACTTTCAACAAGTCCAACTGGGTCGAGTCGGTGGGTGGTTATCGCTCGATGGTCTACCGCATGGCGAATGTTCGCAAGAGCCAGTTCGTCCGTCTGCGCGGCACCAACCTGCCGCCCGCGGTACCGAACGAGACCGATGCCCAGGGCAATCCGCTGCTCGACTGGGTGATGGAAGACGCCAACCTGGCCTGCCCCGAGTGCCCGGAGCACATGAAGAAGGACGCGAACGGCATGAAGAAGGTGAGTTACGACGTCGCTGCCTGGGCGGACCTGTGGTTCTACAGCAATCCGATCTTCATGGAAGTGCAGGGTTCCACGCGGGTCGCGGGAGTGAAATAAAGCGGGCGTAAGGTAACGCTGAGAGGGCGCTTCGGTGCCCTGCCAGCGGCACTGGCAAACATCAAGAAAATCATCCAAGGAAGACCATCATGAAAAAGGCTCTTGCGGTTCTGGCCCTGTCGGCGGTGTCGCTGCCGGCTTTCTCGGCGTCCGTCACCCTGGACTTCGAAGGCGTCGACGGCTTTTCGTCCGTGGGCGACTTCTACAACGGCGGTGCCGGAACCAACTTCGGGGTTTCGTTCACCGATGCCGTCCTGGCCCTGGTCAACGACGAGCTCGGCCCCTACTTTTCCAATGCGCCCACGCCGGGGACGGTGATCTTCGCCGATGACGCCACCGCCACCATGAACGTGGCCGCCGGCTTCAGCGGCAATCTCCAGTTCCACTACTCGGCGCTCAACTCGACGCTGGATGCCGTGAAGATCTATTCCGGCCTGAACGGCACCGGCGACCTGCTCGGTCAGATCAGCCTGAGCGGCAACGCCCAGCTGGGTGGCTGTTCCGATTCGCCCTACTGCAACTGGCAGGAAGTGTCGCTCAGCTTCGCCGGGGTGGCGCAGTCTGCCGTGTTTGCCAGCGCCGCGAACATGGGCTTCGACAACGTCACCATCACGCCAGTGCCCGAGCCTGGCACATACGCGATGCTCGGCCTCGGCCTCGGCCTGCTGGGTCTGGTCGCGCGTCGCCGTCGCGCCTGATCAGGCGTCTGCTGCAACGAAAAGCCCGGCTCTGCCGGGCTTTTCGTTGGGGCGCTCCTCAAAGGACAGGTCTGCAAGGCCGCTGACGGCAAGACTCACGGTTGCGTGAGGCGGAGTGCTGCGAATGAAGGCGCCGGCGTCCGGCGCTGGTCTCCGCCTCACTCCTCCCCGATCTCGATGTGCGTGAAGATCGTTCCGGCTCGTGCGAAGCGCAGCTCGAGGGGATAGACGTTATACCACTCGAAATCCATGCGCAGGCCTCGCAGCATCAAGTGGATTGCTTCCGGTCCCAGGCTCAAAGTTCCGGTGGCTGCAGGCAATGCGATATCGGAAACCGTTTGCCCTTCAGCTGTCACGAATTCGACGGCATGGGCTGCGGCCGACGTGGCGCCAAGCAGAACGTCGTCGGCAGTGATCTCCTGGATCTCGAGGAAGACCGGCACGTCCGAGCCCGCGACCGCAGCATCCGGCGTCCAGGGGCGGTAGATGATGAAGTGATCCGCGTAGGTCTCCTCGTCAGCGCGCGCGGAGGTCGCGAGCAGCGGAAGGCCGGTCAGGCAGAGGGCGTGATGCAGGAAACGGCGACGGGTCACGGTGGTTTCTCCGGAGGATCATGTGCCCCGGAGGCTAGTGCCCCGGCGTGACATCCGCATGACCTTGGGGCTGCGACAACGATCGATCACTCTTCCGGTCGGGCCGGTGCTTCACCCGGCCGGGCAATGTCGCACCCAAGCCAGGCGCAGCGACTCTCACGGCTGGCGTGGCGGAGCCGCCGGACCCGCGAACCGGATCGCGTAACCCCAGGCGTTCAGCCGGTCCGGAATCGCGTTGAAGGCCAGCGAGATGCGTTGCGGGCCGTGGTTGACCGGCACCTCGTGCAGCAGGTAGCTGGGAAAGAGCACGAGGTCCCCTGGCTCGGGGTCGGTGATGGCGAACTTGGCGGCGTTGAACTCGCCCACCTCGGCGCCGGGGTGAAGGTTGGTGAACACGAAATCGTGGCCTGCCGGGCTCTTCATGAAGATCGTGCCCGAGGACGGGTTCGTCACCGCGAGGTACAGCACGCCCGACACGAAGCTGTTGGCGTGGTTGTGCATCGCCTGACTGCCGCCGGTCTCGAGCACGTTGACCCAGGCCTCTTTCAGCTGCCAGTTCAATTGCTCGCCGAACAGGTGGGTGCCGAAGTCGGTGACGTGCGGCAGGACGGCCTCCGACACGGATCGCAGCAGGGGTGTCGCCTCCGGCGACATGATCTCCGTGTGCGACAGGCGCTTGGAGCGGTCATTGACCTGGGAGGCGCGCCGGCGATAGGCCGCGACCAGATCCGACAACAGCGCTGGCGGCAGCGCGCCCGGAACACGCATCAGCGGGGTGGGGAACAGTCCGAGGATTTCCGGCATGGGATCGGCGAGGCGGCAGGCAGGTTGAACCGCACGTTCTACCGCAGTCGTGTTGCGAACATGCGACGCGCTCTGGCTCGCACCGCGGCGGGTGCGGCGCGTGATCGTGGCCCCGACCTGGGCGCGGCACCAGGGCAGGGCCCCAGACGCAGGCCCGGCGCTGGTGGCAGGGGCGATCACCCGTCCTTGGCGGGACGCGCCTCGAAGGACAGGATGTCGTTGGCGCGGATGATGGCGTCGGCGATCTCCTCCGTGGTGACACGCTTGGTCATCGCCTGATCGCGTATCAGGCGATAGGCGTCGTCCTCTGAGATGGCGCGGGTCTGCATGAGGATGGTCTTGGCCTTGGCGAGCTTGCGCTGGCTGGCCAGGCGCTGCTCCAGCTTGGCGACGTAGCGGATGCGCTCGCGTTCGCGTTCGACCTGGCTGCGGGCCACCACGATGGCAGTGAGCAGCCCGAAGGACTTGACCGGCGAGGCGACCACCCCCAGCGCATTCATGCGCAGCACGCTCTCCACCATGGTCGGATTTTCATAGTTGACCACCACGATCAGCGGCGGGGCGTCTTCGCGCTTCGCCCAGGCGGGGTCGAAGGCGGCCACCTCGGGCCGAACCGCGAGGAAGACCAGATTTACCTCACCTGCCAGCCGCTCCCGCGGGGGCCAGAACGCCTGCACATGGCAGCCGATGCGGCGCAGCTGGGCGATCAGCTCCTGGCCGTCGGCATCGTCGGGATGGAACACCACGACATTGAGCGAGCGCAGGTCCCGCAGCAGGCGGGAGGTGCCGGAGGGGGAGGTCTTCATCCGTTCGCTCGCGCCCCGGGGTCAGACCATGCTCGACTTGAGCGCCGTGCGCATGGACCAGTCCTGAAGGGTGTGGGAAACCAGATAGGGGTCCGGGCGGACGCGCTCGCGGGTCTCCTCCAGCACATCAAAGTGACCGCGCGCGTTGACGCGGCCGATGCGCGGATACAAATGAGTGTGGTGGTTCTCCTCGTCGATGCGCACCCGGCCCTGCGGCGCGTCGAACTCGGAGCCGGGCAGTGCGCGCAACAGGGCGTCCGGGTCGTCGGGGTCGGCGCGTCGCATGGCGTCGGCGAGCAGGTGAATCTGGAAGTACGCGGCCTCGAAGCACTGGTTGGCCACCTGGTGCTCGCCAAATCGCTGTCGCAGCGCCGTGATCACCCTGACGTTGGCGTCGCGCGCCAGATTGTGGAAGTAGGGTGCCGAGGTGATGTGGCCCTCCGCCAGATCGGCCCCCATCTGCTGCACCTCCGCCTCGGAGGTGGTGAGACTGGCGATGGGGCACCGGGCAGGATCGAGACCGGCGTCGCGGTAGGCGCGGTAGAGCATGGCGGTACCCTCCCCGACCACGGTGGAGAAGATGAAGCTGGGCGAGGTCTCGCGCACCAGCTTCACAATGGCAGTGTAATCCGCCTGGGTCGCATCCAGTGGCAGGTAGTGTTCGCCGACTTTCGCACCGCCGCGCTCCAGCACCAGATCGCTCATGATGCGGTTGGTCTCGTAAGGATAGACGTAATCCGATCCGACCATGAAGACGCGCGAGCCGAAGCGGCGGGTCATGAACTCCGCCAGTTGCACGCTGTTCTGGTTGGGTGCTGCCCCGGTGTAGAAGACATTGCGCGAATACTCGAACCCCTCGTAGAGCGTCGGGTACAGCAGGAGCGCGTTCCAGCGCTCCAGCACCGGTATCACCGCCTTGCGGGTGCTGGACATGTAGCAGCCGGCAATGACGCGGATGCCGTCCTCGACGATGAGTTTCTCCGCTAGTGCCCGATAGCGCGACTGCCGTGACTGCGGGTCGCAGGAGACGATCTGCAGTTCACGCCCGCCGATCCCGCCGTCGGCGTTGATCTCCTCGATGGCGAGCAGCGTGCCGATCCGCTGCGAGGTCTCGATGACCGAGGTCACCCCGGTCTGGGAGAACAGAACTCCGATGCGGACCGGTTCGTTGAGGCTTGAGGTCATGTGCTGTTGTTCATTGTGTGCTCGCGGCGTGTGCCCGCTGCGCTTCCTTGCGCGGGGCGGGCGGGTGGGCGTGGAATCGTGCGTGCCGCGATTGTTAGCAAGAGCCGGTCCGCCTGTCGAGGCGGGCCATGGAACGGTGCCGAGCCAGACCACACCCACCCGATGGGGCTGGCCAGGCGCTTTTGATGGCCCTATTGTGGGGCAATTGCATCATGGTTTGCACCAATGATGTGCTGCAACAAATCCCATCCTGCACACACGCCTGACAAAGGCGGAGCCCGGTCAAGCACTGGCCCGCAGGGCGAAAACAGCGACCTGTCATTGGTTTGCGTCAGCACTGGGCGATGGCTGCCGCCTCGCACCTGCGTCTGCAGCGGCTGTAGGCCCGGGTTTTGCAGACTCACTCATGTCGCGGGTGTCCTTGACATTGGGATGCCGGCCATGAAAAGGTACTGCTTTTCGATTTCGCGTTGCGCAGACAAGGACGTCTCGCAGCGCACCGGCAAAGAAGCCCGCTCCCCGATCGCTCGGGGCGCGGGTTTTTTTTTGCGGTCCGGCGGGTGGGCGCCCGAATCGTGCGCAGCAGTCCAGTCAGTTCGTTGAGTGTTCCAAACCCAACCACGTAAAAGGGGAAGAGCAGTGAGCAATCTGAACAGACGGCAGTTCATCAAGACCTCTACGGCAATCGCGGCGGCCAGCGCCTTGCCGTTCCCGATGATCAACATCCGCACCGCCGGCGCCGCCGACAAGGTCAAGGTCGGCATCCTCCATTCCCTCACCGGCACCATCGCCATCGCCGAGAAATCCGTGGTCGATGCCGAGATGCTGGCGATCGAGGAGATCAACAAGGCCGGCGGCGTGATGGGCATGATGATCGACCCGGTGATCGAGGACGGCGCCAGCGACTGGCCCACCTTCGCCGAGAAGGCGCGCAAGCTGATCGAGAAGGACAACGTTGCCGCCGTCATGGGCTGCTACACCTCGGCTTCGCGCAAGGCCGTGCTGCCTGTGTTCGAGAAGCTCAAGGGCCTGCTGTACTACCCGACCTACTACGAAGGCCTCGAGCAGTCGCCCAACATCATGTACACCGCCCAGGAGGCCACGCAGTCGGTGATCGCCGCCATGGAGTGGCTGTACAAGAACAAGGGCAAGAGCTTCTACATGATCGGCTCTGACTACATCTGGCCGCGCACCACCATCAAGATCGCCAAGGCGACCCTGGCGCGACTCGGCGGCAAGCTCGCGGGCGAGGGCTACTACCCGCTGGGCCACATCGAGTTCTCCTCCGAGATCAACAAGATCAAGGCGGCCAAGCCCGACGTGATCCTGAACTGCGTGGTCGGCGGCTCCAACGTTGCCTTCTTCAAGCAGCTGTCCGCCGCGGGCATCACGGGCAAGAACCAGACAATCCTCTCCCTCGCGGTTTCCGAGGAGGAAGTGTCCGGCATCGGCGCCGACAACACCGCCGGCACCCTGACCTGCATGGGCTACTTCCAGAGCCTCAAGAACCCGGCCAACGACAAGTTCGTCAAGGCCTTCAAGGCCAAGTACGGTGCCGGCCGAGTTACCGGCGACACGCTCGCCTGCGGCTACACCTCGGTGTACCTGTGGATGATGGCGGTCGAGAAGGCCAAGAGTCTCGAGGTCGAGAAGGTGGTGGCTGCGTCCTCCAACCTCGAGTTTGACGGACCCGAGGGCAAGATCAAGTTTCATGGTTCCAACCATCATCTGTGGAAGCATGCCCGCATCGGCACCTTCCGCCCGGATGGTCAGGTCGACATGATCTACGAGTCGGCGCTGATCGAGCCGAACCCGTTCCCGAAGCTGTAAGCGGCTGAGTAGCACCCTCACCCCGGATGGTGCACGGCGCCGCCCGGGGTGAGGGCCATCTTCCGACGTGATCCGACAGTTTGCCCGTCACCGGGCACAACGCAGACCGGCATCCGACCAAGGGTGCGGCGCGCGTGGCACAGGCAGCACGACATGACCCTCGACATGTTTGCCATGCAGGCCTTCACCGGCCTGTCGATTTTCACCATCCTCATGCTCATGGCACTGGGGCTTGCCATCGTCTTCGGCCTGATGGGCGTGATCAACATGGCCCACGGCGAACTCATGGCCATGGGCGCCTACGTGAGCTATGGCACCTCTCTGTTCTTCAATCGCTTCCTGCCGGACTTGATGGGCATCTACGTCTTCGTGGGGATTGCCCTCGCCTTCGTGGTGACCAGCATCTTCGGTTACTTCCTGGAGCGCGGCCTCATACGCTTCCTCTACAAGCGGCCGCTCGACACGCTGCTTGCGACCTGGGGTCTCAGCCTGATCCTGCAGCAGGTGTATCGCCAGTTCATCAACTCCAAGGAGGTCGAGGTGCCGACGGTGTCCTGGCTGCAGGGCGCCTGGAATGCCACCGAGGTGATCGCGCTGCCTCTGTCGCGCCTGTTCATCATCGGGCTCGCGCTGGTCACCGCCGCCGCCGTCTACTGGCTGCTGTTCCGTACGCGCTGGGGCCTGCTCATCCGCGCCGTGACCCAGAACCGCGCCATGGCGGGCGCTGCCGGCATCAATACCTCACGCGTGGATGCCTTCACCTTTGCCCTGGGTTGCGGGCTCGCGGGGATCGCGGGCAGTTCGTTCACCATGCTCGCGTCCACCGGCCCCACCACCGGGCAGCAGTACATCGTGGATACCTTCATCGTGGTGGTGTTCGGCGGCGTCGAGAGTCTCATCGGCACCATTGCCTCCGCCTTCCTGATCGGCCAGATGCAGTCGTGGTTCGAGTTCGGCATGAGCGGGTCCATGGCCCGCGCCAGCATCCTGCTGCTCGTGATCGTGGTGCTCTTCTTCCGTCCTAACGGACTCTTCGCCACCAAGGTGAGACGCTGATGACTACCGCCTCCCGTACGCCGCTGGCGCCCCCTCCAGCCGTGGAAAAGGGCTTCCTCGGTCGCTATTCCTTCGTGATCCTCGCAGTGCTGCTGCTGCTGGTGCTGCCGCTGTCCCTGAACATCTTCCGTCTCGGGCTCGCGGCGAAATTCCTGTCGCTGTCCTTCTGCGCCGTGGGCATCGTCCTGACCTGGGGTTACGGCGGCATCCTGAGCCTCGGCCAGGGTCTGTTCTTCGGGCTCGGCAGCTACATGATGGCGATGTTCCTGAAGCTCGAGTCGACCTCCTCCGGCAGCTCGGCCCAGGCCCTGTCGTCCTTCTTCGGATCGAATCTGCCGGACTTCATGACCTGGAACAGCGTCGAGGAACTGCCCTGGTGGTGGGAGCCCTTCAATCACCTCGGTTTCACCATTCCCGCCATCCTGTTCCTGCCGGCGCTGCTCGCCTTCGTCCTCAGCTACGCCAACTTCCGCCGACGCATCGGCGAGGTGTATTTCTCCATCGTCACGCTGGCGCTGTCCGCCATCCTCGCCATCGTCATCATCGGTCAGCAGGGCGTGACAGGCGGCGTGAACGGCATCAACGACTTCAGCACCTTCGCCGGCATCAATCTCGACGAGGACAAGGTCAAGGTCGGGATGTACTACGTGACCTGCGTTCTGCTGCTCGTCTGTGTCCTGGTGGGTGGATTCATCCTGCGCAGCCGCCTGGGCAAGGTGCTGGTCGCCATCCGTGATCGCGAGGACCGGGTGCGCTTCTCGGGGTACGACCCGGCCATGTTCAAGGCCTTCATCTTTGCAGTGGCGGCGCTGTTCTCTTCGATGGGCGGGGCGATGTTCACGCTCCAGGTCGGGCTCGCCTCGCCCTCGCTGGTGGGCATCGTGCCGTCGGTGGAGATGGTCATCTACGCCGCGGTCGGCGGCCGGCTTTCCCTGGTGGGGGCGGTATACGGCGCGGTGCTGGTCGGCTCGGCAAAGACCTTCTTCTCCGAGAACTTCGTCGAGTACTGGATGTATTTCATCGGCCTGCTGTTCGTGGTGATCGTGATGTTCCTGCCGGACGGACTCGCCGGGCTGCTGGACAAGCTCACGGCTCGCAAGACCACGCCGGTGCCGGCAGACGCGGGCGCTGCCACTGCGGGAGCCGCCAAATGAGCCAGAGCATTCTCTCGGTCCAGGACCTCACCGTCTCCTTCGATGGCTTCAAGGCGGTCGACAGCCTGAACTTCTTCGTCGAGAAGGACGAGTTGCGCTGCGTGATCGGGCCCAACGGGGCCGGCAAGACCACACTGTTGGACATGATCTGCGGCAAGACCCGCCCGACCGGCGGACGCATCCACTTCAAGAATCTCGAACTCACCGGGATGATCGAGTACCAGATCACGCGGGCCGGCGTCGGGCGCAAGTTCCAGAACCCGAGCGTCTACGAAGACCTCACGGTGTTCGAGAACCTCGAGATCTCCTATCCGAAAAAACGCGGCATTCTCGGTTCGCTGTTCTTCCGCCGCGATGCGGACCTTCTCGCGAAGATCGACCAGGTTTCGGAGCAGATCTTCCTGCGCGAGGTGCTGCGTCACAAGGCGGGCCAGCTCAGCCACGGCCAGAAACAGTGGCTCGAGATCGGCATGCTGCTCATGCAGGACCCGGAACTGCTGCTGCTCGACGAGCCGGTGGCGGGCATGAGCCCGCGCGAGCGCGAGCAGACGGCGGAACTGCTGAAGGGCATCTCCAACGGTCGGTCCATCGTCGTCATCGAGCACGACATGGCCTTCGTCCGGATGATCGCGCACAAGGTGACCGTGCTGCACCAGGGCAAGCTCCGCGCCGAGGGGAGCATGGACAAGGTGCAGTCGGACGAGCGCGTGAAGGAAGTCTACCTGGGACACTGAGGGGCTGGACGTGCTGAGCGTCAATGCATTGAACGTTTTCTATGGCGAGAGCCACGTGGTGCGCAACGTCTCCTTCGACCTGAAGGAGGGCGAGACCGTGGCGATCATGGGCCGCAACGGCATGGGCAAGAGCACCCTGCTCAAGGCGCTGATCGGCATGCTCCCGGCACGCAGCGGGCAGGTGACACTCGCCGGTCGCGAGCTTGCGGGCGCGCCCAGTCATGCGCGCGTGGCCGCTGGCATGGGCTTCGTGCCCCAGGGGCGCATGATCTTTCCCTACCTCACGGTGGAGGAGAACATCCTCACGGGTATGGAGAACGTCGCCGACAAGACAGTGCCCGCCTACATCTACGAGGTGTTCCCCGTGCTGCTCGAGATGAAGCGGCGGCGGGGCGGCAACCTGTCGGGCGGGCAGCAGCAGCAACTGGCCATCGCCCGCGCGCTGGTGAGCAATCCCAGGGTGCTGATCCTGGACGAGCCTACCGAGGGCATCCAGCCGTCCATCATCAAGGACATCGCCCGGGCACTGAATCGTCTCAAGGCGGAACGAGGCTTCTCGCTGGTGGTGTCCGAGCAGGTGCTGTCTTTCGCGATGGAGGTGGCGGACCGCTTCCTCATCATCGAGAAGGGCGAGTTCGTGCACGCCGAGACCCGCGAGACCGCGAACCTCGAAAAGATCCACGGCTATCTGACCATCTGACCACGGCCGCCGACATCGGCGTGCCGCAGGGGCAACACGGCCGGGGGCTCGTCCTCCCGGTTTTCACCAACGACGTATGAGGAGTCAACACCATGATGCACGGAGACATTTCCAGCAGCAATGACACCGTCGGCGTTGCCGTCGTCAACTACAAGATGCCGCGCCTTCACACCAAGGCCGAGGTGCTGGACAACGCCCGCAAGATCGCCGACATGATCGTCGGCATGAAGTCCGGCCTGCCGGGCATGGATCTCGTCATCTTCCCCGAGTACAGCACCCACGGGATCATGTACGACAGCAAGGAGATGTACGAGACCGCCTCCAGCGTGCCGGGGGAAGAGACCGCGATCTTCGCCGATGCCTGCCGCAAGGCGAAGGTGTGGGGCGTGTTCTCGCTGACCGGCGAGCGCCACGAGGAGCACCCGAACAAGGCGCCCTACAACACGCTCATTCTGATGAACGACCAGGGCGAGATCGTTCAGAAGTACCGCAAGATCATGCCCTGGGTGCCGATCGAGGGCTGGTATCCCGGCAATTGCACCTATGTTTCCGAGGGGCCGAAGGGGCTGAAGGTGTCCCTCATCATCTGCGACGACGGCAACTATCCCGAGATCTGGCGCGACTGCGCCATGAAGGGCGCCGAACTCATCGTCCGTTGCCAGGGGTACATGTACCCCGCCAAGGACCAGCAGGTGATCATGGCCAAGGCGATGGCCTGGGCCAACAATTCCTACGTCGCGGTGGCGAATGCCGCCGGTTTCGACGGCGTGTATTCTTACTTCGGCCACTCGGCGATCATCGGCTTCGACGGCCGGACCCTGGGCGAGTGCGGCGAGGAGGATTACGGCATCCAGTACGCCGCGCTGTCGAAGAGCCTCATCCGCGACGCCCGCAGGAATGGCCAGTCCGAGAACCACCTGTTCAAGCTGCTGCATCGTGGTTATACGGGCAAGATCAATTCGCGCGAAGGCGACGAGGGTGTGGCCCAGTGTCCCTACGATTTCTACAAGAAGTGGATCACCGATCCGGAAGGCACCAAGGAGATGGTGGAGGCGATCACCCGTTCCACCGTCGGCACCGACGAGTGCCCGATCGAGGGGATCCCCAACGCCAAGACCGCTGTCCACAAGTAAGGCGCTCAGTGCGCCCGGCGGAGGCCCGCGAGGCCGCCGCCGGGGCCGGCTCGGATGGGGGTGCGCGAGATCGCCCGGACCGGTTCGAACGGAGGATGGAACAACATGTTGCGACTCACCCAGGTGGCTGGCAACGCCAGTGATCCGCTGTTGGGCGAGACCCTGCACCGCCTCGAGCACGCCGGGCGGGTGGAGACACTGACCCTGCGGCGCGCCGACATCGCCCGCAAGCGGCTGCACGCATTCACGGATGCCGGCACCGAGGTCGGTATCATGCTTGACCGCAGCGAGCAGTTGTCCAACGGCGCGGTGTTCCTGGTCGACGAGGATCGGGCGGTGGTGGTGCGCCTGGATGAGCCGCAGTGGCTTGGGTTGGCGTCGCGGGACGCGGCGGCGGCCCTGGAACTGGGCTATTTCCGCGGCAACATGCACTGGAAGGTGCGCTTCGTCGGCGAGTACCTGCACGTGTCGATGGAGGGGCCGCGCGCCGACTACCTCCACCGCATGGAGCATTTGTTCGCGGACGGTCGGGTGAGGGTGATCGGCGATGAATGATCTGCGTGGCGGGCTTGCCCTGCTCCAGTTCGGCGACAGTTTCTTTCCCACCGGGGCCGCCTCCTTCTCCTGGGGGCTGGAGACGCTCCGGTCCGACGGTCTGGTGTGCGGTGCCGCCGGCCTCGATGCCTTCATCGCCGCACAGCTCGAGCATCGATGGGCCCATTTCGACCGCCCCGCGGTGGTGGCCGCGCATCGGTGCGGAGGTGACCTGGACGCGGTCGTCGAGGTCGATCGACAGGTCGAGGCCGGGACCCTCGCGCGCGAAGCGCGTGAGGGCGGCCGGCGCATCGGTGCCGCGCTGCTGAAGATCCACGCAGATCTCGGCACGCCCGGTGCCGCTGCCTATCGCGAGCGGGTCCTGGCAGGCCAGGCGCCCGGGCAGATGGCTGCGGTGCAGGGGCTGATCGCCTCGGCCTGCGGGCTCGACGAAGCCGCGGCCTGCGCGCTGTCGGCCTACGGGGTTGCGGTCGGCATCGTCAGTGCAGCGGTGCGCATGGCCATCGTCGGTCACGTCGACGGGCAGCGCATCCTCGCGCTGCAGCGCGAACGCGCCGTGGCGCTGGCGGATGCGCCGCCCCCCGATGCATCGGACCTGCATGCCTATACACCCATGACCGAGATCGCGATCATGCGGCACGAGACCGGCAGCGGCCGACTGTTCGCCAACTGACCCGGGTCAGACCGAGCCTGGCGCCCGGACTGCGCGAGGCACGCAACCCCCGGGGCGGGTGTCCGGGGAAAGGAAATCGAGGAACGACGAATGCTGCTCACACCGACCGAACTGGAAAGACTGACCCTCTATACGGCCGCCGAGCTCGCGCGCAAGCGGCGGGCCAAGGGCTTGCGGCTGAATCATCCCGAGGCCACGGCCATCATCGCCGACGAGATCCTCGAAGGCGCGCGCGAAGGGCGGTCGGTGGCGGATCTCATCGCCTTCGGTTCGACCGTGCTCACCACCGACGACGTGATGCCGGGCGTATCTTCGATGATGCCCATGCTGCAGGTCGAGGCGACCTTCCCCGACGGCACCAAGCTGGTGACGGTGCACGACCCCATCCGCCCCGGGCGCAAGCCGGTGGAGGCGGTGCCCGTGCCCGGGGAGATCATCGCCGCCGAGGGCGACATCGAGATCAACGCCGGGCGTCGCAAGACCACGCTGCGCGCGCGCAACACGGGCGACCGGCCGATCCAGATCGGCAGCCACTACCACTTCTTCGAAGCCAACCGCGCGCTCGAATTCGACCGGGGGCTAGCCTTCGGCATGCACCTGGACATCCCCGCCGGAACGGCGGTGCGCTTCGAGCCCGGCGAGGAAAAGGAGGTCACGCTGGTCCTGTTCGGGGGTACCGGCGAGATCCATGGCCTCAACGGACTGACCAATGGCTCCACGCGGAGCGACATCGTCAAGGAACAGGCGCTGCAGCTCGCGCGCAGCCGCGGTTACAAGGGGGCGTGAGATGGCCACGATTTCCAGGAAGGAATACGCGCAGCTGTACGGTCCGACCAAGGGCGACGGCGTGCGCCTCGGCGACACCTCGCTGATCGCCGAGATCGAACACGACTACTCCGTGCCGGGTGACGAGTGCCTGCACGGTGGTGGCAAGACGCTGCGCGACGGTCTTGGTCTCGTGCCGGGCTACGACAGCGCCGCCGGCTCGCTCGACATGCTCATCTCCAACGTTGTCGTCATCGACCCGGTCATCGGCATCGTCAAGGGCGACATCGGCATCAAGGACGGGAAGATCGTCGGCATCGGCAAGGCCGGCAATCCGGCCACCATGGATGGCGTCCACCCGGACCTGATCTGTGGGGCCGCGACCACGGTGCGCGACGGCGAGGGCCTCATCGCCACGGCCGGCGGCATCGACCTGCACGTGCACTTCGATTCGGCCCAGCTGGTCGAGCACGCCATCGCCTCCGGTCTGACCACCATGCTCGGCGGCTCGCTCGGCCCCATCACCGTCGGCATCGACTGCGGTGGCGCCTGGAACGTCGGCAAGATGCTGCAGGCGGCCGAACAGTGGCCGATGAACTTCGGCTTCCTGGGCCGGGGCAACACGTCCAAGCCGCGCTCGATCTACGACCAGATCGCGGGCGGGTGTGTGGGCGTGAAGATCCACGAGGACTGGGGGGCGATGCCTGCGGTGATCGACACCGCCCTGTCCGTGGCCGACGAGCTGGATTTCCAGGTCCAGCTCCACACCGACACCCTCAACGAGTCGGGTTTCCTCGAGGACACGATGGCCGCCATCAAGGGCCGGACCATCCACATGTACCACGTCGAAGGCGCCGGGGGCGGGCACGCGCCGGACATGATCAGCTGCGTCGGGCAGATGAACGTCCTGCCTTCGTCGACCAACCCCACCAACCCCTACACCGTGAACACGTTCGATGAGCACCTCGACATGATCATGGTGTGCCATCACCTGAACCCGGCCGTGCCGGAGGATGTCGCCTTCGCCGAGAGCCGCATCCGCGCCCAGACCATCGCCGCCGAGGACGTGCTGCACGACATGGGGGCCATTGCCGGACTCGGCTCGGATAGCCAGGGCATGGGCCGCATCAACGAGGTCATCTGCCGCACCTGGCAGCTGGCCTCCAAGATGAAGGACCAGTTCGGCCGCCTGTCCACCGAGACCACGCGCATCGGCGACAACGAGCGCATCAAGCGCTACATCGCCAAGTACACCATCAACGCCGCCCGCACCTTCGGCATCGACCAGCACATCGGTTCCCTGGAGAAGGGCAAGATGGCGGACATCGTGCTGTGGCGGCCCGCGTTCTTCGGCATCAAGCCCGAGCTGGTGGTCAAGGGCGGCTTCATCGCCTGGGCTGCCATGGGCGACTCCGCGGCCTCGCTGATGACCTGCGAACCGCTGCTGATGCGCCCTCAGTGGGGGGCGTTCGGCGAGGCCAAGAAGCCGCTGTCGGCCTGCTTCGTCAATCAGCTCGCGATCGACGCCGACATCGCCGGCAGGCTGGGGCTTAAGAAGCAGATCCTCCCGGTGCGCGGCACGCGCAAGCTCAACAAGTCGCACATGCTGCACAACGACGTCTGCCCCAACATCAGCGTCGATCCCCAGACCTTCCAGGTCATGATCGATGGCAAGCCCATCGGTTGCGAACCCGCGAAGGTGGTGCCGCTGGCGCAACGGTATATGCTGCGCTGAGCAGATCACAGCGGAGACTTCCCACATGAACGACATCGCCGCCGGCCTCGGGCCGGCCGAGCAGGGCAACCGCCCCAGGACCGCCGCCCGCGTCGGAATCGGCGGTCCGGTGGGCTCGGGCAAGACCGCGCTGCTCGAGCAGCTGATTCCGCGTTTTCTGGCGCGCGGCACCGACATCGCTGTCATCACCAACGACATCGCCACCAAGGAGGACGCTGAGCGGGTGCGCCGCAGCGGTCTCATCGCCGCCGAGCGGGTGCTGGCGGTCGAGACCGGCGCCTGCCCCCACTCCGCCATCCGCGAGGATCCGACGCTCAACATGCAGTCGGCTGACGACCTCGACCGTCGTTTCCCCGGCCTCGAACTCATCCTGATCGAGTCGGGCGGCGACAACCTGGCCTCGTCCTTCTCGCTCGATCTGGTCGACTACTGGATGTTCGTCATCGATGTCGCGGGCGGCGACGACATTCCGCGCAAGCGTGGGCTCGGCGTGTTGTCCTGCGACCTCCTGATCATCAACAAGACCGATCTCGCCCCCCATGTGCGTTGCGACCTGCCGCGCATGGTGCGCGAGGCCAACGAGGTCCGCACCGGCCGGCCCGTTCTGCTCACCAACTGCCAGACCGGTGAGGGCGTGGATGCGGTGGTGGAACACCTTGCGCGCGAGGTGCTCTTTGACCGGTGACCGTCTGATGGCCGCCACCGGGCGGCAGGTGGAGATCGCCTTCGCCGGCGGCGCCGGCGCGCGCACCTGGCTGCGGCGGCAGCGGGTGGCCTATCCGTTCCACGTCGGTCGCGCCCTGTACCTGCCGGGGGATGCGCCGGAGTTCTGCACCATCTACCTGCAGTCCTGCTCCGGCGGCCTGTTCGAGCACGACCGCCTCGGGCTCGCGTTGACGGTGGGAGCGGGTGCCAGCGCGCACGTCACCACCTCGGCCTCGACAGTGGTCCACTCCATGCCCGAGGGTCACGCGGAGCACCACGTGCTGCTGCATGCGGCCGAAGGCGCGGTGGCCGAGTACATGCCCGACCCGCTGATCCTTTTCCCCGGCACGCGGCTGCACAACACGCTCACGGTGCGGGCCCATCCCAGCGCCACCGTGATCTGCTGCGACAGCTATCTTGCCCATGATCCGGCGGCTCAGGCGCGGCCCTTCGACTGGCTGCGCAGCGAGACGCGGGTCGAGGATGAGGGCGGTGACCTGCTGGCCGTGGACCGCTTCGTCATCGATGGCCGGCGGCTGAGCGAGCCGATGCCCGGCGTCCATGGACCGCATACCCTGCAGGGGGCGCTCATGGTCGTGCACCGCGCCGATCCGGAAAAGGCGCTGGAGGCGCTGCGGGCCGCCCTGCCCGGGGGCGACCGCGTCTATGCGGGCGCGTCACTGCTGCCCGGCGGGGCGGGGGCGTGGATGCGTGCGCTGTCGGCTGACGCGGTCGCCCTGCGCCAGACCCTGCGCGAGGGCTGGGCCCTGGCCCGCGAGCGTCTGACGGGCACCCGGCCGGGCATCCGGCGCAAATGAATCCGGCGCGGCGGGGGAGTGACCTTCCCCGCTGTGCCCCGCACCCTCACGGAGAACCGATCCATGAACCATCCCGCCACCGAGGGCGCTTCCGTCATCGATCAATACCGCATCCAGGACGAGCCCTACTACCGGCCGGCCGGCGACGAGATCGCCCTTTACGAGGCCGCCTATGCCGCCCGGCTGCCGATGATGCTCAAGGGGCCCACCGGCTGCGGCAAGACCCGATTCATCGAGCACATGGCCTGGCGCCTGGGCCGGCCGCTGGTGACGCTCGCGTGCAACGAGGACATGACCGCCTCCGATCTGGTGGGCCGTTTCCTGCTCGACGCCGAGGGCACGCGCTGGCAGGACGGTCCGCTGACGCTGGCGGCGCGTCATGGGGCGATCTGCTATCTCGACGAAGTCGTCGAGGCGCGACAGGACACCGCGGTGGTGATACATCCGCTCACGGACGCGCGCCGCTGCCTGCCGCTGGAAAAGCGCAACGAGCTGGTCCACGCCCACCCTGATTTCCAGCTCGTGATCTCCTACAACCCGGGCTATCAGAGCATCCTCAAGGACCTGAAGCAGTCCACCAAGCAGCGCTTCGGCGCACTGGATTTCCACTACCCCGCGCGCGACGTCGAGATCGAGATCGTGGCCCACGAGGCGGGCGTGTCCGGCGAGGTCGCCGGCCGGCTGGTGTCCGTGGGAGAGAAGACGCGCAATCTGAAGGGCCACGGCCTGGAGGAGGGCGCCTCGACGCGGATGCTGATCCACGCCGGTCACCTGATTGCCCGCGGCATCGACCCTGTGGCGGCCTGTCGGGTCACCCTGGTGCAGCCGATCACCGACGACCAGGACATGCGGGACGCACTGGACGCCGTGGTGGCGACCTTCTTCTGACGCGTCCGCGCCTTCCTGTCCCGCGGCGGCGAGCGCCTACATGTCCGGCACAGACGAACTCCGTCATTACGACGCATTGCTGCGCGGTCTGTCGCGCGAGCGCATGGCCCTGGTCGAGGCGGCCTGGTCCGTGCTGGCTGCCACGTTCACGCCCGCCGGACGCGAGGCCTGCCTTCGGGGTCTGCGCGAACTCGAGGCCGCCGGGGTCACGTGGGCGACGCTGGTCACCTACCTGAACGAGGTGCCGCGGGTGGCACGCGAGGTCGGCGAGACCGCGATCGCGCCGCTCCTGCAGACGGCCTTCATGGTGTACGCCCACGCCGGCCAGAACGGCGTGGAGGTGCTGTTGCGTGCCGCGCCCCTCGCGGCGCGGCGGCTGCGCGAGCCCCGGCGTCTGGGGCTGTTCCTCGAGCTCGTGGCGGACACGGCGGAGCGGGCGCCGCGCGGGGTGCCGCGCTTCCTGGAGCACACCGGCACGCTGCTGGACCACCTGGGTCTGGAGGACCTGCGCAGCTGGGTGCGACTGGGGTTCCAGTCGCACAGCGCGGATCCCTTCGTACAGGAGAGCTGGTTCGACCTCCGGACCCCCGAGTCCCGCGCCTTCCTGAAGGCCGACGGCGGCGGCGCGCGTTTCACCGACCTTCGCAAGGGACTGGCGTACACCCTGCGCGCCCTGTGGGCCAGCGGCACGGAATTGCGCGGATTCGCCACCGGCCTGCAGCAGAGCCGGCCCTTCATCACGGCCCTGGGCATCCACCTCCCGGATGCCTATCGGGGCGTGCAGGGCAGTTCCGCCGTGGCCCTGTACCGCGCTGCCAGCGCCCACGCGGCGGCCCACCTGGCCTTCTCCGGTCCGGCACAGAAACGCGGCGGGCTCAAGCCCATCCAGATCGTGCTGGTGGGCCTGCTGGAAGACGCGCGCGTCGAGGCCCTGGCCTGTCGCGAAATGCCCGGATTGCGACGACTGTGGCTGGGCTTCCACGAGGCCCGGCCCGGCGGTGCCATGACCTTCGCCGGTCTCGCGGCGCGACTGGCCCGCGGTCTGCTCGACCCTGCCTACGAGGACGACGATCCCTGGGTGGGCAAGGCCAGGCGCATGTTCGACGAGGCGGCTGGAAATCTCGCCGATCCGTCCTTCGTGCGTCCGCTCGGCTCGCTGCTGGGCAACGACATCGGGCAGATGCGGCTGCAGTTCAATTCCAAGACCTGGGTCATCGAGCCGGTATACCGCGACGACAACACCTTCCTCTGGCAGCCCGATGGCGCTGAAGACCAGGGGCTGATGCTGGAAGACGACGTGATGCTGGTCCAGCCGGAGACGGTCGAGACCGACCAGGGCGACACTCTCGAGGACCCGGAGGCGGAGCAGGTCGAGGGTGTGCGGCCGGTCGGGGCGGGCGAGGCGGAGGAGGACGACTCACCGCTGGCCGGGGACCTGCTGCGCATCGTCCACTATCCCGAGTGGGACCATCTCATCGGCATGGCGCGTGCCCAGTGGTGCACGGTCCAGGAAAAGCGCCCCGATCCCGGCGAGCCGGCGATGGTCGACGAGATCCTGCATCGTCACCGCGACCTGCTCGACCGCATCGACGCCCTGATCCGCGGCAGCGAGCTGCGCAAGCCGGTGCGCCTGCGCAAACAGATGGAAGGCGACCGCTTCGACCTCGAGCAGGTCATCAAGGCCATGATCGACGTGCGTTCGCGCCGAACGCCGGACCCGCGCCTGCACATGCGCGTCGACCGCCACGAGCGCGACCTCTCGGTGCTGGTCCTGCTGGACCTGTCCGAATCCACCAACGACGTGGTCAAGGCCACCGGTCGCAGCGTGCTGACCCTGGCACGCGAGGCCACGGTCCTGCTGTCCAGCGCGATGGAGCGGATCGGCGACCAGTTCGCGATCCACGGTTTCTGTTCCAACGGTCGCAGCGAGGTGCAGTACTACCGCTTCAAGGATTTCGGCTGGCCCTTCGACGAGCACGTCAAGGCTCGGGTGGCCGGGATGCGGGGGCAGTTGTCCACGCGCATGGGCGGCGCCCTGCGCCATGCCACCCAGTGGCTGCGCCACCGCGCCTGCGACAAGAAGCTCATCCTGCTCATCACCGACGGGGAACCGCACGACATCGACGTGCATGACCCGCGCTATCTGCTGTTCGACGCCAAGAAGGCGGTCGAGGAGGCGAGCCGGGCCGGCATCTACACCTACTGCCTGAGCGTCGACCCGAAGGCCGACGACTACGTGTCGCGCATCTTCGGGGCGCGCAACTACACCGTGGTCGATCGTATCGAGCGGTTGCCGGACACGTTGCCCGGGTTGTATCTCAGGTTGACCAGATAGGGGATAGGGGATAGGGGATAGGGGATAGGCGATAGGCGATAGGGGATAGGGGATAGGCGATAGGCGATAGGCGATAGGGGATGGGGGCTTATCCCAGGCCGTGCAGGGAGAGGAAGTCGGGGCGGATGTCGCGCAGTTCGTCGGTGACGATGGCGTCCACGCCCTGGTCGAACAGCACGAAGGCCCGGCCCGGGTCGTTGACGGTGTAGGCGACCACGGCCAGTCCGCGGGCGTGGGCGGTCTCCACCAGGGCGGCGTCGACATGTTCCTGGGCGACGTGGACGGAAGTGCAGCCCAGGCCCGTGGCCCGGTCCGGCCAGTCTTCGGGCGGACGTCCGACCAGCAGGCCACGCGTCAGGGAAGGGGCATTGCGTGCAGCCGCCTCGAGGGCTGGCTCGGAGAAACTCGACACCAGTGGCGCGGGTGTGGTGTCGGCCCAGCGTCTGGCCAGCTCGGCGGCGATGGTGGCGCCGCTGCGGGCCGGATCCGCGCCCTCGGCGATCTTGATCTCGACGTTCATCCACTGGCCCAGGGATCGGCAGAGCGCACAGGCGGCTTCCAGGCCGGGAATGTGCTCGCCGCCGAACTCGTTGCCGAACCATCCGCCGGCGTCGAGGGCCCGCAGCTGGGCGAGGGTGCGGGTGTGCGCCGGCCCGCTGCCATCGGTGGTGCGCTCGAGCGTGTCGTCGTGCAGCAGGAACGGCGTGCCGCAGGCGGCAAGCTGCGCATCCACCTCCACCCCGGCGAAACCCAGGGAGGCGGAAAGCCTGAGGGCGACGAGGGTGTTCTCCGGGGCGAGCATGCCGCCGCCGCGATGCGCGATGATGCGCGGGCGGGGCCAGCGGGTCTTGGTCAGCATGGGGTCTTGATCCGTCGGGAAACCGCCCCCATTGTCGCCCGTGGCTCGGGCAGTTTGCGAGCGTATAATTCCGGTTCGTTTTTCGAGGGACATCATGCCGATTTACGAGTATCGCTGCGACAAGTGCGGCCTCGAGAAGGAATACCTGCAGAAGGTGAGCGACGCGCCGATTTCCGCCTGCCCCTGCGGCGAGGCGACGATGACCAAGCTCATCTCCGCCGCCGGCTTCCAGTTGAAGGGCAGCGGCTGGTATGCCACCGACTTCAAGAATGGCGGTTCCAAGCCGTCCGCCGCCAAGGAGGGCGGGGAGAGCAAGGCCGCCTCGGACAGCAGTGGCGGCGGTGGTGCCTGCGCCAGCGGACCCTGCCCGGCCTGCACCTGACGCGGTGAAACCCGCCGGCCGCCTGCGGCCGGCACTGAATGAGGACTGGATCGCGGACCGCCCCGCCAGGGGGTGGTCCGCGTCGTTTTTTCCGTGCGACGCTATCTCATCACCGGTCTGCTGATCTGGGTTCCGCTGGGCATCACCCTGTGGGTGCTGCATGCCATTGTGACCACGATGGACCGCAGTCTCGTGCTGTTGCCCGAGGCCTGGCGACCACAGGCCCTGTTCGGCGTGGACCTGCCTGGCGTGGGGGTCGTGCTCACCGTCCTGATCGTCTTCGTGACCGGCCTGTTCGCGGCCAACGTGCTGGGGCAGCGTCTGGTACGGGCCTGGGAATCGGTGCTGGGCCGCATCCCGGTGGTGAAATCCATCTATCACAGCGTCAAGCAGGTCTCCGACACCCTGTTCTCCTCGAGTGGCCAGGCGTTCCGCAAGGCCTTGCTGGTGCAGTGGCCGCGTCCCGGCGTCTGGACCATCGCCTTCCTGACCGGCACGCCCGGTGGCGACGTCACCCGCCATCTCGAAGGCGACTACGTCAGCGTCTACGTCCCCACCACGCCGAACCCGACCGGCGGCTATTTCGTGATGCTGCCGCGTGCCGACGTGATCGAGCTCGAGATGAGCGTCGACGAGGCACTCAAGTACATCATCTCCATGGGCGTCGCCCCGCCGGCCTCCGCTGCGGCGCGCCGCCCCTGACCGACCTTCCTCCCTTCGATCCCACACCATGCGCACCAATTATTGCGGACTCATCGACCAGGCCTACCTCGACCAGACCGTCACCCTGTACGGCTGGGTGCACCGGCGCCGTGATCACGGTGGGGTCGTCTTCCTCGACCTGCGCGATCGCGAGGGCATCGTCCAGATCGTGGTGGACCCGGACACGCCCGAGGCCTTCGCCACCGCCGACCGCCTGCGCAACGAATTCGTGATCAAGGTCACCGGACGGGTCCGCGCGCGCATGGCGGGCACCACCAACGCCAATCTGAGGAGCGGCGGAATCGAGGTTCTGGCCAAGGAGATCGAACTGCTCAACACGGCGCTCACGCCGCCGTTCCAGCTCGACGACGAGAACCTGTCCGAGACCGTGCGTCTGCAGTACCGCGTGATCGACCTGCGCCGCCCGCAGATGCAGAAGAACATGATGCTGCGCTACAAGGTGGCGATGGACGTGCGCCGCCACCTCGATGCCCAGGGCTTCGTGGACATCGAGACGCCGATGCTGACCAAGTCCACGCCCGAGGGGGCGCGCGACTATCTCGTGCCTTCTCGCGTTCACCACGGCGAGTTCTTCGCCCTGCCGCAGTCGCCCCAGCTGTTCAAGCAGATGCTGATGATGGCGGGCTTCGACCGCTACTACCAGATCACCAAGTGCTTCCGCGACGAGGACCTGCGGGCCGATCGCCAGCCCGAGTTCACCCAGATCGACTGCGAGACCAGCTTCCTATCGGAAACCGAGATTCGCGCCATCTTCGAGAACATGATCCGCTCGGTGTTCCGCAGCGCCATCGGCGTGGAACTGGCCGATCCCTTCCCGGTGATGACCTTCGCCGAGGCCATGCGCCGCTTCGGGTCGGACAAGCCGGACCTGCGCGTCCGTCTGGAACTCACCGAGATCACCGATCTGGTGAAGGACGTCGACTTCAAGGTGTTTTCGGGGCCCGCTAATGCCCCCGGCGGCCGCGTCGCCGCGCTGCGGGTGCCGGGCGGCAGCGAGCTGTCGCGCGGCGAGATCGACGGCTTCACCGAATTCGTCGGCATCTATGGTGCGCGCGGGCTGGCGTACATCAAGGTCAACGACCTCGCCAAGGGCCGCGACGGCCTGCAGTCGCCGATCGTGAAGAACATCCATGACCAGGCGCTGACGGCCATCCTCGAGCGTACCGGCGCGCAGTCGGGCGACATCGTGTTCTTCGGTGCCGACAAGGCCAAGGTAGTGAACGACGCCATCGGCGCCCTGCGCGCGAAGATCGGGCACTCCGAGTTCGGCCGCGCCCGCGGGCTGGTCGAGGGCGACTGGAAGCCGCTGTGGGTGGTGGATTTCCCGATGTTCGAGTATGACGATGAGAATGCGCGCTGGTCGGCGATGCACCACCCCTTCACCAGCCCCAAGGACGGGCACGAGGATCTGCTGGAGACCGATCCGGGCACCTGCCTGGCCAAGGCCTACGACATGGTGCTCAACGGCTGGGAGATGGGCGGCGGGTCGGTGCGTATCCACCGCGAGGAGGTGCAGAGCAAGGTATTCCGCGCCCTCAAGATCGATGCCGACGAGGCGCGGCTGAAGTTCGGCTTCCTGCTCGACGCGCTGCAGTACGGTGCCCCGCCCCACGGCGGCATCGCCTTCGGTCTGGACCGCCTGGTCACCATGATGACCGGCGCGGAGTCGATCCGCGACGTGATCGCCTTCCCCAAGACCCAGCGCGCCCAGTGCCTGCTCACCAGCGCGCCCAGCCCGGTGGACGAGAAGCAGCTGCGCGAGCTGCACATCAAGGTCCGCTGAGGCCTGGCGCGGGCACCCACCCCCAGGGTCTCGCGTGCCCGCCTCGACGCGCCGCACGGCGTGAGGCGGCCGAACCGCTGCAGACCCGTGCGGTCCATGCTGGTGATGCCACCCCTCGGCGCCCCCGGTCCTGCCCGTCCATGAGCTCCATCGATCCGCCTCGCCGCCACAAGATCCCCAGATCCGTCCTGGTGGTGATCCACACCCCGGGACTGGACGTGCTGCTGATCGAGCGTGCCGACCATCCCGGCTACTGGCAATCGGTGACCGGCAGCCTGGACCGGGAGGAAGAGGACATCCTGGAGGCGGCGCGGCGTGAGGTGATGGAGGAGACCGGCATCGACGCGGCCGAGCACCGGCTCACCGACTGGCACGCCCAGAACGTCTACGACATCTATCCCCAGTGGCGCTGGCGCTACGCGCCCGGAGTCAGCCGCAACACCGAGCACGTGCTCGGGCTGCTGGTCCCCGAGCGCGTGCCGGTGCGCCTGTCCCCACGGGAGCACACAGCGTTTGAATGGCTGCCCTGGCAGGAGGCGGCCGAACGCTGCTTTTCGCCCAGCAATGCGGCGGCCATCGAGAGGCTCCCCGGCAGAGTCTCGGGGGGCTGAAGCGCGGTGGGCGCCCGGCTTCCGGCGATGCGGGGCATGTTCCGATGATGAAGTGGCATCCGCTGCCGGTGCTGGTCTGGCTGCTGCTGGCGACCGGCTGCGCGCCTTCGCTGCACTCCCGCGGCCCGCTCGGGGCGCTGATGGCGGATCGCGATGCGGAGACGGCGCGCTGCGCCAGCGCGTGGCGGGAGGTGGAGAACGCCATCGATCTGGGCGGTGTGCGCGATGGCGAGGCTTTCCGCGTGCCGGGCCAGCCGTGGTTGCGCACCACCCGGACCCTTGCCGGCCTTGCACGCGCCGGCGGGGGGCACGGGGCGGATCTCGTCGACCAGATGCGCCATGTGGATGCCGAGGCCCGCGGTTTCGAGCTCGCCAACCTGTCCGAGGCTGCGCTGGACGGGCTGGCCACACGCCTGCGCCTGTCCGGCCGCGCCGCGGTCGCAGACCTGCTGAGCCGCTGCGGTGCACACCTGCACGAGCGTACCGACGTCGCCGCCGCTCTTGCCACCACGGTGCCCGATGACTACCAGGCCTGGAAACGCGCCGCCGGACTCTATGCCCTGACACAGCTGCCTTTTTCCCGTGGGGTGGAGCGCTATCAGCGCGACACCGCAGAGGTGTTCGAGCGCCCGCTGGAGGCCCTCGAGGTGCGCGGCACTCTGGTGCGTCATGGCGCTGGCCCGGTTCCCGAGGGCGAACCGGATGCCGGGCTTCCGACATTGATCATGGCAGGCAGTGAGCCGTCGCCGCAGCGGCTCGAGGCCCTGTTTCGGCGGCACGCACCGGTATTCGAGATCGACACGACAGGCCCCGACGATGGCACCGGCCAGCCCGCCTGGGGCAAGGCCGGCGTCCCGTTCGTCGACACGGGCGTCCCGGTCATGTTCGTGCGTTCGACCCGCACGCGCTTCGATGGGAAGGTCCTGCCGCAGCTGGTCTACTCCGTCTGGTTTCCCGCCCGTTCGAAGGAGGGTCCTTTCGATCTGCTGGGTGGACGGCTGGATGGCATCACCGTGCGTGTTACGCTGGACCAACAGGGTCGGCCACTGCTGGTCGACACCATGCACAACTGCGGCTGCTACCACCAGTTCTTTCCCACCCCGCGGCTGCGCCTCAGGCCGCGTCCCGACAGCCTGGACGAATGGGCCTTCGTTCCCCAGTCCCTGCCGTCGCCGCCCCCGGATACCCGGCTGCTCCTGCGGGTGTCCGCCGCGAGCCACCAGATCCAGCGCCTGCGCTGGGCGCCAGCCCTGGACATCGACCGCGAACTCGCCCTGCAGCCCGACGATTCGCTGCGCTCGCTGCCCCTGCCGGGCGGCGGTCGGCGCAGCCTGTTCGGCCCCGACGGCCTGGTGGCAGGCACCGAACGCGGCGAGCGTTTGCTGTTCTGGCCCATGGGCGTGCGCGAGCCGGGCGCGATGCGTCAGTGGGGCCGCCACGCAACGGCCTTCGTGGGCCGGCGACATTTCGATGATGCGGATCTGCTCGACCGTTATTTCGAACCCGTGCCGTGACGGTCTGGAACGACAGTGTCCGCCAGCCTCGATCTACGGGTGATCAGGATCCTGACCCGGGTCAGCGGAGGGCGGCGCACCCGGGGCTGGCTTGTCCACACGTGGCTCCACACGTCCCGAGTGACCGACGCTCCGAGGCAGCGGGTCGACTGTCTCGGTTGTCGCGCAAAGACTGCGGTGGGTGGCCCCTCGCAAGTCGCCCACCGGTCAAGCCAGGCACGGGATCGCTCTTGCAGCGGCGAAAAAAAGGGGAAAATGACGACGGTTGGCGAGCTTGGCCAGCCTGCGCCCCCACTCTCTGGCTCCGGAATGGAAACGCTGCACGTCGTCACCTTCAACATCCACAAGGGCGTCTCGCCGCTGCGCGGCCGCATGGCGGTCCACGACCTGCGCGAGGCCTTGCATGGGCTGGGCGCGGACCTGGTCTTTCTCCAGGAGGTGCAGGGCCTGTCGCGAAGACAGGCGCGGCGCCACCACGACTGGCCCAGCACGCCGCAGTACGAGTTCCTCGCCGATGCCCTGTGGAGCGACTACGCCTATGGCCGCAACGCGGTCTACGAGGAGGGGCACCACGGCAATGCCATCCTGTCGCGGTTCCCGATCGCGGCCTGGGACAACGAGGACATCTCGCAATCCCGCTTCGAGAACCGCGGCATGCTGCATTGCGAGATCACAGTCCCAGGTTGGCAGCGGCGGCTTCATTGCATCAACGTCCACCTCGGCCTGATCGCGCCGTGGCGGCACCGGCAGGTGGCGCGCATGTGCGCCCGCATCCAGGCGATGGTGCCGCCGGATTCCCCGCTGGTGGTGGCCGGCGACTTCAACGACTGGACCCGGCGTGCCGCCAGTCCCTTGCGCGAGATGCTTGGCCTGACGGAGGTGTTCGAACACACCACCGGACGTCCGGCGCGCAGCTTCCCTGCCGCGTTGCCCCTGCTCACACTCGACCGCATCTACGTCAGAGGCCTGCGGGTCAAGCTGGCACACGCCCACCACGGTCGCCAGTCGCACCGCCTGTCCGACCACGTGGCCCTGTCCGCCCTGCTTGCGCCGGAGCCCTGCCCGGCCTCCGCTCGGCCTGCGGAGCTGCAGACGCTCGCATGACCGGTTTCCTCGAGGGCAACCGCGTCGAACTGCTCGAGACCGGGGACGCGTATTTCCCCGCTCTGGAGAGGGCCATAGCCGCGGCCCGGCGCGAGGTCCACCTCGAGACCTACATCTTCGCGGACGACCCCACCGGTCGGCGGGTGGCCACCGCGCTGGCTGCCGCCGCGCGTCGCGGGGTGGTGGTGCGGGTGCTGGTGGACGGTTTCGGCGCCGTCAATCTGCTGCCGCCGCTGCGGGCCATGCTGGAGCCCGCCGGCGTGCGGGTCGCGGTGTTCCGGCCGGAGCGTGCCCGCTTCCGTCTGCGACGGCACCGCCTGCGACGCATGCATCGCAAGCTGGTGGTGATCGACGGGAGCGTCGGGTTTTGCGGCGGCATCAACGTGCTCGACGACCGCGACGGGCGCGGCGACCGGGCGCCGCGCTTCGATTACGCGGTGCGCGTCACCGGGCCGGTCGTGGCCGATATGCATCGTGCGGTCAGGCGGCTGTGGATGCTGGTCCGCTGGACCAGCCTTGGCCGCATCCGGCGCAGCGACCCCGTGCCGGCCCCCGCCGAGAACTTGGCGGAGTCGGGCGGGCAGCGGGTCGCCTTCCTGACCCGTGACAACCTGCGCAATCGCCGCTCCATCGAGGAGGCCTACCTGCTGGCGATCGGCCAGGCCCGGAAGGAGATCTTCATCGCCTGCGCGTATTTCCTGCCAAGCCGCGGATTCCGGGAAGCCCTGCGCGAGGCGCGCCGGCGCGGCGTGCGGGTGAGACTTCTGTTGCAGGGTGTGCCCGAGTATCTGTTCGTGCGCTATGCGATGCGCGCCTTCTACCGCGACTTCGTACGGGATGGCATCGAGGTGCATGAATACCTCACCACCTTCCTGCACGCCAAGGTGGCCGTCATCGACGGCCTGTGGGCCACCGTGGGGTCGTCCAACATCGACCCATTCAGCCTCATGCTCTCGCGCGAGGCCAACGTGGTGGTGGAAGACCCGGCGTTCGCGCGGGAACTGCGGAGCAGCCTGGAGCGTGCGCTGCACGCCGGCGGCCTCCGGGTGAGCGAGGGAGACCTCGTGCGCACGCCCTGGCTGGAACGTGCGAAGTCCTGGTTTGCCCTTCGACTCGGCCGGGCCTTCGTGGGGCTGACCGGTTACGCGCGGCGCGAGGACCTGTAATCGGGCGGGTGACACTGGCAGGCATGCGCCTCGCTTTCTGGTTTGTGGCCAAGCGCGCTTGCTTCCCCGCACGCCGCGTGTCGCCCTCCTGAATCGCCCGGGGTCACAGATGCTCTACCACCGCTCCCATACCCATCGTGCCTTCATGGCCTGCCTGGGCCTGCTGCTCGCCGCCGGTTGCAGCCGCGAACCCGATGCCGACTATCTGGCGTCGGGGCGTGATTTTCTGCAGCGCAAGGAATACGCCTCCGCGCTCATTCAGTTGCGCAACGCGGCAGGTCGGGAGCCCGAGAATGCCGAGACCCGCTATCTCCTGGGTCTGGCGCTGCGCGGCACCGCCAACCCGGTTTCGGCGGAAGTGGAGTTGCGCCGGGCGCTGGAACTGGGGCATGCCCCGGAGCAGGTGCTGCCGGTGCTGTGCCGCAGCCTCCTCGACATCGCGCAGTACGACAAGGTCATCGATCTTGCCGCGTCGCGTCAGGTGGGCGATGCCGCGACCCGGGCGGAGTTGAAGGCGCTGTGGGCCGAGGCGCTGGCAGCCAAGGGGCAGCCGGGTCCCGCAGGGCGTCTGTACGAGGAGGCGATCGCGCTGGATCCGGCCAACGCCACGGCCCGGCTCGGCACCGCCCGCCTGTTGGCCGCCTCGGACCAGGGCGCCGAGGCCGCCGCCACCGTGGATGCCGTATTGTCGGCGCATCCGGATTCCGCCGAGGCCTGGGCGCTCCGCGCCGCGCTGCTGGCGCGCGAGACCCGTCTGCAGGAGGCGGTCGCCGCCTACGAGAAGGCGGTGGAGATGCAGCCTGCGGACGTGCGCTCCCATCTGGCCCTGGTGCCCATGCTGCTGACGCTGAACAAGGTGGACCGGGCGGCGGAGGTCCAGAAGCGGCTGGCGAAGCTCGTGCCCAGCGCCCCCGGCACCGTCTATCTCGATGCGCTGGTGGCTTCGGCGAAAGGGGAGGGTGAACGCGCCCGTTCGTCCATCCAGCTCGCGCTGCGCGCCGCGCCTGACGATCTGCGCATCCAGCTGCTGGCCGGCTCCATCGAATACGATCTCGGCAACCACGAGGCGGCCAAGCGGCTGCTGCAGCGCGTGGTCGATGCCGTCCCGGCGGAGCCTCGGGCACGGCAGCTCCTGGCCGCCTCCCAGCTGCAGCTCGGCGAGGTCGATCTGGCGGAGAAGACCCTGGCGCCGCTGCTGGCCTCACCCAATGCCGGCGGCAGGGACTACGCCCTTGCGGCCGAGGTGGCCCAGGCCGCGGGCGATTCGAAGAAGGCGTTGGCGCGCATCGAGCAGGCCCTGGCGCGCGATGCTGCCAACCCGGCGTGGCGTGTCGCATTCGCGCGCCTGCTGCTCGCGTCCGGTCAGGCCGGGCGCGCCGTCAGCGAGCTGGAGGCGGTGGTGCGTGCCGACCCGGGCAACACCGTGGCCGACGCGCTGCTGGTGGAGCATTTCCTGCGCTCGCAGCAGGTGGGTCGTGCCGAGGCCGCCGCCACGGCGGTGCTGCAGCGGCTGCCGGATACGGCGGTGAGCCACAACCTGCTCGGCCTCGTGCGGCGCGCCCAGGAGCGCCGCCCAGCTGCGCGGGAGCAGTTCGAGAAGGCCTTGTCGCTGACACCTGGATTGCCGGCTGCCGTGCGCAATCTGGCCTCCATGGATCTGGAGGATGGGCGCATCGATGCGGCACAGGAGCGCTATCGGTCCCTGGTGGCCGCCAATCCTAGGGACCCGCAGGCGGCCTTGTTGCTCGCCGGTGTCATGCGTCGCGGCGGGCAGCCGGCCACCGAATTGGTGGCGGTCCTGGACCGGGCCCTGGAGACGAACCGCGGTTTCGCACCGCTGCATCTCGCCAAGGTCGACGTCCTCATGGGCAGCGGTGATCGACAGGCCGCCCTGGCGGCCGCCACGGCGGCGCAGGCGGCCCTGCCCCGTGACGCCCGCGTCGGCTACGTGCTGGCGCGCGTACAGCAGAGCACCGGGGAACTGGGGCAGGCGCGCACCTCGCTGGGCCGCCTGTCGGGCGAGCATCCGAATGCCATCGCTCCCCACCTGGCCATGGCGGAGATCCAGGCCATGGAGCAGCAGTGGGATGGGGCGCGCGCCTCGGTGCGCCGAGCGCTTGCGCTGCGCCCCGACTATATGCCGGGCCACATGGCGCTGGTGGAGATCGCTGTGCGTGCCGGCGCCTTCGACGAAGCGCTCACGGCGGCGCGGGGGATCCAGACACGCTGGCCGCGCTCGGGGGCGGGCCATGCGGCCGAAGCCTCGGTGCTGGCGGCGCGCCAGGACCCTGCCGGGGCCGAGAAGGTGCTGCGCGCGGGTCTCGCCGCGAGCGGCGATCCGGCGCTCGCGGTGACGTTGCACCGGCAGTTGCTGGCCCGGGACCGGGGTGGCGAGGCTGACCGGGAGATCGAGGTCTGGCTGGCGCGCACCCCCGGGGCGCCCGCGGGTGTGCTGCTTGCCGCCGGCGACAGCTGGCAGGCGAAGCGGGACCACACCCGCGCCGCAGCATGGTATCGCCGCGCCGTCGAAGCCAACCCGAAGGATGCCGTGGCCCTGAACAATCTGGCCTGGGAACTGGGGCAGCTGGGCAATCGCGAGGCGCTGGACATGGCGCGTCGCGCCCTGGAGCAGGCGCCGCGCAGTGCGCCGGTGCTGGACACCATGGGTGTGCTGAGCCTGCAGTTCGGCGAAGCCGCCGACGGCGTGCGGCATCTGGAGCAGGCGGTGCAGCAGGCGCCTCAGGTGCCGGGCTTCCGGGTCAATCTCGCGCGCGCCCTGATCCGCGCCGGGCGCAAGGCCGATGCCGGTCGCCAGCTCGATGAGGCCTCCCGTCTGGTGGGAGGCACCACGACCCCGCCAGAGATCGAGGAATTGCGGCGCCAGATCTGAGGCCGGCCCGCCCATCGGATCGAGACGCAGACGGCAAGGTGGCACGGCCCGGGAGCGGGCCGACGCCGACGTGCCTTCAGGCGGCCTGGATCAGGCCGGAGGCATTGCGGAAGATGGCGCCGGCGGCGGCGAGTTCTTCCATCAGCGAGGCGGCCAGGGCGTCTGGCCCGAGCCGGAAGTAACGGTCGTCGTAATCCACGAAAAGCGGCACCGTGGCAAACAGCCCGCGGGCGTCGTCTTGTCCAAGGCTGCCGCGTTCGAGCAGCAGGAAGACCAGCATCACCTTGAGCACGTGCCGCGCGAGGCGGCGCTCGTCCTGTTCGAAGGCGGCAACCCGGGACAGGCAGGCGGCGATGGCAGCGTCGGCATCCCGGAACGGGGTGCCGTGGCCGGGAATCACGACACGCGCGCCGAGGGCACGCAGCCGGAGCAGGGTGTCGCGGGCGGCGGCCAGGCGCAGCGTGTGGCCCTCGCCCGGTAGCACTATCCCGAAGCTTCGTTCCCACAGGGCGTCTCCGGAAATCAGGATGCCCTCGTCGGCGCACCAGAACGCCAGCGCCCCCATGTCGTGCCCCGGCACCGCCAGAGCCTCCCACTCCAGGTCCGCCATGCACATGCGGTCGCCGGCACGGACCACCGCGTCGAACTCGAAACGCTCGGCCCGCTGGCCGGCGTGCTCGAGCCACAGGGCGGTGCTGTCCCACGCCCGGATCAGCGGCGCTTCCTCTGCCGGCACCGTGATGCTGGCACCGAAGGTCCGGCGGATGGCCGCGCATCCCCCCATGTGGTCGGAGTGGCAATGGGTGAGCAGCAGACGGTCGAGGCGACGTCCGGCGAGATGTCCGGCCACGAGTGTGAGGGTCGTCCCGGCGCAACTGACATGGCCGGCATCGACCAGCACCACCTCGTCACGGCCGGCAAGCACTACGTGGTTGGCGTTCAGCCAGTCGCGCACGATCACGCCTACGCCAGGCGGCATGTCGACGCCTGGCGCCACGGGGGACGGTGCCGGGACCGGTCGCGCAGCCCCCGACGTCATCCGCGGCCCCGCAGGGTCTCGAGGCCGGTCCAGTCGAACTCGATGCCGTGGCCGGGGCGGTCCGGCGCGATGGCGCAGCCGTCGCGGATTTCCAGCGGCCGGGCGATGTAGCGGTCGAGGCCGAAGCCGTGGGCCTCGAGGTAGGCGCGGTTCGGGCAGGCCGCCAGCAGGTGCACGGTGATGTCGTGTGCGCCGTGGGAGGTCACCGGCAGATTGAAGCTCTCGGCCAGGCGCGCCACCTTCATGAACACGGTGATGCCACCGCAGTTGGTGACATCGGGCTCCGGGAAGGTGACGCCACCGGCCTGGATCATCTGCTGGAACTCGTGCAGGGTGTGAAGGTTCTCGCCGGTGGCCACCGGCAGGCCGCCCTCCCGCACGATGCGCACGTGACCGGCCACGTCGTCCGGGATGGTGGGCTCCTCGATCCAGCCCGGGTGCCAGGGCTGCAGCGCCCGTGCCGCACGGATGGCCTCGTCGACACTCCAGCGCATGTTGGCATCGACCATCAGGGGGAAGTCCTCGCCGAGGTGCTCGCGCATGGCCTTCACCCGTGCCACGTCCTCCGACAGCCGGGGGCGGCCGACCTTCATCTTGATGGCGCGGAACCCCTTCGCCAGATTGTCTTCGGTCTGGGCGAGCAACCGGTCCAGGGAGAACCACAGGTCGATGCCTCCGGCGTAGCAGGGCACGGCCGGGTCGTAGCCTCCGAGCAGGGTCCATAGGGGCACGCCCAGGCGCTTCGCCTTCAGGTCCCAGAGCGCGATGTCGATGGCCGAGACGGCCAGGCTGGCCGCACCGCCGCGTCCGCCGTAGTGGACAGTCCACCACATCTTCTGCCACAAGGCCTCGATGAGATCGGCCCGGCGGCCCTTCAGCACCGGCGCAAGGTCGTGCGCGACAGTGTGCAGGGCGGCCCGGCCGTTCGCGCCCACGGTGAAGGTGTAGCCCACGCCCTCCGCACCGGCATCGTCACGCAGTCGGACGGTGACGAGTTCGAAGTGCGTCATTTCCCCGTGGGTGCTGTCGGAGAGGATCACCGGCAGCGGGATGCGATAGAGGTCGGCCTGGATGTTCTGCAGGGTGCTCATGTGGCGGGACTCCGTGGATAGCCGGGCGCAGCCTTGGCGTCCGGCGCGGATCGGACCCGGGAGGCTCAGCGCCCTCCGGACACGTCGAGGATGGCGCCGTGGGTGAAGGAGGCCTGGTCCGACAGCAGCCATAGCACCGCCTCGGCGATCTCGTCCGGATCGCCGACGCGACCCAGCGGCGTGCCAGCCGCGACCCGCGCCATGAGCGCATCGCCGCCGAGGGGTTCGAGGATGTCGGTGCGGGTGGTGCCCGGGCGCAGACCGTTGACGCGTATGCCCTCGTGGCCGATCTCCTTCGCAAGCGCGACGGTGAAGCTGTCGACCGCGCCCTTGGAGGCGGCGTAGGCCACCATGCCCGGCATGCCGCCGTAGCGCGAGGCGATCGAGCCCACGTTGACGATCGCTCCACCACCTCCGCCATGCTTGTGCGCCATGCGGCGTATGGCTTCACCGCAGCACCAGAACAGGCTCATCACGTTGACGCCGAAGATCGGATCGAGGTCGCCGGGCGCGAGATCCTCCGCCGGCTTGAGTGTTCCGGCGATGCCGGCATTGTTGACCAGCGCGGTGACCGGGCCGAGTTCACGGTCGACGGTCTCGAACAGCCGTTGCACTTCGTCGCGCTGCGCGACGTCGGCCTGCACGGCGATGGCGTGTCCGCCAGCGGCGGTGATGCCGGTCGCCACGGCTTGGGCCGCCTCCCGATTGCGCGCGTAATTGACGCACACCGCGAGGCCGCGGGCGGCACCCAGTCGGGCGATGGAAGCACCGATGCCGCGGCCGGCGCCTGTGACAACGAGGACTCCGTTCATGCAGGCTCCCGGGTGTAGGCCCGCGTCAGCGGGCGGGCGCGCCATCGCCTTCCTGGGCGGGTGCAGGCGGGGTCTCGGCCGCCGGGGCCGGCGCCGGCAGCGGCGCGGGCGGCGCCGATGGCAGCAGGCTGGGCTCGGGAACCACCCGGACGTCGGTCACGAAATACTCGGTGTCGCCGAAGCACGTCGTGGGGATGCCGATGTGTTGCTCGTAATCCAGGGTCACGCGCTGGCCCATGGTGGCGTTCACGCGCCGCGCCACGTCCTCGTTGCGTACCGTGAACATGAATTTCTCCGCGACTGTGCCGGGCATGGTGATGAGGGCGAGTTCCCCCTCCCAGGTCTTGCACAGCCAGCCGCGCTTCGAGAACTTCTGGATGTAGCCCGCGCGCTCGCCCTGGGAGTAGCTCCAGGAGACGACGAACCACAGGTAGACGGCGAACAGCAGGGCTGGCACCACCAGCAGCCAGAACAGCCACTTCCATTTGCGCGAGCGCGGGGTCGGTTGCATGCGGAGCCTGGGGTCGGGACCACGTCGGGAAAGCCGGTATTTCAACCCCTGCCGCCCGCCTTGTCCAGCAACGTCACCCCGTCGCGCCACGGCGGGACCCACGCGGAGATTTCATCAGGCCACGGCCCAACGGCGAGGCATGTTGCGAGGCAGGCCGCGCATCCTCCGCCAGGCCATTCGCCGAAGGCAAGGTCTGGCCGATGTGCGCGGTCGCAACAGAGGTCCGGCGGGGGACGCGACGCTCGGGGCTTCCCCGAGGCGGTGGTAATCTCCGGACGGTGTGCCGGTGCCTGCGCCGGCCTGCGCGGCCTCCCCGGTCGCGCTCCCATCCCAGGATGCCTGCATGAGTCCCTCCGCCCACAGTGCCCCGGCAGCCGCCGGCCACGGCCCCGACAAATCGGCTCCCCGTGGCGACTGGCGCGTTGCCCGCCTGTTGCTGCCCTATCTGCTCGAGTACCGCTGGCGCGTCGGACTCGCCCTCGCCTGTCTGGTGACCGCCAAGCTGGCGAACCTGGGTGTCCCGCTGGTCCTGAAGCAGATCGTGGATTCGCTCGACGCGCGCCAGGCGCCACTGGTCCTGCCGGTGGCGCTGCTGGTCGCGTACGGCGCGCTGCGCATGTCCACGACTCTCTTCGCGGAGCTGCGGGACATCGTGTTCGTGCGCGTTGCGAAACGCGCCATCCGACGGGTCGCGCTGGAGGTTTTCAGACATCTGCACTCGCTGAGCCTGCGCTTTCATCTCGAACGGCAGACCGGCGGCGTGTCGCGCGACATCGAGCGGGGCACGCGCGGCATCTCCAGCCTGCTGTCCTACATGCTGTTCTCCATCATCCCCGTGGTGCTGGAGTTCGGTCTCGTCGCCGCGGTGCTGCTGGCGAAGTTCGACTGGCGCTTCCCGGCCGTGACCTTCGCCGCGGTGGCGGTGTACATCGCCTTCACCATCGTGGTGACGGAGTGGCGCATGGACATCCGGCGGCGCGCCAACGAGTTCGACTCCCGCGCCAACACGCGGGCGGTGGACAGCCTTCTCAACTACGAGACGGTCAAGTACTTCAACAACGAGGAGTTCGAGGCACGGCGCTACGACGAGCACCTGCAGCAGTACGAGGCCGCCGAGGTGCGCAACGAGGCCTCCCTGGGTCTGCTCAACATCGGCCAGAGCCTGATCATCGCGACGGCGGTGACGCTGCTCATGCTGCTCGCCGCCGATGGCGTGGTCGCGGGTGCCCTCACCCTGGGGGATCTGGTGCTGGTCAACGGACTGCTCATCCAGCTCTACCTCCCGCTGAACTTCCTGGGCATGGTCTACCGCGAGATCAAGCAGTCGCTGGCCGACATGGACCGCATGTTCCGGCTGCTGCGCGAAAACCGCGAGGTGGAGGACGGGCCAGGCGCCCGGCCGCTGGAACTGCGGGGCGGCGCGGTGGCATTCGAGGGTGTCGGTTTCGCCTACGAAGCACGGCGCGGCATCCTGGACGACGTGAGCTTTGCCATCCCGGCCGGTCGCACCGTGGCCGTGGTGGGCGCGAGCGGCGCGGGAAAATCCACGCTGGCGCGGCTGCTCTACCGCTTCTACGATGTGCAGCGCGGCAGGGTGAGCATCGACGGCCAGGACATCCGCGACTGCACCCAGACCAGCGTGCGGGCCGCCATCGGCATCGTCCCGCAGGACACGGTACTGTTCAACGACACCATCTTCTACAACATCGCCTATGGCCGGCCCGATGCCAGCCGCGAGGAGGTCCTGGAGGCGGCGCGGGCGGCCCACATCCACGACTTCATCGTGACCCTGCCGGACGGCTACGAGACCCGTGTCGGGGAGCGCGGCCTCAAGCTCTCGGGGGGCGAGAAGCAGCGGGTGGCCATCGCCCGCGCCATCCTCAAGAACCCACCCATCCTCATTTTCGACGAGGCCACCTCGGCGCTGGATTCCAAGTCCGAGAAGGCCATCCAGGAGGAGCTGTCACGCATCGCCGCCCAGCGCACCACGCTGGTGATCGCGCACCGGCTGTCCACCGTGGTCGATGCGGATCAGATCCTGGTGATGGAGGGCGGGCGGGTGGTCGAGCGCGGCACCCACCGCGAACTGCTGGAGGCGGGCGGCACCTATGCGCAGATGTGGGCCCTGCAGCAACAGGAGGAGGGCGCGCCGGGCTGAGCGGGCGTGCCCGGCCCTCAGCGCGCCGGGAACTTCACCGCGATGCGTGTGCCGCGTCCGTCCGGACCCGTGCCGATCTCGACCACGGCCTCGTGGAGTCGCGCCACGTCCTGCACGATGGACAGTCCGAGACCGGTGCCTGGGACCGTGCTGTCGGGCGGCCGGTAGAAGCGCTCGAACACCCGCGGACGCTCGTCGGACGGGATGCCTGGGCCCGAATCGCTGACCGCCAGGACCACCGCGCCGTTCTCGCCGCGCACCGAGACGGTCACCACCGTGCCGGGCTCGCAGTGCTTGAGGGCGTTGTCGATCAGGTTGCCGAGCATCTCGCGCAACAGCACCGGGTCGCCGTCGATGTGGCGGGCGACGTCGTCGGCCTCGAAGCCGAGGTCCATGCGACGCTCGATGGAGCGCGCGATCCAGTCCGCGGTCACGGTGCGCGCGAGCTGATCAAGGGCGAGCCGTTGGCGGCTGATGGGGGCGGTGCTGGCGGAGTGGGTGCGCGCCAGCAGCAGCAGTTGCGCCACCAGTGACGACATGCGCGAGGATGCCGCCACGATGTTGTCCAGGATGTGCCGCAGCGACGCCGGGTCGGTCGCGCGCTGCGCCATCTCGGCCTGGGT
>Ga0169931_10001124_pt1 | contig 44008 bp, 47 predicted proteins | sample Kivu_15m_20L_FD_129675 | JGI IMG/M metagenome (GOLD analysis project Ga0169931, IMG submission 129675) | Freshwater microbial communities from Lake Kivu, Western Province, Rwanda to study Microbial Dark Matter (Phase II) - Kivu_15m_20L... | ecosystem: Environmental > Aquatic > Freshwater > Lake... | reverse complement strand
GATAGTCTCTTTCTACACCTAGAGTTTTTTGTCTTCTACGGCGCAACTTGGCTACGCCAAGATTGCGCTCGCCCTGCTATTGCGAGTGATTTTTTTCAAAAATCACTCGCGCAGGGTTTATCCTGATGAGCACGACGCTCGCCCTCATTCCAGCTTTCAAAACGATCGAAAATGGGCAACACCACTACAAGGAGCTCACCGTGAAACCCTTCAACGACGGATTTCAGCTTTACTATGCTATCGCGCACTATACTCCGGCTTTCCGGCATACGCCAGGCGAGCCTCGCGAACAACAGGAGACGATAGATCACGCTATTCTGGTACCACCATACGCTAAATGGTCGGGAGGGTGAATATGGGGCGTACGCCAACGCTCGGCCTTCGCTATCCCGAACAATAGAGGGAAGTAACAAAAAATCATTCAAATGAAAAAAAAGAATTGTGAGTTCAGGTCGGAGTGCCTTGTGATATCGTGAAAAATACTCTACCTCCTGAAACGTATTGTAGGACTCGACTCCGGCATTCCAGTACTCGAATCCAAGCCGCAAGGATTGTTCGATAACCTTATTTATCTTATCGCGCCTAGTTACAGAATCACCGAGGAAAACTATCCTGTAGCGCCCTCTTTTATCATCAGCGTCATGCGAATTTGGTAACGTGCCTAGTGATTGTACGCGCTACTTCCGAATACAGGTTTGAAGCCCAAGACCTCGTCAACGACGTATTCTGAGGGAACGTCTCCCCCCACCAAAAATTTGGGAGCAGGCAATAAAAAACGGAATGCGAGCTCCACAGCGAGTACAACAAGTGTAGCGCCGGCCAACATACAACCAATGAGAACGAAGTCATCCTCAGAAACACAGTTGACCATCGGACCCCACGTGGAGAGCGACTCGAGCCGCTCAATAGTATTGAGGGTCTTCGCGGAATCGAGTGGGTAGAAATCGGTGTGATAATGACGTGATCGTTCACGTGAAAAACCGTGATTTATGGCTCAAAACGAGGGCTCACGCGATCTCTATGCTCGTTATCACCCACTGGAAAACGCGACGAACCAGTATTTATATCAAAGATGAATATCCCCTGTGAATAAAGCATCGAGTCAACGTTGTGGAAGAGACGCGTCTAGTCTCTAAAGGAGACAGGATGATTGATCGTATCAAACCTACTTGACCCTTGAGGGTTGAACAATTGGTATTGTACCCGTCTTCACACCAGTGTAATACCGTCATCAACTGTGTCGGAACCCTCAATGAACCAACGGGAATCTGATTGGATAGAGCGCGCTGTGGCCCTCGCCACCCGACTCGGCTTTAACCCCGTGCGTACGCGCTGGAAGCTCAACGCTCTCAGCAGGAAGCTAGTAGGGATAGTCGGCCTTGCGGGAACGCGGGTGAGGCATGCACAGTACGAGCACACCGTATGCCCTGTGTGCGATGCAGTTCAAGACCGCCATGAACGGACCTGCTCGCGATGCTCCACGAAGCTCCCTCCTCGATCGCTGCAGATCCTTAACCGCCTCTCTGCCAAGATCGGAAGGGGCTATTCGAATACCTTCCTATTGGGTGTGGTAATCCTCTCTTGTTTCTGGCGTTCATGTATCGGACCACAAGGTTTCGACCTAGCCCTTGCCTCCAATTCCCTTGCACTCCTGTACAGTGGGGGCAGTATCTCTCAAGATGCCATGAATGGAGAGTGGTGGAGGCTTCTCACAAGCGTGTTCTTACACGGCGGGGCGCTTCATCTGATCTTCAACATGATTGCACTCAAGCAGATTGGACCATCGATAGAAGCTATCTTTGGCCGCGGTAGGATGCTCTTTTTCTTCGTAGTTACTGGGATCCTTGCAAGTCTCGGCAGCTCGTTACTAGGTGGGCCCGGAGTACGAATAGGTGCCTCAGGGGCGATTATGGGGATGATCGGAGTCGCTGCGGGCTGGGGTCAACGTCTGGGGACAACGCACGGAGTCAACGTCCGGAATCAGATGCTGCAATGGGCCCTCTATACCATTATCTACGGATACGTTCTCTCCGCCGATAACCTAGCACATGCGGTCGGATTAGTGGCGGGTGTAGCGATCGGATATCTTTCTCAGGCTCGCTCTGATCGAGAGAGCACCCCCTTTCGAGATTGGCTGCTCACGCTCACTGGCTCCGTCTTGGTATTCAGCGCTGTGGTGATAATCATGCTTCGACCCCCTATCCTCAGCGCTCTCTGGAGAGAGGATATCGTTGCCGAGCAGGACGACTACTTTTGAGACTCCGCCAATGGCAGTGCGAGGCTCCACTACCCGATGATTTCGTGGAGCGCTATTTTTGAATAGATCGTTGGAAAAGGTGGTCGGTAGAGAGATCTTCAAAAACCTTTTTTTAGGGCGGCGGCTGTAAGACAAGAATCTTACAGCCGCCTGGTCGAATACAAGTCAAGCGCACCGCAGCTCTAGGCGGTTTGCTGTTTTCTCCGTTCCAACCAATCCTTGATAGACAGCCGTGGCAATTTCTGCTCCGTCTCTTTTGTTTCCTCTACTTCCTTTTGTTCCTTGGTGAGAACAAAACTTTTCGAAAATTTGACAAATGAAGCCTTGCTACGCCCGTTTCTACGTCCTTTTCCCACGAGATTCTCCTCTCTCGGATAGTGTTTTGGGGATTCAGTAAGTTCTCCAGGCCCCCCTCGGATATTCCATCCAGCCTGAATACCTAAGCCTTCTCTGGCTTAAGTATTCAGGCTTACAGATAGCACCCGATCAGAGCTCTAGGGAGCTAAAACCGATACTGTAGGCCTTGCAATCTCTCTACCCTGACCAAAAGTGAAATGAACGAACGTGTACCAGGAAAAGATATGGTGGATAATCCTAGAGATGCCGCATATGTCTATCGATTAATAGCGGTATGGCGACCTCTCATTGGGCTCCCTTTCCTCTTTGTGTACGTGGACGCTTTCACGAGTACCCTCTCTCTGTTCAAGTCCAAATGAGTAGCCTGGTTGTGAAATACACTACGCTTGATCTACTCAAAATTTTTGAAGCGCCATTTTTTCGAAATATTTATGCGGCACGCAACCCATTACCGTGCATAACAACATAGCAAAGGTTTTTTGGCTGAGGTTACCGTGATGTGGGCTGAGGGATCGCCCTGCGCGACCATGAATTGCAGTGTAGACGCTCCCTTCGGCGAATTAAGCCGGTCGGGTGCTAGCGATCTCTCTGTTTTCGGAGCGATGGCGTTACGGCCACTGGTCGATCTGGTTCATGTTATTGCTCTTCGCTCGCTCTCTTTTCTTGCTGCTCGCCTCCCTTCGTGTACAACAGCATCGAACATCTCCCCTGCTGCCTCTATAACCACGTGTCGAGAGATATCTCCGTTCTGCTTCAGAAAACATGTAAGGATTCCGGAAAAAAATTTACAGCATCATGACCATCGCTTTGACGTCGATCCATATGGCACTTATGTGTACACTGACCGTGTGGAACGGGTTTCTCGTATGCGTCGTCATAGCGAACGATTTCACCCAATCACCGGTTTTCAGGAGGTAGTAGATATGATGAAACAGCAATTCGGTACACGCCTTGCCCAGTCGTTCCTGCTCCACGTGGTTATGCTACTCGCAGTAAGCATCCTCTTACTGATGACTGCAACTCCGCTCGGCAATGCGACAGCACTGTCTTAACATACCGAGGGCTTAAAATAACACGGGCTACCCTTCAGCGAGTACCCGAATCAAGCGATCACTCTCCTCAAACGCCTCACGAGTGAAGTCTGCGAAGGCAGATTGTATGTCCTCAAACTCCTCGACAAATCCCTCGATATCTTTGGCTTTCACCATGGCACTCAGCAACGCTGACGACTGCTCCAAGGCCGTCAGCACCTGCGCCACGTAGGGATTATACGTTTGAATCTCGGCGTAGAGGCGCGCGTCCTGGGCCAGTATGCGTCCGATCATACTGAGACGTAGTCGGTACACGGGGCTTGCGCTCGGTATACTCGCACCCGGATCGAATCCTAAGGCCCGCATGCAGTGCGCGGCAGCGATAGCCTGAAAATGGGTTAAGCCCTGAACCACCGCCATCATCTGATCATGTGTGTCGCTATCCATTGAAACGAGGGTTAATCCCTCAGTTTCTAAAAGCTGCTCTACGTAGCCGGACTGTTCACCGGCCTTTACCCGACACACTACACAGCTCTGTCCTCGATGAGCTCCAAGCTTTGGAGAGAACATCGGATGCAGCGATAAGACCTCGCACGGTAGTTGTTGTTGCAGCTGCAGGAACGGAAGCTTTACCGAGGTAAGATCGATCAGCAAGCTCTGTGAATCGATACAGCTCGCTATCTCGCGGAGCACATCCTGAGTTGCACTTATCGGCACCGCAACTACGACTATCTTACAAGAGCGAGCAAGATCACTGTTTGAGAGCTCACTACCCTTGTCGGATAACGATATCGGATGCCCCGCCCGTTCAAAAAACTGGGCCATCCATTGGCCGAAGGCCCCACAACCTCCGATTACCCCTACTCGCTCTTTGTCTCTCTGTTTACCCTCGCTCATGATCGAGCCTTATACTATCGCCTCTATCGATAACCTACTATATATCGCCGCTCCTATTAGCACCCACTGACCAGTATGCGTCCCTCACTCGAGGAGCACGTAAAACACCGGCGCACGGAAGCCCTCTGGTATAAAACGCCATTACACCCCAGCTAGAAGATGTTACTTCTTGCCTAAATGAAGTAAGATTCCACCCTATGCAGGCTGCCAGCACCTCCCACAAAGCGACCCTCTTTGAGATAGCGTGGGAGGTGTGTAATCAGATAGGCGGAATCTACACCGTGATGAAGACCAAGGCACAAACCATGGTCGACCGGTGGGGAAGCGATTACGTTCTAATTGGCCCCTACAATCACCACACAAGCGCACTCGAGTTTGAACGCTCTGAGGAGATCCCGCATCACATCCGAGATGCATTTAAATCGCTCGCCGCCACGGGTATCGTGTGTCACTACGGCCACTGGCTGATCGAAGGACGGCCCCAGGTCATCCTCGTAGATTACAGCGCTCGTATGAGTCGACTGGGAGAGGATAAGTACTTCCTGTGGCAGGACAACGGCATCTCTCTGGATGGAAGTGATGGAGAGGTAGATGCGGTAGTAGCGTTTGGATTTGCCGTCACAGAGCTTTTCAAGACTCTCTCAAATAACCTTCAAGGAAGCCCAATAGTTGCTCACTTTCACGAATGGATGGCAGGTGTTGCCTTACCACGCATCCGTCATCTCAACCTGCCGATAGCAACCGTCTTTACAACCCACGCTACCCTTCTTGGCCGCTACATAGCGTCAAATGATCCGAATTTTTACTCAAACCTCCCCTGGATCGCACCGGATCAAGCAGCTCAACACTATATGATTTGGAGCAAGTACGCGATCGAGCGCGCCGCATCCCACTCGGCTCACATCTTTACGACCGTGAGTGAGGTGACCGCTCGTGAGGCTGAGTACCTCCTCGGAAGAAAACCGGAATTCGTTTTACCCAACGGCCTGAACGCTCATCGCTTCACCGCGCTGCACGAGTTTCAGAACCTCCATCTTAGGTATAAGGAGCGGATTCATGAGTTTGTGATGGGGCATTTCTTCCCCAGCTACTCATTCGATCTCGACCGAACTCTGTATTTCTTCACGAGTGGCCGCTACGAGTACCTCAATAAGGGCATGGACCTCTTCATCGAAGCCCTGCACGCTCTTAACCAGAGATTAAAGACCTTAGCCAAACCACCGACAGTTGTGGCTTTCATTATCACACGTGGGAACACGAAGAACCTTAACGTTGCTTCACTTCAAAACCATTTACGATTTGAGGATCTAAAGGCGACCTGTCGCGAGATGGAGACAACGCTCAGCCAGCGCATCCTCGATGCGGCGGCGCGAGGTCGCATGCCCGCATATGAAGATCTCTTGACTGATGAATTTCAAGTCAGACTTAAGCGCGCTATCCTCAACCGCAAATCGAATCAGTGGCCGCCTGTCGTGACGCATGATATGTGGGACGACGCCAATGATCCCGTTCTTCAACATCTCCGTCATCGCAACCTAATCAACTCTCCGGGAGATCCGGTTAAGGTGGTTTTTCATCCGGACTTCGTAACCCTCACGAGCCTCTTTAGCTTAGACTACGATCAATTTGTGCGGGGTTGTCACATGGGCATCTTCCCAAGCTACTACGAACCGTGGGGGTATACCCCGCTAGAGTGCCTTGCGCTCGGCCTCCCAACGGTGACAGCGGATCTCAGTGGTTTCGGCTCATACGTCGAGAAACATGTACCTGATGCTCTACAGAATGGAGTCTTGGTGCTCAATCGCTCTAAGCTTTCGAATGAAGGATGTACAGATCAGCTCGCTTCTTTTCTCTTTAAGTTCTGCGAACTCAGCCGCCGAGAGCGCATAGCGTTGCGTAACCGAGCAGAGCGATTAACGGAGCGATTTACGTGGGAGGTTATGGCAGCTCACTATCACCGAGCTCATGCCGAAGCGCTCAAGATGCTCAAACCTCCCTTGGAACGCGTCCCTGCTCATGCTGCGGGAAGAGGCCACTATGAGCACAGTAACGGCTCGTCAAACGGCACAGATGCAGTACATCCGGAAAGCACTACGGTCGAAGATACTTTGAAGAGGGCATTATGAAACAGTGCATGAGATATCTTCTTTTCTCGGTAAGCATATCCTTACTCTGTCCTCTGGCCCTAGCTGATACCGCTACGACATTAGGGGTACAAGCGTCTGGCCAGTGCCTAAAGAAGGTCGCGCAGGACCGTGGCTCGATAGTGGTTACAACGTCGGTAGTGGCTGACTCTCCCAAGGAAGCCTCTGCACAAGCGACCAAAGCGCATGAGCGGGTGAAGACTGAGGTCGGCAAACTTACCCTGCGAGACTTCCAATCAGAGACGATCAACTATTCGATACATCAGGAGTGCCGCTACGAAAACAACAAACAGGTCTGTAAGGGCTTTCGCGCCAATTATGAGACCCGTTTTGAGACCTCCGAGATAGAAAGGATCGGTGAAGCGATCAGTACAGCAGCAGAGCGATCAACCGAGCAGGTTTCCCAACTGCACACCTTTGTCTCGCCTACCAAACTCAAAGGGGAGAGGGAATCCTGTCTAGAGATCGCCGGTCGTGATGCCAAGAGCAAAGCGCTCAAGCTCGCATCGGGCGCAGGGGTACAGCTCGGTCGGCTTGTGGCGCTTGCGGAGATCCCTGAGTCACTCTCGATCTCACCCCACCAGCCACGCATTGCATACGCTGTTGAGGCGATGACAGACACCGCAGGCTCTCCTACGATAGAGTCAAAGCCGATTGATGTAGAGGTTTCAGTGCGCGCAACCTATGCAATAGAGTGACCTGGCCCGTCTCGCTCGGAGCGCTCACCATTGCAAGAGCCCCGGATCCTCGACTGCGGGGTCTTTCATGGTTATCAGCAAGCTTCTCCTCATTTGCCTCTCTATTTTCCCTTTGGCCTTAGTCTCTATCTGTCGAATCCTCTCCTTGGTGACGAGCAGCTGCAACGAACACCACTCGAGGGTCTGAGATTCGAAAAATCTCCACCCTATAACGCTCCTTTCCCGCTCCGTCAGGGGCGCTCTCTTGATCGCCTCTTGTACTAAGGTACGTAACTCGTGCCGATATGCGGTGGTTGAAACGTCCTCAGCGCTGGAAGCGAGTATATCCTTGAGGACTCTCCCTTCACCATCGAACTCGCTACTTGAGTCGAGCGACACTATTCGCTCGAGGCTTCTGCGCGCCTTTAGATCATCTCCTTGTTCTACATGCGACAGCTCTAAGCCTGTATGACTATCCCGCGCAGCGTTCTGTCGATGTGCCGGGACGTGTATCAGCAGCTTAAGGCGCGGTAGCTCTTTACGGATAGCCTGCTTAATCCAAGGTGTTGCATACGTCGAAAACTTAAATCGACGTTTCCATTCAAATTTCTCGACGGCTCTCATGAGCCCTTCTTCTCCAGCGCTCGTGAGTAGCTCGATAAGTTTTCCACTCGCTCTGTAAGCGCGATCGTATTTCTTAGCAATGTTGGCTACGAGAAGTAGATTAGATTGCGAGAGCTCCTTCATTGAAAGAGTCATAGCATTGTAAGCTGCTATCGAACGCTTACAGCGCGTTGCAAGACTCGCACCGGACTCCTTTGAAAGGAGCAATCCCTGAATAGCCTCTCTTCGAACGCATCGAATTGCCTCCCTCACCACCTGCTGATCCTCATCCGCGCACTGCTGCCGAAGCTGCTCGATGTGTGCCAGAGTTTTCTCCGCCATAGGGATCGTTGCTTCATGGATGCGCTTAAGCACATGGAAGCGCAGCTTACATTCGATGAGGAGATTCGCAATCTTCTCCTTATCACGACCGAGCTGCTTCCATGCGTTTTTACGCTCCTCGATCGGCTTATTCTTGGATATAGCGATTTTGTAAAGATTCTCAGTTCGAGCGAGAAGTGTGTATAAGAGCTTCAGGTTCACGGTGACGATAGCGAGCCGCCCCTGCATGCGCTGTTTGAGGTGCTTTTGCTTACCCGGCAATGGATCGCAGAATCGGTCTATCCTTTTTTTTGAATCGATATACCGTTGGAGCACAGTGACTGCATACTTTGCGCCAAGACCGCTGGTAAAGAGTGCTCGCTCCCACTCGATACGGTGGTGATGAATAGCACGGCCGATGCGCTCTTCGTCCTTGCGACTCAAACGAGGGAAGCTGGCGGCTACATGTAGGAACGCCGTAAACCCTTCTCTATGCCCACTACTCTGCTCAAAGTCAGAACGCCGTTGTTTATGTCTTTCTTGGAGCATACTCAGCGGACTGCAGAATAGCCTCCTGGAAGACCGCCCTTGCAGTACACAACCTGATACAGCTGTACCATACGCGCTCGAAAGAGCGCTTCACATCCACGTAGGTAGTATTCCCACATACGCCGAAAAGCCTCACCATACGTGGGTGCAAGCACCCCCCAATTGCGCTCGAAATTGCCCATCCACGCATCGAGGGTTCGCGCGTAATCTGCCGAGAGGTTGTGGAGATCTTCGATAATCAAACCTTGCTCAATCGGCGCTACTATCTGCACATGGTTCGGCAGGTAGCCGTTCGGGAATATCCGTTTGCGTAACCACAAGATGTATTGGTCCAGCGGAACCGCAGACGTTTTGGTGAAGGTCGTCGCAGTTATAGCTTGTAGCAGAAAGAGCCCCTTATCCCGTAAGCAACGGTTGACCATCCCAAAGTATGCCGGGAGGTTCTTGCGGCCTACCGCCTCTATCATCTCTATAGATACGACCCGGTCAAAAAGGCCGGTGTAACGCTGATAGTCCTCGAGCACAATCTCGACATCGAGACCCTTACAACGCCCTCGTGCCAAGGCTGCTTGCTCTTTGGAGACAGTCAGTCCAACCACCGACACCCCGTAGCGCTTAGCGGCATGCGCAGCAAAGTTACCCCATCCACACCCGATATCGAGCACCCTCATACCAGGCTTGAGCTGAAGCTTACGACAGATCAGGTCTATCTTGGCGACCTGCGCCTGATCGAGATTAATCGCGTCCTTCCAGTAACCACAGGTGTAGGTCATCGTGGTTTGATCGAGCATCGCCGTAAATAGGTCGTTCCCGAGGTCGTAGTGCCGCTCACCTACTTCAAAAGCACCCTTCCCGATCTGCGAGTTGGTGATGAGGTCTTTTACGAGGTACGCGATGATGCGAGGGCTCCACTTGTCAAAGCGAACCGGGAGAGCTGGATCCTGTGTTACGAGGCGATACATCAGCCCCGTGAGGTTGTCAGTTGACCACTCGCCCCGCATGTATGCTTCCCCCAGCGCGAAGAGGCCGCCTTTCGAGATGACCTTAAGCGCCTCTGCCGGTACTTCAACCTTTGAGGCTTCATTGTGCGCTGAGTCGATATCGAGCGTACGTGCGGTTTGCATAGTGTACTCCTTGGAGCCGACGACCAAAATCTTCTGCGAGATCAATCTCCTGGATTCCCGCTAGGTGTATCCCTAGGAGTTTCCCACTTTCGGGTACCGAATCTCAAGAGCCGGCCACCGAAAATTAGAACGTACAAAAAGACCCTATTAACGACATCGTTTCAGCAGTGAAAGCAACCCCAGCCGTGCCTTATGAATAAGGTTCTGATGCGAACGAAAGGTGTATTCGTTCAGCGGCTCAGGCTTATCATAAATCTCTGCTTTTGCTGAGGCATACAAGCGAATAGCTTGACCGTGAATACGTGGCATCGTGAGGAGCGAAGTGATCGGATAGCGTAGTACCGTCGATAACAGACGTCTACGGGTCAGGGGATACGATAATCCACTCAGACGGCCGGAAAATACGACCTCTCCGTTATCCTCAAGGTCAACCCGAATGCCTAGTTGTTCGTCGGCCCCCTCAAACGTAAGCGAGTAGTCGCCCTTTCGGGCAAAAAAGGGCGATACGAAGAACTCTTTGGGGAAATGCCACGTATGGGCACTCTGAGTCGCTTGACATACAAGGGTGTAAAGATGTGACTCACCAAAGGTGTTGTTGACCTGCGTCACGAGAGCCGTCACCTGATCGTGAGCATCCCGACACACGAAGAAACTGACCGGATTGAATACGTAACCGAAATATCTCGGCATGGTGAGCAGCGTAATACGAGCTGGAACCTCGCTCACACCCTCGCGTTGAAGCGCTTGTTCGACCTTATCTCGAAGCGTTCCATTTTCGGGGAGATAGTCCTCCGCGCGCACAGAAAACAGAGCCGTCCTTCCATACGCGAAGATCCACGGAGAGAGCGAGAGGCTCTCAAGTTCGTCGATCTCAAGCGCGAAAGTAAAGATCGGGTATGCGAAGGAATGTTCCTTGGGACCCGCGCGCCAGTGCCCTACTTCACCCCAATAGATCCTCGATCTCATAGCGTTAGACCGAACGATTCAGCTACCTGCAGCGCGGATATCACCGCATCTTCATGAAAGCCGTACCTCATGTAGGCACCGCAGAAATACGTATTCCGCCTCCCATTGAGCGCACGAATCGCTGCTTGACTCTTCGGTGAGTCGGGTGTGTATACCGGATGCGTATATTCTACCTCATAGACAACCTGCTTTGGATCAATCTGATCACCACAATTAAGGGTCACAAAGTAATCCTTACGAGCTGTTAGATTCTGCAACCGATTCATGTAATACGTGATCGCAACGGGTGAACTGGGCTGCGAGGTCGTCCTCCTCCGATAGTTCCAAGCCGCCCACAAGCGCCGCTTGGGACCCAGTAACGATGCGTCGGTGTGAAGCACTGTGCGATTCCGACTGTAGCTCCATGTTCCCAAGGCATCTCTCTCCTCCTCGGAAGGATCTGCTAGAAGCCCTAGGGCCTCATCTGCATGAGTCGCGATAACAACGCTGTCGTAGCGCTCGGGGGGGCTACCGTCGAGCTCAAGCACAATACCCTGCTCATCTCGCCGGAGCCCTCGTGCTGGACAAGCCGTCCGAATCTCCCCACAAAAAGCCTTCTTAAAGGCCCTCACGTAGGTTTGGCTACCCCCTTGCACCGTCTGCCACTGCGGCCGCTTACGCATCTCGAGCATCCCGTGATTCTCAAAGAAGGTCATGAATGATGCCGCCGGGAACTCCAGAGCATTGCAATCGGGAGTCGACCAGATAGAGCCGATCAAAGGCGCTAAGTAATGCTCAAAGAAAAAGGAGCTCGTTCCCAGCTGCCTTAGATACTCCCCCAAGGGAAGTTCAGTGAGCGACCCACTTCGTAGATCCCGGAGCGCCCGTCTGTTAAAACGAAACTGCTCCAAGATCATCCTGAGAAACTGAGGATTCAAAAGATTCCCGGGTGTCATGAGGAACTCTTTGATTGAGGGGCCCATGTACTGAAGCCCACTCTTCTCACAGAAGAATCCAAACGACATATCCGATGGCTGGAGCTTCACATCGAGTTGCCCCAAGAACTTGTAAAAGTTTGTGTAGTTCCTAGGATTACAGACGATAAAGCCGGTATCAACCTGAAGCTGTGGATTGAGCGGGTCCTCAACGGTTCTCGTGTTGGTGTGCCCTCCGACGTAATTGTTACGCTCTAACAGCGTCACGGTGTGTTTTCGAGAAAGCACGTGCGCAGCAGTGATACCCGCTATACCTCCACCAACCACCAAGATGTTGAGTTTTTTTTCTACCACAATCTGTCGACTATGCGCTCGTAGAGAGCAGCGGGCAAGATCCGCCCAAACTTCACCAGAATATTCATCTGCCAAGGATACGATATCTCGCGCTTACATCGCTCAAGACCATCACAGACGATTCGAGCAGACTCCTCTGGCGAGACGAGAAACGGCATCTTGAAATCGTTCTTATCAGTGAGCGGCGTCTTGACGAAGCCAGGATTAATCACCGTTATAACGATCTGGTATCGCCTCAGATGAAAACGAATACTCTCCAAGAAATGCTGCATCGCTGCTTTGCTCGCACCATAAGCTGCAGCTCGCGGCAGCCCCCGAATACCAGCCAGACTCGCCACCGGAGCGATGTAGCCGCGACGCCGCGCGAGCATCGTTGGCAGCACTGCCTCAATACAGTGCAGCATACCCCCAAAGTTTATATTCATCAGGTCTAGGTACTCCCGGCTATTGAACTCCTCCGGCTTGGTGAAGATATGAGTACCCGCGTTCGGGACAGCTAGCTCAATCGCGCCGACCGCCGTCTCGATACGTTGAACCAACGTCTTCACCTGCTCGAGCTCTGTGACGTCTCCGGGGAAACTCCACGCCTCTCCCCCGCTTGCACGGATGCGGGCGACTACGGATTCCAAAACCTCCGCTCGTCGGGCTGTGAGCGCTAATCGAGCTCCCCGGCGCGCCATCTCCAAAGCGAGCGACTCTCCTATGCCGCTACTAGCTCCTGTCAACCACACACAGCGACCTCGGAATTCAAAATTTTTCATGATCAGCATATCCCCTCTGTGGGCTCTTCTCTTTTAGAAGCATACCTTTTACTATCCGGTAAGGAAACACGGGGCAAGCAATGACAACTACCACTACCAACGAGCGAAGCTGGGTTTCGAAGATCTTATGGGCTACCGCAGTTTACTTTGTGGTCTGCGGATTATCCGCCATAGTATATCCCATATCTTGGCTCTTCGCAGCGGGGTTGCCCCTCACCCTAACAAATGAACTACGCCTCGCTTTTTCAGTGGCGGGCACGTTTATGGTGTCTCTGGGGATAGCAGGCGCAATCGCTGCCATTAACCCCCACAAGCAAACAGGACTCATCGCTACCCTCATGATTTCTAACTTCATAGATTTTGTGGTGACGCTACGTGCTGTGACCCTAGAGCAGCTACCTCTGTTGCGAGGATCACTTTTTCTAGCTATTGCATTAACATGGACGCTTTTGTTGGCGCTTGTTCTCTTCACTCCGAGTAAGCTACGGGGTTAAGACAGCACCACGAGAGGCTACGGCCGCTCCACAAGGCAGAGATCGCCAGCTGTTTAGACCCTCTCGATGAGTTGTCTAATCGGGCCGACTGCTTCAACGGGCTCTCGACAAGACGATTCAGACGCTTCATGGAGTGTTTCCTTTTCCACTTTCGTGGCACCTGCATCTCGTATCGCTTCAGTGGGAAGTGCGAATGTAAAACGACACCCGCGGCCAGGTTCTGAATTCAACTCTATCGTGCCGTGATGCAACTCTACTACGCGTTGAACAACTGCTAACCCTATACCCATACCATCCGTCTGATCCTTGTGTGACCTTCCGCGCTTAAACATCTCGAATATCGTGGCTATCTCCTCAGAAGCGATTCCAGGCCCATTGTCTTCAACGTACAGCCTTACGAATCGTTCGGCGCCCTGCACAACCTCTCCTTCACAGCCAACGTTGATACAAACCTCCTCTTTGTCGCTGTACTTTATGGAATTCGATATCAGGTTCACGAAAACTCGCCTCAGCAGCGATGGATTTCCCCACACATGCGGCAGACTCCCAACACCTATCTTAATCTCAACGGAATCCTCGATATTGAGGTCACCGAGTACCTCTGAAACTAGCTCGCGAAGGTCCACCATCTCAAATCTAACGGTTCCCGCCCCCACTTTTGCAAACTCGTACATCCCTTGTACGACACCGATCAACCGATGAGCTGACTCAGCAGCTCTGGTCAACAACCGCACGCAGCGCTGATCGAGGGTCTCTTGATATGCCTCGACGATGTACTCCGTCTTCAGTATCAAACTAGCTAACGGGCCTCGAATATCATGAGCTATCGTAGCGCAGAAATCATCCAACCGCCGGTTTTTCTCTTCGAGCTTTACATTTGCGGCTGTCAAGCGCTCCTGAATCACCGACATCTCTCGCTCCAGCCGCCGGATTCGGATCATATCTCTAATCGCCAGAACTAGTGAGTCCACCCATTTCTCGTCCCTGACGACATAGCGCTTTCTTGATTCCGCTATACTGCGAATAGTATCAGGCTCATCGCATTTGGAGACGATCAAAACATCTGGCTCGTGATCTCTGACTCTCAGGTGAGCAAGAAGCTCTGAACCCCTTGCATCAGGAAGGTCATAATCGAGGACAACGATATCAAATTCGTTTTGACTCAGTGCCCTGTGAAAACTTTCGAGGGAATCAGTTAGGAAAACCTCTGTCTGCGGAAACGCGCTCGAAAGAGTCGACGTTATGCTCGCTTCGTGAGACCGTGCCTCATCGAGGAGAAGAATGCGTTGTATTCCAGCCTCGATACCCATCTGCACAGTATAACCTCCGACTTTTCAAAATCCACATTTGCTACATACACCCGATCGGATTCAATAAGTGTAGAAACCACGGCACACATCAGAGGTCACTACAATCGCCCCGTGGTCAAGCCGTGGCATTTCGGAGATAGTTCTTCAAGCGAATCAAGGCTCGCGAGCGAATCTGTGATGCGCGAGACTCTGTAACCCCGAGAATCTCTCCGATCTCCTTGAGATTCAGCTCTTCGTAAAAGTACAAGCTAATCACCAATCGTTCCTTTTCCGGCAATCTGTCTAAGGCACGTGCTATGAGGCTGACCTTTTCGTGGCCAAGCAGACGATTGAGCGGGTCCTGACCTTTACTGGCGAGCCAGTCTTCTGCTTGGAAACGTTCCTCTCCATGACCGAATCCAAGCTCCTCGAAACTCAACATCACGATACTACCAACTTCACCGAGTAGTCGCTGAAGCTCATCGACTGACACTCCCAGCTCTACGGCGACTTCATCGTCCGATGCGGGCCTACCCAGACGTTGCTCTATACGTTGATATGCTTGCTCTATCTTGTGGGATTTGAAGCGTAGCGATCGTGGTAGCCAATCCTGCGAACGGAAGCTGTCCAGAATCGCTCCGCGTATGCGAAACTGAGCATAGGTGCTAAAGTTTGTCTCGTGTTTCGGATCGTACTTTTCGAGTGCGTCTACCAACCCAATTATCCCCGAGTTGAGCATCTCTTGAATGTCGATATCTTTAGGGAGACGACCAGAGAGGCGATGTACCACCTTCTTGACAAGGGGAAGATAGCTCCTAATCAACTCTTCTTTCTCGAATTCGTCGATGCTTCTGTATGCCTCTACGGCCGATCGTTTAGGCTTTGCCACCATTTATCTCCTCATAGCTAGCCATAGCTCGAATCACTGCCCAGAACACCAAACCAATCACTGCCGAAACACCGAGACAGTTGTACAGAATTTTACTGGTCCGAACCCCTTCCTGAGCGCCACCAATGAACAGCACCACACATGCGACGATAATTGTCAGGTTACAAAGAGTCTTGAGGTACAGGTGACGAACTATCTTTTGGTTGTCCTTAGTATCTTGCGCTTTCGCCATACGAGCTCATCTCCAGCAATTGGCGAAAGAAGAATTGCATACCGCCCTTCAACCTTCGGGATAACCTTTCCTCATCCAAAGTCCGCGCAACCTCAGCTACTGCCACAGCTATACGGGACGAAGGATACTCAAGTACCACAGGCCGCTGCTGCATCACACATTCTCGAACGATCTCGTCCGAGGGGATCCAACCAACGTACCGGACCTCAACCTGCAAAAACTTATCTACTGCTCGCGCCAATTTACCGAAGGCTTGCCGTGCCGCGTCCTCAGAGGGTACATCGTTCACGATCACCGACACTCTCTTCTCTCCGTACGAGCCGCTCAAGACCTTGATGAGCGCATACGTGTCAGTGAGGGAGGTCGGCTCACCGGTTATCACACACACCACATCAGCAGCTGCGCTATTGAAGTACATCACATCCGACCCAATTCCGGCCGGAGTATCTATCAATAGATAGTCGAAGCGATGAGCTACCCTCTCAATCTCTTGGAGGAGAAACATCTTCGCTTCGGAATCCAGAGCTTGAAGCTCCTCAACGCCGCTTGCCGCTGGGATAATGGATATACCCCCGGGCCCTTCAATCAGAATATCGTCAAGAGTGACTCTCCCCTTGAGTACATCGTGAAGATTTCCTTTCGGCTTGAGGTTGAGGAGCACATCTACGTTTGCGAGCCCCAGATCTGCATCAAGTATCAGTACGGACATCCCGAGCTCTGCAAGAGCTATGCCAGTGTTGGTCACCGTATGAGTTTTTCCTACCCCACCCTTGCCACTGGTGAAACTAAGCACTCGGGTAACGGCACGTGACCTCACTGACTCCCCCATTTTCTCGACATCTCGGGCAGATACCACATTTTCTCGACTCATCCGCGTATACTCCTCATTTTGATTCACATAACCCCCGACACGGCTCACACTTTCGTAGGTCCGGGCACTCGCTATACCTTTGTACCCAGCCAGCGATCTAATGCATGCGTCTCATTAACATCCAAGCCAGACGCCGCGCCGACGCTGGCTCAACATCCTCAGGCACCCTCCTCCCCGTGGCAAAAAAAGCGAGCGGCAGCTCGCTGCCGTGAACCACATTCAAGGCGGGACCCAAAAATCCGCTTTCATCAATCTTGGTGATGATCGCCCGCGAACATCCAAGCCGACAGAAGGTCTGAGCACATGCACCAAGGTCAAATTCATTCGTAGGAGCAGCGAGCGTCAACAGCTTCTCGCTCTCGATGCAGGCTGATAGCAGTTGCGCCAAATAGTCGAATTGCACGGTATCGTCAGGTGCAACTCCGGGGGTATCAACAAAAATGAGGTCACTCTCCTCTAATCGTGAAACCGCTTCGGGAATGCGCTTATCAAAAGCAACAGACGAGTCAAGGGTCGCGAGCGGCACCCCAAGGAGCCGAGCAAAAGCTCCAAGATGGAAATCAGTACCGACTCGATGGGTATCGGCTGCTACTAGACCTACCCGTATACCAAGAGCAACTTGAAGTCGTGCGGTCAGCTTTGCGATAGTCGTTGTCTTTCCTGCACCTGGTGGTCCCACGACCGCTACTGTCCGAGAAGCAAACGGGAGGGAGCCATCAAACCGTATCGTGGCTGATAGCGCTCTGGCTAATTCCTCGGAGTCCCCGCTCACCTGCTTGAGATATGGCATGCAAAACCCTCGTATATCGGCATTAACCCCGTTCATAGCAAGAGCAGTTGGGATGTCGCTCTCGCGATAGAGGTCGGCCAGGGTCGACAGAGAAACTTCAGGAGGAGCGTCGTAATCCACTGACCCAGTCGACTCGTCAAGCACTGCAATCTCTATCTCAACGTCGCGCAAACCACGTTCAATCGTATTAAGGAGAACAACGTTCTCTCCCAACTCTGTGCGTGCCTGCCTCATGAGGGCATGTACTGAATCTCCTTTGAAGGTCCTGGTCTTCATCTTCCCTCTCGACTAGTCGTTGAGCCCTATTACTCCCAAGGATTGCACCTTCGTGTTGGGAGCAATCTCGTAGTGACTTAAAACTGCGTATCCCGGCGCGAATCGATCAACAAAACCGAATACTGCTGGCCTGATATGACCTGGCACTAAGAGGACCGGCGATTGTCCGATCTCTCCGAATCGTTCAGCAGCTCGAGCTAATTTGTTGATGATCCCCTGAGCGATACCCGGCTCGAGCGCGAGCACAGAGCCTTCATCTGTCTGTTGCAGGGCTTCAGCCAAAGATCGTTCAAGAGAAGGGGTGAGATTTACAAGGGGTAAGACACCATCCGGAGTTACATACTTGGCTGTAATCGCTCGAGAGAACTTACGTCGCACAAACTCTGCTAGCTTCTCGGTACTCTTGATGTTAGGAGCCCAATCCGCGAGCGTTTCGAGGACCGAACGGATGTCGCGAACGCTCACCTGCTCGCGGAGGAGGTGTACCAGTACCTGTTGAACTGCGCCGATAGTCATCACTGACGGAATGAGCTCTTCAACGACCTTGGGAGATTGCTTGGCTACGTTGTCTACCAGATGTTGCGTCTCCTGACGCCCGAGCAACTCGTGCATGTGACTACGTATCAGCTCGGTCACGTGCGTAGTGATTACCGTCGAGAGATCTACAACGGTATAGCCTGCAAACTGGGCGCGCTCTTTATCGGCCTCGGCGATCCAGAGGGCATCGAGCCCGAATGCTGGCTCCTTAGTCGGCGCGCCATTCACCGGTGAGGCCACGTTGCCAGGATCCATGGCCAACAGATGGTATGGTTTCAGCGTCCCCGAGCCAATAGTGCTCCCTTTGAGGATGAAGCGATACTCCGTCGATTTGATCCGTACGTTGTCGCGGATGTGAATCGCTGGAACGATGAATCCGTAGTCGAGAGCAAACTGCCTCCGAATGGAGCGAATCCTCTCCACCAGGTCACCAGCTTCGACCATCTGCACTAGCTCGTAACCAACCTCGAGTTCGAGCGTATCAACCGCAAGTAGACCGGTGACCTCTTCAGTGCTCCCCGGCTTAGGACCGGTGCTTTCAGGTAACTTGGTGAGTTCCTCCGCAGCTTTCTTCTCTTTGAGTTGTTTAGCTGCTCGTCCTTTCACAACTCCCAGAGCACCTGCCCCGAGCCCCAAAAGCATGAAGGGTACAAAAGGAAGCCCAGGAAGAATCGCCATCGCACACGCGACACCCGAAGTAAGAAAGAGTGGTCGCGCGCTCTGCCCTAGCTGAGACAGTACCTCACTTCCAAGATCATCTCCGGATGCAGCCCGCGCCACGATCAAACCTGAAGCAGCTGAGATTATGATAGATGGCAATTGAGCCACGAGCCCTTCACCTATCGTCAAAATAGTGTACGTCTGCGCGGCATCCTTCCAATTCATCTCATGCTGGAATATGCCGATGAAGAGTCCTCCCACAATGTTGATACCCACGAGGAAGATCGCAGCAACGGCATCTCCCGCGACGAATTTGGCGGCACCGTCCATCGCCCCGTAAAACTCAGACTCCATCGAGAGTTCCTTACGACGCTGACGAGCCTCCTTGTCAGTAATAAGGCCGATATTGAGATCTGAATCGATCGCCATCTGCTTACCGGGCATAGCATCCAAGGTAAACCGAGCTGCCACCTCCGCGATACGTGACGAACCCTTGGTCAACACCTTAAGATTCACGATGTTGATACAGATAAACATCACGATACCGATTACATAATTGCCACCTACGACGAATTGGCCGAACGCCTGGATCACATGGCCAGCAGCATCCATCCCACCACCCCCGTTCAGAAGGATCAATCGAGTCGAAGCTACGTTCATGGCTAGTCGAAACAGCGTTGTCACGAGGAGAATCGCGGGAAAGGAGGAGAACATAAGCGGCCGATCGATGTATAGGGACGTGAACAGGATGATCAGCGAAACGGTGATATTCAGTGCTATACAGACATCAAGTAGCGCTGTCGGCATCGGAAAGATTAGTATCGCGAGGATCCCAACGAGCGCTAACGGAATGAAAAAATGATTGAACTTTGATGTAACCGAAATCGGGGTTGCTGCAGTTGCCATGACCTCTCCTACCGCCTCCCTGCCCTATTCGCGTGTGGATTCTTCAATCGATAGACGTACGCCAAAACTTCGGCGACGGCCTTGAAGAGGTCGCGCGGAATTTCGCTTCCTACTTCCGTCGATGCAAACAACGCTCGAGCGAGTGCCTTCCGCTCAAGAACAGGGATGCCGCTCTCCTTTGCGATCTCTCTTATTCGCTGGGCGATGAAATCCGTTCCTTTTGCTACCACGATAGGCGCAGCGAATCGATTGCGGTCATACTTGAGAGCTACGGCATAATGAGTCGGATTCGTCACGACTACATCAGCCGTAGGAACGCTCTTTTTTAACTTTTGAGCCAGTCGCGCCATACCCTTCGATATGATCTTGCGACGCATTGCTTCGTCTCCCTCTATCGCCTTTCGCTCGTCCTTGACCTCCTCTTTGGTCATCTTATTTCGCTTGAGCCACTGAAATTTTCCCCATGCGACATCGAATATTGCGAGAGCAATAAAAATGTACATCATCTTCCAGAAGACGCTCTGAAGAGCGATCCCAGTTACACTGAACACATCTGATATTGACATGTGCACAAGCCGTACCATCTGTGGGGCGAAGCTCTGAAGGGCGTAGTAGGCGACTGGGAGCACTAAAGCTAGCTTTGCGATCGCTTTGAGAACATTGACGAATCCCGCGATCGAAAAAATCCTCCGAATACCTGCGATCGGATTCAAGAAGTCCCATCTCAATCGAAACCACTTTTCCCTTCTATTCCAATTCGTCTGGAGCATTACAGCAAGTGCTGCAACCGACGCGATGGCAATGGTGATAATGAAAATATTTGGCGCTAGGAGCCTAATAAGAGCGATGAAACCATTTCGTAATTCGATCGTGTCGAGAACCTTCTGCTCTCCAATCATGGTAAACGAGCGGATCATCACAAACTTCAGATCCGCGTAAAGTGCGCTCCAACCAAGAGACAGCGCCATAAACCCAGTGATGAAAACGAGCACGTGCTCGACATCTGGGGAATGGAAGATCGCACCCTCTTTACGTAACTCCTGCATCCGACGGTCAGTCGGCATCTCAGTACGTTGTTCAGGTAAGGTCTCTCCTGCTGCCATGGAACTTTACGGGTTTGAGAACGCGTCAATTAAAGCCAGGGTCGATACTTTGACCATCTGCTTCGGTCGTTGAAGGGTCAGCAAGCTTCATGCCGTGCAATCACTCGATGATTCAGCTACTTATGACTATCGAGTGTCAGAAAACCGTCGTTCATTCGCACGAGCCATCAACGTGCAGTTACCAGCGCGAAGACCCTTTCGAGCTCAAGAAATTGTCGGGTGATGTAAAGCGACATCTCAGGGAGCGCAAGAATCGAGAGGATGAGCCCAATACTTGCGGTTATCGGAAAGCTCACGATAAAGATGTTTACTGTCGGCACCGCCTTTGAGATGACTCCCATCACGAAGTTCGTAAGGAGTAATGCTGCTATTACAGGGGCAGCCAAGAGGCACCCACTTCGAAAGATCTGCGCACTTTGGTCAACTATCGCTCCCATACTACCTTCGCCAAAGATGAAACTTCCCGGCACGACTGATGAATCAAAACCTGCCAGTTGGGCTATCGCAACGTGGTGCCCTCCAATGAAGAGAAAGATAAGGACTGAAAGGTCGCTGTACAAGCGCGCCAAGTCGGGCATCTGTGCTTGGGTTGTTGGGTCAATCAATTGAGCTCCGTTCAACCCCATCGCTCCGCTTGCCAAACCTCCAGCGACCTGAGCACCGCTAACGATCATGAGTGGAACTAATGCAATCACTGTTCCCAGCAGAACCTCACTCACCAGTTGCGCAACCATTAATACGACATCACTCGGAACAGGGCTCGGATTGCGAGGATCAATCGAGACCAAACTAATCGCTACGATACCCGGATAACGGATCATCAATCCCATGATTCCTCCCCCCAATCCCGGAACCAGCATGAAGAAAGCTCCAAATCTGGCCATTAGGAGCAAGAGCGTCCATGCTAGATCGAGACGACTGTAGACGAGGGACGGAAGTGTGAGGATTGCGTCGAGGTCCACGGTTACACCTAGCTATCAAACCTATTGGGGATGTAGGTTGGCTATCTGACTTATGACGTAGACCGTAAAGCCTGCTATTCGCGTCATCATAAAGTGACCGAAGAACACCATTCCCATGATGGCAGCTCCCATCTTCGGTATAAATGCCAGGGCAGGATCGTTAATCTGAGTTGCTGCTTGAAAAATACTCACAGCAAGCCCCGCAATGAGTCCAAAAAGTAGAATCGGAGCACATGTGTAGACAGCCGTCTCGATCGCTATCTGTCCCAATCTTAGGAAATCATCAATACCCATCTCTCACTCCTCTTCACATGCGGTATGTCTTGACTAGCGAACTGATAATCAGATGCCATCCATCAACAATTACGAAGAGCATCAGCTTCAATGGTAATGAGATTACGACCGGAGGCAGGGTTATCATACTCATGGAAGTCAAAACCGACGACACCACCATATCTAAAACGAGAAAAGGTAACGCTATCAGAAACCCTATCTGGAAAGCTGTATTCAATTCACTCAAAATAAACGCCGGAACAGCGACAAAAAACGGTACGTTTTCCCGGTCTTTTGGCGTCTCTGAGCGAGTAATCTCTAAGAATAGAGCAAGGTCTTTCTCACGGGCATGTCGCACCAAAAAGTCCTTCAAAGGTGCCACGGATTTCTTTATTGCCTCCTCCTGCCCCATCTCTCCTTCCATATAGGGTCGTAGACCGTCTTGGTAACTTCGCTCGAAGACTGGGCCCATAATCGCAACTGTGAGAAATAGAGCCAGACCGGTTATCACCGTATTCGGAGGAAGTGATGCCGTACCTAGCGCGGTTCGGGTCATACCAAGCACCACCGCGATTCTAGTAAAGGAGGTCATGCACAGGATCATCGCTGGTGCAAATGACAGGAGGGTCAGAAGCAGCAGGATCTTGATGCTACTCGTTACCGATCCTCCACTTGCAAGCTGACTACCACCTACCGATATCGAGAGATCTGGGAGTGCCGTTTCCTGACCACACGCATCACTCATGAATTGCGTTAGGATTACTCCTATCACAATCAGAGGTGTCAGCGGCGCGAGCGCCCTCCCCCATACCACCTGCCGTGAGGCAGCCTCGTCTATCGAATCTGCCTTTACTTCACTGCGCATTTACTTGCCCCTCTGATGTCTCTAGATCGAGCAGGGAATCCTCGAAAGTGAGGTCTCTTCTGACATTCGGAACTAGCACTGTAGGAGCGTCTGGGCCGGTTGCTAGCAGCACCTCTCTTCCATCAAGCTCAACCAAAAGAAGTGAGTTTTTCTGAGAGATCGGTAGTCTTTCAACTATGCGTAATCTGCGCTGAACAGCACCGCTAGTACGAAGAAAGAACTTTTTGTAAAGGTGAATACCGGCCGCGAATAATCCGAGGCAGAAGAGAAAGCCTCCGAGCATCCGAATCATAGAGCTCGTCATATCGAACGGCTCACCAGATGCGATACCTACGGGGCCTCCTTGAGCAGCACACTCGAATCCGAATTCACCCCAGATACCAATAATCACAAGGAACAGACAGGTCCTTGCACATGCACGCACAGCAACTCCTCGCATACTACCCTCTTAGCTCAAACCCTCAACTCGGTCCTCAGGAGAGATAATATCAGTGAGTCGAACGCCGAATTTTTCGTTCACTATAACCGCCTCACCTCGAGCTACCGGTTTTCCGTTTATGTAAATATCAAGGGGCTCGCCCGCAAGTTTTTCGAGTTCAACCACCGAACCTTGGCCAAGTTGTAATAGGTCCTGGATAGTCATCCGAGCACGCCCAACCTCAACGGTAACCTGTAAGGTCACATCCAGGATGAAGTCCAACGTGTGTCCTCCTCCCTTCTTCTTGACCGCCGATGCCGCCTCAGCTACCTCGCCTGCTGCTGCTGCTACTTCCTCCAATCCTTCTTGAACATCGTTATCCGCCATTGCGAATCAGCTCCTCTCTGTTTCGAATATTTATCAGGTCATTTTTCGGGATATCTCGCGTAATTCTCACTGCCCTATTTCCGCGATAACTCCCCACATAGCCGTAAAATTTCGGTGCTCCCTCCACCACTATCCGGGCTTCATCATTCGGATTCGTATCCAAAGTAATGACATCTCCCACCTCCAAAGAGAGGAAATCTTTAGTTTTGATCGTTCCTCGAGCCAGCTGAACACCAACCGTACAGATACTTTGCTTAACATTCGTCTCCATACGATGCATGACTCCGCTGTCAACTTCGAGTCGGGTGCTTTGAAAGCCTGTGGCCAGCTTTCCTCGTAAGGGCTCCAAAGTTGAGTAGGGCATACATATAGTGAGAGTAGTGCTCTCCTGCTCGAGCTCCACCTCAATAGTTACGATGATTACAACGTCCGTTGGTGGAACGATGGCGATAGCCAACGGATTGAATTCGGAACGTACATACACAAAGTCGACTGGATGAATCGGAGCCCAAGCATCCTTGAGTACGTCAAGAGCCATCATCACCACTTTTCCGATCAGACGGTTTTCAATCGGAGTATACTCACGCCCCTCGATCTTGACCCTTCCCTGACCGCTACCACCGAACAATCCGTCAATTACACCGAAAACGAGTGGTGCTGAAACAACCATCAAGGCGTATCCAGTCAATGGAGGCATACGAATGATGTGCAATGAGGATGGCAACGGCAACTTCTTCATGAAGAGGCCGAACTTGACCATCTCGATACCACCTACGTTGGCGAAACAGGTACGACCGAGAAACTTTGCGAGATGCGTTCTGAATTGACGAGCAAATCGATCGTGGATCAACTCCATCGTCGGCATTCGACCACGGATGATGCGTTCCTGATTCGCAAGGTCGAATTTCTTGACGTTTTGTGCCTGCAGGGCCTCAACGCTATCTTCTTCTATGTCCCCCTCTGAGAGGCCTCTGAGAAGTGAGTTGATTTCTTCCTGGGTGAGAACTTGGTTCATGACAATCCTACTGAATCACAAATTGGGTGAAGTAGACCTTACGCACATGCTCCTCACGAAGCACCTCGTTCATCAAGTTCCGCATAGCTATCTTCAACTTGTCTTTGCCCTTACTGTCCTCGAGAGATTCAGCGGTTTGCTGGGTGAGCAAAGAGATAATACCATCACGAATCGGAACCAGTCGGGTATAGAACCGGCTCGGCACATCCATACCGTCAAATTCCACCTGTACCTGAACTCGGACATACTTACCCCCGGTCAAATTGACCAAGAACGTGTCGAAGGGAACAATTGCTCCGAGCGCTTCCTCGCCCTCCTCGAACTCGAGCGCGTCATCTGACCCCGCAAGCTTACCCTTCTCACCTTCTTCCTCCTCATCTTCTGCCGCATCGGCATCAAGTTCGTCGAGCTTTGTAGCTGGCTTCGATAGGAGGAAGTAGGCGGCTGGCACACCTGCCAATAGGACGAGGGATACTAGGCCAATCACTAGAAATAGGACCTTTTTTTTCTTTGATGCTCCGGTCGACTGAACAGTGGACTTGTCCCCTTCAGTTGACTCAGCTTTCTTTGCTTCTTGCTCTGCCATGAGCGTTGTTAACCTCCTCGCACACTAACAACACCGACTACCCTCCCGGTTGTCGGTCGGAGAATATCGAGATGCTGACAGGTAGAAGCAACTTCAATACCTACGTTCGCTGACTCACCGACCACACTGCGAACCAGGTTTCCGACTTCCGCCAAGACCTTGATCCTATCAACATCTGGGGCACACACCGTCAAAGTCACCGAATGAGCATCCTTCACTACCGGACCTATCTCTCTCTCGCAGGTGTTGACGATCGAAATAAGGTCACTTAGCGCGGTGCTACTCAGCTGCTCTTCGTATATGGGAACCTCCGCTAATACCGAGGAGCGACTCTCAGATACGGCCGAAGCAAACTCAGTGCCAAGCCCTACATTCAACGACGAAACGGTTGCAACCCTCTGGTGTTCCGCTGGATTTGGCTTTGTACGGAGCTTGTCCCAGGGCGTCAAAACAAGGAAGAAACAGAGAAGGAGTGTCAAAAGATCGCCAAAGCTGATGAACCATACCACCGAGCTAGGCTGACTACCCTGCTCATGAACTGAGGATTGAGCTGGATTGAATTCCATGCGTTAACTCTCCCCCTGCTTGAAGAAACGAACACCGAGCCCTTCCCTTATTCCGGGACCTGTACGTGCCACGAAGCGTACCGTTCCAGGAGGAATCGCACGTCTTTCAAACAGCTCTTCGAGAGCTTCGAGTCTCCTCACAGCACGACGCAGAGAAGAGGCTTGGTCATCAAAGTCTAGACGCGGAACGACGAGCGTCATTGTTGCCGTCAGATCGTGATTCTCAAGCACGCTCGCCACAGCCTCGAGACGCTCGTGTCCTGGGATCACCGAGCCGTCTGCCGTAAAAGCATCCGTTATTGTGATATCACCGATCGTGAGGTCATGTTCTCCTCGCGACACTAACACTTTCTCTCCTGCCTCAACGACACCGGATGACCGCTGGTATGCCCCGATGGTAAACGTAAGGACGATCAGCAGTACGGCTACATACTGCGTGTAAAACGCCTTCAGAATCCTTCTATCTGTCGAAACTAAACCCTCCACAGCCTTTCCTAGTGATTCGCGGCAACTACCATAAAGCTCTGGAGACGCTGCTCAAGCATTATCGGACTCTCGTTACGCGCAATACTCAACAAGCCTTCTAAGGTGACGTCTTTGATGGTCGAGCGCTCGTGCGACAGGAGCCGTAGCTTTCCAGCCAAAGGAAAAAAGAATAGATTTGCCGAAATTGATCCGTACAAGGTAGCGACAAGAGCGAGGGACATCGCCGGACCAACAGAGCTGGCATCCTGGAGCGCTCCCAGCATCTGGATCAACCCGATTAGGGTACCGATAAGCCCCATCGCCGGTGCGAAGTTCCCCATCGTTTCCCACACCTGAACAGATCGCCAGGACCGCTCATTTGAAACCCGTGTCTCGTTTTGGAGAATACGGCGAATATCTTCCGGGTTTTGTCCGTCAACGGTGAGTTCGAGCCCAAGGCGAAGGAAGGGATCAGCGGCCTCGGCAGCCTCCTGCTCCAGAAAGAGCATACCCTCCTCCTTAATACGTCGCGAGAGTCGTACCAAAAAACTGATTCGATCAGCAGTTGACTCACTTCTGACAAAGAGGCTTCCTCGTACGGCCTCAATGGCTTCGTGGATATCACGGGTCGAGAACTGCACTAAGGTCGAGGCAAGAGTACCTCCCAGGACGAGTAAGAATCCCCCCGGGCTCAAAAACGTCAGGGCGTTTCCGCCGAGCATTACGCCGATTAGTACGAGGGCGCAGGAGGCACATAAACCGATGATGACCGACTTCTCCATCTGCGGGGCATCGTCAACCGCAAGGGTACCTTTCCTCCAACTCTGCGGTCGATTCAATCTCTCTCTCATCACAACTCCCTCGGGGATGGCACCCTCATGCGGGTGTCAACAAAACGATACTTTTCACCGGAGACACCACTGCGGACTCCGCTCTAAGCACACTGAGCAAACAGCGTGCCACAAGCCGAGACACCTTTTTGGCATCTCAGGATAGGATGAGAGGAGTGTCTAGACGGGCTCTACTTTCTGTATTCAAGGGCTTATCTTTGAGATGACGGGACACCCGTGCCTAAAAAATGACGCGGGTCCGGAATGGCCTGACGGGCTGCACCCGAATACATCAGTGGCAGCTCAAGCCCCTTCAACAGCTTAATTTTACCAGAGAAATCAGCGCTGTAGCGCAGCACAAGCGCCCCACCTATCCGGGAGAAGCAAGCCAGCCCTCATCGGTCGCGAACAAGTGGAGGTTCACCATACACACCGAGGTCCGCTGTCGCACCAGAGAAAGGTTTAGCTTTGCTTCCCTAGACAGCCTCCATATGCGAGTGAGGTACACCTGCTAGTGTGATAGACCTACAGCCTTATGGATATCGAGCTCTTTGGTACGAACCTCGCCAAAAAGCTTGATTGTCTTTGATATCGCCACCGTGGTGGTTCCCTGCGGTCCATACCTTGCCTTGGTAGCGGCCGGATCCGCAATGAGACCGGCGACAGTTTGCTTACATTGAAGGTACTTGGGTCGCTCACGTAAATTGAATTCGGCGATCGCCGTTCCTGCTCCGATTGACAAGAGATACCTCGCTCTGCTCTCAAGATCAGAGGCTAACCAAGTTTTCCAAAACTTAGAAAGGGTGGAGCACTTGGTCTCTCCCTTGATACGAGCATCTTGCAGGTCACTTTCAAGTAAGGTATCGAGTATATAAGGGCACGGGCCAAACTGCGTGATGCAATACAGGTAAAGAGTAGAAAGGTACGAGATCCCCTCATCGCTGAGCGGCGCTACCTCGCCTGTACCACCACTCTCGCTGTAACGACGCATCTCTGTGAACCACGTTTGCAGCCGCTCCTGTGCCTGCTTCTTAGGGTCCCACTGCTCTTTTTTAATCTCCTCGATCTCTATCTCCCCTGCTTGGACAGATTCACCTGGAGGGGCAGCACTTACATCGAGCACTCGTCCTAGACCTAGTGCAAAGAAGATGCAAAAAACAACAAAGCGCACAGCCATAACGAGCGGCTCCTTGGAAAATTAAACCTCCTCCCGATCTGCTCCACAATCGACAAGATACCCTTATGGTACGACTTAGCTCGTCCGGCGACAATATGCTCCCCAGAGAGGCGAGACAAAAAGAGCCCCTAACGCTCATCTTTAGCAATAAAGACGACGATTCCTCTGTTATGAGCGATATCGCGAATATCGGCCTTAGGGGAATCCAGCAAGGGTTGGAGAGCGCAGCTCTTAACAGTGTTCGAGTTGTCGAGGCGTTCCTGCCTGAATCAACGGAGGATGCAGTAGTGCCAATACTGGCTCTACAATCCGACAAACGGAAGGTCCAGGCATCTGCGCTGGTGATACAGACCGCCGAAAAAATGACCGGGGCGATCCTCGATATCCTGGGTTAACGCTTCGTATATTCGATCTGTAGCGCCGCGTACTCGGTTCCTGTCGGCGTCGTATCGAACATAACGAATTCGTATTTGGTTGTGGAGATAACCCGCATCATGGAGCGTGTCGTCTTCATGCCACCTCGCAAAGGGTCATACACTTCGCCAATGAAATCGAATCGATTCTCCTCAGGAAGATACTTGCCGAACGATGTTGCCAGCGCCGTGTTCAACGAATCGATCCATACGTTGGTGAAGCGCCGCGCCGCACTATCATAGCCAGTAATACCAAGCCCCTGAAACCGCTCCCCGAGCGCTTCTCCTGTAAACTCCTCTTTGATAAAGCGCTCACCCAAAATCCAGGAGATAGTAGATGTGCCGGGCGATACCTGCACCTTTCCCCCTGGCTCACTCCTGAAGCTCAGTTTGGCATCCCAGGTACCTACGAGCACCTCCAGCAATCGGTGCGAGGGGCCCGGCTTGCTCAGAGCCATCCACTCACCTTGAGAAAGCGCGGCGGCATTGACCCCCTCGACTTTCTGATTTTCGGGACGTAACGAACACCCCAGAGCAACAAGGGTGAACAGAGGCAACGTTAGATAGAAGTAGTAGCGTTTCATCGATTATCGTCAAAAGCGCCGACATCCAGCGCAAAGATCATCTTCACCCTGCCCTAGAGGTCCCGTAAACACAACCCCGAATATCACGCACGAACAAGCCTTGCCCACTCACTCGCTTGGAAGCACAATCTGAAGGGTATGAAGATAGTTACCCCCCGACGAATCGGCTCTCTCAAAAAGCCTCCACGCCTCGAAATGGGGGGCACGATATCGCTCATCTCACCATCCTCTCCGCCAATTAAAGCCGATAACATCGATCGGTTTCGAGATCATCTTGAGAGGCTCGGTTACCAAGTACAGATCGGTCGTTACGCACGGCGCCGACACGGATTCCTCGCTGGAAGCGACTCCGAACGAGCTCACGACTTAAACGCGGCTCTCTCTTCGCCAACTATCAACGCCATCTTCTGCATTCGTGGAGGATACGGCTTGAGTCGTATCCTGCCGCGCATCGATTTCAAAGCACTCGAGCGCAATCCCAAGATTATTGTCGGATGCAGTGATGTCACAGCGCTTCTGTGTGCGACAGCTATTTACGCAAAAGTGCGAACCTTTCATGGACCGATGTCCTCTGTCCTCATGGAGCCCGAGTGCCCGAGCTTCACCTGGGACTGTTTGCTACGAACCATGTCTGGAGCAGACTCTGCCACAGGCTCTATGGTCGCGGGGTATCCCGACAAGGGGTCCACGATACTGTCGATTCGAAAGGGGCGCACCACAGCACCCCTTATCGGGGGTAATTTGGCGGTCCTGTGCTCCCTCATCGGTACCACCTACTTCCCATCACTCAGGGACCGCATACTGTTTTTTGAGGACATTGGAGAGACCCCCTTCCGTATCGATCGATATCTCACCCACTTGCTTTCGCTCGGCTTACTCGATTCTGTGGCGGGATTTGCCCTAGGGTTATTTAAGGATTGTGCATATCGCCCCCCAAAGCCCGGGGAGCCGATTGAATACCGTCAAGATCTTAAAGATGTGATCACGGAGAGACTCAAACCTTTAGGTAAACCCATCCTCCTGGGCCTGCCTTTCGGCCACCTACCATGTAATGCCACCCTACCGCTTGGAGCCCTAGCAACCCTCGACGCAACCCGCGGGGATCTGATTATCGAAGAGCAGAGCGTTGCCTAAATCGAGTCCGTGCGACGCTGACTCCTACGATGAGAACCGGCAGTGCTAGAAGTCTATCGCGAAACGCGTTCTCCGTTCTCAAAGGTCATATCTTCCTGCTTGCCGGTGACGCGGTCTTTTACCTTTACGGTAACGACATTGCGAGCCTGCTCCAACACCGGCAGATTCGATGAGCCGTACAAAGCGCTCTCAGGTATTGGATTGGAAGAGCTTACAGAACCGCTATCCTCTGAACCTCGCAGCACCAAGGAAAGTCTACCATGTAGAGAAGCTAAACGAACCTTCAGCGAGTCTTTGTTTGAGAGGAGTAAAGTTACGGTATTAGGAATAGCCTCCTCTCGTGCCTTGGCTGGATCCTTCTTCTCCTGCCCTTCCGTCTTGTTGTTAGCTGACAAAACCTTGGCATTCGCTGCAACCATCGACACGGTCCTTCGGCCCGTCAGAGTAGTAACCCAAAACACATCTACTCGAGCGCCGGGCGAGGCCCATCCCTCGACACTGCTGGTGGCGTCAACAGGTATAGCGATAGCTCGGTAACCCGTCGGGATTGAAGCTGTCAGAGTGTTTACAGGCTGCAAACTCGTGAGCAGATCCCGATTGATCGGCTGGTTTGCTATCAAGAGCCCCTTGGTGAACATGCCACGAACCTCTTCAAAGTCTCGAACGATCTCAGGACCGACGGCCTCTTCGGGCCGCTTGTCTCTGCGAAACATCGTTGGCTCGAGGGCAACTCCTGGCACAATATTATCAAGTGGGACTATCAGGTCTATGCCTGTTGACGTGTCTACTGGCACAGTTACAGCTTCAGCTCGCGTCGCAGCTCCACTCGCCGGACTGGAGAAATGCATGAAAGCTACCACGCCCACGATACTAACGAAGAAGATGACGGAGAGCAGAACAAACTGGAGGAGCACGGTCTCAGGTCGACGACGAACTCGGACGAAGCTATTCCTTTGCAACATATCCTTAACCCCTCTCAGAACCGAACGACCGGGCCCGCACTCACATCGGTCCCCGTGGCTGACCCCTCTAGCGACACAGGGCGCTACCATGGTTCATATTTGGTTATCGGCAGTTTGTTGGAAAATGTATCATGCTTTTCACGTTTTTTTTCAACGACCCGGTCTTACTCGGCTTTTTGCCCGCACACTCTACCCCTTTCCACTCTGTAAGAGTTGTAGCTGTGCGATAAGAATAGTCGTTGCTACTTCTACCCGTACAATTCGGCACCCCAAACTCACTACGTCGAATGCTCGCTCTCGAAATGTTCCAATCTCGTTTTCGCTCCAGCCTCGCTCGGGACCTATAGCCACAACGTGCTCGTCGAGTGTGGAGGCTGCCTCCTGCACTGAAAGGAGTTTTCCGCTTGGGTGAGCTACGAGACAACATACAGCTCTCGACCCCACCAGAAGCGGCACCTTGGTATCCATAAAATACCGGAATGAATGATGAACCTGGACGTCGGGTAGTTGGCTATCCCACACCTGCTCAAGCGCCTTTATACCCTCCAAGCGAAGCTCCTCCTCCCTGAGCGAACGCGATTGCAGGTAGCTCTTTTCGCCCAGCTCGCTCTTTACGAAGTGCACAGACCGGACCCCGAGCATCGCCGCAGCCTGAATCACCTTCTTGACGGTCTGCGGCCTTGGCACGCCAACTATGAGATCCAATGGTCTTCGTTCGAGCGCAGGAAGGGAGAGCGAGAGCTGCAGAACCACACGCAGCGACGTGGCCTCGACTACGAGGCCCTCACCCCGCAGCCCACCCAGCACTGCAATACGGCATACTACACCGGCCTTCACTTCATGCGTCTCGCACGCGTACCGGGCCCTTTCACCCTCAAGCACCGCTCGCTTATGGTCTACACACTCGTGCGCCAAAATGATAAGAGAGTTCATTTACGACATGGTACACGACAAACACTCCATCATCCAGCAGCTGCTCGACGTCAGGCAAGGACTGCGAGCTGCCGCCCCTCCACCGCGTATCGTACCGATTTTTGTCGACTCACTTTTTGAGGTTCTCTTTCCTCACTTCTCTCCCAAAGATGTGAATTCGCTCTCAACCTTAGAGGAGCTGGTCAACACAAGTGCCCAACTCCTCAGTGATCTTTGCGCGCCAGTTCTTTTAAGCCGAGAAGCAGGTATCGAGCTTCAAGACGCTTTCATCCGCGAGCTACCGAGCTTTTGCAGCACCCTACACGAAGACGCGCAGGCGATATATCGGGGAGATCCGGCAGCCGCCAGCATCGACGAGGTACTTGTAGCCTATCCAGGCTTCTTAGCTATCACGGTCTATCGGGTAGCTCATTGGCTTTCGAACCGGAAAGTTCCCATTGTTCCCCGTATGATGAGCGAGTACGCGCACCGATTGACGGGGATAGATATACATCCAGGTGCTGTTATCGGACGTTCATTCGTGATCGACCACGGCACTGGTGTGGTCATCGGGCAAACAACGGTGATCCATGACAATGTCAAGATCTATCAAGGTGTAACCCTGGGAGCTTTGAGCGTCGACAAGTCGGCCGCGGATACAAAACGCCACCCCACGATCGAGAGTGACGTGGTGATTTATGCTAACGCCACTATTCTCGGAGGAACCACCACAATCGGGGCAGGTAGTATTATTGGTGGTAACGTGTGGCTCGTTTCCAGTGTTGCTCCAAACTCACGCGTCTACCATCGGTCCGAGGTTACAGTGCGGAGCTCGGAGACATAACTGAATCCTCCGTACCATAAGGTGCCTGAGGGGTCTGACGGGCCTCCCCCACGTGCCTAAATCCATAGCTAGAGCCAGAAGTGCAGACCTCCCCAACAACTAAAGGCCTCTGAAGCAGCCGTTTCGACTGCCACGATATAAAGTGCTCCTTAAGCCAGACCTGGAGAGGAGTAGTCAAAATCTCTTCATACGAGAACGGTCCAAATGTATCTTTTTGTTTCCAGAGAGAGGAATGCACACTCCGAACAACCTCAGCTAAGGGAATAAATCCGCGCGGCTCGATACTCGTTGCCGGTAGCCCCTGACCCCACCACCTATGACCCAGCATGCGCGCCACATCGATCAAAACCTCATCTGCGAGGTAGGGCAGAAAGACCACGCGTGCCAGCGTCACGCTCGTTGATACTCCGCGGACGATGGCACCATACACCTCGAGTGGATGGAGCGCGCTCGTGCGACTGACTAACTCCAGTCGAGTATCGGCCGGTAGACCACGCTGCGGTCCTCTCTTTTTCTTTGGTCGTTCTACGAGTGCCGACAGGATAACGTCGTGGTTACTATCGATTTCCTCATCCCGAAAATCTGGACATCGTACGAGTGGCTTAATCCACCGCAAGCTCTCGGGCACCAGTTGCCACAACTGCTGATACGCATCCCGCGCACTCTTGCCGCAGGGAAGTCTCGTTGTTGGCACACCGAGTAGTTCCTCGAAATCAGCACGTTGCAAGGATGTACATTCGAGACACACCTCGACCTGTCGCTCGAGCTCATCCTCGATAAGGAGGAGTAGCACCTCGAGCGCCATGCGTGTCGAGGGTGCTTCGCGAACATCTGGCTTGAAGGTAACATCAGTGGGATCGTGCGCTACGAGCACTTGCTTGACCGCTACTGCGGCCGAAACGAGTCGCGGATCGATCGCATCCAGCGAATCAGGCAGGGGTAAGCGACGAACCACTCCTTCTGGTAGCTGAATTTTACCGCCCACTACCTGCGCACAGAACGAGCCAAAACGGGAATTGAGAAACGCAACAACCCTGTCATCATCGCAAAAAAAACCAGCTGCTGCCGCGCGACCAAAACTCCAACCCTGCTCCTTTCGCCTGAGCCCCAAGCATCCGTTGGCAAACCATGTGTAGGTCCACCCGGGACGGTTAAAAAATGTTTCTACACGGATGCCAGTCTTTGAATTCCGTTCGAACTCAGGCCGCCCAGTTCCCCAGTCAAGCAGATAGCGATTCAAACCAAACCAACGCCCATACCCTCCCCCTTTGCTGTGCACGCGCCACCGTTCGAAATCAGGTGGCACCTCCCAATGAAAGCGCACCAATCTCCGATCATCGTTGGTCTGCAAACCAACAACCACCTGTGCTACATCACGTACTGTACGACTGGAGCGCTGTAGCAGGGGAGGAAGCCTGGTACGCAAAAACCCCTTTTCACCGGTGGGTTCTTGGAGGTCACTCTGCAAAGCTGAGGTTGCGAGCGATGACGAGCCCGCAGCCGTGAACTGACGCAACGCTTCCGCTTTCTGCTCGAGGCCACCGCAGCCTGTAAGGTCAAGAATTCTAGTTCGATGCGTCTCGGACGGAGGCCGACGGCGCCCTACTGACAGCACGATGCGCACTCCATCATGGAGCCCCGAGTCCTTCCTAAATGCTCGCTCTCCGAGCTCACCTAGTAGATCAAAACTCAGCGTCCTATAGAGCCCAGCAAAGGAGTCTCCACCCATTCTTAGCCTCTCATACCCTCGAAGCCGTAACCACTTATCGATCGTTACTAGAGCCAGACTACCCTCCGGAGCAAGTAATTCGACACAGCGCTGCATGAACGCGGCGCACAGGTCAGCTGACGCATCCGGGTACTCTCGATCAAGAAAACTCCTCATGGAGTCACTCAGTTTACGCCGCGCTAAATATGGCGGATTAGTGGCGATGCAGCGATATCTTCGCTGAAGCAGCGGCTCATCAATCGCCCTATCAAGCGAACCACATGCTGTGGGAACTGCTCGAATCGTCGATTGCAAGGCCTGCCAAACTCGCGCTCCTTTCTCCGGAAAAGAACGCACTACTTCGAGCCAGACTACTATTCGGCACAGCTCAACCGCGCACGGATCGATGTCGACCCCGAAGAGCCGCTCACACACAAATGAAGCGACGCTTTCTGGAGACTTAGTGCGCTCATACACATTCCTCACTCCATGAACGAGGAAGTGCCCGACCCCACACGCCGGATCGAAGAGCTCGACGGCATCTGGCGACTCAGTGGAGAAAATTCTGTCTATCAAAAAATTGGCTATGTACTCATCCGTGAAGAGCTGTGTGGCGGCTGCGACCGAAATATTCTCCGGTTGTGTCTCGCCGCGACGGCTAACAGCCCACGTACTTCGCGAGCGCTCCTCCTCGTTCCAGATCTGGTACACCCAGCCAAGGGTGAGCGGCTCAACAACCGCCTGCTCACAGACGAGAATCGCAGTCCCTGTGCAATTCTCTGCATACCGCTCCATCAGAGGTGCCGAACGCTCTGCACAACCGACCGGGGGACACATGCCGCCTCCGCACGAATCCTCCAAGGAGCCCCACGTGTTGCTCCCAGGTTGTAGCAAGTAGTGCCGCAGCTCGCCCAGGCAGACGGAGAAGAACAGATCACGAGCATCGTGCCAATCAAGGTTGTCTTTCTGAACGAGACGCCTTTTAAGGGCCCTCACCGAACGGTATATACCCATCAGTTCTCCGTTATCTTCTCCGCCTTTGAGGGCTGTTGGCCGAACTTTTGGGACACTAACGTATTACGATCGGAAAAGCACACCAACCTGGTGATACGATGAGCCCTCTTTAGGCTGCAAAAAGCTGGGATAAACTCCACCCTAGTCTGCTGATTTCACTAGCTGCACTCGTGGTTCTGGCGACCATTGTTTGACTTGAACACGGATACATGTTTATTGTGGAGAGACAACGCGCGTATCTCGAGGTCATGATGGGGTTAAGACAAAGAAGCTCCCTGAAATCGCTCGGTGACGACGATAGGGAAGAAAATCTCAAAGATAAAACCAGAACGGCCAAACCACGAGGCCGGTATCCCCTCGCCGAAACTTCCCCGCTCTCCGTGAAAATCCTCCGAAAAGACCCAGCCTTATCGCTACTCCTGGAAGAGCCGCTCAAAATACCGGCTGGTACGTCCACGAACTCTCAAACGCACAGTGAATCTCAATCACACAGGGAAACGGTGATTAAAGTGGAGAAAGCTGTCAATTCTCTCGGTCAGCTAGAATCAGAGGTTATAGCTGCTCTATTTCCGGTAGACGGGCGCGACCCAGCAACTTTTGAAGTGATCGCGGAACAGCTCGGGATGACCACTGAGGAGGTGAAGGGCATCGCCGACAACGCCCTCCGAGGACTCCGTGGTGGCCGGGCGCTCTCGCGCATCAGCAATGCGTGGAACTGAGCCTCACCAAAAGTTATCGTCTGGCGCGACACCGTAAGGGGCCTTAGCCGTTATTTAACTGACGAGCGACTCATAGGCCTGATCCGCCCCGCTTGCCTAGTGACAATCCTGCGGGCACGAAGAAACGCTCTCGGCACATGGGCACCCCACTGCCATGCATACGATCTCCTCACATCGCCCATTTCCACACCGATCTTCACAGGCAGGTCGCGGTTTGGGCGTTTCGGCGATACCTCTCGACCCCGCATTTCCCGGCCGGATTACGTCCTCATGGTTACGGTCGACAATAATCTCCGGTTCCTCCACGGATTGCGCAAACACGATAGCTGGCACCACGAGAACTAAACTCATCAGAACAAAGAACCTGGTCGGACCAGCCATGAAATCCTCCGCACGACACCAAACATTTGAAGGTACAAGCCTCGACCTATCAGACTCCTCTGCAGTTGTCGACCTATGACCCTATGATTCTCCCCCCTCTGCTACGGGTCCGGAGGTCGCTAAGGCAAACACAAAGAGCATCCTCGCATGGATCCGCGCACTAATGCGCTCATAGTCGCCGTCAAAGCGACACTCTTCGAAGAATGCACGAGCCTCCCGCTCACAGCGCTTCTGATGCTGTTGTCGTAAGCAGTGGGAAGACGACTCCCTCACGAACTCACGCGCCGAAGCAAAGCTATCACATGAACGCTGCCAAGGGGCTTCGTGATCCTGCTCGGCGAAGCTCGATACCAACGGAGCACATACGAGCAGGGATACAAGCAAGAGCCTCACACGTGTAATCGGTCGCATACTGCAGCTCCCTTATCGGTTACATAAAAGACTGGTAGCAAGCCCCTACCAGATCCTCGTAGGCTCGCATCGTGACGCGCGCCACCAGTAGATGTAACGACCGTCGGGAGCATCTGCTTTAGCAAAGCAGGCCCTATTCGAGTTTTAGGTTCCTGATGAAGTAGAACAATTAGTAGAGGTTAGCTCACCAGAGCTACTAAAAAAATCCTCGCGTCTGATAAACACAACGGGGTCGCCATCCTCTTCACCACTCGCGAACACTCTACACCACTCCCCGGATTCAAACAGGAGCGAGACCAGCGCGCTTCCTTGGCGCCACATGATCGTTCTCGGCTTAACTGCATCGATGTACTTCCGCCATGTACTGCGGCCTTGAAAGCTCGCAGCATACATCTCCCAGATCTCCGGCGGATTAACATTTGTTCGACCATCGATGCTCACCTGATAGCGAGGCGTGCCATCGTCATTACTGAAACGATACATGAGATATCCCCCAGCTCCGAATTCATTGAGGATCGGGTGCTCCAGCCGATGCTGCTCGATGAAATCTACGGCGTCCTTCGGAACTATGGAATTATTGAGCGGGGTTCGCAGCAGATCCCTAACCTGAATGACTGCAATGCAGACGAGCAGGAACGCCGCAGCACCATGCGTTTCTGGGGCCAAGCTATTGAATTTGGCCTTTAACTGCTTGAAGCCCGCCGCAAGATTGTCGTTATCCCTATCCGAACTTCGCTCGACACCGTCACGCCACCACAGGGCTATCAGTGCGCTGAGTGTAATGACCGCAAATGGTAAAAACTTAACGGCTGTGAGACCTGCCATGAGCATCCCTCCCGCTAATGCACATCGACCAAGCGATGGTACGTGCCTGCCAAGGAAGGAGACCATGACGAGAAAAACTACCTGTAACACTACAAAGACCGTCGAATACTGGAGGATCGTCGCTGGCTGGAATTCCGCAATGAGTTGGTATTTTAGCGGATGCCCACCCTTGGCAATGAACGTCAGCCATTCCGCCCCGTAGTACGGTGTGACGAGCGTGCCTGCAAAGAACACCCCACTCGCAACCAGCGCTCTTCTCAATTCCACGTGAGGAGCAGCGGACTGAATACTCCACAGAAAGACGGCAACAAGCCCAAGGGCCGCGGTCAGGTGGGTGTTTGCCCATAAGCACCCTATGGCGAAGAGAAGCCAAAGTCGCTTCTTGGAGCTGCCACGTTCGGCGATCGAATCGGATACCGCGATTGCGCCCGCGAACAGCATCCACACTACAACCTGAGGACGGAGGGTATAGTTGTTGAAGCATCCAACTGTTGTGTACACCCCTAGGAGCCCACCCATGAATCGGTCACGGGCGATTATACTACTCGTAAAGAAAAAAACCGCCGCCAGGATAATTGCCAGTGAAATCTGCAAAGCGGCAAGACCCGTTGCTCCAAACCACCGGTCAGCGAGCGCAAGTACGATCTCCGCGCTCCATGAGTAGGCACGCCACGGCTGCCCCACCGCAAACATATTCCAATAATCCTGATGAGGTACTGCCTGATGCGCAAGGATCCATCTCCCTACGACTATGTGCCACCATAAATCTGGATCTGCGACGCGCGCGCAGATGTACAGCCCCGTGCATACAGCCAAAGATACCCACAAAAATACCCTCATCGGTTCCACCCTTACTAACGTCGCGCTCTTGACGGTCATACTGACCACCGTGCTTCATCAAACCACACGACGACGAGCCCAACTACCCACCCTATTGTTTCGACAAGAGAACCTGCAGACTGTATCGCTTTCTCACCGCCTTCTTTATCCTTAAACAACTCGATAAATGTGTATAATCAAACTGTTATCCCATTTGACCCTGCCTACACCTCCGTCTATCATCCATGGGATGAAGAAACTTACTCTCTTGTCGCCCCGATTAATCTTCGTTGCAGCCCTCTCACTGGCTAGTTTGATCGCCTTTAACATGAATCGACCGTTGCCACAGAGCGAGCAGCTTGCGGCGTTTGATACCTGGTACTCGGCCACTGCACCATCGCTCGAGAGAAGCTCTGACCCTGCGCTCGCCAACCGGAAACTCTCCGTGAAGATAAAACTCAGCACTTCAAACGGGGGTGATGCGAGTATCAGCAATGAATGGAGCCTTCCGAACCAAAATTTGGCGGTCACGGAAGACAGAGAGCGAACAACGAGGGTGCTACACCTCATCAGTGAATCGAAGGTGTTTGGCCTCAAACCGCTTGAGGACCTGAGTGGCAAGACTCCCTACCTCTCTCTCTCGATAGCAGACGGAGAGCAGCGCTTCGATACGGCGGTCCCTCTGCGCGAGGTTGAAAGCGAGATTCGTCTACAAAACCTGGTTAAGCTACTCGAGGTGTTCAGCTCCCAGCCGATCGCCCCCGCTATCGAGCCAGGTCGCCTTTAGGAGTATACAACTATGAACAGCCGCCAAGATGCATTAGCTCTCCTCACAGAGTACACCAAGTCACCCAGCCTTATTAACCACGCCTTGAGCGTCGAGGCATGCATGCTGTGGTATGCGCGCTTCTTTGCTGAACAGCGCGGGGCCAACACTAACCCGCTGCTGTGGGGCAACACCGGTCTCTTGCACGATTTCGACTATGAGATGTATCCGGACCCGGTAGCCCCAGACGGTCACCCATTCAAAGGGAACACGATTTTGGCCGAGCTGGGATGGCCCGAGGAGATGCGAACCGCGATCATGGGTCATGCTCACTATACCCACACCCCCCGGGCATCGCTTTTGGCCAAGACACTATTCGCCGTTGATGAACTCTCAGGCCTTATCACCGCCAGCGTCTTGGTAAGACCCGATCGATCGATTCACAACCTGGAAGTAAAGTCAGTACTCAAGAAATTCAAAGACAAGGCGTTTGCGCGCGGATGCAATCGCGAGGAGATTCGCCTCGGCTCAGAGGAGATCGAGATCCCTCTTGAACAGCATATTGCGAACTGTATCGATGCCATGAAACCCCTATCGCTCGAGCTCTTCGGCGTGTGAGGGTACCATCACTAAACGAACGAGGAAGGGATCAAGCCGGTACGACGTTCACCAACCTCGGTATCCGCGTCCCGGTATTGAATACGGTAATAAAGCGCTCTCCACCCACCAACTTGTAAGGGGTTGAGGACATCGCCTCAAGTACGAGGTTTTTAAGGTCCTCCTCCCCGATCGTCGGAGCAACATCGATGGTCGCACGCTTCTTGCCACCGACCTGAATTACCACCGTCACCAGCTCATCTCGGATCAGTTCAGGATCATACGCTGGCCACGCCACAAGACTAGCAGGGGCCTGCTTACCGAGCCGCTCCCACATCTCCTCGGCAAGATGCGGAGCAAACGGCGCCAGGATTAAGCAAAACTTCTCGAGCGTATCCACACACACCGGCTTGTCGCCGATCGTGTTGAGCAGCTCCATCATGGTCGAGATCGGGGTGTTGAGCCTCAGGTGCTCTATATCGTCGCCTATCTTATGGATAGCTTTATTAAGAGCACGTTTGACCTCGACCGGCTCAGCATCGGCGCTAACAACATCTCGAATACCACTATCTCTATTCGTAGTCACAAAAGCCCAGGCACGCTTCAAAAAACGATAGTTGCCCATGATTGCCTTTGAGTCCCAAGGCCTCCCAGCTTCAAGCGGCCCCATAAACATCAGGTACGTGCGTAGCGTATCAGCACCATACTGCCGGATAACGTCATCCGGATTGATCACGTTTTTGAGTGACTTCGACATCTTTGCCGTGATTCGCTCAAGCTGATCGCCGGTCGTCTTGTGTCTGAAGGTTCCATCAACCGCCTCTTCAACCTGATCAGTTGGTATCAGCGCCCCCCTCCTGTCCTTGTAGGCGTGGGCTTGAATCATCCCCTGATTAAACAAGCGCCTGAAAGGTTCCCGAGTCGACACATACCCCAGATCGTAGAGCACCTTGTGCCAGAAGCGTGAATAGAGCAGATGTAGTACTGCGTGCTCCGCTCCGCCAACGTAAAGATCCACCGGCATCCACCTCTTTTCGAGCTCAGGATCCCACCCTTGCTTGGAATTGCGCGGATCAATGAATCGCAGATAGTACCAGCATGACCCCGCCCACTGCGGCATCGTATTGGTCTCACGTATACCCCGCTTTCCACTCTGAGGATCGGTCACATGCAACCAGTCGGTTGCCTTTGCCAGCGGGGACTCGCCCCCTTCAGACGGTTTATAATCGTCAACTTGAGGTAGAACGAGCGGCAACTCCTGCTCTGTGAGAGCTGTTGAAGTGCCGTCCTCCCAGTGAATGATAGGTATCGGCTCCCCCCAGTATCGCTGCCGCGAAAAGAGCCAGTCTCGCAGTTTGTAGTTAACGACTCGCCGACCTACTGCGCGAGCCTCGAGCCACGCCCTGATCTTCTCTGCGGCTTCAGAATTTGAACGCCCCTCGAGTTCAAGATCCCTGAACACCGCGTCATCACACGGCAACATGACACCAGGCTCTGTCCAAGCAACTTCACCCTCACGCACCGCGGCACTGCGCTCATCTTGGGAACGTACTGGTACAATCACTGGACGGATCGGTATGTTCAACAGACGAGCGAACTCGAAATCACGCGCATCGTGGGCTGGAACACCCATAACCGCACCGGTTCCGTACGAGATTAACACGTAATCACCCACGTAAACTGGGACCTGTTCACCGCTTATCGGATTGACTACGTGCCCCCCGGTGAATACCCCGGTCTTTTTGCGATTCTCGAAGGTCCGGTCGAAATCACTCATTCGAGCCGCTTGCTCTCGGTACTCCTCTACCTTTACGCGACATGCATCCATCGTGAAGAGATCGACCAAAGGATGCTCAGGTGCAACTACAAAGAAGGTCACCCCAAACAGGGTGTCAGGCCGGGTCGTGAATGCAACGATGCTCTCTTCACGGCCAGCGACCTTGAAGGTTATCTCAGTACCGGTCTTTCGACCTATCCAGTTACGCTGTTGCTCTTTAATTGCCTCAGGCCAATCGATCTCTTCTAACTCCGATATCAGACGCTCGGAGTATTTAGTAATTCGCAGCATCCACTGCTTCATCGGTTTACGGACGACGTCGTGTCCTCCGCGCTCTGACTTGCCGTCGATCACCTCCTCGTTAGCCAAGACGGTACCAAGTGCGGGGCACCAGTTCACCATCGCATCGGCGTAATATGCCAACCTATGCTCAGCCTGGTACGCTAACACCTCTCGCTGACCCTGCTCGGCAACCTCAGCAGGTATCGGTAGCTCCTCGATCGGCCGTGCTCTCTGCTGCTCGTCGTCGAACCAAGAATTGTAGATCTTCAAAAAGATCCACTGCGTCCAGTGATAGTACTCCGGTTCGCAGGTCGCCAGCTCTCTGTCCCAATCGTAGGAGAACCCGATCTGCTGCATCTGTTTGACGAAGGTCTTACAGTTCAAACCGGTGATCAGCGAAGGATGCTCGCCCGTATTGACCGCGTGCTGCTCGGCCGGGAGGCCAAAGGCATCAAAACCCATCGGATGCAACACATCATATCCACTCATACGCTTGTAGCGCGCGTAGATGTCGGTACCGGTATACCCTAAGGGGTGCCCGATATGCAGGCCGGACCCTGATGGGTAAGGGAACATATCGAGGACATACACCTTGGGCCGACCCTGGTCTGCAGTTTGGAAGCTCTTGTTTGACTCCCAATATGATTGCCACTTCGATTCTATAGAGTGCGGATCGTACTCAGCCACGATGACCCTCGACGCAAAAGACGTTTAAGAGATATCCTGCTCTGCCAAACCCCTAAGGAAGCGAGGCATAACCCCTCCCTGCTGCGAAAGCGGAACTTGCCTCGCTTCCCTAAGGGCCGCAAAAAACAGCACAATACCTGTTTCTCACCCCCAGGCCTCTGAAGTCAATCGCCGTACCTGATAAGCCCCGACCCACACCCAAACCCCCTCCTCCACCACCGAAGGTCATACGCCAGTTTTGGGGCCATCAGCCAACACCTTTACTTTTGGGTGATTTTTCGATACTCCTCTCCATCGCTGATTCACACAGCATGCGGAGTCGTAGTTCAGTTGGTTAGAACGCTCGCCTGTCACGTGAGAGGTCGCGGGTTCGAGTCCCGTCGGCTCCGCCATTTGGACTTTTAGGTCCAAATTCCGCACCCTACAGTAATCGAACCCGCGAGCTGTCGCGTGACCTTGGTCACGTGAGAGGAAGCGCGGTTTGGCTCTGCCAGAGCGTAAGCTCCCGTAACTAAGCCCCCCTCAAAAGGGGCGTCACTGAGCCGAGCTTAAAGCACCAAGATAGGTTTAGTTTTCCTGACGTGCCTTAGCCCATGCGATCGGCGTCAATTCGGACGCAGGCTTGTC
>Ga0169931_10001123_pt1 | contig 44016 bp, 33 predicted proteins | sample Kivu_15m_20L_FD_129675 | JGI IMG/M metagenome (GOLD analysis project Ga0169931, IMG submission 129675) | Freshwater microbial communities from Lake Kivu, Western Province, Rwanda to study Microbial Dark Matter (Phase II) - Kivu_15m_20L... | ecosystem: Environmental > Aquatic > Freshwater > Lake... | reverse complement strand
GATGAAGAAGATGAAGAAGATGAAGAAGATGAAGAAGATGAAGAAGATGAAGAAGATGAAGATGATGAAGAAGATGAAGAAGATGAAGATGATAAGGTAAAGAAAAAAAAAGATGATAAAGAAGATGATAAAGAAGATGATAAAGAAGATGATAAAGAAGATGATGAAGAAGATGATGAAGATGATAAAGTAGAGAAAAAAAAAGATGAAGAAAATGAAGAAGATGAATTTGATGATAAAGTAGAGGTTAATGAAGCAAAAATAGAAGACTATAACAAACAAGATAGTAAATCTATTAAAGAAGATGAAGAAGTTATAAATGAATTACCTGTAAGTTATCAAAGTTCAGGAAGAGATACAAGTATTACAAGTATTAATAATATTAATATCCTTTTATCAGATGTATCAGATGTATCAAATGAAATAAATAATATAGATACAATTAAAAACAAAAGTGAATATAGAGAAATAAGTAATAAAGATTATGGAGGATATAAAAATGAAATATCAAATACTGAAAGTGAGTTTTATAAAAAAAAAGAGGAGAGTTTTACCAATGAAGAATATATAAAACAAGATAAATATTTGCTTCCTATTAATGTTAAAAAAGAAGTACAAGATGATAAAACAAATATTAATATTGAAAAAAACAATAAAGTATTTACGGAAAGCAACAATTATAAAAGTAAAGAAGAAGAAAACAAAACACAAGATGTTAAAGAAATACATATAGAAAGTAATTCAACAACAAAAAGTAAAAAACTTAAGTTTTTTTAATAGTAAAAGTGAATTATATTATACAATCAAAGTATCCTAATAAATTAACATTTATATTGAAAAGATAAATATAATTTAATATAATTTAATATAATTTAATATAATCTTTTAAAGATAAATTTATTTTTTGCATAGTTGTATCATATTCATATCGTGAATTTACCCAGCAATGATAGTATATAATTGTATCCTTATCTAATAATATATTTTCTGGGTGTCTATGCGGCGTAATAATAAATTCCAGAGGTTTTATTTGATTTGTATCTATAATAGTTTTTGTATAATTATTTTCTCCTATGTATAAGCATATATCAAGTATATTATTATTAATTATATCATTATTTGATTTATTAGTCAATATATTACTTTTAATAGTTATTGTTTGACCTTTGTAATTTGACAAAAAATCTATTATATTAGATTTATTAGGAATATATATAAATTCGTCAGCATCTATTAATGCAATTTTAGAACATTTGTTACGAAATGCGTTTACTCCAATATGTAATGAAATTCTCTGAATAGTATCATAATGATTATTACCAATTGGTTGATAATTATATTTTATATGAAAAACCTTATTTTTATATTTTTTACAAATATCACTTATAGTACCATTATTTTGCCTGTATTCTAAAGGTTCATTTATTTTATTACTTTTATTTTCATCATTGTCAAATATAACAATAGCAGAAAATCCTAAATTTAAATTATAGTTTATCCATTATTCTAATCTTGAAGAATAATCCTTGCACATAGTGCTAATAATAACTGAATTAGAATCCAGAGATAAATTACAATTTTCAAATGGAAATTTTAAAATAATATTTTTTTTAATAATATTAAATTGATCATTAACAAATGTTATATTATCAATATAATTTATCTTTTCATAAATTTCAATATAAAAGTCATCTCTGTTTTCACAGAATATTACCTTAAAATTATAGTTTAAATATATTTTTGTAAACTTATTATTATATTGTCCATAAATAATAGTTTTATTTCTATCAAAGAAACATACATCATTAAATAATATAATATCCATAATATCCATAATATTTCTTTAATAATAAATATATCTATCTCTCTTATCTTTATTTGAATATATTTCAAATAAAGTAATTAATAAAAAATATGTATATTAATATTTTTGATTTTTCTTAACCTTAATTGTTTTTGAGTTCTTTTTTTTTGTAAAAACACCTGGATCAAAATCTTCGCCATCTTCTTCGTCTTCATTACTAATACCCATTAAATCACGTTGATCTTGAAGTGCCTGCATTTCCCATAGATTTTGAGAACACATTTTATAATTGCTATCTTGTGCTTTATACCAATATACATTATCATTAATATTATTTGATTGTATTTTATTGTCTATTACAAGACATTCAAAATTTTCCGTACATTGATTCATAACTTGGTTAAATACATCAAATGTTGGAAACATACCAGCATAATGATGATATATCTTTTCTCTTTCCTTGACAATATTATTTCTAAATATAAATACATAATCTATATTTGAGCGAAGATCAGGTGGCAATCCGAGACCATGCTGCATAGTTATAAGCAAAAAAATTTTATAATGTCTTCCATTCATAAAAATACATCTTATATTTTTATCTTTAGTAATAGCTTTATTATACATACAATCATCTAATATCAAGAATGCTCGTGGGTCAACATTAGACGAACCATGTGTTTCTAATTCTTTTTTCCGTTCTTTTGTAATATTAATTTGTCGCGATAAAAATTTACTAACTATTTTTTCTTCTAATTCATCGTATATTAACATTTTTGGAATAAATTTTTCAAAATATCCGTTAGCTCTTTCTGTAGGAGAAACTACAACACCTACAGGAATATCTCTGTTATAACTTAGAATATCTTTCATACAATAACTTTTTCCAGTATTTCTTTTGCCAATGAATACAACAACAGAATCACTTTTTATTTTAGTAGGATCGAATTTTTTTAATTCCAACTTCATTTAACTTATAATAACAAAAATATTATTACTACTATACCACAATAAAATATGTATATCACATATATAAGATTATATAAGATTATTAGATTAATAATAATTATTATACATTATTATACATTATTATACATTATGATACATTATTGGATAAATTTAGATAAAAGTACAATGCGTAGAGAATTTATGGAAAATCAGTTTAAAGAAAAAAATATAGAAAATGTAAGAGTAAGTGCTATTACTCCATTAGATTTTGATGATGTATTAGAAAATAAAAGACCTTTAACATGTAAACATCCTGGTTGTGTTAATTGCGAATATGAATTTGCATGTATATCAAGCCATATTAAAGCTATTAAAACAGGATTAGATAATTCTGATAATGAATGGTTTGTAATAATGGAAGATGACATGTTTATTCCTTATGATATAGATTATGATAGTTTAATAAGAGATGCTCCAAGTGAAGCTGAATTATTGCAATTATGTGTATCTTATGGAAATACTGTTGAAATATTATATAATCTTATGTTTCTTAAAAATAATATTAATTTTATTAAATGGCAATATTTACTTCCATGTGCTGGTATGTATATTATATCTCGTAAAGGAGCAGAAAAATTAGTAAATAAATTTTATATTAATGAAAAATACGATTTTTCGTCATGTGAATATCAAATAGTAGCTGATGTTGCTATATATTCTACTTTAAATACTTATGTATCTACATTTCCATGTTCTTATCCTAATATTGATATGGGTTCGGAAATACATCCTGATCACTTAGAAGCTCATAATAGCGCTATAGTAGTTATTAAAAAAGTATTGGAACATGCTACATTAAATAAAACTATAAAATATTTCAAATGATAATTACATATCATCTTTTATTTTCTGCTTCTGATATGTTATATTTTTCATTAAAAAAATATATTACGATAAGTTGTTTTCTATGATTACGTAATTTATCAGTACAATATAAAATGTAATCTTCATTAGAATTATTTAAATGTTTATTTTTAATCCATACCTTAAATAATTCATTGTATAAAATAACAGATTCGTTAATAAGAGGATATTTATTTATATTTTTAGTAGCTAACATTTCAGCTTCTTCAGCCAATCCTATAATATGTAAGAAATGCTTTGTAATACAATCGCGACATCTCTTATTTTTATTTGTTAAATGCTCTTCCAATAAAATAGATTGTTTTATTATTTGTTGCATATTATATCTCGGATCACTTACAGGATCAAGAGCATCACATGTTGTAGTACATTTTTTTTCTTCATTGTTATTTTTAGAACTTCCAGAACTTCCAGAACTTCCAGAACTTCCAGAACCTTTTTTTGTCATAGCAGAAGATGGCACAATATTATTATAATTTATATCTAAAGCATCTTTTTTGTTAATAAACCATATTATAATTATTGTGCTAATAATTATTGTCAATATTATAGCAAAAGTTTCTATAATATTAGTCATATATATTCTAATATATATATATATATAAATAGTTCTTAGTATATTATTGAATATATATAATTAAAAATAAGAATATAATATAAGAAGATAATAATTAATGTTTGCTGAAGATAATTGTATCAATTTAAATAATAAACTTAGAAATATGAATTGTTCTAATTTAAGTGATAAGCTTACAAATATTAATTGTTTTAATTTAAATGATAAGCTTAAATATATTAAATCGCCTTGTAATAAATTACAAAATTTTATGATAGATAAACCAAATATAAATAATATGCCATCTTTTAATAATACAAATACACCATTAGTATTAAATAGCGGTAATGGAAGCGGTTCCTCAAATAGTATGTTTAGTATGTTTAGTTTTTTTAGTATTTTTAATAATTTTTTTTCAACTAATAATTCTTTTAAAATATCTGAGAAAAACAACGAAGATTCTTTTTATAATGTAAAAGGATTTCCAGTATATCTATTAATATTTATAACTATAATTGTAAATATATTCATAGCAATTATTTTGACACCTGTAATATCTGTAGGTATTTTTATTATAATATTTTTAATATTAATTGTTGCTATGATACTATTATATATGTTAACTAAATAAAAATTAGATAAATATGTTAATAATTTATATTAAGACATATTTTTACGTTCATTCCAATTTTTAGCTGCCATTTTCATAAGCTCTTTATAAGGAATTTCATTATTTGCTTCTTTAAGTCTTGACATTTCTTCTTTGACAAAAATATTATATTTAGAAGGCTCTCTTTTAACACAAATTTCACATTCAGTTCCCTCTGTTCCTTCTCCACCATTAGATATTTCTGTGTTTTTAGAAACTTGTGATCTTTTTTTCAGTTTTTTATTAGCTTCTTTATAAGAAATACTTAGAATTTTTTTATATTCATCTAATGAATAAATGGTATTCTCGTCAATAGAAGAAATAAATAGTGAGATAACTTTTTTAGTATCAGGACATTTTTTATTATTTTCTATATTGTTCTTAGTTTGATTGTCGTCCATTTTATACTTATTTATTAATATAATAATATAGTTTTATATAATTTTTAGTAAATCTATTTTATATTAATATATAATAGTATAGTTTTACTAATTTATGATTAAAACAAAACATAAAACACAACCCAAGGAACCTAAAGAACCTAAAGAACCTAAAGAACCTAAAGAACCTAAAGAACCCAAGGAACCTAAAGAACCTAAAGAACCTAAGCAACCTAAAGAACCTAAGCAACCTAAAGAACCTAAGCAACCTAAAGAACCCAAGGAACCTAAAGAACCTAAAGAACCTAAGCAACCTAAAGAACCTAAAGAACCTAAAGAACCTAAGCAACCTAAAAAACCTAAGCAACCTAAAGAACCTAAAAAATCAAAAAAAATATATAAAGGAGGTAATAATCCGGGTTTATCTTTAACATATCAAATAAAGGATATCTATTCGGCAATTAGTAAATATGAAATTATATTTATAGAAAGACAAAAGAAATTATTACATTTATGTAATAATTTTATAAATAAACTTAAAACAACAGAAGGTTCTTTAAATAATAAATATAAAATTTTTTCATATTCATCAAAATATGATAAATCAAGATATCTTACATTAATTAATAAAGAATTTTATGAAAATATATTTAAAAATTATTTCATACCAATACTGCAAATAATAAATAAATATAATATTGTAACTGAACAAAATGATTTAAAAAAAATAGCAGAATATCTAAATTTTATAACAGATGATGATTTAGATACTAATGATGAAAAAAGAAATAAAATAAATAGAGATTTTCAAATATTTGATAAATATGTAACAGATGATAATATAGATGAGGAAGAATTAAAAAGAGATGTAGAAAATACATTGGGTAAATTAAAACATTTAATGGCTACTGCAAATGTTGATAAGGATAGAATAATAGATATTAAAGATTTAAAGGAAAAATTAAACACTATAAATGATAAAATAGATAATTGGAAAGCCCCTTCATGGCAAGATATTTTACTATCTACATTTGATTCTGATATTGAAACTATTAATAAAAAAGGGATTCATAAATATAATAAAATATATATAGATGCAATAAAAAATTTTTTATCAATAGACGGAAATGAAATAAATAGTTATGATGAAAAAAGTATTAGTAAAATTAAAAATGATATTGAAAAAACTCTAAATAAAATAAAAGAATTAAAAGAAGATGAAAGTAATGAAAAAGATATACAAGAATCATTAAATATTATTTTAATTAATATAAAAAAACTTTTACTTAATTTAATCAATAAAAATTATACTAAAAATATATCAAGTATTTATAAATTAAAACAATATTGTAAAAAAGAGACAGCAGAAATAGATAAATATATAGATATTTACAAAACAAAATTAGATGGAATTTCTATGCAAAATACCTCTTCTATTCCTGAAGAACCAAAAAAAGAAACTATAGATAAACCTTCAGTTACTTCAGATGAAGAAGAAAAAAATACATTTGATAGTCCTATATTCAATGAAAATGATGTTGAAAAAATTAGAACCACTAAAGGCGCATTTAAATTTTGGACAAGTCAAGGTATAAATGTTAATACAAATGAAATTAAAGCTGAAAAATCGCCAGATGGAACATATGTAACTACATATTGGGATAGTCCATATAACAAGACAGGTAAAAATGATAAATTAGCTGAACTTAGAGATAATGAATTTTATTTAGATGGAAAAAAGTTAGAAGGCCAATCATTAATTGATTATGCTAAAGGTATTAAATATAAAAGTGTTTTTAAATTTAAAACATATTTTGTAGGAGAAAAAGAAGAAAAGATAATTGAAAATGTATCTTCATCATCATCAGGACCATCTGAACCACAAGCATTACCGGCACCAACAGAACAACTAGCATTACCGGCACCAACAGAAACGCGAGCATTACCTGAACAAACACCAATAGCACCAGAAGAACTATCAACAATATCAGCACAAACAGCACCACAAGCACCAGCAGGAGCATCAGAAGGAACACAAATTACAGCAACACCGGCAGCAGCACCACAAGCACCAGCAGGAGCATCAGAAGGAACACAAATTACAGCAACACCGGCAGCAGCACCAGCAGCACCAGCAGCACCAGCAGCACCAGCAGCACCAGCAGCACCAGCAGCACCAGCAGCACCAGCAGCACCAGCAGAAGTTGATACATCACCACTACCTCCACCTCCACCTATTAATTTAAGTATTAATGCTCTACAACCTAGGGGAGTATATATAGGCGGAGGTGATAATAAAAATACAAGAAAGGTTTCTATTTCAAAAGAATGTAAATATAAGGTTTGTGGATATGTTACTGATGTTGAAGGAAATATGGATTATTTTAATAAATATGTTAATATATCCAAAATACTTGAATGGACTAATGATAAAAAAAATAGATTAAAATTTAAAAAGAACGATAGTATCTTTGTATATGGTGGAGATACTCAAGACAAAGGACTAGCAGATATTAGATTTGTGAATATATTACTAAAATTTAAAGAAGATTATCCTGAACGTGTTATATTTATAATAGGAAATAGAGATGCTAATAAATTACGCATTCCTTCTGAATTATTTGAAACTTATAAAAATGAAAAAATATTTCTAAAAAAATATGATAATTATCCTTATTGGACAGATATTAATAAACGTATTACATTAAAAACATATTTAAAAGAAAATAATTACGAATTAAATATTAAAAATAGATTAAAATATATAATAGAATCTAATATGGGATTTCAAGATGGTTTTGAAAAAAGACGAGCAGAATTATCTATAATTTTAAAAAAAAATATTAGTAAAATAACAGATACAGATGTAATATCTAGTTTTGTAAATTCTGTTATGCCATTTCCTGAAAACATAGAATTATCAAATGATAATTATATATTAAAATATTTAATGCAAGGACAAATTGCATATATATTTGGCAAGCATATATTTGTTCATGGAGCAATAAATGAATATAATATTGGACAAATACCAAAAAATAAAAATAAAATTGACGATATTAATATTTGGGTAAATGAACTTAATTCTTGGTTTCATAAAGAATTAAATGAATATATAAATAATCCAACAATTGGAGGAATTACTAAAAAAAGAAAAGCATACAATATTATTGATTATGTAATACCGAAGGATAAAAGCATATCTGTTGTACATGCAAACAATTTAAAAAAAGGGAATGGAAAATATATCAATAAAAATGTAAGTAAAATATTAAACAAATATGGAATTAAAAATATAATAACAGGACATAAACCTCATGGCGATTGTCCATTAGTAATTCGTGATAAAAATATTACTGCTATAAGTGCTGATACTTCTTATAGTAATGTAAATTATTTGAAAGAAAAAAATAAAATAGATAGCGATAATCGTGGAAATGCAGTTAGTGAAGTTCTTCTTTATTCAAATGGATATATAAGAATACATGGAAAATATTTAGATAATAATAAATATAGTTACATATTAAAAGAAAGAACTAATGAGAAAAATATGGAAATGAATGATTATATTGGTATGCAATTAAATAATAAATATTGGATTAAAAATATAAAGAAGGATAAATTTTTAATATCATATGGAAATGATTATGAATTATACGAGAAATGGATAAGTTTAAAAGAGGTAAAGGAATTACTTAAATAATTTTAATCATATATGTATCAATTAAATTATATCCATTCTTTCTATAATAATTCCTAACTCCGGTACCACTAATTATAGCAATTTTATTATATCCTTGTGTTTTAGAAATATTTTCTGCTGTTTCTAATAATTTTTTTCCATATCCTTTGTGTTGATAAGAATTTTCAATATTATTTCCTACGTCACTCATGTTTGAATATACATGTAATTCGCGAATAAGTGCGGCATCTTTCAATACATCTAATTGTTCTTTAGTATCTTCGAGTTTTACTAATCTAAGTCTAATAAAACCAATAAGATATTTATCAGTTATCAATGATATAAAATATTCATCTCCTGAACTAGCTTTATATGTTTCAATATCAATTCTTATATCTTCACAATTAACATTATTATCTTTGACTTCACGACATCTAATACAATTACAACACCAATTATTTTTTTTCATATCATCTTGTAATAATTGACGCATATTTACATATTTATCCTTATAACCGCCGCTAATATAAGTAGATGGAATATCTCTAATAATCCTATTAAGTCTTTTCCATCTTTGAACCTTTTTCTTAAATTCTTTAATAAGTTCGAATAACAAATAATCATCATAAGGGACATAAGAACCTTCTTCATACCATGTTTTTATCTGTGTCCATGGAACAATTGCTGTAGGATATATCTTATATTGATCTACTTGTAATCTCTCATCATATAAAGAATTATCTAACATTTGCTTGTCTAATTCATAAGAAGAACCCGGTAAATTTGGCATTAAATGAATATCTACTTTATAACCATTATCTTTTAACAATTTAATAGCATAATACACTTTTTCAATAGTATGACCTCTTTTTATTTTTTTTAGAACATCATTATCTGTATGTTGAACACCTAATTGAACACGCGTACAATTATATTTTCTAAATTCTTTAATTTCATCAAGTGTTATAGTATCAGGACGTGTTTCTAATGTTAATCCAATAATATGTATTTTAGCGGTCTCGTTTAATAACAATTCTTCTTCAAGAGACAATATATCTCTTTTATCATAATAAGTATTAGCAGCATAATAAACTTCTCGTATAAATTTATCTTTATAATTTTTATGATAATTAGACCATGTACCTCCTAATATAATTAATTCTAATTTATCTACTACATGCCCCATTTTAATTAAAGTATCTACGCGAGAATTAAATTGTAAAATTGGATCAAAGTTATTTTCATTTGCTCTTAAAACTGCAGGCTCACTATATAAATATGAGCGAGGTTGGTCTACCCAATTATTACCTTCATGTCCTTTTTCATTAGGACAATAAGCACAATTATGCTTGCAACTAAACTTTCCTACTACCTTAATGCCATTATCGTCAATATATTCAGGAGAACCGGATGTTAAAATTGTAATTACTACAACGCCGGAATTTGATTTAGATTTTTTTTTAGTAATTAGTTTTTTCAAATTGCTGTTATTTAAATTCAAAGATTTATAAAAATATATTAGATTTGATTTTGATAAAGATATTTTATATTTTTTCTGAATATCTTTTTGAAATTTAATGACATCTTTATCATTTTGTATATTTTCAATATTGTCAATAAGTTCTTTAGAAACTATATTATACTCTTCTTCTGTATATATTGTATTTTTATAATCATTATGATGTTTAATAATAGTTTTCTTATTTTCTACTATATTTTCTATATCAATATAATCCATAATTACAAATATATTATAATTAGTAATCAATTTTTAATATCTCGCAATAATAGATAAATGAGTGGATATTATCATGCACCTGCTTTACAAGCAATGATTCGTACTATTGAAAATGAAGAAGCTGGAGCAAGAATGCGAGGTTCAACACCTCCCCAACAATCGCGAATATCACCTTTACCATTTCAACTATCACCTCAGTCACAATTTTCATTCCAGCAATCACAACAACCTTATGTATCTCCGGCGGCAACAAATAGAAACATGTTCGCTGCTCCTGAACAAGTAAGAAGAAGTATATATGATATGACACCTGAAGAAATAAAAATAGAGGAAGATTTAGAAATTGTGATAGAAGACCCTACATTAAATGATAAACAAATAGGAAAAATTTTACCAGATTATTTTGTTCCATCATGGATAAAATACAGAGATGCTGAAAGAAAAAAAATACCTTTTTCAATATTAATATGGTCAAGATCTAAAAATGAATTACGAGATTTAGATGAATTATGGGGAGATTATAATGGAATACCTAATTTTGTTACTAAAAAATATGATTATAATCCACGTGAATATTTTGCTGCCTTATTAGATAACAATAAAGATGCTATATCAATGGTTGAAATAAGAAGCGGTACAGGCATAGAATCTTATAGAAATGTATTAAAATATTTATTATTATATAATATAAAAAGAATACATAAAATAGTGCAATGGGATGATAGTGGTGAAGATGGAGTTCCTATTTATGATTCAACTCCAAATAAAATATTTAAGAAAATAAGAATTCAAAACATATTTGATGGAAAATCTTTAAATTCTCATGAACAAGAACTTATAAATATTATGAATGAAGAGGCATATATTTTATATTCAACAAGCAGACGTCCAAATATAACACCACAAAGTTCTCCTTTTATTGATAGCGATAATTATAATATTATTACAAATAATGACTTTTTTGATTTAGTAAATACTCATTTTAAAATTTTCTTAAATCGCGTATCTATAAGATTTTGGAAATCTCTGAGATATAATAAACAATTAAAGGGAGGTGATAATAAAAAGAAAAAGGTTCATAATAAAAAGCCTGTAAAAAAAGTAAAGAAATTATAATTTAGATTTGTGTATATTTGATTCAGCAGAAACAAAATTAAATGGTTTATTATTTTTGTTATTTATTAATAATTTACTAATGAAATTATCAAAAGAATTTGGATTTGCCTTATTTTTTAATTTAACTAATCCTATGATATTATTACCTTTTTTTTTATTTTCTTTAATTATATCATTAGATGTTTTTAAATTTTTTAAAAATGTAGTAGCAATTTTTTTAGATTGCATAGAAATACTAGATTGCTTATTTTTTATATTATTTTCACTTAAAACCATATCTATTCCAGAATATTTTACAACCATTATACTATTTAATAAATATATTATTATTCTGGATATTTGAAATATACATAATTATTTGAAATTGGTTGTGGATGATAATAAGATTCCATATTTACAGCCTGTTTATTTATAGGATTTTCATAAGAAACATGATTAATATTAAAAGCACCTATTATCTCTAATATTTTTTTACTATTATTAAATTTAATAGTAGGTTTAATAGACGCATCTTTTGAATTATATAGATATAGAGCATTATAAATTTCTTTTAATGCTGGTAATTTTCTACAAGCATCATCATCTCTAAGACCCGTGTAATTCATTAAATTATTACTATCTATAAAAATTCTAACTCTATTATTTATTTTTTGTTGAACAATATTATCATAATTTTGTAATCCAAATAAATTATTAATATTAGTTTCTTTTCGCGAAAGGAAACGAGATAAAGTATTATTATACATAGTTGGTAAAGAGTTTACGTTAGAAACACCTTGAATATTAAAAATATTAGCATATCCATTTAATATCATATAAATATCTCCTGAAACATTTTTATAAAATAGTACTTCAAATACTTTTAATACAATATCATTAGGTTTAATATCTTCTATATATTTAAATTCATAATTTGTATTACTTATGGTTACATAAGTATTACCTGATTTTGTAGCAAATGTAGGATTAAATGAAGCTGATAAAGATGTTATAGTAATTCTACATTTAAAATAAGGATTAATCTCATCTGTTTTTGTTCCTAACATATAGGTATAATTATTATTATTTCTTAATAATGGTGTTTTAATAATTGGTTCTTGATTAACTAAATTTTTGTTGTTTCTAGCATTATTTAAATTTACAGGAGTATCATCTTCAATATCATAAGTAATTTTAAGCTGATTTGTAGGTATTTCAAATATTGTATTAAATTCTATTTTACGATATATGTATATAACACCAGAACCACCTCTTGCGGGTGCGGCATGTGAAGAGCCTCCACCACCGCCACCTAAACCCATTGCTCCAGGCTGAGGATTATTTCTATTTCCTCCTCTTCCACCTCCACCAGTACCTCCCAAACCTCCAGAATTACCCATTACTGCTCTCCAATCTCTACGACAATCCATACCTGAAGCACCACCACCTCCGCCACCTAAAATTATATTAGCAGCATTTCTTAAATCTTTAAATTCTTTGATGCTACTTAAACTAATACCATCTCCGCCATCAGAACCATTATACCCATTAGAACCTAAAGAAGAGTAGCTTTTTGATTCCCATGCAAGCGAATTACCTATTTTACCTGCTCCACCTCCTCCTCCACCTGAACCATAATATCCGGCATGATAACCCATTCCACCTCTATTACCATAAGAAATATAGTCAATAACACCAAAGGCATCATTTGTATCTCTATTTAAAACACCTCCGGCCGGATTATGTCCTCCATGCCCTGAACCTCCTCCTCCTGAACCACCAGCTATACCTCCATACATACCTCCTGCACCACCTCCATATGCTACTATATTAAGAAATTTTTTATCTTTATCATAAATTAAAGAATTATTACCAGATACACCAGTTCCTGATGTTCTTGAAGTTTTATTAACTACAAATCCTGATGTTTGATTATCAAACCAGCTTGGTAAATATGGAGTATCTGCTGTTAATGTTATTGTAGGACCTGAAAAGTGGCCATGGTAATATAAGGTTACGCTATAACCATTTGGAATTTTAACAGAACTTAATTCGTCATTTGCTAACCCCATACTTGCTTGTCCTTGTCCATACATATCATAGCTACCTACTCCTTTTACAAAAGATCTGCCTCCAAAATTAGGTTCAGAATATACTATAATTCCTTCATTATTATATCCATCCATAGAACCACCATTTCCTATTTCAAAAATGTATTCTACATTTTTTCTAAATATAACTGTAGCATATACTACACCTCCTCCACCACCTCCTCCGCCACCTTCGCAGCCACCATTTTCTCCACCACTGCCTCCGCCGGCAACTATTACAACATGACATAATGTATTATTTGGAAAAGTAACAACATGTTTTTGATTAGCAGAATTTGGATTTGTTAATTCATATTTATAAGTATTTTCATTTATATCGTATATTTGACTATATTCTACTAACGCATTCTTATTATTGTTTAACGAATATGGTTGAATATAATATGATTTATTTTTTTGTAAAGTAACAATATTATTATCATTTAAAGTTACTTGTGTATCTTTATTCTTCATAAATATTTTAGGAATACTAATATCTTGTATATTATTAGTATTTATAACAACAGCTCTTTTAATTGTAGATGTAGAAACCACTTGAGGAATTTTAAGATATTTAATAATTACTATACCAGAACCACCATCCCCACCCTTATTATTTGAATTATAATAAGAGCCGCCGCCACCACCACCGCCCGTATGTGAACCTCCATTCCCACCCGGTTTATTAGCCATCAAGTATGTACCTCCTCCACCTCCAGGAGAACCATTAACATATCCTTCACCTCCAGTAGTATTTCCAACAGCACCTCCTCCCCCTCCACCTAAACCACCATTACCTCCTTGTTCTGTATAAGAAGACCCACCACCTCCACCACCCCAATAATAAGGTTTACCTAATATATTTGATAATCTACCTCTTCCACCATGAGCTATATTAGAAGGACCTCCACCTACTTCTCCAGCTCCTCCTCCTCCTCCCGCACGCCAGGGGCCATTACTATAACCACCATTATTTCCCTGTCCTGATGTACCTTTACCTGCTCTATTTGAATTTTCATTATAACAATATCCTGAACTTCCACCACCTGAACCTCCATTACCACCTTGTCCTCTTAAATGATAATCTTGATAACTTGAACCACCATAACCACCGCCAATAGCAGTATATCCAACGAATGAAGAATCTTCTCCTTTAGTACCATTAATTGTATACTGATGTCCATATGGTTGTCCATTTGTACCTGCAGCTGGAGCACCATTACCACCTCTACCAACGACTATTCTATGAGTACCTTGTTTAATAGTAAAATTAGTTAATTCAATAACACCACCACCGCCACCACCACCACCCATATCCATACCTCCGCCACCGCCACCACCAACTATTAATATATCACATACAGTATCCTTTTCAAATGTTATTGTTTTTTCAGCAGTATCTATAGTATAGATTTTAATGTCATAGGTATTTTCTAAAGTAAATGGTTGTACATCATATCTAACAAGTTGTAAATTTGTATAATTATATAAAGAAATTTGATAATTTTCAATACCTATATCTTTTGCCAAATCATTAAATAATTCTTGTCTAATACTATCTCTATCGCCTGTTTGATATAATGGTATAAATTTTTGTATAGTATTAAAACTATCTAAAAATATATTTTTTCTGTCTGTATTGTCTTTATTTATTTTCATTAATTCTATAACATCAGATACCAAAGTTCTATTTGATATTGCTATTAATTTACGTGAAAAATTATAAATATATTCTAATAATTCATCTTTTATATCATATCTATTTTTCATAACATTGCTAAAACATTTTGTTATAACATCAGTACTCATTTCATTTATAATTCCTTTAATAGCAGCATTATCATCTATAATTTTTTTAATTTCACTCTCTGTAATTATAATATCATTTGGTATAGTTGAATTTCTTGGATTTATAATATTTGAGATATATGGTTCTACTGATATTAAAATCTCTGATTTTAAACGTGCTGAAGATGTTTCATATGATTTAATAACTGGTTCTGAACAATCTAAGTTGCGATTAAATTTATATATTTTAACATTTATTCCATCGTTTATTTGTTCTTGTGTTAATTCATTTTTAACTATTCTATATGTAATGTTTCCATTTTGTATTAAATAAAATGAAGAATTTGAACTTAATAATTCAGGTAGTTTAGTATTTGTATATTCTTTATTATGAATTCTAAATTCAGAATTATCTTCATTTTCTATAGTTATACTATCTATAGATGTTATTATTGCATCCTTTATAGAATTTGGATCTATTGGTGTATTTTGATTATTTGATACAGGTTCTAGAGTTAATCTATATAAATTAAAATTTCCTAATGATAAATCCCTTTTATAATTATAAGAACATATAGAATCAAGAGAAGAGTTCTTATATTTATTTAATGAAGAATCTCCTGTTTGTTTATCAAAAAACATTTGCATAAAAAGGTCTGAGCCTACAACATTTTCATTATTTTTAAATTGTACTGCTACATAAGAGTCAGGCTTATATTTTATTAAATCATTTGATTTATATTTATAAGTATTTAAACTAATTCTTCTATTTTTTTGCTTAAAACATTTTGTAGTTTCATTGAAATTTTCAAATTCTCCTACATTATTATTATCATTGGCAAACTTTTTATAAGGAACATTATAAACACTATTATCTTCTTGACTTGTTAATGTATCAAATTCTTGCCATCCATCTTCATAAACATACTTGCTTGTACCATCATTATTAAAATGAATTTGACAAGGTCTAAAAGTTGCCGTTGAAGTTTTAATAAGATTTAATGTAGGAGATCTAACATCTTTGTGTGAATCATGATCTTGGTTTAAAGGGGATGTTCCGTTAGTATTTAAATATTCAGCAGAAACTTTATATTCACTATTTGTATTATATTTTTCTACTATTTCATTATTATCGCTGCTATATTTAGTAATTTTAATGAAATATAAAATAGTAATAATAACAATAAATATTAAAATAATTAATCCTATATAATGCATATTATTACTAATATTTTCAATAGAACATTTTTGAATCATATTATTTATTCTAATCTAATATAATTATTTATAATAATTTAATTTATTTTAATTAAAATAAAAAAATAATTTTACAATAATAATAATAATTATAAAGGATATTTAAAATATACATAATTATTTGAAATTGGTTGATGATGATAATATTGTGTATTATAAGTTTCGGCATGTTTATTTATAGGATTTTCATAAGAGATATTATTTATATTAAATGTAGGAATAATATCTATAGCTTTTTTATCATTAACAAATGTAATTTTAGGTTTTCTTGAAGCATCATTAGCGTTAAATGTTAAAACTGAATTATAAATATTTTGCAATTTTGTTAAAATATCTCTTCTAGCATCAGTAAATCTTTCAATTTTTATAGTTCTATCTTCACTATTTATAGAAAAATATATTGATAAATTATATATTTTTTTACTATTACTATCATAAGTATTTAAGCCAAAATAATTATTAATTTTTGTTTCATGCGCTGATATTATAGAAACTAAACTATTATTATTATTTCTTCCATTTATATAATCACTTTCAATATCTCTAATAATTTCTTTATCGGGGTCTATAGTAATATCATATATAAATGATTTTACGAATGTTTTTAATAATATATCGCCCGAAAAAGTATTTTTAAATATTACTACTCTACCCATTGTTATAACATCATTATCCTTAAAACCTGTATCTTCAAAGTAATAATCTTTAGAATTTTCTAATTTACCTTTGCCATTTGGATTTATAAATATAATAATAGATTCCATTTTTTTAAATTCTTCTACTTTCTCATTTTTCGATATATCTTCTGCTTCTGAGTATAAATATCTAATCATAAAGCCAATTTTTAAAAATTCTTCTTTTGTTTTTGTACCTATTTTATATTCATAAGAAATAGAATCAGATTGCAATTTACCTATTATGCGTTGTACTTTATTTTGGTCAATTTCTTTATTATTTATAGCATTATTATAATTTAGTAAATCTATATCTTCAGTATCATATGATAATTCAATAGATGATGTATTAAATGTCGCAATAGTATTATATACACCAGGTATAATTCTAGAACCTTGAGTAGCACCAGCATTATTCGGAAATGTTTTGCTTTGTGTACATATTATACGAACAGCGCCATTTCCACCACTACCTCCTGTTATATAATCTCCGCCACCACCACCGCCACCATATACACCACCAGTAATACCATTTCCACTACTTCCTCCACTCCCTCCTCCTCCGCCTGGTCCACTATCAGGACTATAATCAGTATTTCCAATACCATCACTACCTATCCCATATAATCCTACGCCACCACCTCCACCACCTCTTGAATTTCCTCTTCCACCTCCGCCACCGCCACCTCCTTTTCCATTTTCACCTCTTTTTCCATTATACTCGCCAGTTGAGCCATTTCCCCCTTTTCCTAAATAACCTCCAGCACCTCCTCCTCCTCCAGCTAACCAATCTCCGCCATATGCTACACTTCCTGAACCACCGTTTCCTCCATTTCCACCTCCAGCATCAATGTTTTTAGAATATGATAATCCATATGAACCACCTCTTCCACCATGTGTTGTTTTTCCTGAAGTATTGCCACCATATGCTTCTATTCTTATTATATTTGAATTAAAAAATACAGAGGAAGCTCCGGCAACTCCAGGACTTCCTCCAGCACCAACTGTAATATTAAATATTGTTTCTGGTGTAACATTAAGATTATTAACCCATATTAGACCACCGCCACCACCACCTCCACCATCATTTGTAGTTGTATTTGCACCTCCTCCTCCACCAACACATACAATACATATATTAGTAACATCAGCAGGAACTTTAAAAGTATGATTTCCAGGATTAGTATATACAAAATCAATTTCTTTAAAAATTTTTTCTTTTTCAATTTCTTCCCTAATTCTTATTTCTTGAGAATTAACTTTATCAAATATATATGTAGTATATTTTTTTAATGTCACTCTAGTTGTATTATTTATTGTTAATAATACATCTTTTTCTTTCATAATTATTTTAGAACTTAAATCATTTATTTTTAATTCATTTCCATAAATTGTAAATTTTCTTTTTATTGTATTTTCTACTTTTTTAATACTATCATAAGGAGATCTTTTTAATTCTGTATTTATTTTAACAATAACAATACCTGAACCGCCTTTTCCTGCTGGTTTGAAACCCGCACCATCACCTCCATTTCCTGTATTTGGTAACCCTGATACTGGAGTATTTGAATTGTTCCACCAACCACCATTGCCTCCTTTAGCATATATTACAGATGTTCCAGATATTGAAATACTTCTTCCAGCTCCTCCATTTCCTCCACTATATCCATTTGGCCCTATAACAGAACATTGTGGATAAGGCCAATAATATTGTGACCAAGCATGATAAGTACAACTATCAAAGTTTCCTCCACTTCCTTGTGCTCCACCACCTCCAGCACCAGCACCACCCCAATAATGATGTCCGTTTGATACGCCTCCATTATATCCTTGTCCGCTTATTCCACTACCCCCACCACCTCTTTCACCACCACCTCCACCAGAACCTCCAGCTATACCTGTTACACTATGATATGGAGGTTCTGGTGCAGAACCTCCTCCACCCCCTCCAATAGCTGTATATGTATGAAAAGATGAATTACCGCCATTATTACCAACAGTATTAGTTATATCTCCTCCATTTCCAACTGTAATATTATATGTTCCAGCAGATAAATTTATATTTTGATAATATAATAATCCTCCAGCACCACCACCACCACCAGCACGACCACTAGGTTGTGGATTTCTCCCTCCAGCCCCCCCACCAGCAACAATTAATATATCACAATTAATATTTTGATTTATTATAAATTGTTTATTTTCTGTATCTGTAGTATATATATATAAATTTGATAGTTTATCATTAATATTTTCTAATGTAAATGGTATTTTCTCATCAGGTGGTATTAGTTCTATTTTTTTAAATTTATGCATATATATTTGGTCAAATTCTATGTTTTTCTTTTTCTTTATATCCTCTAATATTTCTTTCTTTAAAGTACTTTCTTTATTATCTCTATACAGATTTGTAAATTTTTTGAAATTATTGAAAGTATTCAAAAAATCACGTTTTCTATCTGTATTTTTTTCATTTTCCTTCATTAATTTTATAATTTGTGGTATAAGATTACTATTTGAAATAACAATTATCTTTAAAATAAAATATAGAATATAATCTAATAATTCTTCTTTAGTATCATAGTTAGTTTTACTTTTAATATTTAATGCTTTTATTAAAATGTTTTTGCTAATTCCATTAATTTCTTGCGAAAGAGTTTCTTCTATAGAGTTAGTAGGAATATATTTCTGTTGATCATTTTCACTAATAATTTCATCAGCAGGTAAAAGATTTTGTGGATTTATTGAAGGAGATATATAAGGTTCTGCTTTTATTATTAAATATGATTTTAATCGCACATCTGCTATTTCGTAAGATTTAATAACCTGATCAGAACAATCTAAGTTACGATTAAATTTATATAGTTTTATATTTATCCCATTTAAATCATCACCAGAAGCTTCTTTTTTATCAACTATATATACAATATTACCATTTGATATTGAATAATATGAAGTATTTATACCAACTAATAATTCAGGTAGTTTACTTTCTGTAAATTGCTTATTATTAATTTTAAATGAAGAATTATCTTCATTTTCTATAGTTATACTATCTATTGCTGTTATTATTCCATTTTTTATAGAGTTTGTATCTATAGGTATATTTTTATTATTTGATACAGGTACTATAGTTAATCTATATAAATTAAAATTTCCTAATGATAAATCTCTTTTATAATTATAAGAACATATAGAGTCTAGAGATTCATCCTTATATTTATTTTGCGAAGAATCTTCTAGTTGTTTATCAAAGAACATTTGCATAAATAATTTTGTTTGGTCTTTATCATTTTCATCTTTGAATTTTATAGCAACATAAGAGTCCGGTTTATATTTTATTAAATCATTTGATTTATATTTATATGTATTTAAATTTATTCTAATATTTTTTTCTTTAAAACATTTTGCTGTTTCATTAAAATTATGATTTTCATTTATATTATTTTTATCATTTGCAAACTTTTTATAAGGAACATTATAAACACTTTTATCTTCATCGCTTGTTAATGTATTGAATTCTTTCCAATCATCTTCATATATATACTTACTTGTACCATCATCATTAAAATGAATTTGACAGGGTCTAAAAGTTGCTGTAGATGTTTTATAATCATTCATAGTAAGAGATCTAACATCTTTATGTGAATCAGGTGAATCATGAATAATAGGAGATTTACCATTAGTATTTAAGTAGTCAGCAAAAACTTTTTGAATATTCTGTGTATCATATTTTTCTATAATAATGTCATTATTTTCACTACTGATTTTAATAAAATATAAAATAGTGATAATTACAACAATTAATAGAATAATTAATCCTATATAATGCATATTATAATTCATTCTAATCTAATATATTTATTTATTATTTTTTTATTTATTTTATTCATAAGGGTATCTAAAATATACATAATTATTTGAAACATTTTGAAGATGGAAAGAAGATTCATAACTAGTTGCTTTATTTTCTGTAGGATTTTCATATGTTACATGTTCTATATTAAAAATAGGTATACAATCTGATACTTTTACATTATTCAAAAATTTAATTTCTGGCTTTCTTGAAGAATCACGTGCATTAAAAATTAAAACAGAATTATAAATGTTCTGAAGTCGAGTTAACATAGCCCCATTATTATCATTAGGATTACCTTCAATAGTTAATTTATTATCTTTATCTTCTGAGAAATATGTTCTATTATTATATAAAATTAGCCTTTCTCTATTAAAATCATTCAATCCATAGTAACTATTAATAGAAGATTCGTGATTTGATATTATTGTTTGTAAACTTGTTAATTTATTTTTTCCATTAATATAATCACTTTCAATATCTATAAAATCAGCTCTTGGGTCTAATGTATGGTCATATATAAATGTAGAACTTATATTAGATATTTTCATAAAAATATCTCCTGAAATATGTCTAAGGAATATAACTGAATATCCTGTAATTATTATATCTTGAGCATTATTTGAATTTTCTGATTGTACTATTATATTATAATCATTTCCTTGTTTTAATATAGTACCACCATTCATATGTGTTTGAAATATTAAACCTAACTTTTGTGCGTTTGCATCTCTAACATTTCTTATAATAATTCCTACTTTTAAATATGCTTGATTTTTTGTGGCAATTTTATAAGTATTTACAATAGATTCTGTCATTTTCCTTTCTGGTAAAGTTGTTTCAGTTTCTGTATTATCTCTTGCATTATTATAATTTATAAGATTTTCATCTTCTGGTTCATATTTAATTCTAATGTCATTACTAGAAACACTAATAATAGTTTTATATTCATTTGGTTTAATCTCTTCTCTTAATCTTGTTTGATTTGAAGCATAATCTACTATATATGTTTTATTTTTTAATAATATAATATTATTATTATTAACCACAGCATTTACATCTTTGTTTTTCATTATTATTTTAGGAGGAGTTCCTCCTATATTATTATTAACATTCGATATAGTTAGTTCGCCTTTTTTATTAGTAATAGTTATCTTAATATATCTAACTATTACTACACCAGAACCTCCATTACCTCCACTATAACCTGAATATCCTCCAGCGCCACCACCACCACCCGAATTTGCTGCACCATTTCCACCAGAACATTCACCATCATCACCTTTAGTGTAACCATTTGAGCCGTCCCAAGCATAAAAACCTCCACTTCCTTTTCCCCAGCCTGAACATCCACCTCCGCCACCTCCGCCACCAATTCCTCCATTACCAGCTCTTGTATTATATCCTCCTCCACCACCTCCTCCACCCCAATAAAACCAATTACCCAAAATATAAGAATGTTTTCCATATCCTCCTGTAAGTGCACCATCTTCTCCAGTTCTTCCAGCACCTCCTCCGCCCCCCCCTCCACAACAATAATTTAGATTAAGACCTCCTCTATGTCCCTGACCATGTTTTCCTGAACCGTAACCATAATTAAACGAACTATAGTTACCACCAGTACCTCCTCCTGATGCTCCTGATTTTGCTGAGCCACCATAGGCATAATAACCAACCGAACCACCTCCGCCACCATCTGCTACATAAGAATCAAATGAAGATTGTCCTCCATTTCCATTCTCACTACCATAATAATAATAATAATTATAATAATACCAATACCAATAATAATAATAATTCCAATACCAATAATACCAGTTATTCTTATAATAATAATACAAGTAGGTACCAGTACCACCATTTCCTCCTGCTCCTACTACAATATTATGAGAACCGGCCTTTACATTTATTTGATTTAATTCAACAACACCACCACCACCTCCACCACCACCCATATCAGAACCGCCACCGCCTCCACCACCAACTATTAATATATCACATATTGTATCTCGAGCTAAAGTAAATGTACCACTTTGTTTATATATTTTAACTTCATAATCTCCAATATTATTACTATAACCTCCTCCATTAGTATAACTTAATGTATATGGAAATTCATAATCTAATTGTTTTAAATGTTTAAATCTATGTATATATATTTGATTAATTGCTATGTTTTTTTTATTTATTATTTCATTTAATAAATCAAGCCTTGCTTTATCCGTAGGTTTATTACTACCAGTATAAAGTTTTATAAATTTTTGAATACTATCAAAACTATTAATAAATTCTATTTTTTGTTGTTCAAATTTATCATATTTATTTACTAAATTAACAGCACTTGTAACAAGGTTTTTATTAGATATAATAAGTAATTTATATATAAAATATTTAATGTCATTTAACAAATCTTCTTTAGTGTTATATGAATTTTTAATTACAACATTTAATGATTTAATAATTATATCTTCACTAATTCCATTTATCATATATTTCGACTTTTTTTCTGCTTCAATTAATGCTTTATTTTCTGAGTCAGAAAGTTTTGAGTGATTAGGCATAGAATTTTTAGGATTAATAACTTCAGAACTATAAGGCGAAGCATTAATAATTAAATGGGTTTTTAAGCGAATTGTGTTAGTTAATTCATATGATTTAATATTATTACTATTACATAAATAATTACGATTAAATTTATATATTTTAACATTTAACCCTTTAGATTCTTCTATAGATACTTCTTTTTTTTCAATTTTATATATAATATTTCCATTTTCTATAGAATAATAAGATAGATTTTCTGCTGTTAATAAATCTGGTAATTTATTTAAAGTTATAGTATTATAATTTTCAACTATAAAGGTTGAATTATTTTTTTGATCAATACTAATATAATCTATCGCTGTAATAATACCTTCTTTTATTGCATTAGAATCAAATTCGTTTTTGTTTTTATTATCTACAGGAGGTTTTATAGTTAATCTATATAATTTAATATTACCTAATGATAAATTTGTATTATAATTGTAAGAACATATAGAATCTATAACATCATTATTATATTTACTTAAAGAACTATCACTTTGCTGTTTGTTAAAATTCATTTGCATAAATGATTTTTTATAATTATTATTATTTTCTATATAATCTATATCGATAGATGTATCTATTTTATAATTAATTAAATCGTTCGATTTATATTTATAAGTATTTAAATTAATCTCATTACTTTTTTCCTTAAAACATTTAGTTGTTTCATTAAAATTTTGTATTTCTTCAGCATTATGATTATTTACGCCAAATTTTTTATAAGGAACATTATAAACACTATTATCTTCTTTACTTGTTAAAGTGTCAAATTCTTTCCAATCATCTTCATATATATACTTACTCGTACCATCATTATTAAAATGAATTTGACAAGGTCTAAATGTTGCTGTTGATTTTTTTAATGTATTTAATGTAGGATATCTAATATCTTTTTGATTATCAGGAGAATTATGAATATCAGGACTATTACCATTTGTATTTAAATAATCTGCTTTTATTAATTTTGTATTTTCTGAATTAAATTTTTCTATTATCTTATTATTCTTATCAATGTAATTTATACTAAAATATATAATAATTATAATTATAATTACAAAAATTATTGCAATTAAATGTATATTTTTATAATTATATTTAATCATATATATATATATATTATCTAATAAAATATAATTATTTTAATTTCTTTATTTTATTTGTTATTATTTATAATTAAGAATAAATAATTATTTTCTTATTTATTTTATAGAAGAGTAATGAGTTATAAAAAAGTAAGAACTATTTTTATAAATGATAAAAAAAAAGTAATATACATGAAACCTAAAGGAACAAGAGAATATGTTAAAAGCAATGGTGAAATGGTATTATTAACATCATATATTAAAAGAGTTGAAAAAGTTGCTGCTAAAAAAGCTATGGCATCTAAATTAGCAAAAAAATCACCCAAAGTAAAGAATTCAAAAAAATATGTAAGAAAAGGTGGTTTCTTTTTTGCTACAGAAGAAAAAGATGATGATATAGTAGAACCAGCAAAACATGGAGGAGTATCTATTAATATGCCAAAAAATGTAGGAATGGGTAATACAATGCCAGAAATGCCACAACAAATGTCACAACAAATGTCACAACAAATGCCACCACCCCTATCTGTAGAAAAAATGTCACAAATGCCACAATTTCCACCACCTCCACCACAGCAACAAAGCGGAGGTTATTATAACGAAGAAAATGCTCGTAAAATAATTAATCAAGCGCAAGAAGTTGTAGGCAATTTTATAGGAGAATTAAATAAAGCTGCTGATTTAACAAAAGGAGGTAAAAAATCTAAAAAAGGGAAAAGAGTAGTAAAAAAAGAAACTAACCCTTTTAAAACTGTTATTAATACATTATCTTTAAAAAAAAAACGAAGAAAAGGTAAAAAAATGGGCGGTAATGAAGAAGGTGGTGACCAAGAATATTGGTAGATAATTATCTTTATTTTTTATTATATATTATAATTATATACACATAAATATATAAACAAATGAATAAATAAATCATATAATGAGTTTTAATAATCAATTATTAGAAAAATATAATGTTAAATTATTTAGTATTGAATATACTACATATGATATAATAAATGACTTTCTTAAAAATAATCAAAGTGAGCAACCATTTTATATAATAGATTTAGGTGAAATTATTAAATTATATGAAAAATGGGTAGCAAATTTTCCAAATATTAAACCATATTATGCTGTTAAATGTAATCCAAATCCTGTTATTCTTGATTTATTAACATGTCTAGGGACATATTTTGATTGTGCGTCAGAAAATGAAATCAAGTCTGTTATAGAATATACCAATGATCCTGATAAAATAATTTTTGCCAATCCTTGTAAAATGTCTTCTCAAATAAAATATGCTAGAGCAAATGATGTAGATATGATGACTTTTGATTGTGAAGAAGAATTATATAAGATAAAATTATATCATCCTTACTCAAAATTATTGCTTAGGTTGGCTGTTGATGATACAAATAGTATATGTCAATTCAATTCTAAATTTGGATGTAAATTAGAGAATATAGAAAAATTATTTACATTGATGAATACATTGAAATTAAATCTTGTAGGATTCAGTTTTCATGTAGGAAGCGGTTGCAGGAGTTTGGATAATTACTATAATGCTATTAAAGCATGTAGAGATGCTTATGATATTGCCATTGAAAATAATATTAAAATAAATATAATTGATATTGGAGGAGGATTTCCTGGTATATATTCAGAAAATAATATAAATATAGAGCAAATAGCAGAAACAATTAATAAAGCACAAAGAGATTTTTTTAGTAAAGAAATTGACGAAGACCTGATTAAATTTATAGCAGAACCAGGGAGATATTTTGTAGAAAAATCACATATATTAGTATTAAATGTAATTGGAAAAAAACGAGAACAATATTTTAATAAAGATACAGGAAAATCAGAAGAAATTATAATATATTATCTGAATGATGGTGTGTATGGTTCTTTTAATTGTATATATTTTGATCATAATACTCCTATAATACAACCTTTTAATGAACGTAATGAAAAAGTATTATATAAAAGCAAAATATTTGGTCCTACATGTGATAGTATGGATTTGATTGCAAATGAGGTCATGCTTCCCGAATTAGTAGTTGGAGAATGGGTATATGTAGAAAATTTCGGTGCTTATACTACTGCGGCAAGTTCTTCATTTAATGGATTTATCACAACAGATTATAAATATATATTGAGAAATTAAATTAATATATATATAGAATAATAGAATGTATCAAGGTTCTATTGATAATATTACATTATTCTCGAGATTTAAAGATGCTGATTTTATAAGTTATTCTATAAAAATTAAAAACTTTCTTACTTCTATATCAAGTGTTATATATTCTTCACAAAATACTATTTTTGATAAATTTAATATGGTAGATATTAATCAATATTTTAGTAAAGAAGAAAAAATAGATATTCTTTCTGATTTAATAAATGCTGAATTTAGATGTGGATATACAGGAAATACAATAAGTGATATAAATATTAAAAAATATAGGGATAATATTATAAAATCTGATAGTGATGAAGAAAAACTTAAACTTGCCGATGAATTATTACCTACATTAAAAATGAAGATTAATTTAAATAAAACATCAATGTTTGTTATAGATTTTTATTTAATTGAAAAAGGAACACAAGAAGAAACTAAATTACCATTTCATTATAGTATGCGTTTAGCACCTAATGGTACATATATAGATTCTTCATTTATTAAATGTAAAAAATTTGGAGAATATGATATGTCTATAAACAAAACAAATAATATAGGAAATAATTATGGAATACCCCATATAACTTTTGAATGTAATGATGGAAAAAAAAGAGCCGCCTATGTATATGAAACAGATATTTTATATGATAATGGTAATGATAATACTAACATATTAGAATATGAAAATATTCAAGGTGGTGTTGGTACTAATAGTAATAAAAATGAAACATTTAATTTTTCTGATTTAACTAATAAAATATCACAAGGCTTATCCAAACAATCTAAAATAAGTAGAAAAAATAAAACTGATAAATCAGATAAAACTGATAAATCAGATAAATCAGATAAATCAGATAAATCAGATAAATTATATAAAACTGATAAATCAGATAAAATTGATAAATCAGATAAAATTGATAAATCAGATAAAATTGATAAATCAGATAAAATTGATAAATCAGATAAAAAACATAAATCATTAATACCAGAATTATATGTATTACCATCTGAAAAAAAATATGAAAATTTACCACCTATATCTCCTACACAATTAGAAGATAGTAATGTATGTGATAGTTTTAATATATCATCAATAACAAAAAATATTCATATGTATTTAAATGTATCTAAAAATATAAATCCGAAGGATTATTTTACAAATTTAACAGAATTATTAGAAAATAAAACTCATATATCAAATATTACAAACCTTATATTAATAAAAAATAATAATCATGAATATAGTAAATCGTGTATACAAAAAAATAATGGTGATAAAAAATTATTGGAAACATATATTCGTATGGCTATGTGTGCTGTAGTTAAATTATTAACAGCTTTCAAAAAATATTATGATTCAAATATATTAAGTATTTTAATGAATCCTAATTCAAAAAATAAACTTATAAGTTATATACAAAATGTTGAAGATAAAGAGAATGTAGATACAGAAAATTATAATTTTAATAATATAGCAAGACATTATGAATTATACTCATTAAATAATTTATTATGTTCTATAAATGCTGCCAAAGATTATAAGAAAAATCTAATAATATCTAAAAAATATTACAATGATTATATTACTATGTATAAATCTTATAAGGAAAAGATATTTAAATTATTGAATAATAAATATATTGATAAAATTATAAGTTCTTTATTACTTCTTCAAAAAGATTATAATGATATTTTAATAAAATATAATCAATATGTGATTAATACAATAAAAACTTATTTTTCATATACACATATTAATATAATAGGACTTCAAAATGAACCAAATATATTAGAATATATTGTTAAACCATATGATTTTATTAATATGATTAATGTAAATATGTTTAACTTTTCTGATAAAAGATTAGAAAATTATTATTTAGTTTTACCATCAAATTTAAAAGATTATAGTAATTTAGAACAAAATATATTCCATAGTATAAATGATAATAAAATAGAGGCATATTTATTAAAAATTTTTAATGCTACAAATTATAAAAATACTACAAATTTTAATATGGTTTATTTTAATAATATAATATTTGATGTATTTACAGATTATTTTGATAATTTAATTGAAATTATAATAGATAAGGCAGAAAATAAAATAAACGAAGAAGAATATGTTATGAGAATAGATAAAGTAAATAATAAATATAATATATTAAAAGATATAATTTCGCAAAATAGTGATTTAATTAAGGTGTATAATAAAAATAAAAAAAATATGGTAAATAAATATAAAAAAATATATAAAAATGATACTATTATATCTATTTTATTAAATATAGATATTTTCAAATATTTACCTTCTGAACCAACTACTATAACAAATATTAAATATTTGCGTAGTATTCGAACCGGTAATATTGATAAATTTAGCACTCTTGGTACATATAATACACAAAATAAATTAAGTACTATAAGTAGAATTCGTGGTGGAATGCCTCCTAAGAAAACACAAACTACGGATGTTAAAACAACAGATTATAAAAATATTATTATTGAAAATCTTAAACTATTGTCAGAATATGAAAAATTGAATAAAGAACCTTTTAAAGCTCGAGCATATAATAAGGTAATTGATTCAATAGAATTGACAAATCTTCCAATAACAAATATAGAAGATATACAAAATATAAAAGGAGTTGGTGATAAAATATCAACAAAAATCAAAGAATTAATTGAGACTGGAAAAATGAGTGCTGTTGAAAATGCTCTTAAAGATCCAAAATATTCATTACAAATTCAGTTAGGAAAATTATATGGTGTAGGACCTGTTAAAATAAATGAACTTATGGATAAAATTACATCTTTTGAAGAATTATATGAAAGAAAGGATGAACTATTAAATGATAAGCAAAAATTAGGATTATTATATTATAATGACATGTCTCTTCGCATTCCTATGAGTGAAGGAAAAAAACATTACAAAATTATTGATAAGATTTTTAAAGAAACAAATGATAATATTGAATTTGAACTTGTTGGTAGTTATAGAAGACAAAATAAAGATATGGGAGATATAGATATTCTTATCAAGAATAGTAGTGATTTAAATTTAAAAACACTTGTTTCTAATTTGATGTCATCCGGATATATTATAGAAACTCTCGCAAATGGAAAAAGTAAATTTATGGGATTATGTAAATTATCTCCTAATTTACCTGCGAGAAGAATAGATATATTAATAGCAGAACCTTCGTATTACTATTTTGCGTTACTATATTTTACAGGTTCTTATACATTTAATATATACATGCGTAAAATAGCTTTGGAAAAAGGATATTCTTTATCAGAATATGGATTAAAAGATAAAACTAAAAAACATATTGATACAAGTGAAATAATTAAAACAGAGGAGGATATATTCAAATTCTTAGATATACCCTATGTTCCTCCGAATAAAAGAAATATCATTTAATATTATTGTATTATTGTATTATTGTAGAATTTCATATGATAATTTTCCTAAATATTCGTTATATACATCATATCCGCGTATATGCGTATTATCTAAATTTTTATTTTCATCATTAATCTCATTATTTAATGGATTATTTTGTTTTTCTAATATTAATGATGTTTCTGGAAGACCTTGTATTTTATATAATGGACCTTTCTTAATATCCAAATTATTAAAGTCTGAATTTTCAATATTTGAATTATAATTATTAATATCTATAATATTTGTTTGAGCAGCTAATAAATGTTCTTCAGATATATAAGGTACAAAATTATCTTCTATATTTCCATGTGTATGAATAATATCTTGATTATTAAATATATTTTTTTTCTTTGGAATTTCTATAGAGCATTTATTACATTTATTACTATCGTGTTCTATATTTTCTATATTTTCTGTTTTTTCTATATTATTTATATTAAACTCTTTAGAATTCATTTTATTTAAATTTTCTTTATTTAATTCATTTTTTCTCTTTATTTCATCGCTATATATTCTGAAATATAATATGAGAATACCTAGAGTTAATATAAAACCTGTAATATTATCTATTATTATTAATATTGCTATACAAAAAATAGCTATATATAATTGAATAATAGAATCTTTTAATGCTTTTCTTAATGGTATTTCTTTAATAATTATAATAGCGAATAAAAATATAAATGCTAATAATCTTAGAGAGTTAATAATCATTTATTTATATTTATTCTATATTCTATTATAATTCATATAAAAAAATGATGTATATTATAATATGTATACTAACAATAAACTAAATGTTGTCATTAAACGGATATAGTATTTCTAAAAAATCATTAGAAGAAAAACAATTAGAAAAGATTAAAAAAGAACTTACCATGAAGCCTGTGGTAAATTTTGATATGGGTAATAATAAAAAAGAAGATGAAGTTTCTTTTGAATTATATAAAGAAACGGAAAATAGGATATATATACCTAGATACTATGGATTAAAAAATTTTGGAATTCCAAAAATTTGTAAATTGACAGGAGGAGCTGATATTTCTGTAAATTTTATAGGTAAATTAAGAGAGACGCAAATAGAACCTGTTAAAAACTTTTTAGAAGCTGCATATAATCCTTTAAAAATGGGTGGGATTATATCCGTTCCTTGTGGATTTGGAAAGACTATAATGAGTTTATATATTGCTTGTCAAATTAAAAAGAAAACAATGTTTGTTAGTCATAAAGATTTCTTAAATCAACAATTTATAGATACTGTTAAACAATTTGCCCCTGATTCCAATATAGGGATAATTAAACAGAATAAGGTAGATACTGAAAACAAGGATTTTATTATAGCATCTCTACAATCTCTTGCGATGAGAGATTATAATAGTAAAATTTTTGAAGATATTGGATTTGTGATTATTGATGAAGTTCATCATACAGGAGCTCAAGTTTTTTGTAGAGCTTTTAAAAAACTGAATAATCCTATTATCCTTGGATTATCTGCTACATTAAATCGTAAAGACGGAATGCGAAAGGTTTTTGAATATTATATAGGAAATTCTGTATATACTCTAAAAAATAAAGAGTATACTGATGTAGATATAAATATACATAAATATTTTGTTCCGAATATAGAATATTCTGCTGTTAAGAAAATGTGGAATGGAAAAGAAAATATTGCTGCTATGATTAATAATATATGTTCTTTTAATCCGAGAAATGAGTATATTATATCTATTCTTATTGATATTTTAAAAAAGGAACCTGAAAGAAGAGTATTAATTTTAAGTGAAAGAAGAGGGCAATTAAAATCAATCGAAGATTTAATTGTTGAAAATAATATAGCAAATAAAGATTATGGTTATTATGTTGGCGGAATGAAACAAGGAGATTTAAATAAATCAGCAGAAAAACAAATTATTTTAGCAACATTCCAGTTAGCATCAGAAGGATTTAATGTTCCTTCATTAAATACATTAATATTAGCTTCTCCAATTTCAGACATTCAACAATCAATAGGAAGAATTCTTCGTGAAAGACCAGAGGATAGAATATATACTCCTTTGTGTATAGATATAGCAGATGAATTTTCTGTATTTAATAGAAAAAATAATGCTCGTTTAAAATTTTATAATAATAATAGATATAATATATCTTATTATCAAGATAATGAGAAAATAGAATATATTAATAATAATGATATTGATGAAGAATATACAGATGATAAAAAAAATAAAAAACCTATGTTTATTAATGACGATGATTAAAATATTAATCTAATATAGTAATAAAGAAAATGAAAATAGAAGCTAATAATTATGAAGATATATTATTTGTAATTTTATCAGTATTATTAATATTAGCAATAGGATATTATGTATTTTATTATTATAATAATTATATAAATTCAAAACCTATATTACTTCCTAATAAAATAGATGTATTGAAAGAAGATGATTATATACAAGATATTAAGAAAACTCGAGAAACTCGAGAGATTAAAGATATAGCACCTCCTAAACTTGTAAATTTATACAATGAAGATTATAAGGTTTTAAAAAACAAGAATGATATTGAATGTACTAATAAAGATAGTATATTGCTTTTTAATAATAATTATCAAAGTAATAATGATAGTTTTGATATAGAACTTATGAGACCTTATGAAAAAAATAATATACTTGATAAAGATTTAAATGATGTATATAATTCAAAAATGTCTGGTAATGCTGATAATAAAGATATTGATGAAATCTATGATTATTCTTTAAAAAAACAAAAAACAGATTTACCAATAGCAAATATACCAGTTTATGCTTTGCTTGATAATAAATCTCTTAAATTATCAGAAAGATAAATTACTTAATAATAAATAATATAATATAAGGATTAATATATATATATATAATAATTATGTATAAAATATTTCGTTATGTAACTATGTTATCTTTAATATCATTTACATTAATTCCTATTTGTAAAGCTATGAATATTAATATCGTACCAACAGATACAATAAATAGGACGAGTGTGGCTATAGATAATATTATAATCGCTAAATTATCTACATATAATATAACAAATATTGTAAACTTTCTAAATGAAAGTATTGGGTCTTTAAAAATTACATTATTTGAAATAAAAAAAATAATGATCAAGCCATTAAAAATAGAAAGCTATAATAATATTTACAATAACCTTTATTTTCCTTTTGAAAATAAAATACCATTATACTATAATTTATATAATATGACACATGATAAAAATATGTAATTTAATATTTTATTATATATTATTTTTATCTTATCGTTAGTATTATTATCGCTATTTTTTTTTGTAAGTAAACTTTCATTTTCTTCATTCATTTTTTCTTGATTGATATTTAATTCTTTATCTTTTTTATTAATACTACTAAATTTATACATATATTTATCTTGAATAAAATAAAAACCTATCATATTTTTATTATAATAATATAATTATTTTCACTATTTGCTATATTTATTATACAAGATTTGCTTAATACAAAAGAACGTTCCCTATAATTAGAAATATATTTAGAAAAATCTTTCATAGCTTTATGTGAGCATTTAATTTTTAAATTTTTGAAAAACAATTCGCATATAGGAATATATCTTAGAGATAGTAACTCGGTTTTGCTAAATAAAGCATTATATTGGTTTAATAATTTATCATATTCTATTTTAGATATCAAATTATTTATTATTAAATCGTTAAATATATTTTGAGTTTCTGAAATATATTCTTTCAAATCAAAGAAGGAATCAATAATACTATTATCTTCTATATCTTCGTTATTTTTCAATTTTAAGAATGCTGGTTTTATAATATCTCTTATTTTTCCACGAACAGACCATTTAGGTGTACTATCATATAGAAATGGTATTTTATTAGCAATAGCATAACTAATAATATATTTTTTTTCAATATTAAGAAAAGGACGCCACATATTTATCCCATCTATTTCCTTCAATACTTCCATACCAGATAAATTGTTATAATTGCTTTTATTGGAAATATTAGTTAATATGTTTTCAAAACAATCGTCTTTATTATGTCCTAATAAAACATATGTATTATTATTATTAATATTAAGACGATACATATCATATCTAATATTTTTTGTTATTTCCTCGTATAAATTACGCAGACCATTATGTAAACATTTATTTCTACTAATTTCTTCAATAGTTCTAAAATATAATTTAATATTTAATTTATCACAATAATAATTAATAAAATTTAATTCATCAGCCGATGTTTCTCTATTATTATAATTAATATGAATTGCTATAATATTTTTAATTTTTTTACTATTATTAATATCTTTTATATATTTACAAACATGTAAGGCTACTATACTATCAACTCCACCAGATAATGAAACTATAATAGTAGAATTATCTTTTAATTTTTCTAATTCTTCCAACATATTACTATAAATAATTAAATTATCATAAGTCACTATAGTATTCTTATTAGAATTATTAGAATTATTAGAAATAGATATTGGATCTAATATATATTTATTTATATCTTCCCATTTATTAACATTAATTTTATTATTCATTGATAATATATTTATATCTTTGTAAATATTATTAAGAGTTGCTGTAATATACCTCTTACATTTAGAACGTTCTGTTTCATTACCTTTATCATATAAAATAATATAATTATTTATAATTTCGTATATTTTATCAATATCTTTAACATGTCTATATGGTAAGTATATAAAATTTAGTTCATCGATAGTAAATGAGGTATAATCATTATAATATAATAATAAGTTAGAAAAATTTATAGCTTTTTGCGAATATTCTATTACATCTATATTATTATCATATACACGTTTATAATGTCTTGTAATCTGGTCTAATAATATAATACATCCTATAATTATTTTATTATTATAAATATTATAAATATTACTATATTCTTTATAAATAATAAGTGTTGAATTTATAAAACAAAAATACTTATCACATAGATAAACATCTATTTTATTATTATTTGAAAACCACCAATTTTTATTATCAAACCATTCATTGTATAAGTTAATAAACTCTTTCATACATTATTATAATGTTAATTATTTATATAATTACATAAATTTACGATGAAACATGTATAAAAATAAAAACTTTTATATTTTATATATTTTCAATATTTTCAATATTTTCAATATTTTCATATTCATCAGATGAATTTTCAGTATCTAGTATAACATCGAGAGTACTAATATTTTTACTATATTTAATATCTGGTTTATTTTTTATAGTTGAATTGATAGTAATATTATTATCTTTGTGTTTTATTTTATTATTAAGCTCAAACTTGATATTACTATTTAATAATTTATTATATGTTTGTTGAAGCATTTTAAGTTCATTATCTTTCTTGATATTACTATTTAATAATTTATTATATTTTAGTTGAAGTATTTTAAATTCATTATCTTTTTTTATTAATTCATATCTAAGTTTTTTTATTTCAATGTTGTTAAAATTTTCATTAATATATCTATTTATTATTATATTATCATCTGAAAATATGTAATATAAAGTATTAAACATATCAATTATATGTGTTAATTACTTTAGATAATAATATAATTAAATATTTATATAAAAAATATAAATACATTAGCATTATTATCATTATTATCATTATTAGCATTATTAGCATAATTGCTTAGACCATTTATAAGTATAGGCAGTTCCGAGAATTAAAGCATAATATGCTTTAATATAGCAACCTTTTTTTCTTTCAATTTTATCAAAATGTATAGGATATCTTTCTTTGAACATCTCTTCAATTTCATAATTTTCTTTATTATTGAACATAGAATTTCGAATAATATCTATAGAATAATTAGATATTATCTCATTAATATATTCTTGTAAAGCATCTAATACTTTAAAATGGTAAATACGCAAATATTTATCATAAAAGTATTTATAATTTTCATCTTCTACATCGTATTCAATATCTTTTAATATAAATATAAAGTTGAGAATTTTATCATTAATATCTGTATCTATTAAATGATTTATAAAACAAATTTCTTCGTTATAAAAATTATATACTATGTTACATTTTCTTTTTTTTGATAATTTAATTATATCTTTTTGAATTTCTTCTGGTAATTCATGAAGATAATTATCAGTAAAAATGTTCATTTCTAAAAATTAATAGATATAATTTATTGTATCTTATAAAATCAATTTTTATTAAAAGATAACAGATATATAACAAAATATATATAACAAAAAATGATATATAAATATAATTAAATATATTAATAAAATGCAAGGTATAATTAGTTTTTCAAATAGAATAGCTTTAAATATTAAAAGTAATGAACATAAGGATAGTATATTAAATGATTTGAATTCTCTTTATAAAATTAAAATATTACAACGACATCATCATAATTTAGATAATTCAAATATTAATATAGTATTAACAAATCATATGATGAATTTACGATCAAATGGCAACAGATATTACCTTTATTTTACACTATATAATGATGTAGAAACTATGTATTATATAGACAAGAAAATACATCCAGGTTATCAAAGACCTCGAATTATTTTTGGAAGAGGATTATTTTGTAAAAAATTATTTAAAAACACTCTTCTTGATGGAGAATTAGTTAAATGTAAAGATAATACATGGACCTTTTTAATAAATGATATAATATGTTATGAGGGTAAATATTTAAATAATAAAACTTTACCACAAAGATTAGATATTATATATAATATGCTCGAAACACAATATACACCTGATAGTACTATAGATGTATGTAATTACAAAGTCAAATGCTATTATAATATGTTTAAAGAATCTATAGATGAACTTCAATTGCTATCTAAAAATCTTAATTATACTTGTAGAGGTATATATATATGGCCATATGATTTAAAATATAAACCTAAATTATATAATTTTGATGAAACAAGTGTTATAGATGTAATAAGAAAAACAAAAGATATAGCTGAATTTAAAACAATTGATAATCAAATAAATAAGACAATATCTCAAGAAGAATGTATAATTCATGAACAAACTATTGTATTGCCAGTTGAAAATAATGATATTATAATTGAACATGTAAATGAAAATACTAAACCATTATATTTAATGAAAACTCTTGAACCAGATATTTATAATATATATGAAACTGAAAATACAAATGATAAACCACCTATTGGGATAGCATTAGTTCAATCAATTAAAGATAGTAAATTATTGAGAACGGCATTTAGAGATAAAAATGCTATGACATTTATAAAGTTTGCATGTATATATGATGAAAAGTTTAATAAATGGAAAGCATTATACAAATTATGATTTATTATAAATAATAAATATATCTATTATATAATTAGATATGATTGAATTATTATTGATACAAATATTATCTATAGCTATTAGTTTATATGCTGCCTATTTAGCTTTTAGTTGCAAAGCACAATCTGGAGAAACTTCTCGGTTTATGTTTACATTACTTGCCTTCATTTTAGGTCCTTTTTACTTAATATATTATTTCTTTGCGAATTATTTAACAGGAAATTGTGGATAAATATATTTATCTCATTACTGCTTGTAATTTATTATGAGATTTATAATCTATTAGTTGGAAATCTTCATATGATAAATTTTCTATCCATTCTATTTTTTCTTCTATAGAACTTTCAATTAATGGCGGTTGTTTGTTAATAATAAGTTTAGGTGAATTATATATTTCTAAGTCTATTTGTTTTTTAACTTGTTCAATATGTTCTTTATAAATATGAGAATCGCATAAAGATAAACATATTTTAGAAGCATTAATATGTAATATATGAGCTATAATTATTGTTAATAAAGCACAACTTGCTATATTAAAAGGTAATCCTAAAAATAAATCAGAACTTCTTAATGTTAAATGACAACATAAACCATCTCTAGTTTTATTAAATATATATAATATATGACACGGAGGTAATGCCATTTTACTTAAATCTTGTGGGTTCCATGCTGATAATACTGCTCTTCTACTATTATTATCTTTAAGAAGTTCTGTTAATATATATTTAATCTGATCAAAACCACAATATGAATTATCATTATTATTATCATTATTATTATCATCAATATTATTTATAGTTGATGTATCTAGTGATGTATCTAGTGATGTATCTAGTGATGTATCTAGTGATGTATCTAGTGATGTATCTAGTGATGTATGTTTTGATATATATTTTTTTCCAAAATTACGCCATTGCCATCCATAAACAGGTCCAAGTTCTCCTTCGTTATAATTATTCAATCCAATACTATCTAAATATTCTCGTGAAGAATTACCATTCCATATGTTTATATTTTTATTCTTTAATTCATTTGCGTCTGTAGAACCTCTTATAAACCAAAGCAATTCTTCAACTATTCCTCTAAAAAAAACTTTTTTTGTTGTTAGTAATGGGTATAATTGTGAAATATTATCAAATTCAATCATATAACCAAATCTTGACAATACTTCACCATTTCTTGTTAATTTTGTTTCTCCTTTTTCTAAAACATCTTTTAGTATGTTTATATATCCATGTTCATTTCTATAAGACATTATATATTTATATTATCATATACATCTAAATTTTATATATATGATAATATTAGAATATTATAATATTTATAATATGAAAGAGTGTCCGGAAAAAAAAATACTAAATCCTATAACAAATAGATGTGTAAATATTGATGGAAAAATTGGCAAAAGTATTTTAAAAAATAAATATAATATTAATATATCTAATGAAAACAATAGTTGTTATATAGATAGTTTGTTTGTTGCTCTATTTCATTTTAAAAATAGAGTTCTTTATAATTCCTTTTTTAAAAATGAGTTATCAGAGAGATATCCTAAAAAAATTCAAGAGGAAATATATAAAATATATAGATATATAAATAAAAATGAAGACATTTCCAATAAACAATGTTATTATATTAGAAAATATTTGGATAAATATTATAATCATCTAATTAAGCAAAATTCAAATAATAAGATTTTTTTTAATAGTTCTGATAATTGGCGTACACAACAAATAGATATTTTTGAATTACTTACATTTTTAGATAAAATTTTTAATTTTGAAGAAAATATTAAGATTAAAGATGGTAATAATAAATATGTTAAAAATATGATAGTAGAAATATCATCTTATAATTTAATGAATATTAATGTTCTTGATATATCTACATTAATACCTATAAAAACAGAAAAATATAATTTAGACAGAAATAATTATTATACTAATTCTAAGGGAGAACTTGTTAAATATTATGAAAAAAAATATGAAATCATAAAAACAAAAGGAATATTATTTATTCAATTATATCGTAATTCTGGAAGAAATAAATTAACTACTAATATTATATATCCTAATAAAATAAATATTAAGGGTGATAAAAAGCCTTTACTATTACGTTCTATAATATTACATAAAGGTACTACAATAAATAGCGGACATTATACAACTATTATTAAAATAGCTGAGAAAACCTATGAATATGATGATATTAGAAAAAGTGATAATAAATTAGCAGAAATAGATGAGGATTATGAAAGAAAAATGAGTAAAAATGTGGTAGGATTAATATATTCAAAATGAGTACATAATTTTATTTTTCTTAAAGTTTTAAAAGTTTTTATAAATTTCTAAATTTTTTTTAATTATGTACTCATTTTTATAATTATTTATATAATTAAAATTATTATAAATATTAAAGATATATGAAAAATTTAATAGTAGGTGCCGGTATATCAGGGTTATATCTTGCGTATAAATTACTTCTTAAAGGAGTAGCAGGAGAAGATATAATAATATTTGAAAAATCTGATAGAATAGGTGGTCGTATTTATACATATGAAAATCGCGGATATAAATATTCGGCAGGTGCTGGTAGATTAGGAAAAAAACATAAATATGTTACAAAATTAATTAATGATTTTAACTTACAGGAACAAATAATTAACATTAATAAAAATAATAATTATTTTGTTGATGGTAAATTATATAATGAAGAGCAATTATTAAAACACTATAAATCTCAATATAAAAACTTAAATGATTTATGGAAATATGCTATTGAAAAAAAAATAAATAAAAATAAATATGATCTTAATAAATATAATTTAGAAAATTACTTTTCACTTATATTACCTACAAATGAAGTTGAATTATTGAAAATATCGTTGGGATATATTGCTGAATTTTATGATATGAATGCTTATAACGGATTATTAACATTGCGAAAAGATTTTGATCTAAAAAATAAAGAGTTCTATGTATTACAAGGTGGTATTCAGATATTATGTGATGTATTATATAATTACATAAAAGATGCTGGAGTTAATATTAAATTATCTTCTATATTAGAAGACGTTTATGATGATAAAAAAAACATTATTGTTAATGGTGTATTATACTATTATTCTTCACTTTATTTAACTATAAAAAGATGTGATTATATGAATATACAATATTTTAAAAAATATGATTATTTGTTTAATTCGGTTAAAGATGGTAATTTATTACGGATATATGCAAAATATAAAGACGTATGGTTTAAAGATATGCCAAAAACACTTGCACAAAATAAAATACAATTCATAATACCAATAGATTATACAAATGGGTTAATACAAATAAGTTATAGTGATAGTTATAATGCTGATTTTTGGAATAATTTTAAAAGTGATAAAGATATTATTAAATATTTAACAAAAATATTAAATGAAATGTTTCCTGATAAAAATATAAAAGAACCAGAATGGATTACAAGACATTATTGGGAGGCTGGAGATCATCTATGGAAGGTCGGAGTTGATTCAAAAAAAATACAAGAAGATATAGATAAAATATTTTTAGTTAAAAATATATATATATTAGGAGAAACATATAGTGAAAGACAATCATGGATTGAAGGAGCACTTGAAACAATTCATAAAAAACTAAATATATAAAATATATATGTTAATATTTATAAGATTATACAGAACCATTTTTATTATACCTTACAAAACACGAACAATTATTAATATCGCCTCCGCAGAAATTAGTACAAAATAATTGATTTTTTTTGACTAAATCTTCAAAATTCTTTTTTTTATAAAATTGTCTGTAATATGTATTATCATCTAATTGTTTATTATTACATCTATTAATAGCAGCACGATTTTTCATAATAATATTATAAATATCAGCAGTAATATGCAAGGTTTTATTAATATTATTGCAATTTAATGTTGTCATTCTGTTATATAAATAATATTTTATAATCTTAAATCAATTTTTATTATTGTTATTAAATTAAATGGAAAGTAAAAATTTTTTGCTACTTATGGCACTTATAATTTATCAATTACCAATTATATATATCTCTTCATATTATAATAATAATAGCAGTATATCAAGTATAATATCTAATGAAAAATTAAAATATATTATATTATTTTTTATGTTACTGATGGGTATTGTTATAATACTTTATGAATACAAAAGAAATAATATATATTATCTAGTATCAATAAGTATATTATTGATTTCTATATATGGTTTAATATATTTTAATGAAGGACATTTATATCATTATATATTTTCATGTATAGCTTTTACTTCTATAATATTTTTTATGTTTCTAATGTGTGTTATGTATTATAATAAGAAACCTTGTTATATTTTAATAATATTATTATTCATTCAGATAATATTATTTATACTTATTGTAAAAGAATATAATGATAGTATATTTTTATATGAGGTTTTTTATTTAGTAATTTTTGCTATATTTTATTTATATATACATTTTATATAATATATATATATGTATAATAAGTAGATTAAAATAATGTACGGAATATATTTAACAGTACTACAATGGATTTCTTTATCTCTTTTGCATAGCATAATGTTATACTATATATTATTATACTATTATACAATTTATAAATATTATAGAATAAAATAAATTATTTATTAAAACCCTACAATATATATAATATAAAAAATATAAAAATGATTACATATAATAATAAAATAGAATATATATTATGGATTGTAAAATTCAGAATAAAATAATAATTATAGTAGGATTTCCAGCGTCAGGTAAATCTACATATGCTAAAAAATTGCTAGGAAAATATTCTAAAACTAAAAATGGGATTATATTATCACGAGATACATTAGGAGGTGCTATAACAGATATTTTATCTAAATTAAAGGAACTTTTAGAAACTAAAAATAAATATAATATAATTATTGATAATACAAATATTACTCGAGATATAAGAAAGAAATTTATTAAATTGGCACAGAGTGTAAATGTTCCAATAGAAGCTCATTATATTATAAATACTATTGAAGATAGTCAGGTTAAAACATTACATAGAATGTTTGATAGATATAAACGCTTGTATATGACAGGAAAAGCTGAAAAAAATACAGAGGCATATAAAGATCCTAACATATTTCCACCGGCTACTTTATTCTCTATGCGAAAAAATATAGAAACCCCAAAATTAGATGAAGGATTTACAAAAATAATAATAATAGAAGAACCTATTATTAAATGGGATGGTCGAAAATACAGAAATAAGGCAGTATTTTTTGATATAGATGGAACTTTGCGATATACAGAGCATCTTAAACACAAATATCCTCTAATTCCGGAAGAAGTAGAACCTACAAAGTTTATACCTCTAGAAGAACAGAAAAAAATATTAAAAGAACTTCAGAAAAATAAATATAAACTACTTGGAATAAGTAATCAGTCTGGTATTTCAAAAGGAATTATTAGCGAAAGTAATGTTATTGCATGTATGAATAAAACTTGTGAAATGTTAGGATTAACAAATAAGGAACTAAATATTTCTTATTGTCCTCATAATGCCTTTCCATTAACTTGCTATTGTAGAAAACCACAAGTAGGTCAAGTTATATCTTTTATAGAAACTCTAAAGTTAAATCCTTCAAAATGTATCTTAGTTGGAGATAGAAAAACAGACAAAACAACAGCAGATAGAATGGGAATTAAATTTATTACAGCAGAAGATTTTTGGAAAAATGTTGATGTGTAAACAATATAGCAAATATGAAAAATAAAATATAAAAATATATAATATACATTAATAATCTAAATTATAGATTATACCATTATAATTTAATCTTTATTTTCTTCAGACTTCTTCTTATTCTTCTTTTCCTTCTTTTCCTTCTTTTCCT
>Ga0169931_10001122_pt1 | contig 44041 bp, 47 predicted proteins | sample Kivu_15m_20L_FD_129675 | JGI IMG/M metagenome (GOLD analysis project Ga0169931, IMG submission 129675) | Freshwater microbial communities from Lake Kivu, Western Province, Rwanda to study Microbial Dark Matter (Phase II) - Kivu_15m_20L... | ecosystem: Environmental > Aquatic > Freshwater > Lake... | reverse complement strand
CGCCTCCTCGGCGACGACCTCCGCCGCACGGTCACGCACCCGCCGCGGGTCGACGAGCACGACGAGCGATTCGGCTGGGAGCAGGTCGGGGAGCAGCACCGGGTCGCCGTCGAGCCAGGGCAGCCACGACTCCATCCCGTCGAAGGTCTCGCCTTCGGCGACCCGGGCCCACGGCTCCGCACCCCAGGGCGCCGAACGGATCAGCTCCGTCGCACGGGCCCGCACCGCCGCGTCCGGCACGAACTCCCGACACGGGAACACCTCGACCGCGTCGAGATCGGCCGTCGAACGCTGCTCGGCGACGCTGAAGGTCGTCAGGCGGTCGACCTCGTCGCCCCACAGGTCGATGCGCACCGGGACGTCCGCCGTCGCCGGGAACACGTCGACGATCGACCCGCGCACGGCGAACTCGCCCCGGTTCTCCACCTGGTACTCCCGGCGGTACCCCGCCGCGACCAACCCCTCGAGAAGCGCCTGCTGATCGACGCGGTCCCCCCGCGCCACCCGGACCGGGGCCGGCGACGCCGACGTCGGACCGAGGCGCTGCACCAACGCCCGCACCGGTGCGACCACCACCGACAACCGGTCGTCGCCCTCAACGAGACGCGACCGCACCCGCACCCGACGACCCATCGTCTCCGCCGACGGGCTCACCCGTTCGAACGGCAACGTCTCCCACGCCGGGAGCAGATCGACCGCCGCCGGGCCGAGGAACGTGGCGAGGTCGGCGGCGAGCCGGTCGGCGTCGGCGCCGGTCGGCGTGACCACGAGCAGCGGTGACCGGCTCCCCGATGTCGCAACCGCCGCCAGCACGATGGCCCGGGCCGCCTCCGACACCGACAGGGTGGCCGAGGAACGCCCGAGGACCCCGGCGAACGCCGGGTCGTCGCGCAACAGGGCGGGGAGATCGCGCAGCGCCACCTACGCCTCAGATGTCGTCACGGTTGTAGATCGCCATCGCGGCGTCGAGGCCGCCGTCGAGCACGGCGAGGACGGCATCGGCCGCGCGCTCGACGGCGACGTCGAGCTCGGTGCGGTCCGCACGGCCGGGGCGCGACAACACCCAGTCGACCCCCTTGCCGGCCGGTGGCTTGCCGACCCCGACGCGCACCCGCAGGAACGCGTCGGTGTGCAGGTGCGCCTTGATCGACCGCAGGCCGTTGTGCCCGGCGAGTCCGCCGCCGCGCTTCAGCTTGATCCGCCCCGGAGGCAGGTCCAGCTCGTCGTGCACGACGACGAGCCGCTCGGGATCCTCGACCCCGTGCCGTCGGCAGAGCATCTGCACCGACCGACCCGACTCGTTCATGTAGGTCTGCGGGAACGCCAGCACGAGCCGCTGACCGGACGGACGCGCCTCGGCGACGAGAGCGAGCTCCTTCGAGCGACGCAGGGTCTCGCCGTGGCGACGCGCCAACAGCTCCACCACCTCCACGCCGACGTTGTGCCGAGTGCCGTCGTAGGTGGCACCCGGGTTCCCGAGCCCGACGACGAGCAGATCGGCGGCCGCGCCGCGACGGGCGGAGCCGTCAGGCTTCGTCGACGCCGTCCGCATCGGCGTCCGCGGCGCCGGCCGACGCAACGACCGTGGCACCGTCGGCGACGATCACCGAACCGGCGGGCATCTGCAGGTCACGGACGCGCACCACACCGACGGTGAGCACGGTCTCCGCGGCGATGCGGATCTCGAGCGGCATCGCCGCCGGCTTGGCGTCGACCTCGAGGGTCGCACACACGAGCGCGAGGCGGGCGAGCGTCGAGGGGGAGAGCTCCTCGGTACCGGTGAGCACCACCGGCAGCACCGAGCGGAGGATCACATCCGGGTCGATCGCCATGAAGTCGACGTGCAGCACGTCGCGGCGCACCGGGTGACGCTGGATCTCCTTGATGATCGTGACGTGGTCGACGCCGTTCACCCGGAGGTTGACCGGAGCGGCAGCGGCGCCGCCGTCGTTCAGCGCACGACGCAACGACGGCCAGTCGACCTCGAGCGAGGTCGTCTCGAGACCGTTGCCGTACAGGACCCCGGGGACCGAGCCCTCACGACGCAGACGTCCAGAGGGGCGCGACCCATGCGTCCGACCGGTTGCGGCGACCAGCACCTGGCTCATGTTCGGGGTGTCCTTTACGGGTACCGACCACGGAACGAGCCGGGACGGGTCTGACAGCGGGTCGCCATGTTAGCCACCTCGGGCCGAGCGGACCACTTCCGGTCGATCGAGGTGGCGGGCGGGCGGGTCAGCTCTGGTTCTTGCCGTCGAAGATCTCGCTCACCGAGCTGTCCTCGAACACCGCCCGGATCGCGTCGGCGATGATCGGGGCGACGGAGAGCCGTTCGATCTTGTCGAGGTTCCGGTCCGGGCCGAGCGGCAGGGTGTCGGTCACCACGACCTTCTCGATCGGGGAATCCCGGAAGCGCTGGATCGCCGGGCCAGAGAACACCCCGTGCGTCGCCGCCGCGTAGACGTGCGCCGCACCATGGGCCTTGAGCTGCTCGGCGGCGGCGACCATCGTGCCGCCGGTATCGATCATGTCGTCGATCAGCACGCACGTCGCGCCCTCGACCTCACCGACGAGCGCCATCGCCTCCACGGAGTTCTTCTCCTCCTTGCGGCGCTGCTTGTAGACGAACGCGAGACCGGCATGGAGCGCGTTCGCATAGCGGGCGGCGACCTTCACCCGACCGGTGTCGGGGGACACGACGACGAGCTCGCCCTGCACGTCGCGGAAGTAGTTCTCGAGGACCGGCATCGCCGTCAGGTGGTCGACCGGACCGTCGAAGAACCCCTGGATCTGACCGGAGTGCATGTCCATCGACACGAGCCGCTTCGCGCCGGCGGCGGCGAGCAGGTCCGACACCAGTTTCGCGGTGATCGGCTCCCGGCCGTTCGACTTGCGGTCCTGACGGGCGTAGGGGAAGAACGGCGCCACGACGGTGATCCGCTTGGCGGACGCACGCTTCGCGGCGTCGACCATGATCAGCGTCTCCATCAGGGCGTCGTTCAGCGACCCCTCCGGACCGTCGGCGTGCGTCTGCACGATGAACAGGTCGTTGCCCCGGATCGACTCGTCGAACCGGCAGTGGATCTCACCGTTCGCGAACGCCCCGAGGTTCGGCTCGAGGAGCTCGACGCCGACGCAGTCGGCGACCGCCTCCGCGAGCGGGTGGTTGAACCGGCCGGAAACGATCTGCAGTCGCTTCGAGGCGGGAACGAGGGCGGTCCGGGGCTGCACGGCGGAGAGAATGTCAGATCGGATCGGTCAGGCGCACGGTCGTGCCCGCGACGACCCGCTGACCGGCCTCGACGCGGGCGCCCGCCTCGAGCGCGACGAAGGGGCCGACGACCGCGTCGTCGCCGATCTCGGCGTCGATCCCGACGGTGTGCTGCACGCGAACCCCTTCCCCCACCACGCAGTCGACGAGGCGCACGTTCGGCCCGATCTCCGCACCGGCGCCGATCACGGTCCGACCCTGCAGCAACGTGCCGGGGAACAGCGTCACGTCACGACCGAGCTGCACGGTCGCGTCGACGTAGCAGGTCGCCGGATCGAGCATCGACACGCCCGCGGCGAGCCACGCACGGTTGATCCGACGACGGAGCTCGGCCTCGACCTCGGCGAGACGGACCCGGTCGTCGACCTCGGCCACTTCACCGATCTCCCCGACCTCGACCGCAGCGATCCGGTGGCCCGCCCGCGCCAGCACCTCGACCACGTCCTCGAGCCGATACCCCCCGTCGTCCGCCGGGGTCAACCGCCGGATCGCGGCCCCGAGCAGGCTTCGGCGGGCGCAGAACACCGACACCGACACCTCCTCGATCGACCGTTCGTCGGCGAGAGCGTCGGGCTCGGCGACGAGGCGGACGATCCGGTCGTCACGACCACGGACCACCCGGGGGAACCCGGCCGGCTCGGCCCGACGGACGGTGAGCACCGTGCACGCGGCGTCGCCCGACCGGTGGGTCTCCACGAGCCGACGAAGGCTCGCCGTCGACAGCAGCGGCATGTCGACCGGCACGACGAGGACGTCGTCGTCACCGAGGTCGTCCTCGGGCAGCACGGCGAGCGCCGCGTGCACCGCGTCGGCGGTCCCCCGGGGAACGGGCTGCTCGACGAAGTCGACGAGCGTCCCGTCGACGTCCCGGAGGATGCGCTTCGTCACCAGCTCGGCGGCAGCGCCCACGACCACCACGACCCGGTCCACCGGAAGATCGGCGAGCGTGTCGACCACGTAGAGCAGCAGCGGCCGACCGCACAGCAGGTGCAGCGGCTTGGGACGGTCGGACCGCATACGGCGACCCTCCCCGGCGGCGAGGACGACGGCAGCGAGCGAACGAGAGGTCATGGCTGGCGGGGCAGGAATCGAACCTGCAACTTCCTGAACCAAAGTCAGGCGTTCTGCCAATTGAACTACCCGCCAACGGGCACGCCGCCGACGGTAGCGCCACCCGCCGGACCGGGCGGGGCCGACCTGGTTCGCCGTCGACCGGCCGGCCCGCTAGGGTGACCGACCTCATGGGCTCGCTGATCAAGAAGCGCCGGAAGCGCATGCGCAAGAAGAAGCACAAGAAGATGCTGAAGCGCACGCGATTCCAACGACGCGCAAAGGGCAAATAGACCTCGGCTCGACGGCGCCGACCGGTCAGGATGTCGTCGTCACCACGACACGGTCCGGGCCGGGGAACGCACCGTCGACGAACCACGTCGACCCGCTCCCCGCAAGGTGGGGGCGGGTCTTCGTCGCGTCGGCGAGGCGATCACGCCACCGGGCGAGTTCGGGAACCACCGCGACCGCTGCGGTCTCGAGGTCGTTCGACCCCGGACCGGTCGGGCCGCCGAGACGGTCCCACGCCCGGTAGACCTCCGCCGTCGGACACGACAGCGGCGGCAGCACCAAGGTGAAGTTCCGCCGCACCGGCGGCAACGGCTGCACGACCTCGCCCACCCCGCTCACCCGGGCGCGACCGCCGAGCAGGCAGAACGGTACGTCCGCCCCGAGGCGGGCCGCGAGCCCCAGGTCGTCGCAGCCCGCCCAGCGCAGCACCGCCGCGGCGTCGGCGGACCCGCCACCGAGGCCGGCCCCCGCAGGGATCCGCTTCGTGATCCGCACTCGCGCGCGACGCCCGACCAGCTCCAGCGCCCGGGCGACGAGGTTGTCGGGCCCCGCCGGGACCGGGAGCCCGGGATTCGCCGCCGCCGGACCTGCGTAGACGACCTCGATGCCCTCGCCGTCCGGCTCGAACTCGAGGGTGTCGGTGAGATCGAGGGAGACCATCTCGGCGTCGATCAGGTGGTACCCGTCCGCACGCACCCCGGTCACCCGGAGCGAGACCGTCAACTTCGCGGGGGCCTCGACGACCTGCACGGCGCCACGGTACCGACCGGCCGGAGCAGGCGGGATGCTCATGCTCGGCCCACGACCGCGGCCAGCCGCACCCAGGCGTCGACGTCGAGCTCCTCCGGTCGTGCCGACGGTGCGATCCCGGCGGCCGCGAAGCCCGCCTCGTCGATCCGGTCGCCGAGCGTGCGGCGCAGCATCTTCCGCCGCTGCCCGAACGCCACGTCGAGCAGCGAACGGACCACGGCGAAGGTCGCCTCGTCGGCCGCCGGCGCCGGGTGCCGGTCGACCGCGAGCAACGCCGACTGCACCCGGGGCTCCGGTACGAACACCGTCGGTGGGACCCGCCCGACGATCCGGGCGCGGGCGAACCAGGCGAGCTTCACCGACGGCAGCCCGTAGGTCCGCGACCCCGCCGGGGCGGCGAGCCGTTCGGCGACCTCGAGCTGCACCATCACGAGCATCCGACCGATCGCCGGCACACCGGCCAACAGATCGAGCACGATCCCCGTCGCGAGGTTGTACGGCAGGTTGGCCACGAGCGTCCACGACGCCCCACCGGCGGCGGGCCCCGGTCCCACCAACGCGTCCCAGTCGAGCGTCGTCGCATCGGCGGTGACGACCCGCGCCGCGGTGGGGGCGAGCACGTCCCGCAGCACCGCCGCGACCCGGCCGTCGACCTCGATCGCGGTCACCTCCGCACCCGTCTCGAGCAGGGCGAGCGTCAGCGAACCCACTCCGGCGCCGATCTCGACGACCAGGTCACCGGGGCCCACCGCAGCGAGCCGCGCGATGCGCCGCACCGTGTTCGGATCGGCCACGTAGTTCTGCCCGAGCGCACGGCCGAGCACGATGCCGTGCCGGTCGAGCAGCTCGACGAGCGCGGAACGACTGTGCGTCACCCGGCCAGCCCGTAGAACCGGTTCGTCGTCTCCCAGGTGGCGGCGGCGAGGTCCTCGACGGGTACGCCGCGCTCCGCGGCGACGGCGGCGCCGACGGCGGGCACCCACGCCGGCTGGTTGGGCCGGCCCCGGTGCGGCACCGGGGCGAGGTACGGCGAGTCCGTCTCGACGAGCAGCCGGTCGAGCGGGCAGAGGCGAGCGGCAGCGCGCACGTCCTCGGCGTTCCGGAACGTGACGATCCCCGAGAAGCTGAGATGCGCGCCGAGGTCGAGGCAGCGGCGTGCCTCGTCCTCGCCGCCGGTGAAGCAGTGGAACACCGTTCGCTCGGGGGCGCCCTCGGTGACGAGCACGTCGAAGGTCTCCTCCCAGGCATCCCGGGTGTGGATCACGAGCGGCAGCCCGAGCTCGTGCGCGAGGCCGATCTGGGCGGCGAACACGGCGCGCTGCTCCTGCCTCGGGGAGTGGTCGTAGTAGTAGTCGAGGCCGCACTCGCCGACGGCGACGACCTCGGGCGCGGCGAGCAGCGCCCGGAGCCCCTCGAGGTCGGCGGTCGCCGCGTCGTGCGGGTGGACGCCGGCCGTCGCCCAGACCGTGCCGGGGTGTGCCCGGGCGACGCCGATCGCCTCGGTCGACCGCTCGAGGTCGGTGCCGACGGTGAGCAGGCGCACCACGCCGGCGTCGAGCGCCGCAGCGACGGCGGCAGCGCCCTCCGGACCGGGCTCGAGGTGGCAGTGGTGGTCGAACCAGCGCATCAGGCGCGCACGCGTGGGAACAGCGACTCGCCCTTGGTGACCGTGCACCCGCCGGGGTACCCACCCCACACGGCGGCATCGGGCAGGCGTTGCTCCGCGACCGCGCCGGACATCCCGATCCGCTCCCACACCGCCTGGGCGCTGCGGGGGATCGCCGGGGCCGCGAGGACCGCGACGACCCGGAGTGCCTCCAGCGCGTCGCCCATCACCCGGTCGAGCTCGGGGCCGGGCGCCATCTTCCAGGGCTCGTGCGCCTCGAGATGGGCGTTGGTCTCCCGGACGATCCGCCAGGTGGCCTCGAGCGCGACGGAGGGCTGCACGGCCGCCCAAGCCTCGGCCGCAGTGGCGTGCGCCTCGGTGACCACTGCGGCGAGCGGGGCGTCGGGCGAGGGCGCCGGGCCGATCCCGCCGCAGGACTTGCCGACGACGGTCGCCACGCGGGCGAGCAGGTTCCCCAGGTTGTTCGCCAGATCGGTGTTGTACCGCACGACCATGCCCTCGTGGGAGAAGTCGCTGTCGGGCCCGAAGCTCGGGTCGCGGAGGAAGTGGTAGCGGTAGCCGTCGACCCCGAAGTCGGCGACGAGGTCGGCCGGGGCGATCTGGTTGAGACGGGTCTTCGACATCTTCTCGCCACCGACGAGCAGCCAACCGTGCACGTGCCAGTCGGCCGGCGGTTCGAGCCCCGCCGAGAGCAGCATCGCCGGCCAGTAGACGCAGTGGAACCGGATGATGTCCTTGCCGATCAGGTGCCGCGCGGCGGGCCACCAGGTGCGGAACCGGTCGTCGTCGTCGGCGTACCCGACGGCGGTGATGTAGTTGGTGAGGGCGTCGAACCAGACGTAGGTGACGTGATCGGGATCCCAGGGGAGCGGCACACCCCAGGTGAGCGACGTCCGCGAGATCGAGAAGTCCTGCAACCCCTGGCGGATGAACCCGAGGACCTCGTTGCGGCGGGTCTCCGGCGTGATCGCCTCCGGATGGCGCTCGTACCACTCGAGTAGCCGGTCGCCGAAGCGGGAGAGCCGGAAGAAGTAGTTCGGCTCCTCCATCTCGATGACGTTGCGCCCGCGGGACCGGTACTCCTCGACCTCGTCCGCGGTGATGTACTCCTCGTCGGAGACCGAGTACCAGCCCCGGTAGGTGCCGAGCTCGATGTCCCCGGCGGCCCGGCATGCCTCGAGCAACTTCGCCACGGCCGCGTAGTGCCGTGGCTCGGTGGTCCGGATGAAGTCGTCGTAGGTGATGTCGAGCAGGTCCCACACGTCGCGGTACCGCTGCACGACCGTGTCCGCCCACTCCCGGGGGGTGACCCCGTTCGCGTCGGCCGCCTGGGCGACCTTGAGCCCGTGCTCGTCGGTGCCGGTGAGGAACCAGACGTCCTCACCGAGCATCCGGTGCCAACGGGCGAGCGCATCGGCGGTGACCGTCGTGTAGGCGTGGCCGATGTGGGGGGCGTCGTTGACGTAGTAGATCGGCGTCGTGACGTAGAAGCGGCCCACGGCGGGCGATGCTACCCGGCACCCCTGCGGACCCATCGCGCCGGGGTCGGTCGCTCAGTCCCCGACCGCACGGAGTCCCTCCGGCTCGGGACGGTCACCTCGTCCCTCGCCCCCGGGCGCCTCGATCGTGCCCGCCCGGTCGAGCACCCGTTCGAGCTGTCGACGGCGCGGCCCACTCAGGTCTTCGAAGGCCTTCTGCGCCGATTCGAGACGACGGCCGAGCGTGTCGAGGGATGCCGTGAACTTCTCCCACTCCAGCGTGAACCTCTGCAGCGTGGCGACGACCTCGTCGGACGTGCGAGCGAGCTCGAACTGCTCGACGGCGTGGCGGATGATGCTGACCACGGCGTAGAGCGTGAACGGCGAGCACAGCACCACGCCCCGCCCGAGCGCCTCGTCCGCGAGGTCGGGCGCCGTGTCGTGCAGGAAGCCGTACACGGCCTCGTTCGGGACGAACAGCAGCACGAAGCCGAGCGTGACCCCCGGCTCGACGTACCCGCGACCGCCCAGCTCCCGCACACGGTTGCGCACGTCACGCACGAAGAGCCGACCGGCCTCGTCGCGCTCCGCGTCGGAGGTCGCCTCGACCATCCGGCCGTAGTTGTCGAGGGGGAACTTGACGTCCATGTTGACCACGAGCCCGTCGGGCAGGAGGAAGGTGACGTCGGGCACCGTGCCCGTGGCGTTCTGCCGCTGCCGGACGTAGGAGACGCCCTCCACGAGCCCCGACAACCGGAGCACGTCGTCGGCGATGCGCTCGCCCCAACGACCCCGGGCCTTCGGGTTGGCGAGCACGGTGCGCAGCGCCTGCGCCGTCGCGCCGAGGGACTCGGTGGTGCGACTGTGCGCCTCGAGCGTCGCCACCAGCTCGCCGTGCTGGCGTGCCCGGTCCCCCTGCAACCGCTCCGCCACCGCCTGCACGGCCCGCAGCTGCTCGCCGAGCACGGCGAGCTGGGACTGCACCGCATCGGCACCGACCGCCGCCACCGGAACCGACGACCGGCCGCGGCCCGCCACGACCACGACCACCGCCGCCACCAACCCGGCGACCACACCCGCTGCCGCCACGACGAGGACCAGCTCCGACACCGTCATGACGGGACACGTTACGACCGACCGGTGACAACGGACGGCGGACGCTACGGTCCCGGACGACGGGCGGCCGGACCGCCGTCACCGCTCCGGGGGAGGAACGTCATGTTGCGCTGGCAGGTCGGTGCGTTCACCATCACGTCGGTCGTCGAGTCGGAGGCGCCCACGTCGCCCCGGTTCCTCTTCGCCGACCTCGACAAGAAGGCCGTGCTCGGCATCGCGAGCGCAAGCCGTGGCTGCAGCCGAACTTCGTGAGCCCCGAAGGCTTCCTCCTCCAGAAGATCCACGCGCTCGTCATCGACGGCGGCGGACGCCGCATCATCGTCGACACGTGCATCGGCAACGACAAGGAACGCCACAACCCCGGTTGGGCGAACCTGCAGGGCCCCTTCCTCGACGACCTCGCTGCCGCCGGGTACCCGGCGGAGATGATCGACACCGTGATCTGCACGCACCTCCACGTGGACCACGTCGGGTGGAACACCAAGCTCGTCGACGGTCGATGGGTCCCGACCTTCCCGAACGCCCGTTACCTGTTCGTGAAGCCCGAGTTCGAGCACTGGCAGGTCGCCCCCGACATCAACGGTGACGAGACCTTCGCCGACTCGGTCGCCCCGATCCACGAGGCCGGCCTCGCCGACCTCGTCAGCACCTCCCACGAGGTGTGCCCCGGGATCCACTACGAGCCGACGCCCGGCCACACCCCCGGCCACGTGTCCCTCGTGATCGAGTCCGAGGGGCAGCGCGCCGTGATCACCGGCGACATGATCCACACGCCGTTGCAGATCGCTGCGCCCGAGCACTCGAGCATGTTCGACACCGACCCCGACATGGCCCGCCACACCCGCAAGGCGTTCCTCGACCGCTGGTCCGACGACGCCACGCTGATCATCGGGACCCACTTCGGCAGCCCGACCGCCGGGACCCTCACCGCCGACGGCGACGGCGCCTACACCCTGCACTGCTGAGCCGGCGGGCCGGACGGGCCGGACGGCGTCGGCCTCAGCGACCCACGCGCAGGTCGACCACCACGGCCTCCCCGCAACGGCGGCCGGAGAACAGGGCGCCCTGGATCGACCCCGTGTCACGGTGGTCGCCCGCCACGTACCGGCCGTCGCCGAGACGGACCGCCCGCCGTGGCCGGAACGGCGGCTCCGCGACCGGCTGTCCGTGCGGGATCACGTCGGTCCGCAGGTGCTCCCAGTCGGCCACGGCCGCACCGAACCAACCGCGGAGCTGCGTGCGCACCGCCGGTTCCACCGCTCCGTCCGCGACGCCCGGCACGGCGGCGGCCACGAGCGCACGACCCTCGGGGGCGTAGGACGGCGCGACCTCGCTCATCACCGCCACGTTGCACGCAGGACCCCGGCCCGTCCCGTCGAGGAGCAACGACCTGCCCCGGACCGGCGGCGCCGGTGCGGCGAACCACACGCACGACGCCGACTTCGACCCGACCTCGGGCAGCCCGAGCAGGTTCGACGCCGCAGGACCGTCGGTCGCGACGACCACGGCACGCGCCCGGACCACCTCGCCACCAGCGGTCCGCACGGCCGTGCCCTCGACCCCGACGACCGGCGAGTCGAGTCGGACGACCCCGTCGGGGAGCTGCGCGGCGAGCTGGGCGGGGATCGCCCCCATCCCTCCGGTCGGCACGGCGGCGTCCCCGTCGGCGAGCGAGCGGAAGATCACCTCGAACATCCGGGACGACGTGCGCAACTGCGGGTCGAGCTGGATCCCCGCGAAGAGTGGCCGGAGGAACCGTTCGATCGCCGCGCCGGAGAACCCGCGTCGACGCAACGCCTCCGCCGTGGACGTCTCCGGTCGTCGCAACAGGTCGGCCGGCGCCACCGACCGGACGTCGGCACGCAGCCGGGCGATCCGCAGCTTGTCGAGCGGGGAACCGATCCGGGCGAGCGCGGTCGCAAGCGTGTCCGACGGCCGCCGGAACGGGTCCGACACGAGATGGAACCGGCCGCCGTGCCACACCCGGGCCCCCGGGTCGAACCGGCACAAGCCGAGAGCGTCGACGTCGAGTTGGCCGCGCACCTCGGGGTACGCGGTGAGCAGGATCTGGAAGCCACGGTCGAGGAGGAAGCCGTCGACGGTGTCCGTGCGCACCCGGCCGCCGACACCGTCGGAGGACTCGAGCACCACCGTGCGCAGACCGGCGCCGGTCGTCACGCGCGCTGCGGCGAGACCGGCGAGACCGGCCCCCACCACCACGACGTCGACGTCCGGCGTCTTCGGAGCGGACCGCCGCTGCGCGCACATGTCCGACAGCCTGCTGGCCCGGTCCGGACAGGGCAAACTCCGGGGATGGCCGGCACCGTGCTCTACGAACGGACGGGTCGCATCGCGACCATCACCTACAACCGCCCGCATGCGATGAACGCGGTCGACCGCGAGCTGCGAGCCGACCTGAACGCGGCCTGGCGCACCTTCCGGGACGACGCCGACGCGTGGGTCGGCATCGTCACCGGGGCCGGACGGGCGTTCTGCGCCGGCGCCGACCTGAACGACCCGACCGGTGCGACCTCGACCGGCAACGCCGACCCGACCTTCTGGGAGATGCCGTCGCTGTCGAGCCTCGAAGCCGGCCTCGAGATCGACAAGCCGACGATCGCGGCGGTCAACGGCCACTGCCTCGGCTTCGGCCTCACGCTCGCGACGGCATGCGACTTCGTCGTGGCCTCCGACCGGGCGACGTTCGGCTTCCCCGAGGTGCGCCTCGGCGTGCCCACCGTGCAGGGCGCCGTCCGCCTGCCGCATCGCATCGGCTGGCAGCACGCGATGGAGTTGCTGCTCACCGGCGAACGCATCGATACCGCGCGTGCCCTCGAGATCGGCCTGGTGTGGAAGGTCGTCCCGCACGACGACCTCATGAGCGAGGCGACCCGGCTCGCCGAGCGCCTCCTCGCCGGTGCCCCGCTCGCGGTGCGTGCCACGAAGGAGATCGCCCGACGCGGCACCGAACTCCCCCTCCTCGACGCGATCCGCTTCGGGGAGACCATGCGGCGCGTCGTCGCGCAGACCGAGGACGCCGGCGCCTTCGGACGACGCAGGGCGGACGACGGGCCGCCCACGTGGACCGGCCGCTGAGCAGGCGGCCGCGGCGCGTCAGGCGGCGACCGTCTCCCGGCGACCCGACCGACCCGACTCGTGCAGGCGGGCGAGACCGAAGCGGGCCAGCACGCCGGCCAGCTTGCCGCCGATGTCCCACCACGTGCGCCCGAACCGGGGCGAGCGCGGCGCGTGGTGGTGCTCGTTGTGCATCCCCTCACCGGCCGTCAACGCCGCCAACCAGCGCAGGTTCGTCGCGAGGTTGTCGTGCGGACGGCGACCGAACCAGTGCCCGAACCCGTTGACCGCGCCGGACAGGCCGATGTAGCCGACCAGGTGCACCGCACCGGCGACCGCGGCGACCGCCGGACCGAACAGCACCCACAGCAACCCGACCCCGAGGCCGAGCCCGACGATGCTGCGCGAGAACAGCACCCGGTCCCAGCGATCCGCCGGGATGTCCTTCGCGTAGGTCTCGAGCGTGTCGTCCCGACGGGCCTCACGCCGGTAGTACACGACGTTGAGGAACAGCACGTTCCACACGCCGCGCTGGATCGGCGAGTGCGGATCGTCCGGCTCGTCGGAGAAGACGTGGTGCTTGCGGTGCACCGCCACCCACTCCCGCCGGTCGATCCCCGTCACGATCCACAGCACCACGCGGGCGACGAACTCGAACGGCGACCGGAACGTGACCGACCGGTGGGCGAGCGCCCGGTGCAGGTAGAGCGTGGTCATCACGTTCGCGAGCTGCGTGACCACGAAGGCCACCGGCAGGGCAGCCCACAGCGGGACGGCGAAGACGGGATCGAGCGGCACGTCCCGAACCTAGCGGGCGCGCAGGAGGGGCCTCGCGGAAGGCGGGCTCACGCGTCGTCGTCCGCCCGCAACGCCCGCTCGTAGACCGTCCGCCGGGGCACGCCGAGCCGACGCGCCACGACCGCAGCGGCGTCGCGCAGGCTTCGTCCCGACGCGATCTCGGCCCGTACCGCCCCGTCGATCTCGTCGCCGCCCGCATCGGGCGACGGTTCCGCGCCGGCCACCACGAGCACGTGCTCGCCGCGCGGCTCGACCGCGGCGACCCGTTCCACCGCCTCCTCGAGACTGCCCCGCCACCACTCCTCGTGCAGCTTGGTCAGCTCCCGTGCGATCGTGACCTCGCGCTCCGCACCGAGCGCGACGACGAGGTCCCCGAGGGTGCGGGCGACCCGGTGCGGCGCCTCGAAGAGCACGACGGTCCGCTCCTCGGCGGCGAGCGCTGCGAGGCGCGCCGTGCGCGCCCCACCGCGTCGGGGCAGGAACCCCTCGAAACAGAACCGACCCGTCGGCAGACCGCTGCCCACCAGCGCCGTCAGCGACGCCGACGGCCCGGGGACCACCTCCACCGGGTGCCCGGCTGCAGTGACCGCACGGACCAACCGCTCGCCGGGGTCGGACACCCCGGGCATGCCGGCGTCGCTGCACAGCGCCACCGACCGACCGTCGGCGAGCAGGCCGAGGATCTCCCCGATCCGGTCGACCTCGGTGTGCTCGTCGAGACGGAGCAGCCGCGGCGCGACCACGCCGGCGTGCTGGAGCAGCCGACCCGTCCGTCGCGTGTCCTCGCACGCCACCACGTCGACAGCGGCGAGCGCCGCGACCGCCCGGGGGGCGAGGTCACCGAGGTTGCCGATCGGCGTTCCGACGAGGACGAGGCGACCGGACGTGGAGCTCACGCGTGCACCGCGACCCGGTCGCCGGGCCGCAGCGCCCACCGCTCGACCGCACCGACCGGTGTCTCCACCACGACCGTCGCACCCCGCACCGGGGGCGTCACCCGGTTCGGGGGGACCGTCGCCGTGCGCACGACGACGAGCTCGACCCCGTCGAGGGATCCTGGGCGGAAGCGGCGGCGCAGCGGACCGGGACCGCCGTCCCGCAGAGGGGCGCACCACACGACGTCGATCGGGAACCGCATGCCGACCGTGTGCACCGAGCGCGCCGGGTGCAGCACGAGGACCCCCTCGAGCTCGTCCCGGCCGAGCAGGCCGACGAGGCGCGCGCGGGGACGATCGGCGACCTCCGCCGATGCCAGCACCCCGCCGTCCCGGACCAACCACGCCATGACATCGGGCAGGCTACCGGCGCGTCCGCCCGCCACCGCTTGGTCGCCGCGCCGCGACCGCCCTAGAATGCGGGGCTGCCCGATCACCGCGTGCGGGCACCGAGGAGTCCGAGATGTCGAAGCGCACGAACAAGCGCCGGGTCAACGCCCGCCGCAAGAAGGCGAACCACGGCAGCAAGCCGAACGCCGGCCGCTAGGCCGGTACGCTCGGACGCCGATGCCCGCGCACGGCGCCCACGGACGACATCGTGCTTGACCACGTCTTCACCGACTGCATCGCCGTGCTCCGGGACGTGCTCGAAGCCGCCCTGCTCGAACCGCAGGAGGTCGAGGAACGGTTCCACGCCGATGTCCTGCTCGGCGACCTCTCCTGGCAGACGACGTACTCCCTGCCCGGCGAGGGCACACCCCCGCGGGTACAGGCCGACATCCTGCTCGAGTGGTCGACGTGGTCACAGAGCGCGTACCGCTCGTGGCGTCACGGGGACCCCATGGCCGATCCACCACGGGTCGAGGTCGAGATCGTGCTGCGGATCCAGCGGCTCCGCGACGCCGTCCCGACCGGGCGGCTGCTCGCGGTGCTCCCGGCCGTCGCCCCCGGTCCGATCGCGCTCGAGCGGACCACCGTCCGACTCGAGGCGATCCACGAGCCCGACATCGAGAGCGACGACCCGCTCGGCACGGCAGTGCACGGCGTGGACGCGTCCTACGAGGGTACCTACGACCTCGACGAGGCAACGTTGAACGACCCGGCACGCCTCGACGACCAGTTCGGCGCCATGGGCGGGTGGATCGCCTCCACGCTCGTCCGCCTTGGCGACCTCGACCTCGACTTCCTCCCACCCGACGAACAGGAGCACGACGAACCGTGACCACCGACCCTCGCACCGCAGCCCTCGGTGACCCGCTCTCCGTCGTCCACCTCGAGGTCTCCGACCGCATCGCCACCGTCCGTCTGAACCGACCGGAGGCCCGCAACGCGCTGTCGACCGAGGTGATCACCCTGCTCGAGGTGGCCATGGCCGCGGCCGACGCCGACACCGCGAGCGATGTGATCATCCTCACCGGCAGCGACCCGGCGTTCTCGGCGGGGCTCGACCTCAAAGAGCTCGGGTCCACCGGCGACAACCTTCGGGCCGGCGGCGCGTCGGGCGCCACGGCGGCGCGGCGCGGTCCGTGGGCACCCACCCGCAAGCCGGTGATCGGCGCGATCAACGGTGTCGCCGTGACCGGCGGGTTCGAGCTCGCGCTCAACTGCGACTTCCTCGTCGCGTCCGACCGGGCCCGCTTCGCCGACACCCACGCCCGCGTCGGCGTGATGCCGGGCTGGGGCCTCACCGTGCTGCTCGCCGAGGCGGTCGGCGTGCGGCGGGCCCGCGAGCTCTCCTACACGGGCAACTTCCTCACCGCCGACCGGGCGTTCGCCTGGGGGCTCGTGAACCATGTCGTCGTCCACGACGACCTCCTCCCCTTCACCCGCAAGCTCGCCACCGACATCGCCGGCAACGACGCCCGTGGCGTGCAGCGGATGCGGGCCACCTACACGGCGGTCACCGACGTCGCCCCCGCGGAGGGCTGGATGGTCGAGGCCCGCATGGGCCGCGAATGGGCCGCCGGCGGGATCGACCCCGCAGCCGTCGAGGCCCGCCGCCAGCGCATCGTCGAACGCGGCCGGTCCCAGCTGTGACCGAACGCTCGCCGATGCTCGGCCGTGCCGTTGGCTCGGAGGAGTACGGCGGTCTCGACACCTTCCCGTCGCTCCCCGGCCAGACCCTCGTCGAGCTCCAGGGCGACGAGCTCGCCGCGCTGTGCCCGGGGGTCGACGGCCTGCAACCGGACCTGTACCGATGGACGGTGCGCTACCGACCCGTCGACCGGTGCATCGAGATGAAGTCGCTGAAGCTGTACCTGCTCACCTGGCGGGACGAACGCATCTTCGCCGAGCACCTCGCCGTGCGCATCGCCGCCGATCTCGCCGCGGTGCTCGGTACGCCGGTGCTGGTCCGGCTGCACCAGAACCGGCGGGGTGGCATGGAGGCGATCGCCGAGGCGGTCGTCGGACCGGAGGGCCCGGCGGCCCGGGACGGCGTCGAGGCGCTCGGTCGCTAGACCACCGGCGGTCGGTCGAGGGGGACGGGAACCCGGGCGACGAGGTCGGCGAGTCGGGTCTGGGGACGCGGCCCGGTGTGGCTGACGCACTCGCCCGCCGCCACCGACCCGAGCCATCCCGCCGTGCGCAGGTCGACCCCGGAGGTCAACCCCCGCAGCACGCCGGCCGCGTAGAGGTCGCCGGCACCGGTCGTGTCGAGCACCGTCCCGGTGCTCCACGCCGGCACGTCGACGCGACGGCCGTCGGCGTGGAGCAACGTCGACCCGGCGGCGCTCCGGGTGACGCACGCGAGGTCCGTGTGCACGATGACCCGGCGCAGGGCCTCCTCGACGTCGTCGACCTCGAAGAGCGAGCACAGCTCACCCTCGTTCGCGAACACCACGTCGACGTGCTCGTCGAGCAGCCCGAGCCACTCCGACCGGTGCCGCTCCACGCAGAAGGTGTCCGACAGCGTGAACGCCACACGGGCACCGGCGCGTCGGGCGGTCTCCATGGCCGTCCGGATCGCCGTCTTCGCGTCCTCGGCGTCCCACAGGTAGCCCTCGGCGTACACGATCGCCGTCGACGCGAGGGCGTCCGGGTCGATCTCCGCGACGCCGAGCGACGTCGACACCCCGAGGAACGTCCGCATCGTGCGCTCGGCGTCGGGGGTGACGAGCACCAGGCACCGGGCGGTCGACGGGCCCGACGTCGCCGGCGTCGTCGTGTACTGCACCCCGACCGCCTGAATGTCGTGTCGGAACACGTCGCCGAGCTGGTCGTCCCGCACCTTGCCGACGTAGGCGACCCGACCGCCGAGCGAGGCGACACCGGCGATCGTGTTGGCCGCCGATCCGCCCGACGTCTCCACCGCCGGCGGCATCGCGGCGTACAGGCGTCCGGCCTCCGCCTCCTCCACGAGCGTCATCGAGCCGGGCACGAGCCCCTCGGCCTCGAGGAAGTCGTGGTCGACGTGGGCGATCACGTCGACGATCGCGTTGCCGATACCCACCACGTCGAAACGCCGAGCGTTGCCCACCACGTCCACCTCCACCACGTCCGGACCGGCCGACACGCTACCGACAGCCACTGCGCGGCCCACCGATAGGCTCGCCGGGCGTGACCGACAACCCGTACCGGCTGCCCCGCGTCGTCCGACCGCACCACTACGACCTCGTCCTCGAGCCGGACCTGATGTCGGCCACGTTCACCGGGACGGCGGTCGTGCGGATCACCGCGGAGGAGAGCGTCGAGGAGATCGTCTGCAACGCGATCGAACTGGCCGTGGAGGAGGCGTGGGTGCGCACGGCCGCCGGCGAACGCGTCGCCGCCACCGCCGAGTTCGACGAGACGACCGAACGGGTGACCTTCCGGCTCGTGGGCACCGTCGCCGCCGGCGAGCACGATCTGCACTGCCGGTTCCGCGGGGTGCTCAACGACAAGCTGCGCGGCTTCTACCGGTCGACGTTCCGAGACCACGAAGGCGTCGAACGAACGATCGCAACGACGCAGTTCGAGTCGACGAACGCCCGACGGGCGTTCCCCTGCTGGGACGAGCCCGACGCGAAGGCCACGTTCGCCGTCACCCTCGTCGTCGACGACGAGCTGTTCGCGCTGTCCTGCGGCCCCGAGGTCGAGCGCACCCCGACGGGTGACGGCCGGGTCCGGATCCGGTTCGCCGACACGATGGTCATGTCGACGTACCTGCTCGCGTTCATCGTCGGCCCCCTCGAGGCGACCGAACCGGTCGACGTGAACGGCACGCCGCTGCGCATCGTCCACCCGCTCGGGCAGGGGCACCTCACGTCGTTCGCTCTCGAAGCCGGGGCGTTCTCGCTGCGGTACTTCGAGGAGTACTTCGGCATCGCGTACCCGGGCGACAAGCTCGACCTCGTCGCCGTGCCCGACTTCGCGTTCGGAGCGATGGAGAACCTCGGGTGCGTCACCTTCCGGGAGGTCCTGCTGCTGATCGACCCGACGACCGCCACCCAGCCGGAGCTGCAGCGTGCCGCCGACGTCATCGCGCACGAGATCGCCCACATGTGGTTCGGTGACCTCGTCACCATGGCGTGGTGGGAAGGCCTGTGGCTGAAGGAGGCCTTCGCCACGTTCATGGAGATGAAGGCGACCGACGCGTTCCGGCCCGACTGGAAGCGGTGGGTCGACTTCGGTCTCATGAAGACCGCCGCCTACGACACCGACGCGCTCGCGTCGACCCGCCCGATCGAGTTCGAGGTCGTCTCCCCCGCCGATGCCGAGGGCATGTACGACATCCTCACCTACGAGAAGGGCGCGGCGATCGTCCGCATGCTCGAGCAGTACCTCGGGGAGGAGGCGTTCCGGGCCGGGGTGCACCGCTACCTGAGCCGCCACGCCTACGCGAACACCCAGACCACCGACCTGTGGGACGCGCTCGAGGAGGCGACCGGCCAACCCGTCCGGGCGCTCGCCGACACCTGGATCCTCCAGGGCGGGTTCCCGCTCGTCGACGCGTCCACCGGAGCGGACCGCACCTCGCTCGAGCTCCGCCAGGAGCACTTCCGCTACGCGGGCGGCGGCGACGGACGCTGGCACGTCCCGGTGATCGTCGACGTGGTCCGCGGCGGTCGGCGTGACGGTCTGCGTACCCTCCTCGACGCCGAGACGACGACGATCGATCTCGGCGGCCCCGCCGACGCGGTCGTCGTGAACGCCGGCGGGCACGGGTTCTTCCGGGTGCACTACGACGACGCCGGCCGCCGGGCGCTGACGACCCGGGCGCAGGACCTGCTCGCGCCGATCGAACGGTACGCGCTCGTCGACGACGCCTGGGCGGCACTGCTCGCCGGACGCACCGACGCCGCCGCCGTGCTCGCCCTGTGTCGTGAGCTCGCCGACGACGACGACCTCTCGGTCTGGCAGCGGATCGCCGGGGTGCTCGGCGGGCTGGCCCGGTTCGTGCAGGGCGACGACCTCGCCCGCCTCCGTTCGGTCGTCGTCGACCTCGCCGGACCGGCGCTCGACGTCGTCGGCCACGAGGCCGCCGCCGACGACGACGACCGGCGTCGCGAACTCCGGGCGACGCTGTTCGGGCTCGCCGGCACTCTCGGACGCGACCCCGCGGTCCTGCGCCGCGCCGAACGACTCCTCGACGACCCCGCTGCGGACCCGGCGTTGCTCGCCGCCGCCGTGAACGTGACCGCGGCGGTCGGCGACGTCGGGCAGTGGGAGACCCACCTGCGACGCGCCGACACTGCGGCGACCCCCCAGGACGCCCGCCGCTACCTGTACGCGCTCGCCGACTTCGGTGACGCCGCATGCATGGACCGCACCCTCCGACGCTGCCGCGACGGCGACGTGAAGACCCAGGACGCGCCGTTCGTGATCGCCCGGGCCATCGCGAACCGGGAGCGCGCCACCGAGGTCTGGGCGTTCGTCGCCGCCAACTGGGACGTCCTCTGCGAGCGGTTCCCTTCCAACAGCATCAGTCGGATGGTCTCGACGGTGACCACCATCACCGATCCGGCGCTCGCCGACGCGGTCACGACGTTCCTCACCGCCCACCCGGTCGCCCAGGGGGCACGCAGCGTCGAGCAGACCCTCGAGAAGCTCGGCGTGCACGTCGTCGTCGCCGGCCGAGCGGGACCCTCGCTCAGGGCCGCGCTCGCCTGACCCGCCCGCTCACCCCGTCGCGCTCACGTCGACGCGCGGAGCAACGGCACGACGCCGGCGACGCTGTCCGGGCACACGTCGGTCGCCGCGAGCCATTCGGCGAGGTCACCGGCGGCGACCTCGGCCACCTCCGCGACCTCCCCGTCGACCGGCACGACCCCGTCGTCGGTGACGACACGGAAGACGACACCCTGCACCGCCACGTCGAGGTCGCGATGGTCGAACGAACCGATCCAGACCAGGTCGGCGCCCTCGATCCCCGCCTCCTCGGCGAGTTCCCGCGCCGCGGCCGCGTCCCACGTCTCGCCGACAGCGACCACCCCGCCGAAGCAGACGTCCCAGCGACCGGGCCACACGTCCTTGTGGTCGGCGCGCCGGTGCACGACGAGGCGCCCGTCGGTGCGGGTGACGACCACGTAGACGGCCCGGTGCCGGAGCACGTCCGCCCGCATCCTCCGGCGCGCCACGACGCCGAGCACCGCGCCGTCGTCGCCGATCCACTCGACGACCTCCTCGGTCACGCGAGCTCGGTCCGGACCCGGTCGAGATCGGCCCGCTCCGCGATCAGCCCCCGGAGGCGCATCACGTGCCGCGGACGGTTCATGCCGAAGGCGCCGACCACCCGGCCGTCCCGCACGTGCACGGTCACGAAGCGACGCTCGGCGGGATCGCCGTCGAACAGTTCCACCTCGTCGCCTGGGCCGATCCTGCCGACGGACTGCAGCTTGCGGTCGTACTGGTCGGACCAGAAGAACGGCACCGGGGCGAACCGCTCGGCGGGGTCCCAGCCGTCGCCGGCGAGGAGCCGCCGCCCCGCGAATGCCCCCATCGCAATGGCGTGGTCCCAGTGCTCGACCCGCATCACCTCGTCGTCGAAGAGCGCGTTCGGGAACGTCGCTACGTCGCCCGCGGCGACCACACCGGGTGCGGCGAGGCACGTACCGTCGCAGCGCACGCCGTTGTCGACGGCGAGCCCCGACCCGTCGAGCCAGTCGACCGCGGGGACGACCCCGATCCCGGCGACGACCACGTCGGCGGGGAGGCGCGTCCCGTCGGCGAGCCGCACGGCGGTGACCCGTGCCTCACCCTCGATCCCCTCGACCCCGACCCCGAGACGGACGTCGACACCGTGGTCCCGGTGCAGTTCGGCGACCGTGCGGCCGACGAGTTCGCCGACCGAGCGCACGAGCGGGGTCGGCGCCGCCTCGACGACGGTGACGTCGTGGCCGGCGAGGCGCGCCGTGGCCGCCACCTCGAGCCCGATGAAGCCGGCGCCGACGACCACGACCCGACGGGGTCCGCCGGCGAGGTCGGCACGGAGCGCGTCGGCGTCCTCGAGCGTCCGCAGGGCGAAGACGCCGGCGAGGGCCTCCGTGCCGGGAAGTCGACGGACCCGGGCCCCGGTCGCCACGACGAGCCCGTCCCAGGACAGGTCCGTCCCGTCGCCGAGCCGGAGGATGCGGTCACCGAGGTCCACCCCGGTGGCGGCGATCCCGAGCCGACGATCGAGGGCGAGGGCATCGACGTCGTCGTGTGCGGTCAGATCGAGCCGGCCGCGGTCGACCCGACCCGCCAGGTAGTCCTTCGACAGCGGCGGACGGTCGTAGGGCGGGTGCGGCTCCTCACCGACGAGGGTCAACTCGCCGTCGAACCCTTCGGCACGCAGCGCGCGCACGGCGTTCCAGCCGGCGAGCGACGCGCCGACCACGACGATCCGACGCGGGAGGCCGGCGGGGGCCAACCCCGCTCAGTCCTCGGCGATGCGGATCGCCTGCTTGGGGCAGCGGGCGACCGCCTCGGCGACCTTGGCGTGATCGGCGTCGGCCGGCCGTTCCTCGAGCACGTAGAGGAGGTCGTCGTCGCGCACCTCGAAGACGTCGGGCAGGATGCCCATGCACACCGCGTTCGACTCGCACAGGTCCATGTCGACCACGACACGCCAGCCCATCGATCGTCCTCCGTCGTCCGTCCGCCCCCGCGGGCCTCCCGACGATACTTCGCCGGGCGTCGGGGCAGGGGGCCTACGATCGTCGGGTGGCCCTCGCAACACCGTCCTACCTGGCGCTCGCTCTCCGGGCGCTCACCCTCCGTTGCCCGCAGTGCGGCACCCGCGGGGTGCTGGCGAACTGGTTCCGCCTCGAGGAGAGCTGCCCGACCTGCGGCCTGCGCACCGACCGGGTCGCCGGCCACTGGGTCGGCGGGGTCGGCGTGAACACGATCGTGAGCTTCGGGGTGCTCGCCATCGTCGTGGTCGTCGGTGCGATCGTGACCCACCCGCACGTGCCCATGGTGCCGATGATGACCGCCGGGATCGGCACCGCCGTGGGGATGCCGATCCTGTTCTGGCCGTTCTCCCAGCTCGTCTGGACCGCCGTCGACCTCGGCATGCGCCCCGCGACCCTCGAGGAGCTCGACCCGAGGTACGCGCCCTGACGCTGCGGCGACTCAGGCGAGATGCGCCCGGATCGCCGAACCCGACTCGTCGAGCCAGCCCTTCGACGCGGCGTAGGAGACCATCCCCGCGAAGTCGGACTCCCACGTCGGGCCCACACGACCCGCCGCCGCGACCCGCAGCGCCTCGATCCGGATCCACACGTGGGATCCGTCGCCACCCGCCGACCACGTGCCGAGCAGGCCGAGCACCTCGTCGCCGCCGACGGGGTCGACGACATCGACGTGGAACCTCGTGCAGTCCTCCGGTTCGAGCAGGGAAGGGCCGCCACGGTCGACACGGATGATCACCCGCCCAGTCTCCGCCGAGCCGGAGCCGACCGCAAGCGCGGGGACGTCGGCCCCTCGGGCGCGGCGGGGTCGGCACACGGGCCGCGGGCCGGGCAGAATCGAGCGGTGCGGAGAGCGGTGGAACGGAGCCGGAACGGTCGGACGGCGATCGGCACGATGGCCCTCGCCCTCGCCGTGTCGGTCCTTGCCGCCTGCGGCGGGACGAGCGGGCCGACCGGCATCGCGGACGACGTGCGGCCGGTCGCATCCACGGTGCCGAGCTGGTTCCCGGCGGAGTTCACCCCACCGGCGGGGGCGATCATCATCAACTACATCGCCCGGCCGGACACCGGCGCCGTGCCGATCGGCCGGTCGGTCACCTGGCTCGTCGATCGGCCGTACGACAAGGTCGTCGCCGAGGTCGACGCCGCCGTCGCCGCCGCCGGGTGGACGCCCACCGACCGGGTCGTGGCCGACGAGAGCGGCACGCAGCGAACCTCCGTGTACATCGAGACCGACCAGGTGAAGGTCGTGCGAACGTTCACCGACACGGCGCTGTCCGGCGTGCGGGTGAGCGTCGAGCTGACGCCCCGCTGAGTGAACGGGCACCGACCGTGACACTCCGCACCATCGGCGACCTCGCCCGGCGGGGCGACCGACCGGCCGTCCTCGGCGGCGTCGGAGCACCACTCGACCACCGCAGCCTCGCCGAGCTCGTCGCGTCGCTCGCTGCAGGCCTCCGGCGTCGCGGGATCGGGCCCGGCCGGGTCGTCGCCGTCGCTCTTCCGTCGGGACCGACGCAGGTCGCCGCCACGCTCGCCGTGCTCGCCGCCGGCGCGACCGCCGCACCGCTGCTCCTCGACTGGTGGCCCCGCGAGCTCGAGGCCGCCGCCGACCTGCTCGCCGCCGACCTCGTCATCGGCGACCGGTCGCTGCCCTCCCCGCTCCGGGACCGGGCCGCGCTCGTCGACCCGGCCGCACCCCTGCCCTTCGCCGCGTTCGGTTGCGGCCACGGCGAGGAGGCACCGCTCGACGAGCGGACCGCCCACCAGCCGCTCGTCGGGGCGACCGCAGAGCTGTGGGTGCCGAGCACCGGCGGAACCGGGGAGCCCGGGGTGTTCGCCTACACCGCCACCCAGCTCGAACGGTTCTGGTTGCGCGCCGACCCGACGCTCGGTGGTGGACGGGCCGCCGTGTGGACCCCCGTCGCTCACGGACCGACCCTCCGGTTCGTGCTGGGAGCGCTCGCCGGAGGCGGGAGCGTGATCTGCACCGACCGGTGGGCGCCCCGACGGGCGACGGCCGACCTCGCCGACCGGCGACCGGACGTGCTGTGGGCGGGCATCGGCCAGCTCGGACGGGTCCTCGGCGTCGACGGCGACGACGTCGAGGTCGGCACCGTGATCGCGACCGGAGGACCGGTCACCGACGCCGCCCGACGGCGGATCGGTGCACGATTCGGCGCGACCGTCCAGCGCCGCTACACCGCAGCCGAGGCCGGTGGGTGGGTGAGCATCGACGACGACACGGTCGACGGGGTCGTCGGAGCGGTCCTGCACGACGGCGAACGACCCGCGCAGATCACGGTCGAAGGGCCCGGAACGGCAGTCCGGGCGCGCGGGCGCGCGCCGCGGACCCCGCAGGGGTGGGCGACCGGCGACCGGGTAGCGGAGGCCGATCACCCGAGCCGACCCCGACCCTCGGGACGGATCAGCGACACGTTCACCGTCGACGGGGCGCCGGTGCACCCTGCCGACGTCGAGGCCGTACTCGCCGAGGACCCCCGGCTGCACCAGGTCGCCGTGGTCCCACGGCCCGACCCGGTCCGCGGTTCCATCGCCGTGGCGGTGACCGTCCCCACCGACCCGGAGGACCCACCGTTCCTCAGCGACCTCGCCGAACGCCTCGCCGCCGTCGCCCCGCACGCCCGGCCCCTCGCGCAGGCCATCGTGGACGAACTCCCGCTCACCGTGTCGGGACAGGTCCACCGCCGCCTCCTCGTCTACGAGGAGGCCTCACGATGACGAGCGCGCCCCGCCGGAAGGCGGCCGGCGCCGCCGCGCTCGGCGGGGTGGTCGGCGCCGCAGTCGGCAGCGCCACCGGCGACGTCGCCGCCGTCGTCCTCCGTTCGCCGTCGCCCGTGGCCGCCGTCGCCGACGCGGTCGTCGACCGTGCCCCTGGCGCGGTGCTGCGGGCCGGCATCGACGCATTCGCCCCGTTCACGAAACCGGTCGTCGTCCTCGCCGTCCTCGCCGTGCTCGCGGCCGTCGGCGCGGCGACGGGACGGCGGACGGCCCGGCGACCGTGGTTGCCGTGGGCGGTCGCCGCTCCGTGCGCGGTGGTCGGAGCGCTCGCCGCCGGGACGATCGACGCACCGTTCCGTTCCGGTGTCGCGGCGCTGCTCGCCGGCGTCGCCGGAGCCGTGACGACCGGGGTGCTCGTGCGCGCGGCGACGGGTGGCCGGCCCGCACGGGACGGAGAGGGGGTCGACGCCCCGACGGCGTCACCGCTCGACCCGCCCGGCACCCGACGAAGCTTCCTCGGGCTCGCCGCGGCGGGGGGTGCGTTCGCAGTGCTCGCCCCGGCGACCGTGCGCCGCATCCGCTCGTGGGGACCCGCGACCCCGCCACCGGTCGGTGCCCTCCCCGCGCCCACGGTGCGCGGCCCGGTGGCGACGTCCACCTTCGACGGAGTCGTCCCCGGGCTCTCGCCGGCCGTCACCCCGAACGACGCCTTCTACCGGATCGACACGGCGTTCATCGTCCCGCGGGTCGACGTCGCCGGCTGGACACTCGACATCGGTGGGCTCGTGCAGCGACCCCGGACCCTCCGCTACGCCGACCTGCTCGAGATGCCGCTCGTCGAGGAGGAGATCACCCTCGCGTGCGTGTCGAACGAGGTCGGCGACGAGCTCGTCGGCAACGCCCGCTGGACCGGCGTACCCCTCGCCCGTCTGCTCGAGGAGGCGGGCGTCCTCGCCGAGGGCGAGCAGGTGATGAGCCGCTCGGTCGACGGGTGGACGGCCGGGTTCCCCACGTCGGTCGCCCTCGACGGACGTGCGGCGATGGTGGCGGTCGGCATGAACGGCGAGCCGCTCCCCTACCGCCACGGGTTCCCGGCCCGGCTCGTGGTCCCGGGCATCTACGGGTACGTGTCGGCGACGAAGTGGCTCGCCGCGATCGACCTCGTCCCCTGGGACCGCAACGGCTACTGGGTCCCCCGGGGATGGGCGAAGCTCGGACCGATCAAGACCCAGTCCCGCATCGACGTCCCCCGGGCCGGAACCCGCCTCGCCGCAGGGCGGACCACCATCGCCGGGGTCGCCTGGGCCCCGGTCCGGGGGGTGCGGGCGGTCGAGGTGTCCGTCGACGAGGGCCCCTGGCAGCGGGCGCGACTCGCCGGCGGTGCCGGCCCGGCCACGTGGGTGCAGTGGCTCCTCGACTGGGAGGCCACCCCGGGGCTGCACCGCATCCGGGTCCGCGCCACCGACGGGCAGGGGGAGACCCAGACGCAGGTCGAACAGGACGTCGCCCCCGACGGTGCCACCGGCTGGCACCGGGTGCAGATCACCGTCGACTGACGGCGCCTCCGCCGGCTCGCGGGTCGACCGGGACGCCGGGGATCGGCGTCGCCGCCCGTACGGCGGCCCGCACGGCCGCAGCGACCGCCGCGGCGGCGAGGTCGGCGACGAGATCGACCGACCCCTCGATCGCACCGGTCGCGAGCGCGAACAGCAGGTCGCCGTCGGCGGAGGTGTGCGCCGGGCGGACCGACCGGGCGATCCCGCTGTGGGCGAGGTCGGCGACCCGGCAGACCTCGTCCTTGCGGAGCGTCGCGTTCGTGACGACACACCCGATCACCGTGTTCGCCGAGGCCGCCGCGCCACCCCACCCGCCGAGCTCGCTGAACGGGGTCGCCGGGAAACGCGCCGCATCGGCGGGCGCCCGATCGCCGGCGAGCACCGCCCCGGACTCGTCGAGCACGTCACCGACGGCGTTCACCGCCATCAACGCCCCAACGCTGACCGACCCGGCGCGGGCCACCGCCCACCCTTGGCCGCCCTTGGTCGCCCAGTCCCGTCCTGCGGTCTTGCCGACCACGCAACCGGCACCCACACCGACGCTGCCCATCGGCGGGTCGTCCTCGGTCGCGGCGTCGCACGCGGCCCGACCGGCGGCGGCGTCGGGGCGCGGCTGGTCCTTGGCCCGCAGGTCGAACACGACCCCGGCGCCGACGATCGGCACCGTCGCCGTGGGGAGCTCGAACCCGCGACCGCGTTCCTCGCACCACGCCATGACCCCGTCTGCAGCGGCGAGCCCGAACGCGCTCCCGCCGGTGAGCAGGACCGCATGGCAGACGGTCACCGAGCCGGTCGGCGACAGCGCCGGCGTCTCTCGGCTGCCGGGCGCGCCGCCGCGCACGGAGCTGCCGCCGACGGTCCCGGCCGGGGGGAGCACCACGGTGCACCCGGTCGGCACCGACGGGTGCGTCCACACGCCGACCTGCACACCGTCCACACCGAGCGCCACGGCGGGCAGCGTAGGTCGGGGAACCCGGCGTCACCACACGTGGCAGAGGTCACCACGGCTTGCCCGGGGGGGTCCGGAGCGGCAACGATGCGCGGTCCGCGAACGCAGCTTCTGAGGGGGGCCGAGCAGGTGCGATCGGTGCGGATCATCGGACCCGGGCGCGTCGGCTTGTCCTTCGCGTCCGCATTGAGTGCGGCGGGGTGGCGTGTCGCCGGGATCCTCGGCCGCAACGACGACCCGAGGAGCGCGGCCGCCGGCGTCGATCTCGTCCTCGTGACGACGCCGGACGATGCGATCCGTCGGACCGCGGCGCTCATCGAGCCCGTCGCCTCCACGGTGATCGCGCACACGTCGGGCACCCACACGCTCGACACGCTCGAGCCGCACGCCCGGCGAGCGTCGCTGCACCCGCTCGCGTCGATCCCCGATCCGTCCCTCGGGGCGGACCGCCTGCGCGACCGTTGCGCCTTCGCTGTCGACGGCGACGCGCTCGCGACCGAGATCGTCGCCGCGCTCGGTGGACGGCCGTTCCACGTCCCCGCCGGGCAGCGGGTTCGCTACCACGCCGCGGCATGCGTGGCGTCGAACCACCTCGTCGCCCTGCTCGGTCAGGTCGAACGCATCGCCGAGGTCGCCGGTGTGCCCCTCGACGCCTACCTCGACCTCGCCGCGCAGACGCTCGAGAACGTGCGGCGGCTCGGTCCCGCTGCGGCGCTCACCGGGCCGGTCGCACGCGGCGACTGGGCGACCGTCGCCCGACACCTCGACGCGTTGCCCCTCGACGAGCACGCCGCCTACCGGGCGCTCGCCGATCAGGCCGACCGCCTCGTCGCCGATCGTGAGGCGGCCGGGGACGACGCCAGCGAGGTCGCATGACGGTCCGCCTGCTCCGCACGATCGCCGAGGTGCGCGCCGCGCACGACGAGGCGCGGCATGCCGGGCGCACGATCGGGCTCGTCCCCACGATGGGCTACCTCCATGCCGGGCACGCGAGCCTCATGGACGCCGCACGAGCCGAGTGCGGCTCGGTGACAGCCACCATCTTCGTGAACCCGTTGCAGTTCGCGGCGCACGAGGACCTCTCGACCTATCCCCGTGACCTCGAGGGCGACCTCGCGCTGGCCGAGGCGCACGGGGTCGACATCGTCTTCGCCCCCGACGTCGAGGAGATGTACCCGTCCGGGCCGGTGCTCACGACGGTCTCGGTGCGGGAGATCACCGCGACCCTCGACGGTGCGAGCCGCCCGGGTCACTTCGACGGGGTGGCGACGGTCGTCGCGAAGTTGTTCGCGATCGCCGGGGCGTGCCGGGCGTACTTCGGCGAGAAGGACTACCAGCAGCTCCTCGTCGTGAGCCGCATGGCCCACGACCTGTCGTTCCCGGTGACCGTCGTCGGGTGCCCGACGATCCGGGAGGCCGACGGGCTCGCGATGTCGAGCCGCAACGTGTACCTCGGCCCCGAGGACCGAGCGGCGGCGCCGGCGCTGAAGCACTGCCTCGACGCCGGCGCTGCGGCGATCGCCGCGGGCGAACGGTCACCGGATGCGATCGAGGCGACGATGTCGAGCGTGCTGGCCGGTGAGCCACGTGCGACGATGGACTACGTGGCTGCCGTCGATGCCCGCACCCTCGAGCGACCCGCCTCAATGCGGGGTGAGGTGCGCCTGCTGGTCGCGGCCCAGGTGGGACCGGCTCGACTCATCGACAACCTTGGTGTCCACGCGGACTGAGGACGGATCGACATGACCGCTCTGACCGTGCCGGCGCTCGCCCGGCACAAGGTGCGTGACGGCGCTGCGCCGCTCGTCATGGTGACGGCGTACGACGCGCCCGGCGCACGGGTCGCCGACGCCGCCGGTGTCGACCTGATCCTCGTCGGCGACTCGGTGGCGATGGTGGTGCTCGGGTACGACGACCCGCTCCAGCTCCGCACCGAGGACATCGCCTACCACGTGGCCGCGGTGCGCCGCGCCGGGCCGGCCGCGCTCGTCGTCGGCGACCTGCCGTGGTTGAGCTACCACGTATCGGTCGAGGAGTCGGTGCGCAACGCCGCCCTCCTCGTCCGGGCCGGTGCCACCTGCGTGAAGCTCGAGGGGGGCCGCAAGCGGTTGCCGATGATCCGCGCCATCCTCGACGCGGAGATCCCGGTGATGGGCCACCTCGGGCTCACCCCGCAGTCGACCAATGCGATGGGCGGCTTCCGGGTGCAGGCGAAGGATGTGGATGCGGCACGTGCCCTCGTCGCCGACGCCGTGGCCCTCGCCGAGGCCGGTTGCTGCGCGATCGTGCTCGAGGGCATCCCCGACGTCGTCGCCGATCTGGTGACGGCGTCGATCGACGTGCCGACGATCGGCATCGGCGCCGGCGCCGGCTGCGACGGGCAGGTGCTCGTGTTCCACGACCTGCTGGGGTTCGAGGACCGCGTCCGCCCGAAGTTCGTGCGCCGCTACGCCGAGCTCGGCGCGGCGGCCACCGAGGCGATCGCCCGCTACGCCGCGGACGTGCGAACCGGCGCGTTCCCGACCGACGCGGAGACCTACCACGTGTCCGCCGAGGTGGCGGACCGCCTGCGCGACGGCTGACCGCGCTGCCCGGGTCCGCCCGATCTAACGTTGGCGCCCGCCCCCCAGGAGGAACCGTGTCCGAGCCCGCCGACAAGTACGAGATCATGACGTGGAGCGTCTACGGCGAGGCAGTGCGGTCGCTCGCGGAGCAGGTCGCCACATCCGGCTACCAGCCCGACGTCGTGCTCGCCATCGCGCGCGGTGGCCTGATCCCGGCGGGGAGCATCGGCTACGCCCTCTCGGTGAAGAACACCTTCGTGATGAACGTCGAGTACTACACGGGCGTCGACAGTCGACTCGAGGTGCCGGTCGTGCTGCCCCCCTACCTCGACCTCGTCGATCTCGAGGACAAGCAGTTCCTCGTCGTCGACGACGTCGCCGACACGGGGAACACCCTGCAGCTCGTCCGCGACATGACCGCCGGCAAGGTCGGCGAGGTCCGCACCGCGGTGCTGTACGAGAAGCCGCACTCGGTGATCACCTGCGAGTACGTGTGGAAGAAGACCGACAAGTGGATCCTGTTCCCCTGGTCGGCGGACGATCCGGTCGCCGGGCCGAAGGCCGGCACGACCGTCGCCTCGGAGAAGGACTGACCGCTCTCAGCGTGAGCGGCTGCGAGCGGCGGCATCGAGCGGGCGGTCCCGCCAGCCACCCCCGCCGGGGCCACGGTCACGGAACCACACGGCATCGCGGTCGGGGCCGTCGTACCGGTCCACCGGCAGGGGTTCGAGACGCGGGCCGCGGCGTGGGGCACGCAGGCCGAGCGCGCTGATCATCCGGACGACCCGCCCGCGGTGCCCGCGGAAGGGCTCGAGGAGTTCGAGCATCCGCCGGTCGTCGCCGCGTTCCTCACCGGCGAGGGCCCAGCAGACGGTGTTCGGCAGATGGAAGTCGCCCACCTCCACCGCGTCGGGATCGCCGGTGGCGCCGAGGCGGACGAGGGCGGACGTCCACGGGCCGATGCCCGGGACGGCACGCAACCGCGCCTCGAGCACCTCCGGTCCGAGCCCGGCCGCCTCCTCGAGTCGGAACGCGAGGCGCGCCGCGCGCCGGATCGTGTCTCCCCGTTTGCGTTCCACCCCACACCGGTGCAGGTCGTGGACGGCGAGGTCAGCGAATCGTGCGGCGGACGGGGTGGCCCGGAGCTCTCCCGGCCCGGGAGCGGCATCGCCGAACCGTGCCGCCAGCAGTCGGAGCGACCGGTTGGCGAGCGTCGCCTGGACCTTCTGGCCGAGCACGGCGGGGACCATCGACTCCACGACCCGGTCGGTCCGGCCGATCCGCGGCACCGGACGCCGGGCGAGCTGCGGCGGGAGGAGGTCGCGACGCAGCCCCTCGACGTCGTCGGCGGCGCCGAGCAGAAGCGGGGTCTGCTCGACGAGCCAGTCCGCACCGGCGCCGAAGGCGGTGACCTCGACGCGTCGGGCATCGGAGCGGCGGAGGTGCAGGGACCCGATGCCGACCGGGGTCACCGTCGCCCACCGGAGCTCCCGCCCTGCACGATCGCCCACCACCGTGCCGTCGATGGCGTGCCGGACGGTGACGAGGTCCGGCTCGAAGTCGAGGTCCACCACGGTCCGGCGGGTGACGACTGCGGGCTGCACGGGCCCGACGGTAGCCACCGGATGCGACGGCGAGGGGCACACCGCCACGAGCGCAGCACGCGGCCGGGCCGGACAGCAGAATGTCCCCCATGGGCGCACTTGACGGCATCAAGGTCCTCGACCTCACCATCATCGTGCAGGGGCCGCAGGCGGGCGTCCTGCTCGCCGACCTCGGTGCGGACGTGGTGAAGGTCGAACTCCCCGGGGTGGGCGACCTCGCCCGGTGGATCCCCGCCGCGCCCGGTGAACCCCGCAGCGGGTACTTCGAGCTCTGCAACCGCGGCAAGCGGGGGATCACCCTCGACCTGCGCACCCCCGGCGGGAAGCGGGCGCTCGAGGGGCTCGTCCGCACCGCCGACGTGATCCTGTCGAACTTCAAGCCCGGCACCATGGAGGAGTGGGGGCTCGGCTACGAGGAGCTCTCGGCGATCAACCCGAGACTCGTCTACGGCGCGGGCAGCGCCTTCGGTCCGGTCGGGCCCGATGCCACACGGGAGGGTGCCGACCTCGCCGGTCAGGCGGTCGGCGGTCTCATCTCGGCGACGGGGGTCGACGGCGGGGACCCCACGCCGGTCGCCGCCGTGATCGCCGACCACGCCGGCGCACAGAACCTCGTCATCGGCGTGCTCACTGCGCTGTTCCACCGGGAGCGGACCGGCATCGGCCAGCGGGTCGACGTCTCTCTCTACGGCGGACAGATCTGGGCGCAGGCGTCGGAGATCACGGCGTACCTGCTGAGCGGTCGACAGCCGGGTCGGCCGAACCTCGGGCATCCGCTGATCGCATCGATCTACCGCCTGTTCCGGACCTCCGACGGGTGGATCGCCGTCGTCGGCGTGCCAACCGCGAACTGGGCGGGGTTCACGAGGGCGATCGACCGACCGGACCTTACCGAGGACCCGCGCTACGCCAAGCTCTTCATGGACCCGGCGGACCTCGCCGAGCTGCTGAAGGAACTCGAGACGATCTTCCTCCGGCGCACCTCGGCGGAGTGGGCCGACCGTCTGCGGGCCGAGGGCCAGCGGTGGGCGCCGGTGCAGGACTATGCGGCCGTCGTCGCCGACCCCCAGGCGTGGGAGAACGGGTACCTGGTACGAGCCGAGCACCCGGACCGGGGGGAGATCACGATCATCGGCTCCCCGATCCGCTTCAGCGCCACCCCGGCCGAACCGGGGGTCGTCGCACCCGAGCTCGGTGCACACACCGAGGACGTCCTCCTCGAGGCGGGCTTCGACTGGGCGGCGATCGAGGCCCTCCGCGCCGACGGAGCGTTCTGACCGACCGGGTTCCCGACCGGGGGCGGTCGGTCCGTACGGACCATCCGCTCACCCCGGCCGGGCCGGACCTGGAGCCGTCCACCGAGGTGGCGTTTTCCCGGTCGGTCTGCGGTGTCGTCAGGGGACGACGCCGTGGGGGCACGGTAGGCGATCGCGACACCTCGCGCCACCGGGAGCGGGCATTTCCTTTGGGTCGTAGTGCGCCGGAAATGCACGGTTTTCCGTTGTTTCCAGTCGATCAATCACCGAGCGGCACGTCGTCGCCACCGACGGTGACGACACGTGCCTGTGGCTGACTCCGCGTCAACACCGACTCGTGCGCGAGCGCCTCGGCCGCGTCGACCACGACGACCGTGTCGAGCTCGCCCCAGCGCTCCTCGAGCGCCTGCTCGACCGGGCCGACCACGACCGCCGCGCCGCAACGTCCCGCCGCCGGGGCGAGGTCGCGCGCCCGCCCCGCGGCGGGGACGACGACGACCAGCTCGACCTCGGCCGACGCCGCTCTCCACCGCTCGAGCGCCGCGACGACCCGATCCGATCCGTCGTCGAGCAGGGCGACCTGTCGACCCGACCCGCCGCGCAGGGCTCGGCGGGGGACCAGGTCCAAGAAGCGTGCATGGTGGCGGGCGAAGACGGGGGCCGCGGCGGCAGCGAGCGCGCCGTCACCGCCGACGTGGTGCAGGATCCGACTCGCCGCCACCACCCGGACCCCGCCGAGCGGCAGCAGCCGGACGCCGAGATCGACGTCCTCGAAATACGCCGGCCAGTACTCCGCACGGAACCCACCGACCCGTCGGAACGTCGAACGGCGCAACGCCAGGCAGGCGGCCGACGCGTAGTCCACGCTCCGATCCGCCGCCTCGGTGCAGGGGGCCGTCCACGGCTCCTCGGCATCGCCGTGGATCCCCGCCCCCGCCTCGAGGACCCGACCTCCCCTGTCGACGGCGACCGACGCGACGGCCGCAGCACCCGCGTCGAGGCCGTCGAGCAACGGCCCGAGCCACCCCGCCTCCACCTCGACGTCGGGGTTGAGCAGGCAGATGACATCGGCCCGGGCGGCGAGCACGCCGAGCTCGCACCCCCCGCCGAACCCGGTGTTCCGATCGGAGCGGACGAGACGCACCCACGGGTGCACCGCCGCGGCCTGCACCCCGCTGCCGTCCGGGCAGGCGTTGTCGACGAGGACGACCTCGAAGGTCGGAGCGGCGGCCGCCGCGGCGAGCGCCCCGAGCGCAGCGTCGAGGTGCTGCCCGCTCCGGAAGGCGACGACGACCACGCTCACGTCCGGAACCGGTCCGGAGGCGTCGACCGGCACGGTCACGGCGTCCGCCGCCGGATCCTCCCGACGACCGCGCGCACACGGGCCGACCAGCGGAACGTGCGGGTAGCGAGCAGAGCAGCGACGGATGCCTCGGCGTCACGGGCGCGCCGTTCGAGCTCCGCCTGTCGTTGCCGCATCGCCGCAGCGAGCACCCGACGATCGTGGATCAGACGCCGCTCGGCCTCCTCCGCCCTGACGCGGGCGGCGTCGAGATCGGCCTGAAGGCGGGCGACCCGGTCGCCCGCTTCGTCGGGTCCTCCGCCGGTGGCCCGGCCGAGCGCCGCCGCGAGGTCGTCGAAGTGGCGATCGATCCGGGCGCGGCGGACCTCGATCGGATCGTCCGGCGTATCTGGCACCGCTGTGCCCGGTGCGGGTGGGACCCGGTAGAGATCGAGGACCGACCTCACCGCGCCGTCGGCCACGACGTGGTCGGCGGCACCGGCCAGCACCGCGACGGCGTCCTGCACCCCGGCCGCGGCGGGGACCCGACGGACGGCACGTCCGAGCGTCTCGGCGAGCGAGCGCACGAGCGCTCGGCCGGCCTCTCCCCCGTCGGTGTCGACGACGACGACCTCACGCACCGACCGGGCGTCTGCGGCGACGACCGTCGCGACCACCTCGGCGAGCGCCTCGACGCCGTCGACGCCCACGACCCGGTACTCCCCCTCCGGCAGGATGTCGAGGAGCCGCAACATCGCCCGCCGCTCGGCGAGCACGTCGTCGGCGAAGAGCCGGTCGACGACGACGAGCGGGTCACCGACGATCTCGACCGGCACGGAGATGCCCGCAGCCGCCAGACGTTCCGCGTCCCCGGGCCGGGCGACACCGCGTGCGAGCAGCCCCTCCGCCACGTCCCCGATCCGAGCGGCGAGCTCGGGTCCCGGGACGACGGGGACCGAGACGGCGGCCCAGGCGTGGGGGATCCCCGACGCCGGCCCGAGTCCGCCGGCGAGGATCTGCCAGGGGGCAGCGAACCGGACGCCGTCGTCCCGGAGTCCCTCCCGCCAGAGGCAGCGGGCCGGGTCGTCGTGGATGTCCGGGCCGACCGCGACGGTCGCGTCGACGAGTGCCGAGAGCCGGGCGACGGTGGCCTCACCCCAGTCCCCGAGCGTGTCGGCGTGCGGGTCGATGCGCCGGCTGCGCGCACCGGGTGGGACCGGCGTGAACCACCGGAACGTGTGCCCGGGCAGACGGCGGCGGAGTTCGGCCTCGACGACCCGGGCAACGAGCGACCGCTCGAGATCGTCCACGTGCACCACGCCGACGAGCCCGATGACGGGCCCGGACGCGGCAGAACCGGTACCGGGGGGACTCATGGCCGCACCGGTACCGGTTCCCGATCGTGGTGGAGGTGATGGGAATCGAACCCACGACCTCTACGTTGCGAACGTAGCGCTCTAGCCAACTGAGCTACACCCCCACGGGCCCGATCATGTTAGCCGACCCGTCACCACCGGGGACCAAGCCGGGGTGTCAGCGACGACCCTGTGCCGTCCTGCGGTAGTCGTCGAGCGAGGTCGGTGCCCGGACCGGCCCCTGGTGCGGGAGGAAGGCGACCTTCATCTCACGTTCGGCGTGCAGCTGGAAGAGGTACAGCATCGCACCGAGGTACCCCACGAGGAGCAGGAGGCTGAGCACGAACAGGAACCCGAAGACCCCGATGCCGGCGATCCACAGCAGCAGCGACAGCGTCGACACCGCACCGAGGCCCGTCAGGATCTGACGGCGGCGGCGTGCGGCGGCTCGCGACCGTCCGCTCGGACGGCGTGGCGCAGGCCGGGCTCCACCGACCACCGTGGTCGGCTTGATCGCCTGGGCGAACCACGTGCGGTCCTGCAGCGGCAGGCCGCCCGGCCGGTCGAGCACGGAGCGGTCGCGGCTGGCGAGTCGGCGCAGCAGGGCGCCCATCGGATCACCTCCCCGTCCGGCGGCGTTCCTCTGGATGACCGGCCCCGCGAGGAGCGCGATCCACATGCCGACGAGGAACACGAGGACGAGAAGCGTGCCGATGCTCACCATGGATCCTTCCCCACCGAGACGGCGTCGGGGCCGGACGGGATCCCGGTGGACCGGGGCCGTCGGGGGAGCTCCGACGCTTCGCGTGCCGTCTCGGATCGAGATCATTCGAACTGACCGGGACTGCGGTCCGACCGGGAGGTCGACCCGCTGCGAAGGTGAGAAGAATCTACCGGCGTCGAGCGAAAATCGCCAGGGCTGGCACTGATTAGGGGTTCTGACCTGGGCTTTCGCGCCGGTAGACCCCGGACCGACCACCCGTCTTCTCCCACAGTGCGACGTCGCCGATGGTCATGTCGCGGTCGACCGACTTGCACATGTCGTAGATCGTGAGGGCGGCCACCGAGGCGGCGGTGAGCGCCTCCATCTCGACGCCGGTCCGGTCGACGGTGTCGACCGACGCCTCCACCTCGATGTGGCCGTCCTCGATCCGGAAGTTCACGAACACCGACCCGACGAGCAGCGGGTGGCACAGCGGGATGAGGTCGGAGGTCCGCTTCGCCGCCTGGATCCCGGCGACCCGGGCCACGGCGAGCACGTCCCCCTTGGTGACCGCCCCGTGCGCGATCAGCGATGCCGTCTCCGGTCGCATGAACACCGTCGCCCTGGCGACCGCGCGGCGGTGGGTCGGCTCCTTCGGCGTCACGTCCACCATGCGGGCACGGCCGAGCGGATCGAGGTGGGTCAGGCCTTCGGGCATGGCGGGGAGTCTAGGGGTGCCCCGGCACCGCGGGGTCAGCCGCCGATCTGGCTCATCGACCGTGTCGGCCGGATGAAGTGCACCTGGTTGATCGCATGGCCCGCCCACTTCGCCCCCACCGCCCGGGCGATGAGGTCGGCGAGTGCGTCGTCGTCGGCGCCCGACCGGAGCAGGCCGCGCAGGTCGAACTCGTCGACCGCGAACAGACAGTTGCGGAATGCCCCCTCGGCGGTGAGCCGCACCCGGTCGCAGCGGTCGCAGAAGCTGCGGGTGACCGAGGCCACGATGCCGATCTCGCCGCCACCGTCCCGATAGCGGAAGCGCTCCGCCGGGGCGGACCCGTTCGGGACCTCCTCGAGGGGGAACTCTGCGTCGATGCGACGGTGGATCTCGTCGAAGGTGACGACCGACTCGTTGTCCCATGCCCCCTGTGCATCGAGCGGCATGTACTCGATGAAGCGGACGACGACGCCCCGCTCCCGGCCGTACCGGGCGAAGTCGAGGATCTCGTCGTCGTTGACCCCCCGCATCAGGACGGCGTTGACCTTTACCGGGGCGAGCCCGGCCTCGAGCGCCGCGTCGATACCGTCGAGCACCTTGTCGAGCAGGTCGCGCTTCGTGATCTGCTCGAAGCGGTCTCGTCGCAGCGAGTCGCAGCTCACGTTGATCCGTCGCAGCCCCGCCGCAGCGAGATCCGGCGCGAGGGCCCGAAGCGTCGCGCCGTTGGTGGTGAGGGCGAGGTCGACGGGCAGGTCGGCGATCATCCCGACGAGCGTCGGCAGATGGGCACGCACGGTCGGTTCCCCGCCGGTGAGCCGGATCGAGTCGACGCCGAACCGGTCCACCATCACCGACGCGACCCGGAAGATCTCCTCGAAGCTCAGCAGCTCGGTGCGCGGCAGCCAGGTCATGCCCTCCTCGGGCATGCAGTAGGAGCAGCGGAAGTTGCAGCGGTCGGTGATCGAGATCCGCAGGTCTCGGTGGACCCGCCCGAACCCGTCGACGAGCGGCACGGTCACGACGCCAGCGTACCGTCCGTCAGCGGAGCAGGAGAACGTCGACGAGCCCGCCCGGTTCGACCCCGCCGCCGTCGGGGACGACGGCGAGGGCGTTCGCCGCCGCCATCGCGGCGAGATGGTGGGACCCCTGCCCGCCGGCGGAGCGGACGACATAGGCGGCCTGTGCGTGGTCGTAGTCGGCGACCACCCGTTGGAAGTGCGTCTTCCCGTCGAGGGTGCGACGCAGCCCGTCCGGTGCCACGGCGCGGACCGGCCGGCGAACGAGCCGGTCGTCGGGATGCCCGCCGAGACGCCGGAGGCCCGGGCGGGCGAACAGCTCGAAGCTGACCATCGAGCTGACCGGGTTCCCGGGCAGACCGAAACAGGGGACGCCGCCGACGTGCCCGAAGGCCAGCGGCTTCGCCGGCTTGATCGCCACCTGCATCCAGTTCATCTCCCCGACGCGGTCGAGGACCCGCTTCACGTAGTCGAAGTCGCCCATGCTCACGCCGCCCGAGGAGAGCAGCGCGTCGCAGCGTCGTGCCCCGTCCTCGAACGCCGCGGCGATGGTCGCCTCGACGTCGGGCTGGAGCCCGAGGTCGATGGCCTCGCAGCCGGCCGCGGCGACGAGCGCCAGCAGGGTGGCCCTGTTGGAGTCACGGATCTGGCCGGGCCCGAGCGGCGCCGACCCCTCGACCAGCTCGTCCCCCGTCGAGACCACGCCGACTCGCGGGCGCGGGTGCACGAGGACCTCGCTGCGACCGAGTGACCGCAGGACCCCCAGGTGCGCGGCGGAGAGCTCCTCGCCGACCCGGAAGACGACCGTGCCGGGTCGGACGTCGTCGCCCGCGGGACGCACGGCCGCTCCGGGCGCGACCGCCGCCGTGACGGCGACGCGTGCGCCGCCGTCCGACGACGAGGTGTCCTCGACCATGACGACGGCGTCGGCGCCCGGCGGGATCGGTGCGCCGGTCATGATCCGGATCGCCTGTCCCGCGCCGATCGGTCGGTCGGCGACGGCTCCGGCCGCGACCGTGGCGACGACCTCGAGCTCGACCGGCGTCGCCGGCGACGCGGACGCGACGTCCGCCGATCGCACTGCGAACCCGTCGACGGCGGTGTTGTCGAACGGCGGGATCAGTTCGGTGGCGACGACCTCCTCGGCGAGCACCAGACCCGCCGCGTCGGGAACGGCGACCGGCCGGGGACGGAGCGGGGTGCAACCTGCCACCACGCGGGCTCGGGCCATCTCGAGGGGGATCATGCTCACGACGCTAGCGGCGGCCCTCCGCTCCCCGACCCGTCGGGACCGCCGCCGACGACCTCGGCGAGGTACCGGGCGAAGGCCGGGCCGAGGTCGGCTCGACGCAGCGCGAGGTCGACGGTGGCACGGAGGTGGTCGAGCTTGGCGCCGAGGTCGTACCGACCGCCGGTGCAGCGGATGCCGTCGAGACCGTCGGCGCGGGCGAGGCGGTCCATGGCGTCGGTCAGCTGGATCTCTCCTCCCGCGCCCGGCCCGAGCCCGTCGAGGTGCCCGACGACGGCCGGCGTGAACACGTAGCGACCGATCACCGCGAGGTCGGACGGCGCCTGGTCGGGTGCGGGTTTCTCGACGAGACCGACGAGGGGCAGGACGTCGTCGTCCGCCGCGCCACGGGCGGGGGCGGCGCACCCGTACGCCCCGATCGACGCCGGTGGCACGCGCTGCAGGTCGACGGTCGATCGGCCCGTCCGGAGGGTCGAGTTCACCAGCCGGCGGAGCAGTGCGCCGCCGTCGACCAGCACGTCGTCGGGGAGCAGCCACGGCGAACGGCTCGTCGCCGACGTGGTGGCGGGCGACGTGCACCGCGTGGCCGAGCCCGAGCGGCTCCCCCTGGCGGAGTGTGTGGATCCGGGCGAGCCCGGCGAGGCGACGCAACTCGGCGACGTCGTCGTACCGGCCACGCTCGGCGAGCCGGGCCTCGAGCTCGAAGGAGCGGTCGAAGTGATCCTCGATGGCCTTCTTGTGCGGGCTCGTCACGAGCAGCACGTCGGTGATCCCTGCGGCCACGGCCTCCTCGACGACGTACTGGATCGCCGGAGCGTCGACGAGGGGCAGCATCTCCTTCGGGATCGCCTTCGTGGCGGGCAGGAACCGCGTGCCGAGCCCCGCAGCGGGGATCACCGCCTTGCGGACCGATCGTCCCGGTCCGGCGTCGCCGTTGACAGCCGCCGCCGCGGAGACGGTCCGGGCCGCAGCCGAGGCGACGGGCGACGACCAGGGCATGACGGGAATCGGCACGGGCAGCTCCGGGGACGGTGGCGAGGTCGTGCCCCGTCCGGGTCGGTGTCACACCCGGCGAGTTCGGTCGCCCGCCGCCGCCGCGGTACGCTGGCACTCTCCGCTGTCGAGTGCTAACTGCGCGAGGAGCGCCGCCCCGATGCCCACGTACGTGTACCGCTGTCTCGAGTGCGACAAGCAGTTCGAGGAGCAGGCTTCGTTCTCCGATCCCCCTCGGACCGTCTGCAACTGCGAGAAGGCCGCGCCGGTCAAGAAGGTCTTCACGCCCGTCGGCGTGACCTTCAAGGGCTCCGGCTTCTACAAGACCGACAGCAAGTCCTCCTCGTCCGCCAGCCGCACGACGACCTCGGACACCTCCTCGTCGGACACCTCGTCGTCGAGCACGTCCTCGACGAGCACGTCCTCGACGACGTCGTCGACGTCGGAGGGAACGTCGTCGGGTTCGACCTCCTCCACGCCCGCGACGGGATCCACCTCGGGCGGCGACTGAGGTGGCGGTCCCGCCCGCAGACGTCGGCGTCCTCGGCGGGTCGGGGCTCTACGAGTTCCTCGACGACGTCACCGAGGTCACCGTCGAGACCCCCTACGGCGCGCCGTCCGCACCGCTGCACTACGGCAGCATCGGCGGCCGGACCGTCGTGTTCCTCGCCCGCCACGGCCGTCACCACGAGTTCCCCGCACACCGCGTGAACTTCCGGGCGAACGTGTGGGCGATGCAGCAGGCCGGCGTCCGGGCACTGTTCGGACCCTGCTCCGCCGGGTCGCTCCGGCCGGAGATCGCCCCCGGCCACTTCGTGGTGATCGACCAGTTCGTCGACCGCACCTCCGGTCGGGCCGACACGTTCTTCGACGGCCCCGGACCGCAGCACACCTCCATGGCCCACCCCTACGACCAGCGACTCCGGTCGATCCTCGTGCAGGCGTGCCGCGAGCAGGACGTCGTCACCCACCCGACCGGCACGGTCGTGGTGATCAGCGGCCCCCGGTTCTCCACGACGGCCGAGTCCCGGTGGTTCAGCCAGATGGGCTGGTCGGTCGTGAACATGACGAACTATCCCGAGGCCGCGCTTGCGGTCGAGGCCGGCATCCCCTATGCGAGCGTCGCGCTCGTCACCGACTACGACGCCGGCCTCGAGGACGACCCGGCGGTCGAACCGGTCACCCAGGAGCAGGTGTTCGCCTTCTTCCGCCAGAACATCGCCTCGGTGCGCGGCGCCCTGTTCCGGGCGATCGAGATGCTCGACTGACCCGCTGCGGGGTCAGTGGATCGACGTCGACGGCACGATCCGGGGCCGCCACCGACGGGGCGCATCGAAGTGGTGGCCGACGACGCGACCGACGCGGAGCGCCTCGAGGAAGGTGGCCGCGTCGCTGAAGTCGGGCATCTCGACGTAGGCGGCGCCGATGGCCTCGGCGACGTGCGCGTCGCTGCCCCCGCCACCGGGGAGGCCGACCGCCGCGGCGAAGTCGGCCGCACGACGCTGCAGGTGCGCCAGCGAGGTCTTGCCGTTCCAGGTCTCGATCGCGTCGACGAGCCCGCGCTCGACGAGATCGAGGAGGACCGGCTCCTGCAGGCAGCTACGCATCGGGTCGAAGGGATGGGGGATGTACACGATCCCGCCCTGTGCGCGGATCCGTTCGCACACCTCGACCGGCGGCAGGCTCCCCGGGATGCGCTCGGTCAGGAACAGGCCGATGAGCTCCCCGACGTAGGTCTTGACCTCCTCGCCGAGCACCACCCGGCACGGCAGCTGGTCCTGCAGCTCCTCCGCACCACGGAGCGCGTTGTGGTCGGTGATGCACAGCACGTCGATCCCGGCGGCGGTGACACCTTCGACGAGCTCGTCCGGGGTCGTGGTCGAGTCGCCCGACCACATCGTGTGGCTGTGCAGGTCGACGCGCACCCAGCCCTCCGGCTGGTCCTCGGCGAGATGCGGGTGGCGGGCGATGCCCTGCTCGGTCGGACGCACGGTCCCCGAGGTTAGATCGACGCATCCCCGACGGGGGAGCCGGTCACCTTCACCGACCCGACAGGGCGACGTCCGCGATCGCGAGCGGGACCGACCCGGTGCCGCTCGGCTGCCACTCGAGCGCGCCGCCGACGGCGACGACGTCGGTGAGCAGCCGTTGCAGCGTCGAGGCGATCGTGACCTCGCGCACCGGCTCGGCGAGCGCCCCTCCCCGGACCAACAGACCGTCCGCACCGACGGAGAAGTCCCCGCTCACCGGGTTCACACCCGAGTGGAGGCCGTGCATGGACTGCACGAGGAACCCGTCACCCACCCGGTCGAGCACCTCGTCGAGGTCGCCGTCGCCGGGGACGACCTGCAGGGCGCGCGCGCCCACCCCCGGCAGGGTGCGCGCCCCCCGGATCGCGGACCCCGTCGACGTGGTCCCGGCGCGGCGTGCCGTGGAGCTGTTGTGGAGGAACGCCCGCAGGCGCCCGCCCTCGAGCAGGGCCGTGCGGCGGCTCGCGAGGCCCTCGCCGTCGACCGCCTCCGCGCCGGGGGACCGCTCGTCGGTGGCGTCGTCGAAGAGACCGAGCAGCGGCGACGCGACGACCTCGCCGAGGCGGTCCGCGAACGGGGAACGTCCTCGGGTGACGGCGTCGCCGCACAGCGTCGCCGCGACGATCCCGAGCAGGGTCGCCGCCCGACGGGCGTCGAGGATCACGGTGACGCGGGCGGAGGGGACCGGTGCCGCGCCGATGAGGCGGGTCGCTTCCCGCACCGCCTCCGCAGCGACCCGGTCGGGGCGGAGCGCATCGGGGTCGCGGCCGAGGTCGACGCCGTACCCGCTGTGGGTCGACGCGCCGTCGTCCGCGAGCGCCTGCACGCTGAGGAACGCCGTCGTCGCGCGCGACGTCGCGCGGATGCCGGCGGTCGAGGCGATCGCCCACTCCGCCGCCGAATCGCCGTAGGTCGCCACGCGCACCCCCCGGATCCGCGGGTCGGCCGCACGGGTCGCTCGCTCGAGGTCGAGCGCGAGCGCGATCTTGCGATCGGCGGACACGGCGGCGAGCGCCGGGGACCACGGGTCGATCGCCGCTGCCGGCACGCCGTCGGGTTCGGCGAGACCCGCCCAGGGGTCCGACTCGGCGAACGTGGCGTTGTCGCGGGCCTCGGCGAGGGCGTCGGCGACCACGTCCTCGTCGAAGGAACCGGCATGGGCGAACCCGACGCGGCCCTCCACGACCACCCGGATCCCGACGCCGAAGGACTCCGCCGACGTGAAGGACTCGACGTCGCCCCCATGCGCCCGGACCGTCGTCGACGTCGACCGACTCACCGCGACCTCGAGGCCCTCCCCGGGTGCGGCCCGCCCGACGAGGTCTGCGGCGAGCGCATCGAGGTCCGGTGCGCTCATGCCGCGGTGCCGCCGACGGTGAGGGCGGGGACCCGCAGCGTCGGTGTCCCGGTGCCGACGGGCACGCCCTGGCCGTCCTTGCCGCACGTGCCGGGCGAACCCATGGCGAAGTCGTTGCCGACCGCGTCGATGGCCGCGAGCGCGTTCGGACCGTTGCCGATGAGGTTGCCGTCACGGATCGGT
>Ga0169931_10001121_pt1 | contig 44061 bp, 37 predicted proteins | sample Kivu_15m_20L_FD_129675 | JGI IMG/M metagenome (GOLD analysis project Ga0169931, IMG submission 129675) | Freshwater microbial communities from Lake Kivu, Western Province, Rwanda to study Microbial Dark Matter (Phase II) - Kivu_15m_20L... | ecosystem: Environmental > Aquatic > Freshwater > Lake... | reverse complement strand
TGGGATGCGGGTCGGGCGCGGGACCGCTTCGCGCGCCTGGGCCGCGAACTGTTCGGTTTGCAGGGTGCGGAGGCGGGTGAAGGATTCCTGGCGCGGTTCAACGCGTGGCTGGATGAGAATGGCCTCTATCAATCCGCATCGTCGGTCGGCGTGCCGCGCGAGGTGTTCGGGGAGGTCGCCGATTATGCCGTCCGAGTGTACGGGGATGGTGTCCAGATTCCGGCCTTGGGACCCGTAACGCGCGACGACATCGTCACGATCCTGACGATGACGGAGCGTCAAAGTCCCCGCGCCTGAGCCGGGCGACGAGGCGCGCCTCGTCCACGCGCGGGTAGCCGGCCAAGGCCTCGGGTGAGGGCGAAGCCAGCGTCATTTCGCGCTTGCCGAGGGCGCCTGGCGCGCGGGCCACGCACCAGCCGGCGGCCGCCATCGCGGCGCGCGCCTTGGAGGCCGCGGCATAGGTGGAGAGCAGGGCGTCGGCGGCCGCCATCGATCGTAACCGTGCGAACATGGCTTCGCTCCACAACTCCGGCGAGGCCTCGATCGAAAACGGATCATGGAAGAAATGTGTGTAAGGGCGCGTTGCACGCGCCCTGTCTTGTCGGTGCGTCGCACGAGGGTCGACGCAGTCGACCCTGACATCCATGCACGCGCAGTCGACCCCGACGTCCCTCCCATCCCCCACCCAGATCCTCACGTCGATCTTCGACGGCCATCGCACCGCGTTCCAACCGGGCTTACAGCCAGCGAAAGCGGCGGCCACGGCCTCCATCCGGTCCGGATGAATCAGAAAGCGGCCGTAGTTGAGCGACCGGGCCGTTTCTTCGGAAATGGGGTAGGCTTCCACACTGGTGAAGCTCACCGGAGCGGCATGTTCGGGATGCGCGGCCAGGGCGTCATCGAGCAGAAGCAGGTTCAGTCCTGTTCCGAAGCCGGTTTCGAAAACGTGGATAGGTCGGCCCGCCTTCAAAGCCGCCATCACGCCGCCGATGTCGAAAAACACGTGGCGGCTCTCCTCCACCGCGCCGTTCGGGTTGTGATAGAATTGACCCGCCTCCTCCGAGAACAAGGTATGCGACCCATCTCGCGTCGGGTGGAGCTTCGGCCTACGCTTACGGTCCACGGTTACGGCCTACGGTTACGACGAATGCACCACCATCTGCGGGAAGGGAATCTCCACTCCCGCGGCGTCGAAGCGACGTTTGATTTCCTCGTTCAGTTCGTTCCTGAGCCGGATCACATGCTCGCGGTTGGTCCACACCAGGAACTGCAGGTCGACCGACGATGCGCCGAACTGTTGGAAATTGACCACCGGTGCGGGTTCCTGCAGAGCCAACGGATTTGATTCCGCGATCGTCATGAGCAGGTCGCGCACGGCCTTCAGGTCGGCTCCGTACGACACCGACACGGCCACATCCACACGACGGATCGGGAAACGTGTGTTGTTGATGACCTCCGATTTGATCAGTACCTCGTTCGGTATCCGTACGAAGCGGTTGTCGAAGGTGCGCAGTTTGGCGGATAGCGTGTCGATCGACAGGACCACACCGGTGGTGTTCCCCACCTGGATCACATCCCCGACGGAGAAGGGCCGTTCCGCGATGAGGAAGAAGCCGCTGATGATGTTCGATACCGAGGTTTGGGAGGCGAAGCCGATCGCCACACCCAGCACGCCGGCCGCGCCGAGCAGGGGGGTCAGACTCAGGCCCATTTCCGTCAGAAAGATCACGATCACCATCACCATCAGCACGTAATGGACGACCTTTGCGGCCAGCATGCCATAGTGTTCGCTGTGCTTCTTGGTCACGATATTCCGGATGCGGCTCCGGATCAGGTAGACCAGCGGAAGGGCGATGGTCAGAAAGGCCAGCCCGATCAGCAGTCGTTCAAGGAAAGCGGGTGAGATGTGGTCGGTCAAGGGTCCAAGATCCATGGTCATTCCGTCTCGTTTCGTAGGAAGAAAAAGGCGCGTTCAGCCAGGCCCCGCTTCTGCGGCTGGCGGGGTTCGACCAGTTTGACGGCATCGGCCACTTCAACCGGAGCACGGCCGTCGGTACGGATCTGAACCGAGGCTTCTTCGCCCTCGAAGGTGATGTCGGTGTCGTCGGCCCAAAGATGGCCGTCTTTTGAAAACAGGCTGAGCCGTTCGACCCTCAGGCAGACGCGGTCCACTTTCAGATCGGTCTCCGAATGGTTGCGGATGTCCATGATGCAGACCGCCTGATGGGGTTCGATCAGGTCGGCCGGCATTTCGCGTCGCGCGGTGGTGGCCAATCCGTAACAGGTTTCCCCATCGGTGAACCCGCCGAACCAGGTGTTGGACAGGATCTGGGTCGGTATTTCGGTCAGTCGCACCGAACTCTCCCCGATCACATCCAAGGCCACCCAGATCGGCACACGGGTGTAGGTCCGGACATGGGTGTTCTTGAGAAGCCGGATATCGTATTCCGGCTTCACGACAACGGAACGGTCGGGCAGCAGAGGCGTCAACCGCACGGAATGGTCGCCACGGCGCAGGGCCCATCGCGTCCATTCGTCGGGCGGCGTGTCTGCGCCATCTCGCGAAACAGCCACCCAACATTCCCCGTCTTTGCGCTGGAACCACAGTCCAAGGGGCCCGACCATGCGGCCCACCAGGGTGTTTTCAGGCAATGGGAAGGGCTCCCAAATGGAGTTGCGTTCGGAAAACATGGCGAAAATATACGAACATGCCTCCAAGCGGTGCGGATGGACCTATCCCATCAAATGCTTGCCTTTATCCGATTCCGCTTGACCTTCGGGTCGGGAAACCCTACGTTACCGGTGACACGTCAACCGGAAAGGAGCCGATATGAAACGTCCGAACATGCTGGTTCCGACTGATTTCTCGGAATTCAGCCTCAAAGCATTCGAAGCCGCCGCATCCTTGTCGCATCTGCTTGGCGGCACCGTCACCCCGTTCCATGCCTACCTGCCCGTCAGCGAGATGGACAGTTTCTACTACTCCGGAGTCGGGCTTTCCGGTCATGTGGACTACGAAAAAGTGGAGGCCTCGATCAAGGAGCGTCTGCAAGAGGTGGCCGGTCGCCTCATCGCGGGGAAAACACTGAAACCCGGCCGGGTCGGGATTGGAAACCCGGCCTATGCGGTCATGGAAGCGGGCAAGGAGTACGACCTCATCGTGATGACGACGCATGGACGCACCGGCTTCAGCCGGCTGCTGTTGGGGTCGATTTCCGAGAAGGTCCTGCGGATGTCGCACACGCCCGTGCTGCTGGTCGGCCACGACACGCCCTTGGTCCCGATCGAACGCATCCTGCTCACCACGGACCTGTCCACCTATTCGACACATGCCTTCCCATATGCCGCTGAGATCGCCACCTTGACCGGCGCCGGCATCGATCTCTTGCATGTCGTGGTCACGGACGAGTACGAATCGGAAAGCGCCCTGTACGATGACATGCGGAATCTCGAAGAGGATCTGAAAAACCTCATCCGGACGCAGTTCAGTGAAACCCTGACTGTCCGACCCATCGTGATGGCCACAGACGGATCCGTCCACTCCGCCATCGTCAAATGTCAGGAAAACGAGCGGTACAACCTGCTGGTGATGGCCACGGTCGGTCGCACCGGTCTCGAATACCTGATGATGGGCAGCACGGCATCGCATGTGGCCCGGCATGTGAAGACGTCGATGCTCAGCATCAACCCACCCCGTTAGAATCCGACCTTCAGACCGATCATGGTGTGAAGCCGGCCGATGTCCGATCGGACGGTCTCATTGACCGCTCCGTAGCGGTACAGGCTCTGCGTATCGGTTCGGGTCAGGTACTGGACGCCCATCTCCAAGGCCATGTCGTTGCCCAAATCAACGGAGAGCCCGCCACTGAGGAACTGCGACTCCAAGGCATCGGCACGCGAGGGGCTCTGGTTGAAGCCATATCCACCTGTGAACGTCATCTGCCCGACCCGGTACCCCGCGCCCAGGCGCAGGTTTGTGGCATCTCTGAATTCACGCCGGATGGCCCGACGCTCGTCGCGGTCGCCGGCCACGCCGAACCCGCTCATGTCGATGTTTCCGTATTGGATGCGCTCCGCGGATGCGGCGACGGTCAAGGCCCCGATCGTGGCCGAGACCCCGGCGTTCAACCGGCTCGGACTCAATACCCGGTAGGAGATCTCGCCATCGTACTGGGCCCAGTACCGGTTGTCTCCATTCACGTCGAACGAATCGAATTCCGTCTCCACACGGGTGCGGTAGTCCTCTTCGACCTCGAAGCGGGTCCGACTGGTGTAGCTGAGCCCCAGATTCAACCCTGGAACCGGTGTGTAGAGAAGACCGATACGGGCGTTGAAGCCACGGATGCTCGCCTGGATCCGGTCGGATACCGTCACCGAACCGATATCATAGGGTGAGGTCGCATACCGGTTCTCCACATCCTCCTCCAGGATGTCTCGACGGTACGCGTATTGGCCGGCGGGCAGACCCAATGAGAATCCGACGAACAGATTCTTCTGGAACTCGGTGCCGAGGAACAGGGAATATTCCCCCATCTGGCCGCGCTCGAAGTACTCGGCATATTGCTCGGCACCGCGAAATCCGCCCGCGCCATCATAAACGGTGAACAGTCCAAGGTCCTCATCATCGTAGATGGCGTAACTGTCCACCCCGGGATCGAAATACTGGTTGGAGGGGGATGCCAGGAGGAAATTGGTTACGGACGTGTTGGCATTGAAGGCGTTGACCGACCAGGCCCGGTTGAAATCCGCCGTTTGCGCGTAGCCGGCGCCCATCACCAGGCTGCCGACCGTGGTGGGCGCCTTGAATATGAACCCGATGTTCGATATGCCCGTCTGATTGTCGTTGAAACCGGAGGTCTGGCCCCGATAGGTGGCATCTTCCGACACCTCGCGGTTTCCCAACCCGAAGTAGAAGTAATTCCCCTTGGCCAAGGCCATCGCGGCCGGATTGATCAGGAAGGATCCGGCCCCCGCGCGCAGACCCGCATCGGCTCCACCCATGGCCATGCTGGCCGGATCGAGCAGCGGGTACTGCTGGGTGTAGCGCAGGGCGTCGAATCGGTTTTGGGACCATGCCGTCGTAGCGGTCATGGCCAGGATCAGCAGGAGGAAATGGCGTTTCATGGACATTATTCGTTTAGGGTTAGGACATAACCGATGTGGTGTGGATGCCGGCTGGCGCCTTAGTCGCGGCGGGCGGGGCGGGACGATCCGGACCCGGACGAGCCGCTGCTGGAGCTCGACCCGCCGCTGCGGACGGTTCCGCTGCCGCCGCTGGCCGGTCGGCTGCTCGACGAACCGCTTCCACTCGACCGCCGTTCGACCTGGGCGTCGGACCCGGATTCGCTTCGGGTCGGACGTGATTTCGGCCGACTTTCAGGCCGACTTTCAGGCTGACTTGCAGGCCGGCTTGCAGGCCGGCTTTCCGTCCGCGTGCCCGTGCTTCCCGACGTTCCGCTCTCCCGCCGCTCAGCGGTTCCGCCGCTCCGGCGGGTTCCTTCCGTGCTACGGTTCACCGTACCCGACGAGCGGACCCTGCCGCTACCGGAGCTCGTGGTTCCCTGATATCCGCTGCCGCGACGGCCCTGGTTCACGTTCGTGACCGGGTCGGGACGGTTCGGATAGACCACAACCGTGTTGTACCCACCCCACCCGTAGTAGGAATGATACCGCCAATACGGGTGGCCGTAATAGCCGTAGTGGTAGGGATGATGCACATACGGATGCCAGCCCCAGCCCCAGTGGAAGCTCCAATACCAGCGGTCGCGGCGGTACGTGTCGTAAAACCCGTCGTCATACCCGTACCGGTACCCATCCGAGAATCCGCGTCGGTACTCGCGGTCGGTCCAGAGGGCGCGGCTTCGGTCGCGAACCCGGATCACCTCGACCGTTTCCTCTTCCTCGTACAGAAGGGTGTCTTCATCCGTAACCTGATCCGGAGCGGTCTCCCGGATCACCTCGCGCACCACGACCGTACGGGTGGGTGGCGGGGCCGGCTCCAGGACCTGGAGCTGCGTGTAGCAGCCGGTGAGCAGGATGGGTATGAACGCGATGGGAACTTTCATGATCGGACCTCCTTGGGTTTAGGGTCTGATTCAGGATACGCAACTATCGGGCAACCGGATCATAACATGATGATGCTAAATCTCGCCCCGCAAGGATTTGGCGATCACCTCCGCCTTGGAGTTGACATGCAACTTCTTGTAGATGTTGCGGATATGGGCGCGCACCGTGTCGATCGAGATATCCATGCGGTCGGCGATCATCTTGTAGCTGAGTCCGTCCACCAGACCGACCACGATCTCGCGCTCGCGGATGGTGAGACCCGATTCCGGCTTCGGATCCTCGCTTTCCTCCGGATTGTTGAAGTACGTGATGACCTTGCGGGCGATTTGCGGCGACATCGGGGAGCCGCCGGCGAGCACCACCTCGATGGCCTCCTTGATTTCAGGTAGTGAGGTGTGCTTGAGGAGGTATCCGGAAGCCCCCGCACGCAAGGAGTTGAAGATCTTGTGGGAGTCGTGGTAGACCGTGAGCATGATGATCTCGATGTCCGGATACTGGCTGCGCACCAGTTTCATCCCATCGATGCCGGACATCCCTTCCAGGTCGATGTCCATCAGCACAACGGAGGGCCGGAAACCCTCTTTGAGATACGCGAGCAGGGCTTCGACCGACCCCTCGGCGAAACGGCAGCTCAGGTCGGATTGCAGGTTCAGGAACTGCTGGATGAGGTCCCGGATTTTGACATTGTCTTCGACGATGGCGATTTCATTCATAAGGTGGTTCCGTTCACGTGGATGTTCAATCCGTTCGGGGTACTGTCGAAGGTAAGGGTGGCGCCGATGCGATCGGCTCGCATGCGCATGTTCCGTAGGCCATGGCTGCCCGCCCGGGCGGTATCGGGAAACCCGCGGCCGTCATCGGCAAGGGTCAGCTCATAGCCTCGTTCGGATCGAATGAACCGGATGCGCATGTTCCGTGCCTGGGAATGTTTGGCCGCGTTATTGACCGCTTCCTTGAGGATCAGGTACAGGTTCTGGCGCACATCCAATGCCAGGGTGCGCTCGGAATCCACCCCGATGAATTCGAAATGGGGTTCGATGCCCTTGTGTCCGAGCACGGTGATGGCGTAATCCTGCATGCGGTCCAGCAGATCACCCAGGGTATCGTTACGGGCATCGATGGACCACACGATGTCGTCCATGGTGGTCACGATCTGACGGCTCATCTCCCCGATCTGGCGCACCGACTCCCGCACCCGATCCGGCTCGTTCAATGCGCCTACGAAATCCGCCCGCAGCGCGATTTCGGTCAACGAGGCCCCTACATCATCGTGCAGGTCGCTGGCGATGCGCGTACGGATCCGTTCCACATCCACCATCTTGGAAATGCGGACGTAGTTGTAGATGAACCCCGCGCTGGCCGCCACCCCGGCCAGTCCCAGAAGCAGGAACCACCACGTTTTCCAAAACGGCGGCGAGATGCGGAACCGGAGGATGTCGCGGGTCACACTCCAGTACCCGTCGGGGTTTCGGGCTCGGACTTCAAACTGGTACTCGCCATCCGGCAAGGTCGTGTAACGAACCGTGGGTTGCGTGGTGCGGCTCCAGACCTGATCCACCCCGCGGATGCGGTATTCGTAGGTGATGCCGTTTGGAAACCGGTACGACAACCCGCTGAAATCAAATCCGATGAAATTCTGGTCATGCCGGAACCGGATGCCATCCCGGACGGGCCGTTCCCCATCGAACACCCGGATCTGCTCGATGTGGACCGCCGGCCCGCGGTCCACGGGCTGATCCAGCCAGGGCCGGTAGTGCACGGCACCTCCGACCGATCCGAACCATAGGCTGCCGTCTGAGGCCCTGTGCGTGGCATTGGCATTCATCTCTTCGGCCAGCAAGCCCGTATCCGATGTGTACCATTTGTACCGGAGTTGGTCTTTGATGCGCCGAGGATCGGACACATCCGCTTCGATGAAGGGGTCGATCCGGATCAGGCCGCGGTTGCTCCCCACCCAGATGAACCCGTACGCGTCTTCGGAAATCGCATAGGCCACCGGATTCGGCAATCCGTTCTCTTCCGTGTGATGACTCATGACGCCATCCCGGATCACGGTGATGCCCGCGAACGTGCCGATCCAGATCCACCCGCGGCTGTCTTCGAAGACGGTGAGCACGGTGTTCTGCACCAACCCATCCTCCGTGGTGATGCTGCGGACCGAATCGCCCTCGATGATGGTCACACCGCCATACGTGGCGGCCCATATCCGGCCGGAGCGGTCTTCAATCACCTTCATGACGATGTCGCCGCTGAGCCCGTCCTGCCGGGTCACATGCCGCACCAGGTTCCGCCCGCGGTATCGGCCCAAGCCGCCGCCATAGGTTCCGATCCAGATGTCGCCGGACCGGTCTTCCAAGACGGTTCGCACCTGTGGATGGATCAGTGGCTCCGGCAAACCGTTCCGGGTGATGCGTCCGTTCCGGATCTGCGACAGACCGTTGCGGGTCCCGATCCAGATCCGGTCTTCGCGATCGGTCATGAGCGTGTAGACGCGGGGTTCATGCAAACCCTGGGCCAAGGAGAACGGCATGACGCGTCGCCCATCGATGCGGCCGATACCTCCGCCATAGGTGGAAATCCAGACGGTACCATCCGACGTCTGGGCGAAGGAGGTGATCATGTTGCTCAACAAACCGTCGTTCACGGTGTATTGCAGATACATGAAGCCGGGAAGCAGGTCCACCCCGCCGCCATAACTTCCCACCCAGACATTACCCTCGACATCGGTGGCCAAGGAGATGACCATGTTGTTCGCCAGGCCATTGTCGTCGGTGATGGATTGGTAAAGGGTTCCATCCGTCCACGTCAGACCGGATTCCGTTCCGATCCACATGTGTCCGAATCGGTCTTCGACCAAGGCCCGGATGCGGTTGCCGACCAGGCCGCTGTCCGTGTTCCGTATCCGGACCTCTCCGTTGCGGATCACGGCCAAGCCGTTGTAGGTGGCCACCCAGACGGATTCGTCGGCCCGTACCCGGACATCGAACAAGCGGTTGTCCGGCAACCCGTCTTCCACCGTCCGGTTCCGGATTCCCTCGGGCGTGATCGCGCTCAATCCGGAATCGGTGGCGATCCAGATGGTTCCGCCCGGCCCCTCCCGGATGGCCCGCACCGAATTACCGGCCAATCCGGACGCACGGCTGTGCTGAACGAAGGTATCGTTGCTGAATTGGAACGCCCCCCATTCCTCGGTGCCGATCCAGATGGAACCGCGCTGGTCCTGCAAGATCGCGGTGACCGGCCCGCGAGGCACCACCGACGCCTCCTTCAAGGGGGTGATGCGCCCGTCGTCGATCTGATCGACCCCGGTTTCGGTTCCGATCGCCAAACGTCCGTCGGCCAGCTGGGCGATCACGCGGATGTCGATGTCGCGAAGTCCATCGGCCGTACCGAAGGTCCGGAAACTGCGGCCGTTGAACCGGTTCAATCCGTATTCGGTGCCGATCCAGACATAGCCTGACTCATCCTGCAGCACCGAGGTGACGACCGACTGGCTCAGTCCGTTCTGAATCGAATAATTCCGGAAACCGACGCGTTGCGCCTGGGTCGTGAATGCCCAGAAAAGGGCCAGGACCAACAGGACGCGGCGGCGTTCCATGGCGGGTCAGCCCAGATAGGCCCGCAATGCCATGCTCCGGTTGTGATGTCTCAGTTTGCGGAGCGCTTTCTCCTTGATCTGACGGACCCGCTCGCGGGTCAGGTCGAACCGCTCACCGATCTCCTCCAGGGTCAGGGAATGATCGCGGCCGATGCCGAAATACAACCGGATGACCTCGGCTTCACGCTTGGTCAGTTTGGCCAGCGCCCGCTCGATTTCGACCTTGAGGGAGTCGTTCATCAGCTCGAAATCCGGGTTCGGCGTCTCATCATTCTCCAAGACATCCAGCAGGCGGTTGTCTTCACCCTGGGCGAAGGGGGCATCGACGGACAGATGGCGCCCGCTGATGCGCAGCGTGTCCGACACCTCGGTGATCGACATCTCCAGACTTTCCGCCAACTCGGCGGCTGATGGCATCCGCTCGTACTCCTGCTCCAGCTTGGACAGTTCTTTGCCGATCTTGTTCAAGGCACCGACCCGGTTCAGCGGAAGCCGCACGATCCGGCTCTGCTCAGCCAGGGCCTGCAGGATCGATTGCCGGATCCACCAGACGGCATATGAGATGAACTTGAAGCCACGGGTCTCATCAAAGCGTTTGGCCGCCTTGATCAGACCCAGGTTCCCCTCATTGATCAGATCCCCGAGCGAGAGCCCCTGGTTCTGATACTGCTTGGCCACAGACACGACAAACCGAAGGTTGGATTTGGTCAGTTTCTCCAGGGCGTCCTGGTTGCCGGCCTGGATCTCCCGCGCCAGACGAACTTCCTCATCGGGTGTGATGAGCGGCACTTTGCCGATCTCGTGCAAATAGCGGTCGAGGGATTGCGACTCCCGGGTGGAGATACCGCTAGGGGTCTGGGTCTTCTGCTCTTTCTTCTTTTTGGCCACGGTTGTCGCTCAAGTGGATGGTCCTTCAACCGGCAAAAATACGGAAAATCGGCCGTTTCATCCAATCAGGAATGAGTGTCCATCGAAGATGTCAGGCAACCCCCACAGGCTGGCGACCGATGCCGCGACATCCCGGAAGGAGGTTCGCAATCCGATGTCCTGACCGACCGCCTTTCCGACCGGATACACCAGAACGGGCACGAATTCGCGTGTGTGGTCGCTGCCGGGCGTGGTCGGGTCGTTGCCATGGTCTCCGGTGATGATCAACACGTCGTCGGCTCGGAGTTTTCCAAGGATGGCCGGCAGGGCGCGGTCGAACTCCTCCAATGATCTCGCGAAACCGGCCGGGTCGTTCCGGTGTCCGAACAGCTGATCGGTATCGATCAGGTTCACAAAGAGAAACCCCGAGTCGAGGCCAGCCAACGCGTTCAACAGCTGCGAGATTCCCTCCGCATTGGTGGTGGTCTTCCGGTAGCTGGAGAATCCGACACCGGCGAAGAGGTCGATCACTTTACCGATCGACACCGTCTTGACGCCGGCTTGCAGCAGCACATTCGGAAGATGCGGATCCGGTGGTATGGCCGAGAAGTCCTTGCGCTGACCGTTCAGGCGGTGAAAGGCGCCCGGTACGCCCGTGAAGGGTCGCGCGATGACCCGCCCCACTTCATGCGCATCGGTCAGCACGCGTTCGCGCGCCGCCGCGCACCAGTCGTGCAAGGTCGGCAACGGCACCACATCCTCATGGGCCGCCACCTGGAAAACGCTATCGGCGCTGGTGTATACGATGGGTCGGCCCGTGCGCAGATGCTCCTCGCCGAACGCATCGATCACGGCGGTTCCGCTCCACGGGGCGTTGGCCAGAACACCATCCACACCCGAGATCCGGCAGAAGGCGTCGATGACCTTGGGTGGGAATCCGTGCGGATAGGTTGGAAAGGGTCGCTTCAAAACCACGCCCGCGAGCTCCCAATGACCGGTCGTGGAATCCTTGCCGGCGGATACCTCCCGCATGCGACCGTAGGCCGCTGTGGGCGCGGGTACGGCGGGCACCTCATCCAAGGGTAGGATGTGGCCGAGGCCCATCGCGGTCAGATTCGGCAGATGGGGCCGTTCGCGGTTCACGACGTGGCCGAGCGTGTTGCATCCCTCATCCCCATAGAGATGCGCATCCTCTTGGGAACCGCAACCGAGACCGTCGATGATGAGCAAGACAACCCGTGGCATGTGTCAACGTGTCGATTTGACGGCCGCGTCCAAGGCCAGACGCAACGACCGTTTCACATCATACGGATCGGAGCCGGCATCCGTAATGGTCAGAAACGCATGTTCCACGACCAAGGGATGACCGGGTATCCGACCGACGCCGTCCTGGATGGCGGTTGTGTACCGTGCCAGGTCTTCCGGCGATCCGGTGAACAGGATCAGGGTGATGAAATCGGCGTGCGGGCCGCACAGGCCGGAGTACCCGTACCTGGCCGGGTTCAAGGCCGCTTGCACGGTACGTTGCACGGCTTTCATCTCGTCCATTCGGAGCCGGGCCCGAAGTGAGGACACATCGCGGACTGTCGCGAGACCGACCCTTGCGGGGCCGCGTCTGAATTCCCGGACCATGGCCTTATCCACCATTCCCGGAGCCAAACCCGATTTGTCTTGGGCGAGCATGTCGTGGCCGGCCAGGAACGCCGTCGTACCGGATGTGAGTCGAAGCGCGGCAACCCGAACCAGGTTCACCAGTTTGTGACGTACCGATTCCTTGAAGAACCGCATGTTCTCCACCGTCACCATCACGACGGCTTGGCGGCGGTCGTGCATCAGCAGGGGTATGGCCAAAGTGGCACCTTTGACCGGTGGTTCGGACCGGGCCACCCGTTTGGGGCTCGCGCCCAGATGCGTCGCAAATTCAGGCAGGCCGCTTTGCAAGGCATGGAAAGCCACGCTTTGATCGTCCATGACCGTACCCAATGGGGGAGCGACCGCCGCCCGTTCATGGTTCAAGACCACGCACCATCGATCGAAGACCCGAGCGAGGATGCTCACCGAGCCATCCGGGACCAAGGCGGCCATCTGATCCAGGAGCGTGTCCAGGGTGTCCGGCACGTCCGACCGGTTCGGCCAGGTGCGGAGCCGTTCCTCATAGGCGGCCCACTGGTCTTCGTCGGCGGCGTAATCGCTCAACTCCAGAAAGGTGTGGAGCAGATGGGCCATGGCCGACGAGTACGACCTGATGGCGGCGGATTTGAGCAGGAGCACATCCGCATCATCCCCTTCGAGCACGGCCAAGGCCACCGTTTCCTCGTTGTGGGTCAGCGGAATCACAGTCAGATAGGAGACCGGGCATCCGCCGGGGTAGTGCGTCAAGGCCTCCGGCGGCACATCCACACCCACCGTCAAGACCGCTGGTCGCTCGAGCATGTCATAGCCGCGAAGGTAGGAATCGGCCATGGCCACACGGTCGGAGAAGGACGCGTGCGCCACCACCGATTCGGCGGCTTCCAAGACGAATTGGCGCCGGCTCCGGTTCACCCAATGCAACGACGCCGTGGGCATGCCGGCCGCCATCCGCAGCAGGATCAGCAGCTCGCGGGCCATGCGCTTGAAATGTTCCAAGGCGGTTTCCGGTTGCCGTCTATCCTTCATCGGCCAGGCGCTCGGCTTGGTTCACCATGCGTTCGAAGATATGGAGCCCCTGCTCCCAGAAGCCGGGGCTGGCGATGTCCACGCCGGCCGAACGGATGAGCTGTTCCGGCCAATCGGACCCACCCGCGCGGAGAAGGTCGAGGTATCGGTCGGCGAATCCATCCGGTCGAAGCAGGTATTCCTCGTACAGGGCCAGAACCAGGAGTTCGCCGAAGGCATAGGCATAGACGTACCCCGGCGTATGGAGGAAATGCGGAATGTAACACCACCAACTGGCGTAACCGTCCGTCAGGTCGACACTCTCCCCGTACAGGTCCCGCTGGGTCCTGATCCACAACTGGGACAAGCGGTCCGAGGTGAGTTCGCCTTCTGTGCGGCGCGCCGTGTGCATGGCCTCTTCGAAACGGTTCATGCTCACCTGGCGGAAGACCGTCGCGATGGTGTCGTCGATCTTCCCCATCAGCATGGATAGCGTCGCTTTCGGGTCGGTCTGCCACTCCAGCAGGCTCTGGAACACCAGCATCTCTCCGAACACGGAGGCGGTCTCGGCGGTGGTCAGCGGCGTATCGCATTGCAGCGCGCCTTGCCCACGCGCCAGGTACTGGTGCACGGCATGCCCCAATTCATGGGCCAAGGTCTGGACGTCGCGCCATTTGCCATCGTAGTTCATGAACACGTAGGGATGCGCCGAGGGCACCGTGCTGGCCGAATAGGCCCCGCCACGTTTTCCGGGGCGGATGGCGGCATCGATCCACGCCTTCTCGAAGAACCGATCGGCGATGCGACCCATCTCGGGATGGAAGGCGGTGTAGGCCCGAACCACGATCTCGCGGGCCTCATTCCAGTCGATCCGGGTTTCCGTCTCGCGGACCGGCGCATAGCGGTCGTAATCCATCATCCGATCATAGCCGAGAAGGCGGCGTTTCAAGCCGTAATACCGCTGCACGACCGGATAGAACCGCATCACCGCCTGCACAAGGCGATCCACCGATGCGTCGTCGATCAGATTCGCCAGATTTCGGCTGCTGATCCATCGATCGAACCCCCTCAGGCGGTCGTTGATCTGTTTGTCTGCCAGCAAGGTGTTGAAGACATAGGTCAGGGTGCGGCGCATTCCGGCAAACCCCGCGGTCAGAGAGGCCGCCGCACGTTCCCGTAGCGCGCGGTCGGGATCATGCAGTTTGCTGAGCACATCCTGCTCGGGCAGCGATTCACCGTCCAGGTCGAAACGGGCCGCACCCAGCGTCTCGTCGAAATAGCGGATCCAGGCTTGGGCACCGGTGACGGATTTCTGCGTCAGGATCCGTTCCTCTGCCTCACTGAGGGTATGCGGTTTGTATCGACGGGTCGAATCCAGATAGAAGCGCCATCTCGAGAGGGCGGGGGAGGCGAGCCATACCGCGATGCGTTCATCGGACACCGCCTGATACTCGACCTCGACGAAAACCAGCGTCTGGCTGATCTCGGATGAAAACTCGGTGATGCGTTGCAACAGCTGCCCGTGGACCGGATTCTCGGTGTCGGTAGACCAGAGCAGGTACGCGTAGCTGCCGAGCTTGCCCAGGCCGTCGGTCAAACCCTCGTAGGCGACCAGGAGGGTCGCCAGTTCATCCGCGGAGAGGTCGGCCAAACGGCCCTTGTACCGCCGGGCGAACGCCGCGGCCTGGTCGGTTAGAGCGACCTGGTCGGCAGCGATCCGTGGATCTTCGGGCGATGCGTACAGGTCGGACAAATCCCACAATACGGAATCGGACGACCGGGTCTGACTGACGTTCATGTTGGTCGAATATAGCGTTTTTTGCCTGCGGAATGCCTATTTTCAGGGTTATTCAACACACCCTGCGCATCCCGTCCATGAAACGATTCGAAGAGCTGTTCGGCCCCAATTCCGCCCTGGTCGAAGAGCTGTATCTGCAGTACCAACGCGATCCGGAGACGGTTCCGGCCTACTGGCGAACCTATTTCGATGAGATGGAGGGGCGGCCGTCGGAAGAACCGCTTGCTGCCCCCGCGCCGGCACCACCCGCACCGCCACCCGCCGCGCCGGCACCGGAGGTGGTTGCGAAAGCCGAGTCCCCGATCCGCGGCGATGCGGAGGTCGTGAAGCTGAAAGGCGCTCCGGCCAAGATCGTGGCCAACATGGCCCAGAGCCTCGAGATTCCGACAGCCACCTCGCTGCGTGTGATTCCCGTGAAGATGCTCTGGGAAGACCGCCTGCTCATCAACAAACATCAGGAAGACCGCGGGTACACGAAAGTCACCTTCACGCACCTGATCTCGTGGGCGGTCATACGGGCCTTGAACGATTTTCCTGCGATCAACAGCCTCTTCGAGGAGCGGGACGGTGCGCCGCACCGCGTGAAGCCGGCATCGGTGAACCTGGGTGTGGCCATCGACCTACCAGGCAAGGATGGTGCCCGTAACCTGGTCGTGCCCAACATCAAAGGGGCCGACCGCATGAACTTCCTGGAATTCCTGCTCGCCTTCGATGCGTTGGTGGACCGTGCGCGCAAGGGCAAGCTGGACATCCCGGATTTCGAAGGCACCACCATCAGCATCACCAACCCCGGCACCTTGGGTACCGTGAGCTCCGTACCACGGCTCATGAAAGGTCAGGGAGCGATCATCGCCACGGGTGCCATGAACTACCCGGCCGAGTTCCAGGCCATGAGTCAGGACATCCTCAACGAGCTCGGGATTTCCAAAGTGATGGCGGTGACCTGCACCTACGACCACCGCATCATCCAAGGGGCCGAATCCGGCGCCTTTCTGGCAAGGGTGCACGAATATCTGGTCGGCGACCGCGATTTCTACGACTCCGTCTTCCGTGACCTGAAGATCCCGTACCGGCCGGTGCGGCGCGGTACCGACATCAACACCGGCCTGACGAACGGCGCCACGGGCGAGGTCAACAAGAAGGCCATCGCGGTGATCCAACTGATCTACACCTACCGCGCCAAGGGGCATGTCCTGGCCGACATCAACCCGCTCAACCGGCCCCTCGTGCACAATGAGGAACTCGAGTTGGGCCACTTCGGTCTGACCATGTGGGATCTGGACCGTGTCTTCTATTGCGGCGGACTCGGTGGCAAGGAGAAGGCCACCTTACGTGAGATCATCCAGCTGCTGCGCGACACCTACAGCTGGAAGCTGGGGGTCGAGTACAACCACATCTCCGACAGCGATGAGCGTCATTGGCTGCGGGAGCGGATGGAGACATCGGCCAACAACCCGGTCTTAAGCAAAGAGGACCGACGCACCATCCTGCGCAAGCTGAACCATGCATCGGCCTTCGAGGAGTTCCTGCATAAGAAGTTCGTCGGGCAGAAGCGGTTTTCCCTTGAGGGCGCGGACAGCCTGATTCCGATGCTGCATTACATGTTGGAAGACGCCGGTACAGCCGGCGTCCGGGAGGTGGTGATGGGCATGGCCCATCGCGGCCGGCTGAATGTGCTGGTGAACACGATGGGCAAGACCTACAGCAAGGTGTTCGCCGAGTTCGAAGGCAACATCGATCCGAAGAATTTCCACGGGTCGGGGGATGTGAAATACCATCTGGGGACGGTCGGGCACCATACCACGGAGAGCGGGCATCGCATCCGCCTGGAACTCATGCCGAACCCGAGTCATCTGGAGGCGGTGGATCCGGTTGTGGCGGGTGCGGCCCGGGCCCGGCAAGACCTGCTCGGCACGCCCGACGCGGCGCAGGCCATCCTTCCGCTGCTGATCCACGGTGATGCCGCGTTCGCAGGCCAGGGCGTGGTTGCGGAAACCCTGAACATGAGCCAATTGACGGGCTATGGAACGGGAGGGACCATCCATGTGATCATCAACAATCAGATCGGGTTCACGACCTTGCCGAAAGACGCGCGGTCCACCACCTACGCGACCGACATCGCCAAGAGCATCGACGCTCCCATTTTCCATGTGAACGGGGATGAACCCGAGGCGGGCGTGCACGCCATCCGACTGGCCCTGGAGTACCGGCAGACCTTCGGCAAAGACGCGGTCATCGATCTGATCTGTTATCGGAAACACGGCCACAATGAGGGAGACGAACCCGCCTTCACGCAGCCCGGCCTGTACAAGGAGATCCAGTCGCACCCGACCGTTCGTCAGATCTATGCCCGCGAATTGGTCTGGAAGAACGATCTCTCCCAAGACGAGGTCGATGCGATCGTCCGCGAGTTCGATGAGAACCTGGAAGAGGCCTTCACCCAGGCGAAAGCCGCGCCGGTTTTCGAAGTGAAGGAGGAACACATGAACCGGCCGGACACACCCCAATCGCGTCGGGCGGACCTTGTCGGAACCCATGTTCCCTTCGACCGGCTCGTGGACATCGCCCTTCGGCTGAACACGATGCCTCCGGATTTCGATACGAATCCGAAACTGCTCCGCATCCTGGCCAAACGCCATGAGATCGTGGCCAACAACGAACGCAAGATCGAATGGGGGTTCGCGGAAGCCTTGGCATTCGGGTCCCTCCTGCTCGACGGCCGGGATGTACGCCTGAGCGGTCAGGATGTGGAACGCGGCACCTTCTCCCATCGCCACAGCGTACTGCATGGAACCGAATCCTTGCAACGCCATGTGCCCTTGAACCATTTGGCCGAAAACCAAGGCCGGTACCGGGTCTCCAACTCGCTGTTGAGCGAGTATGCCGTTCTGGGCTTCGAATTCGGGTACTCGGCCACCCGCCTGGACGCCCTGACCATATGGGAGGCCCAATTCGGTGATTTCAGCAATGGCGCGCAAATCATCATCGACCAGTTCATCTCATCGGCGGAAGCCAAATGGGGCCAGAAATCGAGCGTCGTGATGCTCCTTCCGCACGGCTTCGAAGGGCAAGGACCCGAACACAGTTCGGCGCGCCTGGAGCGGTACCTGCAGTTGTGCGCCGAAGACAACATGCGGGTGGTCAACGCGACCACACCGGCCCAGTATTTCCATCTGCTGCGTCGACAAGCCCTCAGCGAAGTGACGAAACCTTTGGTCGTGATGTCGCCCAAGAGCCTGCTGCGTCACCCGCTGGCGGTGTCCAACACCGAGGAATTGGCCACAGGAGGGTTCCATCCGATGCTCGGGGAAGGTGGATTGGCTCAAGCGCACGCCGTTCGGAAGGTGGTCTTCTGCTCCGGCAAGGTCTATTACGACCTTCTCAAAGCCCGCCACGATGCCGGCATCACGGATGTGGCCCTGGCCCGTATCGAGCAGCTGTATCCGTTCCCGGATGCGGATGTGGCGGCGGAACTGGCCCGATTCGCGAACGCGAAAGACGTGGTCTGGTGCCAGGAGGAGCCCAAGAACATGGGGGCATGGAGCTTCGTCGCACCACGGATCTTCTCGGAGCTTCGCGACGGACAGAATCTCACCTATGCGGGCCGCACCGCATCTGCCTCACCCGCTACGGGCTCGGCCAAAGTGCACGCGGTGGAGCAGGATCGATTGGTCGGCCAAGCCTTGGCCTGATCAGCGCAGACCGCAGGGAACGCCCTTGCAGATACGGCTGACCGCGTCGTGGCTGTGCAGGCTTTCCATGTGCACGCAACGCACCACGAAATCCTTCACCGCCGGATGCGGGTTGAGCTTGTCGAACAACAGTCGGGCCGCATCCTCGACGAACTTCTGGTGGGCGCCGTTCAACTCGGCGAAAGCCTGCTCGTCTTCGCGCCGCACCATGACCTGGGTCTCGGTCTGCAGCGCGTCCAGGCACAGATCCACCAGGTCTTCCACGAAGATGGCCTCATTCAATTCCAAGGTCAGGTAGGCCACACTGCGTTGGCTGTGCGGGATGGCGGCCACATCACGCGTTTCCCGCGCGTGCTCGGCAAGTTCGAAGGAGCACGGGCAGGCGCTGCTATACACGAACTCCATGTGCATGAAGCGACGGAAGCGACCCTGTTCGTCCATGGATCCCTCATGCGCAACCTCGTAGTACTGCCAACCCGCCAGATCCGAACGCAAGGATTTCTTGAGAAGCGGATAACGGACACCGAGCTTCACAAAGGCCGTTTTCGCCTTCAGATCTTCCTTGTACATGCGGAGCACGTACTCGAGCACATCCTGATGGAAGAGTTCGTCCTGGAATTTGTAGAAGGACCGCATGATGCGGCTCATGTTGATGCCCTTCTTGCCGGCATCCAACCCCACGTAGCCGTCGACGGACGTCTCCAGCAACACCGGTTCTCCCGATCGGGTCGGGTAGCGCAAAGGGAGCCGGAAATTGGAGATGCCGACCTGCTGGATGGGGACGTTCGCCCCTTCGATCAGGGAGGCCGGCCCGTTCTGGAGATCGGGGAGGCTTTGGCGGTACTCGTCCGTCACGGTGAACGTGGGATCATACACGCGTTTGAGTTGGGTGGACAACATGGGATGGCAGTATAATGAAGGTCAGGACCTAAGACAACCCGCCGAGGTCCCGAATCATTCATTCGTTCGGCCGGTATTCGGCCACATTCCGCTCGGTTTCAAACAATTTCACACAGCTGAGCCGGGCTCCCGGCGCCGCGGCACGCTCCACGTCATCGCGGATCTCATGATAGAAGGCGATCACCAGGTTCTCGGAAGACGGGATGATGCCCTGCAGGAAGGGCACGTCCAGATTGAGGTTGCGATGGTCGCATTTGGAGAGGATCTTCTCGTCGAGGATGTCCCGCAACTTGCCCAGATCCATCACATAACCGGTATCGGGATCCGGCATGCCGGCGACGGTCACTTCCAGCACGTAATTATGTCCGTGCCAGTTCTCATGGTTGCATGACCCGTAGGTCTTGGCATTCCATTCCGCTGATTTGGCCGGGTTGTGCAAGCGATGGGCGGCATTGAAGTGGACTTTGCGCGTGACATGGATCATGCCCCAATGTACGGAAATAAAAAAAGGGCGGAGCCTGTCACGACTCCGCCCTTCGGTTGGATGAAATGGGTTGTTCAACTCACTTCATCAACAACATCTTCTGCGTCATAAGGAAATACCCGCTCGCCGGTCACATATGTCGACCAAGCATCCGAACGTCGCACGGTAAGGCGTGTGTGTGTCGGAAGCGTTTCGCCGGTATTACCAAATGATTACGGAGCCTCCGGCTGATCCGCCTGGTCGCGGATTTTCGCCACATCGGCCAAGGTGAGCGGATAATGTCCGTGCGGTCGCTCTCCGAGGATCTCGATCAGGTCCGCCGCATTCAGGATCTCCTTCTCCAGAAGGGTCTTGGCCATGGTTTCGAGTTTGTCCCGGTGTGAGACCAGCAACTGCTTGGTCGCCTGATAGCAGTCGTCCACCACCTTGTGGATGGTCTCGTCGATCTTGCGGGCGGTGTCTTCCGAATACTTCCGGTTGAATCCGAAGCTGTTATCGGGGTTCTGGGAATCGTAATAGCTGATGTTGCCCAATTCGGGACTCATCCCGTACACGGCGACCATGGCGAAGGTCATATTGGTGATGCGCTCCAAATCGTTCTGCGCACCCGTCGAAACCTTACCGAACACGATGTCTTCCGCCACACGTCCGCCCAGCAGCACGCAGATCTTGTCGATGAGCTCCTCCTTGGTCATCAGAAAGCGGTCTTCCAAGGGCGTCTGCAGCGTGTATCCCAATGCGGCGAATCCGCGCGGCACGATGCTGACCTTCATGACCGGGTCGGTGTGCTTGAGGAACCATCCCACGATGGCATGGCCGGACTCATGGTACGCCACGATCTCGCGCTCGTCGGCGCTGATGATCTTGTTCTTCTTCTCCAATCCGGCCACCACGCGCTCGATGGCGTCCTGGAAATCGGTCATGTGCACCCGCTCCTTGTTCTTGCGAGCCGCCATCAGTGCCGCCTCGTTGCACATGTTGGCCAGTTCCGCACCCGCGAAACCGGGGGTTTGGGAGGCCAGGAGCTTCAAGTCCACATCATCAGAGATCTGGAGCTTCTTGGTATGGACAGCCAATATCTCCATCCTCCCTTTCAGATCGGGCTTGTCGATCAGGATCTGCCGATCGAACCGGCCCGGTCGCAACAGTGCGGAATCCAGGATATCGGGCCGGTTGGTGGCGGCCATGATGATGACGCCCTTGTCGGTGCCGAAGCCGTCCATTTCCGACAGGAGCTGGTTCAGGGTGTTCTCCCGTTCATCATTGGACCCCGCCATCATGTTGCGCCCTCTGGAGCGGCCGATCGCGTCGATCTCGTCGATGAAAATGATGCAAGGCGCCTTCTCCTTGGCTTGCTTGAAGAGGTCGCGGACCCGCGCGGCTCCGACACCCACGAACATCTCCACGAAATCGGACCCGCTCAGACTGAAGAACGGGACATCCGCCTCACCGGCTGTGGCCTTCGCCATCAGGGTTTTTCCCGTGCCCGGCGGACCCACCAGCAGCACGCCCTTGGGGATGACACCACCCAGTTTGGTGAACTTCTTCGGATTACGCAGGAATTCGACCACTTCCTCGACCTCCTCCTTGGCCTCCTCCAGGCCGGCTACGTCTTTGAAGGTCACCTTGTTCTCGGCACCGCGATCGTAAAGCATGGCCTTGTTCTTGCCGATATTGAGAACCTGTTGACCGGGGTTCATCCGACGCAGGATGAACATCCAGAACACGACCAGGATCACCAGGAAAAACAGCCAGGAGACGAGCCCACCCATCCAGTTCTCCTCCGTGCGGGCATCGTAGGTCACTCCGTGTTCGTCGAGCAAGGGCCGGATTTCGTCGCCGACGAAAATGACCGTATTGAACCGGTTCATGGGACCCGAGGATTGAAGCTGGAAGCGTGAGCTTGGCGGTTCAGGTATCTCCACCAAGCCGGAATCGATGGCCGATTGGTTGAACCGACCCTCGATGTTGATGCCGTTGATCAAGGTGACGGATTCCACATGACCCTTGCGGACGTGGTCCAGGAACGTCGAATAGTCGATCCGGTTCGACGTGTCCGGCATCACGAAAAGCGAATGAAGCGTGATCAACACCAGAAATATGGCGAGGTAGATCCACACCGAGAACTTCGGTCCGGATGATGTCGATTCAGGCTTGCGGGATTCGTTTGTGTCGGACATCGGTTTGGATCTGGTTAATCATTCGGGTCGAAGGAGACGATCTCGCCCTCGGCAGTCTGCATGCGGACACCCTCGGCCGCGGGTACCGCCTTGCCGATCACGGTCACATCGGAATAGGCTTTCACGAGCCGGTTGAGGTCGGACTCTGTGATGGTGAACAGGAGTTGGTGGTCTTCGCCGCCCTGCATCGCGTAGCGGTCCACATCCTCTTCAAACTCATCGGCGACATGTCGGGTATCGATGGCGATCGGCAAAGCGGCGGCGTACACGAAGAAGCCGACATCCGAACCCTTGGCAAGTTGCAGAAGTTCCCTCAGCACGTGTTTGCTCACGTCAATCATGGCGGTCGGACGGATCTTCAGGTCGTGGAAGACCCGGATCAGGTCTTGCGGCGCTTCGGGGGCCAGCTGTCTTCGGATCACGGATTCATAGGATGTCAGATCGGGTTGGACCGAATCATCGCCACGGTCGGTCCAATAGCGTTTCTCACGCAGGAGCACCTGAAGACCGGCGAAGGCGGCACCCAGGTCGCCGGTCACGCAGAGCGCATCACCCGCGTTGGCGCCGGACCGTCGGACCAACCGGTCCGCTTCGGTTTCCCCCAAAACCGTCACGGTGATACCCAGGGCGCCAGCGGTCGCGGTGACATCGCCGCCAGCGAGCCGCATTCCATAGTGTTCGCAGGCCCGACCGATGCCATCGTAGAACAGGTCCGTCATCTCGAGGCTGATCCGATTGGGCAGGGCCAGGTTCACGAAAAGATGCGTCGGCAACCCGTTCATGGCCAGGATATCCCCGACCGCGGCGGAACACAACTTGAATCCGAGATGCTGGAAGGGTGTGAAGGTCAGGTCGAAATCCACACCTTCCATGAAGCTTTCGGTGGTCACGAGCAATACCCGCGAATCCGATAGGGGAATCACAGCCGCGTCATCACCGATTCCGGTGGCGAAGGGGCGTTCGGCGAAACGGGCGATGAGGTGGTCTCTCCCGACGCTCTCGATGGTGGTGAACGGTTGGGTCACAAAAAAAGAAAAGCCGCTTCGATGGTCTCCGAAGCGGCCTTCAAGATACGGATTTCCTCTTGCCCTCAGAGTTGGCGACGGGTGGAGTAGTTGATTTGGAAGGTTCCCGCTTGGCGCAACTCCTGTTGCACGTCGGTCACCATGCCCATCTCCGACTCGCGGTCGACACGAAGGGACACGATGAGTTTGGGTTGTTCGACCAGCTTGTCGTACATGATCCGGCGGATGAAGGTGAGGTTGTCGATCAAGGCATCGTCAATCTGCACTTTCGTATCGCCATAGGTGTTGCTGCCGAGCGATTGCGGACCGATGTACAGATAGCTGATGAGGCGTTTCTGCTCGATCTTCTCGATGTTCACGGCACGGGTGAGATCGACACGCACCTGCAAGGTGACCTCACGCAGAACCGTCGTCACCATGAAAAAGATCAGAAGCATGAACACGATGTCGGGCATGGCCGTCGTCGGAATCTCCTGCTTTGTCTTCGCGCTTTTCTTTTTGAAATTGGGCATCGTGGTGTTCCCTCCGTTAGCGTCCGGCGCCCTTGTCGGGCTCCGCTATGGACACGTTCATGGGATAGATGTCTTTGACGACATCTTCTCTGCCGGTCCCGGCCAGACGGGTCTTGTACAAATCGTATGGAATCCCGAATTGCGCCATCGACACCCCGTCCCGCAACACTTTGTAGGCGCCCCGGACCTCGTCCATCATGTCGATGTAGATCTCGTAGGGCGTCTGGCGGTCGGTCTTGATGGACACGATGGCCGCTTTCGGGTTGATGGACAGGTTTGGGTCGCGGTCGTTGTTATCCACGAAATCCATGACGCGTTGCTTCACATCGGCCAACGCGGCGGGCCTCTCGTTGATCAGGATCATGCCTTGGGCGTTGACCAGGATCTTGAGCAAGTTCCGTTCCCGGATGGGTGGAGGCGGGTTGTCTTCCGTCGGTGGAGGCGGCAGCACCAAGCCGATACCCGTGTCCGTGTCGATGGTGGTCACGACCAGGAAGAACACGAGCAACAGAAAGGCGATATCCGCAAGGGAGCTGGACGGTATCTCCGGTTCGACCCGACCCTTTTTCTTACGAAGCATATCGTGAGGTGGTGTGGGGTGTCAGAATTTGAATGTCGTGCGAATGCTGGACAGCACGATCAGGAGCGCCATGACCAGGATCATGGCGATGAGCGTCCCGACGCCGGCTTGGGTGATGTCTCCCAAGGTGGCGAACAGGATGCCAAAGATCGCGAACGGAAGTACCAGAATCGCGATTTTCGGCCATTCATGGCGGCCGCTGAACAGGTTCTTCAGACCGAACCCGACCACGACCAGGATTCCTGCCGCGGACAAGGCGAGGAAGATCCCCAGTGCGATACCGACGATGTCGAAATTTCCCATGGGATGGATTCCTCGTGTCAGGCGACGGTTTTACCCTGTTTCATCAGGGCGATGGAGTCGATCAGGACGATGGAGCTCTCCTCCATGTCCACGATGAGGCGGTCGATTTTGGACACCACATAGTTGTATCCGACCTGCAGGAGAATGGCGCCCATCAGACCGGCAACCGTCGTCAACAGGGCGACCTTGATCCCGCCGGCAACCAGGGAAGGCGAGATGTCGCCTGCGGCTTCGATGGCGTCGAAGGCTTCGACCATCCCGATAACCGTACCCAGGAAGCCGAACATCGGCGCCAGGGAGATGAAGAGGGACAACCAGACCAGACCGCGCTCCAGGAAGCTCATCTCGATGGAACCGTAGGCCTGGATGGCTTTCTCCGCGGCCTCGATGCCTTCGTCGGACCGCATCAGGCCGGCTTGGAAGACCGATGCGACCGGCCCGCGGGTGCGTGCGCAAACCTCCTCAGCGGCGGATACCCCGCCGGTGTTGAGCGCGTCCTTGACCTGAAGGATGAAGGCGCGGGTGTTGATGTCCGCGCGGTTGAGCGTGATCACCCGCTCCAGGAAGATGGCCAGCCCGAGCACGACGCAGACAAGCGTCGGCCACATGAACGCACCACCTTGGTTGAAGTACAGAACGAGGACGTTGAAAAAGCCGTCCGTTGCGGAAGCCTGCATCAGCAAGGTGCCAATTGACAAGGTCATGATGACTCCAGATTTCGAATTGAGTTAGGGATTCGGGTTGAAAAGAGTGGTTGATGATAGAGACAAATGCGGTGAATGTCAAAGGCGCATTTTGACGGATGTGGGCTATCTTCGGTCCATGAAGCGACTTTTCCTGATAGGGCTGACCCTCTGCGCACCCCACCTGCGCGCGCAAGATTCCCTCCTGTTCGTCGTACGGGTGGATGACATCACCTCGCGTACGACGGCGGCGCCATACATGCCGCGGGGCATCCTGCCCTTCCAGGACATGGCCGAATCGCGTGGCGCGGTCGTATCCTGGGCCGTGATGCCGGCACGGCTTCTCGAACCGGGCGTGAACTCCGGCGGTGAGCTCGGGCGCCAGTTGCGCACCACCGCCGCCCGCGGCCACGAGCTGGTGCTGCATGGGTACGATCATATCTGCAATTTGGATGGGTCGTCAGGCCACGAGATGTACCATCCTGACCATATGACAAATTTCGGGCGTCATTTCACATACGCGGAGCAATCCGCCACGATCCGCGCCGGGTTGAAGGTCCTGCAAGACAGCGTCGGCCTGCGCCCGACCTCCTTCGTACCTCCAGGACATTACAGCGACGACGTCACCCATCAGGTGCTCACCGACGAGGGGTTCCGCGCCATCGGCATCGCCCGATCGCCGGGACTCCTGACCCACGCCCTCTACAACATCGGCACCTCTCCGGATTTCGCGTGGGCCCTCACCCAGGCCACCTATGCCGCGAAACGGACCGAGACCTTGGCGGACATCCGGAGGAAAGCGGCTTCCCAAGGCCATTACACCTTCCTCCTGCACGATCCCTTCACGCGCCCCGGCTACGTGGACGGTCTCGTGATCCGTTGGGCCGGCGAGATCCTGGATTCGGTGAAGGCCGAGTACGGGTCGAACCTGCGTTTCGTGACCATCGGTCAGTTGGAGGAGGCCATCCGTCGCACCAGCACCGCGATCGACGAACCTTTGGCCGACACGCCCCAGTCCTTGGATCTGCTGCCGAACCATCCGAACCCCTTCAATCCGTCGACCATGATTCGATTCACAGTCGACACCAGTCGTCATACGCGGATCAGCGTGTATGACCCGCTGGGGAGGCGTGTCGCGGTGCTGGTGGATGCGCCGTTGGCTCCCGGTTCGCATGCCGTGCTTTTCGACGCCACGGGACTGGCCAGCGGTGTCTATGTGGTTCGGCTGAGCGATGGCGTGTCGTCTGCATCCCGACGGATCCTCTTGCTGCGATAGGCCTCAGAACACGGCCGTCATCGTCAGGTTGAGGGTTTGGATGGCACGGCCGCGGTCGCGGGTGCGGCCCTCGTAACGCAGGGTGGCGCGGATGCCCTCCCGCAGGCGTACCTGGGCGTGCGCGGTCCAGTAGATGGAGCGGCCCGGGCCGGCGGCATCGGTCAGCTGCAATTCGGCGTAGGGACCCGGATTTCCGGTGAGTCGCACCGATCGCCATTCGACGGCGGTCTGGATGTCCAACCGACCACCGAACCGACCCACAAGGTCGGTTCGCAATCGCCAGGAGTCGGCAGACGTCGGCACCATGGCCAAGCGGTCGGATTTTCCGGCCCATGTCAGCCGCGCTTCCGATTGAAGCGTCGGATGCGGTCGCCACCGGACGAAGGGCGACATCCGCAGTCCGTCGATACGCCAGGATCGGTTTGGTACCGATCCGTTTGTGGCCCGATCATAGGTTTTGTCCGCATCCCCTCCAACATGCACCCCCGTCGGCGCCCGCCACAGCAGGGAGCCGCCGAAATCGGAGGCGGTTCCGGTCTCCAAGCCAAGTACGGGACGTTCCATGCGGCGCGACCAATCGCCGCGCAACCGGACATCCCATGCAGGATGACCCCTCAACAGATCCACGTCCTGTCGGATGCGGATCCGGCCGCGAACGGTGGCATCCGGATCCATCAGGGAGGATGGGCGCAAGATCACGACATCGAAGGGTTTCTCGGTGCGGCTTTGTTCGCGGATATCCATCGAGGTGCGAACGGCCACACCCGGCAGCCAGCGGCGCAGATCGCCGTGGAAGCGGATGCTGCTGCCGACCTGCACAACCGGAAAAGCGGTGTCTGTCGGACGGAACTGCCGGATGAAGGTTCCTTCGTCCGGCAAGCTTTCCGGGAAGAACTCGTCGACCTGCTGGACGCCATCCGAATTGAGGTCCACCCAGACGAACTGACCCAGTTCGGAGCCGACTTCGATGTAGACCTCTTCCAGCAGGGATCGGCTTTCGGTGGCGGCTTCGTGCGTCAGACGGAGGTCGAAGGCGCGGTCATGGCTCCGGAATTCGGAATCGGAGCGGATGGAGATGCCGTCCGATCGGTCGCCGCTGCGGGTTCGGCGGCGGCTGACCACCAGTTGGTTCGCGGTTCGGGCGAGTCGGCCGGACCCGGCTTCGATTTCAGCGGACCAGGTCCTGGTGGCGGCATCCTGACGGAAGCCATGGGCGGTGCGTGTCTCGTCGCTTCGGTAGCCCCGCCACAAGGAGGCTTTGAGATGGCGGCCGTTGTCGTAACGGATCCCTGGGGAGACATCGGCGAAACGGGTGCTGGCGGACTGGCGCACCTGTTCGGCATCCCATCGCAGGAACGGCCGGAAATGGTTCCCGAAGGCGGTTTCACCTACGCTTCGACCCACATGGCCGCCACGCGCCTCGGCGTAGGTGCCCGAAGCGGTGAGCGAGGGCAAACCCGGTTCCGATGAGGCGACATCCACACCCAGGCGCCGGCTGCGCTCGGCGCCACGTTCGATCCAACCGGCGGTTGTGCCGATCCGGGTGGCTGTACCGGCATCCATATCCATCTCCAGCAGATGACGCCACTCACCGACGCCCTCCACCGGACGTCGCAGAGCCCAGTTGCGATCGAAATCGGGGCTGTCGACCCGGTCGAACAACCGCGCGTTCCCATCGATTCGCCGGGAATGCAGGCGGCCGCGGACGGGTCCGCGCAGGGTCAGACCCGTCTGCCAACCGACCCCGACATTGTCGAGGTCGTCCAGACCCGACAGCCGATTCCGGTCGCGCATGCTGCTCAGTAGGTCGGTGTGCCAGGAGAGGCTCGGTGTCAGATCCACTGTGGCGTAGGAGGTCAGCAGCAGGTGTTCCTCGGGCATGGGCAGCAAGCGGAAGGGCTCGTAATCGCCCGACCCGGTACCGACCCAGGTGAAAACCGAACCGTTCGCCAATGTGGCGGATCGGCGATAACTGCCGGATCCGGGTTCCACCCGGCTGAAACGGACACGGTAGATGCCGGACGGATCGCCCGGACGGTGTTCGTAGATGGTGATTCCGAGTGTGTCGCGGCGGGCGTACAGAATCAGGTCGGTTTCACGTCGGAACCCGATGGAATCGGCACCCGAAGCGACCGCCTTGCGACGGTCATCGCCGGCCGCGCGCAAAACCGCACGTTCGGAATCGCCGATGCCGATGTCTTCGATGAGGGAGAGGTCGTCCGCCTCCCGGATGAATCCGAAACCGAGTCGGACGCGGCCGCCGGATAGCGGACGGGAATCGGCGGTGGCGGCCACGATGGTGCGGGTAAATCCGCTACCCAGCACTTGGAAATCCACCGCGATCCGATGGGTGGATCGGATCATGCGACGACCGGTGAAGGTGAGTTCACCCAAGGCGTAATCCATGATGTAATCCCCATCCTCACCACGGGTCAGTCTCTCGCCATCCATCCAGACCGACTCCGTGCCGGCCACCACCACCGCGAACGGCTCATCCGCCGCATCGGTGAGTCGGTACGGACCCAGGACGCCATCCTGCGGTCTGAGGATCTGCTGTCGAAAGGTGCCACGCGTGACGGCTGCGACCGCCATGGCTTGGTTTCCGTTCCAGGTGGTGGTGGCCGCAGCGCCCTGCAGCCGTCTGTCGTAACGGAGGAAGGTGCCGGACCGCATGGAGACATCCACATCCCCCATGTCCACCGACCACGACGGATGCTCGAACCGGATGCGGACCTGGTCGATGTCGCGCAGCGCCTGGGTCGTGCCATCGGGTTGGATCGGCGTGGAGCGGTCGGTCAGGGAGGCGGTCAGGAACACCGTCTCCGTCACATAGCCGCTGATGTCGAAACGCATGCCGCTTTCCAAAGTCAGGTCGCGGTCGGAACCCACGCGAACGCCCCGCGTGAAGCTTCCCGATCGCTCAAGCGGTCGGGTTTGTGCCGGGCCACCCGGTGCGGCGGTTGCCGGAACCGCATCGCGGTGCAGCGGTTCCCCGCGGGTCCGGTTCAACGGAACCGGAAGGTCGACGGCCAGGCGGCGGTACAGCACCATCACGGTGGCAGGTGGCGCGGTGATCAGCCGCAGCCGGCCCGATGGCGCATCCAACCGCCAGGAGAGCGCACCGACGACCTGGATCGAGTCGGAACGGACCAGGAAATCCAGAAACACCGTCGTATCGGCCGTGACCACATCGAACCATTTCTGCTGGGCGGTGGCCGCAGCCGAGGTCATGACCCAGCACATGGCGAATACGGACAAGCGTGACACGTTGGACCAAAATAAAAAAGGAGAGCGAGGGTTCCCGCTCTCCTTCATGATCCGATCGGGTCGGACGGTCAGGCTTTGACGACCCAGACCTTGACCGTGGCTTTCACATCCGCCATGATGGACACGTTGGCCGTATGTTCACCGAGTGTTTTCACACCGTCGATGCTGATCTTGCGGCGATCCACCTCGATTCCTTTTTCCATCAGCGCATCGGCGACATTGGCGTTGGTCACCGTTCCGAAGATCTTGCCATCCTCGTTCGCGTTCACACTGATCGTGATCGAGGTGTTGGTGAGTTTCTCGGCGATCTCCTTGGCGTTCTTCAGGTTCTCGGCCAGACGGACGGTGGAGTGCTTGCGGCGCTCCTCAGCCCTCTTCACGTTACCGGCGTTGGCCACGAGGGCCATCCCTTTGGGTATGAGGAAGTTGCGGCCGTAGCCGTCTTTGACGGTGACGATGTCGCCGGCGTCTCCCAGTTTCTCAACGGCTTGGGTCAGTACGATTTTCATCGGTGGGTCCTCCTGGGGTTTAACGGAAATTCTCAGCCACAAAGGGCAGAAGTCCGAGATGACGCGCGCGTTTCACAGCATCCGTCAACTGACGCTGGAATTTGGCGCTGGTGCCGGTGACGCGACGAGGCAGGATCTTGCCTTGGTCGTTGATGAATTTCTTCAGCACATCCACCTGTTTGTAATCGACATACAGGAAGCCGGATTTCGTGAAGAGACACTCCCGCTGACGGATGTTCGTCTTGCGGGGATGCTGGGGGTTCTTGAGTGCGGGTTTGCCTCTCATTTCTTGTCCTCCTCGGTACGCTCGCGCAGAACCTGCACAACGCCTTTTTTCTGCTGCTCTCGGTACTGCAGCATCTTGTTGTCGTATTTGATGGTCAGATAGCGCAGCACGTTGTCGTCGATCTCGAGTTGACGCTCCAGTTTCACAATGATGGCACCCGGCGCCGTGAAGTACGCGTTCACGTAGTAGCCGCTGCTTTTCTTTTTGATCGGGTAGGCCAGAGAGCGCATGCCCCACTGCTGAACCTCATCGATCAGGGCGCCATTGTCGGACAAGAACGTGTTGAACTTGTCGACCGTGGCCTTGAGCTGGTCCTCTTCCAGGACCGGGTTGACGATATACGTCAACTCGTAATACGTTTGAGCCATTTTATTCCTGTGGATGTTTAGGAGCTAAACAGCCTCCGGTGGTTCCGGAAGCAGGGCGCGAAAAATACGCAGAATCAGAACAGATTCACAATGGAACCCGGATTCACACCGAAATAAAGTGTGAGAAACGCCAGCAACGCGACGGCGGCCATCGCCAGCTTGGGCGCCTCACCCAGGGTGATGTCCATCTCCGGCTCACGGAAATACAGGTAGACCATCACACGGATGTAATAGAAGGCGGCTGCGGCGGAGGTCAGCACGCCGATCAAGGCCAACCAGAGATACCCCTGTTCGATGGCGGCCGCGAACACCAGGTATTTTCCGGCAAAACCGGCGAAGGGTGGCATTCCGGCCAAGGAGAACAGGAAGACGGACAGGAACACGGCCATGAGCGGCTTTTGGAAACCCAAGCCCGCCACATGCTCCAGGTTCACGATCTCACGGTTGCCCGAGGTCTCGTAATACCCCAGCACGGCGAAGGCGCCGATGTTCATCAGGGTGTAGGCGAAGAGGTAGAACAGCACGCCGTCATAGCCGGCGAAGGTGCCTGCGGTGAGGCCGACCAGCGCATAGCCGGCGTGGGCGATGCTGGAGTAGGCGAGCATGCGTTTGATGTTGTGCTGGGCCAGGGCGATCAGGTTGCCGACCACCATGGTGGCCATGGCGATGATCTCGAACACCGGCGCCCATCCCGCCACGCTGCCTTGCAGGCCGCGTGCCAGGATCAGGATCAGGGCCACGAAGGCGGATGTCTTCGCCGCGGTGGCCATGTAGGCCGTGACCGGTGTGGGTGCGCCCTGGTATACATCCGGCGTCCACATGTGGAAGGGAACCGCGGAGATCTTGAAGAAGAAACCGGTGAGCAGCAAGGCGACCCCGGCCCAGTAGAGAATGCCCTTCTGCGTCACCGCGCCGATCACCGCCAAGGACGTTGAGCCGCTGGCTCCGTACAACAGCGCGATGCCGTAGAGGAAGAACCCGGTCGAGAAGGCGCCAAGCAGGAAGTATTTGAGCGCGGCCTCGATGCTGCGCTTCTCCTCCTTCACCAGGCCGGCGAGCACGTACAGGCAGATGGACATGGTCTCGAGTCCGACGAAGGTGGACACCAGGTCCGTCGAGGAGGCCAGCACGATCATGCCCGTCGTCGCGAAGAGCATCAGCGCATAGACTTCACCGTAATGATGGCGGATCTTCTCCAGATAGTCGCGGGCGATCAGGAAGGTGAAGAAGGTGCCCAGGAGCACCACCATCGACCCGAAGGCCGCGCTTCCGCCGTAGGCCACCATCCCCGAGAAGAGGACGCCTTCGTCACCAAGCAGGTCGCGGACCGAGAGGGCGAAGGCCAGCAACACGGCACCCGTGCTGACGGCCCAGACCGTGCGCATGTCGGTTTGATAGGCGGCGAACATCATGGCGGCCAATCCCGCCAGGGAGGTGATGATGGCCGGTAGGAAATGCAGGAGTTCGGTCGTCAGATCCATGGGATGCGGTTACTTGGAGGCGAGGTCGTCGTTCAGGCCGTACAGGGTGGCGACCCAGGCCGGGTTCGTCTGGGTGCGGGCGGCCGCGGCCACTTGCTCGCCTTTGGCCTTGGAACGCTCCAGCGTGTGATGGATGTGGGATTCGGAATAGCCGGTGAACAGCGTCGGATAGATGCCGATCCAGACGATGAGGATCATGACCGGAAGCAGAAGCCCAACTTCGCGGGTGTCCAGGTCGGTCAGTACCTGGTTCTCCTCATTGGTGACCTCACCGAAGAACACGCGTTGCACCATCCACAGCATGTAGACCGCGGCCAGGATCACACCCGTGGTGCCCAGGACGGCGAACCAGATGTTGGACAGGACGGTGGATTGGAAGGAGCCCATCAGGATGAGGAACTCGCCCACGAAGCCGTTCAAACCGGGAAGGCCGATCGAGGAGAAGGTCGCGATCATGAAGAGCACCGCGAACTTGGGCATCACGCTGGCGATGCCGCCGAAATCGGCGATCAGACGGGTGTGGCGGCGGTCGTAGATCATGCCGACCAGAAGGAAGAGCGCGCCGGTGGACAGGCCGTGGTTGATGTTCTGGATCACCGCGCCTTGCACGGCGGTCACATTCATGGCGAAGATACCGAGCACCACGAAGCCCAGGTGGCTCACCGATGAGTAGGCCACAAGCTTCTTCACGTCTTTCTGCACCATGGCGACCAGGGCGCCATACATGATGCCGATCACCGCCAAGGTGGCCATCATCGGAGCGAAGGCTTCGGAGGCGTTCGGGAACATGGGCAGGCAGAAACGGATCAGGCCGTAGGTGCCCATTTTCAGCATGATGGCGGCCAGCACCACGGATCCGGCGGTCGGCGCTTCGGTGTGGGCGAAGGGCAGCCAGGTGTGGAAGGGGAAGAGCGGCACCTTGATGCAGAAGGCCAGGGCGAAGGCCAGGAAGAGCGCCGTCTGCTGGGCCAAGGGGATGGCGTAGGCGTCGCCGGTCCAGATGCGCAGGTCGGATGTGAACACACCCTCGTTCACCGCCACGCCGGCGTCATAGCCGACATAGATCAGCGCCACGAGCATGATCAGCGAACCGACCAGCGTGTACACGAAGAATTTGACCGTCGCGGCGATGCGTCCCTCGCCGCCCCAGATGCCGATGAGGAAATACATCGGAATCAGGCTCAGTTCGAAGAAGACGTAGAACAGCACGGCGTCCAGGGCCGCGAACACACCCAAAGAACCGGTCTGCAGCAACATCAGCATGGCGAAGAAGCCGGCCGCATGCTTGTGCACGGAATCCCAGGCCGACAAGACCACGATGGGACCCATGAATGTGGTGAGCATGAAGAGCAGCAGGCTCAGGCCGTCCAGGCCGACCAGATACCGGATGTCCAGGCCGAACACGAAGCGGCCGCCTTCGGTGAGGAACTGGACCTGATGGCCGTTCGCCGCATCGAAGTTGAGCATCAGCGGCACCGACAAGGCGAAGGTGGCCAGGGTGGTGACCAGGCTGACCCATTTCACAAGGGTCTCGTTGGAGCGGACCAGCAGGATGCCCAGGAGACCGATCAGCGGCAGATAGATGGTGAGATTCAGGAGTGTTTCCATGGATCGGATCAGAACAGGATGAGTCCCACGACGATCAGTACGCCGGCGACGAGATAGAACGCATACCCCGACACATTGCCGGTCTGCACATACCGGAGGAGGCTGCCGGTGAATCGGGTGAGGCCGGCCACGGCGTTCACCAGGCCATCCACCACCTTCAGGTCGAACACGGCCAGAACCTTGTCGGATAGTTTCAGGACGGGATCGGCGACAGTGGCTTCATACACCTCGTCCACACGGTATTTGTCAGCCCACAATTGATAGGCGCCGCCGAAGCGGGTCTGAAGCGTGGCGTCGGTCTCGGCCGTCTTATCCTGACCATAGGTGCGATTGGCGAGCCAGACGGCGACCGATGCGATCAGGACGGATCCGAGCAGGATGCCCCATTTGATGGGCTTGGCCAGCACGAGCTCGGCCTCGCTCACGTTCGGTATCAGCCAGCCATGCAGCCAGTTGGCGTGCGCATCCGGGTTGCCGAAGGTCTGAACCACGAAATCGGGGAAGCCCATGAAGCCGCCGATCACGGACAGGATGCCCAGGATCCAGAGCGGGGCGGTCATCGTCCACGGACTCTCGTGCAGGTATTTCTCCGAACCGGCGGCTTCCGGATGCCGCTTCGGCAGCTTGAAGGCGCCGTGGAAGGTGCCGTACGTGAGGCGGAACATGTAGAAGGCCGTCAGGAAGGCCGTGGCCAGGGCCATGGCGAAGAGCACGTAATAGATGGCCGACACGGTGGCGCCCGCATTGAAGACCATGGCCAGGATCTCATCCTTCGAGAAGAAGCCGGCCAGCGGCGGAATGCCCGCGATGGCGACGGTGGCCAGCAGGAAGGTCCAATAGGTGGAGGGCATGTGGGCTTTCAGGCCGCCCATGTTGCGCATGTCCTGCGGATCGAAACGAACGTGCTTGCCGTGGTGGTCGAGCTCATGCTCCACATGATGCATGGCGTGGATCACGGAACCGGACCCGAGGAAGAGGCAGGCCTTGAAGAAGGCGTGCGTGATCACATGGAAGATCGCGGCGATGTAGGCGCCCGAACCCAGCGCCAGGAACATGTACCCGAGCTGCGATACGGTCGAATAGGCCAGCACGCGCTTGATGTCGGTCTGCGTGAGGGCGATGGTGGCGGCCACGAGCGCCGTCAAGGCGCCGATGACGGCCACGATCAGCATGGCGTCCGGCGTCAAGGCATACAGGCCGGACATCCGGCTCACCAGGTAGATGCCCGAGGTCACCATGGTGGCGGCGTGGATCAGGGCCGAAACCGGCGTCGGACCCGCCATGGCATCGGGCAGCCACACGAAGAGCGGGATCTGCGCCGATTTCCCCGTCGCACCGATGAACATGAGCAGGCCGATCCAGAAGGCCGTGTCGGCGGGGATGTTGCCGAGGCCGGCCAGGATGGCGTCGAACTGGATGCTGCCCACGTGGCGGAACAGCAGGAACATGGCGATCAGGAAGGCGAAATCCCCGATACGATTGTACACGAAGGCCTTCTTGGCGGCTTCCGCCTTCAGGATGTCCTGGTACCAGAAGCCGATGAGCAGGTAGGAGCACACGCCCACGCCTTCCCAACCGAGGAAGAGCAGGAGCAGGTTGTCGCCCATCACCAGGTTCAGCATGGCGAACACGAAGAGGTTCAGATAGGCGAAGAACTTCCAATACCCCTCGTCCTCCTTCATGTAGCCCATCGAATACAGATGGATGAGGGAGCCGATGCCGGTCACGAAGAGCATCCAGAGGATGGAGATCTGGTCGGCGCGCCAGGCGATGTCCGACACGAAATCACCCGCTGAGATCCAATTCAGGAAATGGTAGCGGATGGGATCGGAATCGGGCGTCATCCCCAGGAATACCCAGACAGACAACAGGAAGGGGATGAAGGCCGCCGTGGTGCCGATGGTGCCGATGAGGGTTTTGCGGGACCGGTAGGTTTCGGAAAGGAGACCGACCAGGCCGTTGATCAGGAAGCCGGCCAGGGGCAAGGCGATGATCAGCGGCAGTAGGGATGCGGAGTCGAGCATGTTACCAGCGCAGCAGGTTGATTTTGGTGATGTCCACCGTCAGATTGTTCCGGTAGATGGCGATGATGATCGCCAGACCGACCGCCGCTTCGGCCGCGGCCACGCACAGGGCGAAGAAGACCAGCATCTGTCCGTGGATGTCGCCGAGATGGGCGCTGAAGGCGACCAGGGAAAGGTTCACGGCGTTGAGCATGAGTTCGACACTCATGAACATGATGATCGCGTTGCGACGGACGAGCACCCCGATGGTGCCGATGCTGAACAGGACGGCGCTGAGTCCGAGGAACCAGGGCAGGGAGATCATGGGCGGGACTTCGGTTGGGCGCGGTGTTGCGCGATGAGGAGGGCGCCGATCACGGCGGCGGTCAGCAGGATGGCGGTGAGCATGAACGGAAGCAGGTAGTGCGAATAGAGCACGTCCCCGATGGCCGAAACCTGGCCGACGTCTTCCATCGCGGTCGCGATCATGGGCAGCGAATCGGTGTAGGAGGCCACCGCATACAGCAGCTGGGCCAGGACCGCCGTTCCCAACAGGAACCCCGCCACCAGTCTGATGGAGATCTGTTTCCAGACCGGCTCCTCATCGCCCACGTTCAACAGCATGATCACGAAGAGGAACAGGACCATGATGGCGCCGGCGTACACGAGGATCTGGATGATGGCCAGGTATTGCGCCTTCAGCAGGAGATAGACTCCGGCGAGCGTGACCATGTTCAGGACCAGGAATAGCGCGCTCGTCACGGTGCTCCGGCTGAGCACGGTTGCGACGGCGCTGGCAACCGCGAACGTGGCCAGCAGGATGAACAGATAGGTGAGCATGGGGAACCGTTGGGTGAAGAAGGCAAAAGGTACCGAAAAATGCCACCGGCTTCAATAAGTCATCGAAGCGCCAACCAGGCCATCGACCCGGCGCCCACGATCCAGCAGTACCAGGAGAAGGGGTGCAGACCCTTGCGCTTGAAGATGTGGATGAGGGTTTTCAGCGCGAGATAGCCCGATGCGAAGGAGGTCAGGAAGCCGACCAGGTACACGTTCGCGAGGGTCGGGTCGATGCCGACCTCCACCGCGTCCTTCAGGTCGAGAAGGGTCACGCCGGCGATCACCGGCAAGACCATGATGAAGCTGAATTCGGCCAGGTCCTCCCGGCGGATGCCCAGCCAACTGCCAACGGTGATGGTGGTGCCCGAACGGCTGATGCCCGGCAGGATGGCGAAGGCCTGGGCCAGGCCGATGGCGAAGGCGCTGGCGGGCGTCACCGGACCGCGCGGCTCCGGCACGAACTTGGTGCTGTGGAGCAGGGTGCCGGTCACGAGAAGGGCCCCTGAGACGAAAATGGGATTCTGGAACCACGCCTCGATGGCATCCTTGAACAGCAAGCCCACCACACCAGCCGGAATCATGCTCAACAAAATGAGCCCGATCATGCGGGGGTCGCCCAGCATGGCGACGATCCGCTTGCGGAAATACAGCAGGATGCTGAACAGGGACCCGAAGTGGACCACGACCTCGAAGGTGATGCCGGCACCGGGTCGCACGCCGAACAGCTCCTGCGCCAGCACCAGATGGCCGCTGCTGCTGATGGGTAGGAATTCGGTGATTCCTTGCAGGAGCCCGAGCAGGGCGGCTTCCAGATATTCCATGAAAGAAAGTATATTTGGGACCTTGAATCGGCCCGAAAGATAGCCACAAATCCATTCCCGAGATGCTCCAGCCAACCATCGACATGCATGCGCTCCGTGAGCGCATCGAATCCACCGCCACCTTTGTGGACAAGGTCCGCTCCGAGATCGGCTCGGTCGTGGTCGGGCAATCGTACATGGTAGACCGCCTGCTGATCGGTCTGCTCACCGACGGCCATGTGCTGCTGGAAGGCGTGCCCGGCCTGGCCAAGACCTTGACCGTGTCCTCGCTCGCACAGGTGATCCAGACCCGCTTCCAACGGGTGCAATTCACCCCCGACCTGTTGCCGGCCGATCTCGTCGGAACGCTCATCTACAATCAGAAGGAAGGCGATTTCACGGTCAGGAAAGGACCCATTTTCGCCAACATCATCCTGGCCGACGAGATCAACCGTTCGCCGGCCAAGGTGCAAAGCGCCCTGCTGGAAGCCATGCAGGAACGCCAGGTCACCATCGGGGAAAAAACATACAAACTCGACAACCCGTTCCTTGTGCTGGCCACGCAGAACCCCGTCGAACAGGAAGGCACCTATCCGCTTCCCGAGGCACAGGTGGACCGCTTCATGCTCAAGATCAAGATCGGCTACCCCACCGAGGCCCAGGAGCTGGAGATCATGCGACGCATGGCCCGCACCACGCGACCCGAGCCCTTGAAACCGGTGATCAAACCTGCCGACATCCTCCTGGCCCGTGATGTGGTCCAAGACATCTACATGGACGAAAAGGTGGAGGCCTACATCATCGACCTGATCTTCGCCACACGGAATCCTAACAAGTACAAACTGCGAAACGTGGACGGTTTCATCCAGTACGGTGCGTCACCACGCGCATCGATCAATCTGAATCTCGCATCACGTGCCCATGCGTTTCTGCAACATCGCGCCTATGTGACGCCAGATGATGTGCGTGCCATCGCCATGGATGTTCTCCGTCACCGGATCATACTCACCTATGAGGCGGAGGCGGAAAACATCGCATCGGAAGACATCATCGACCGGATTCTGTCGGCTGTACAAGTGCCTTGACCTGCAATAGGAATGAAGTGTTGATATTCACGTGTTTTTTTTGATACATTGACATGGGTCGTAACCATCACGATGTGATCCGCCAAACATTCATACCAACACGCTCATGAAAGTACGTTTTGTCAAACGCTCCGATGTGAAAGCCCGCAAACGGGGCTCATCGAAATTCAAACCCCTCCTCGACGCTCTCGGCCAGCTCACTCCCGGTGGCGACGCCGTTGAAGTGGTGTACACAACCGACAAGGAGCTCAATTCCATGCGCAACGTGGTCTATACCTGGCAGCGCGAGAACGGTGTCAAGGTGAAGAGCGGCAAAGACACCCTGAACAACAAGATCTTCTTCTTCCGCGAGAAGTGATCACGACCGATTCGAACGGAAACGGGCGCTTCGGCGCCCGTTTCCGTTTCAGCTCATCTCGAGCATGCGGTCCAGCGACCGTTTGGCCCTGATCCGGATGTCCTCATCCAACTCGATCGGATAACGGTCGGTGCGCAGGCATTCGAGCGTGTCTTCGAGGGTGATCTCGTTCATGTGGGGGCAGCGCACGCTGCACAAGCCGAGGAATTCCTTCTCGGGGTTCTCCGCCGCGATGTTGTCGCTCATGCTGCATTCGGTGAGCAGGAGGAAGCGGCTCCCCTCCGACTTCGCCACGAAATCCACCATGGCCGTGGTGCTGCCGCTGTAATCGGAGGCTTCGACCACCTCCGGCGGACATTCCGGGTGCGCGATGACCACCGTGTCCGGGAACTGGCGCCGCGCGTTCCGCACATCCTCCACCGTGAACTGCTCATGCACCTCGCAGCGGCCGTTCCACACGATCATCGCCTCGTGGAAGTCGTTGTTCGCGGCCTCGCTGGGGAAGATCACGCGCTTGCCCGTCTCCCGCGCCACGTTCTTGGCCAGGAACTCATCCGGCAGGCAGATCACGACGTCGCTGTCCAGCTTGCGTACGATGTCCACCGCGTTGGCGGATGTGCAGCAGACGTCGGTCTCGGCCTTCACATCCGCATAGGTGTTGATGTAGGTGACCACCGGCACGCCGGGATATCTCGCCTTGAGGCGGCGCACATCCTCCGCCGTGATGCTGGACGCGAGCGAGCATCCCGCCACCTTGGCCGGCAGAAGCACCATCCGGTCCGGATTCAGGATCTTGGCCGTCTCCGCCATGAAGCGGACCCCGCAGAACACGATGCGGTCGGCCTGCGTGCGGGCCGCGATGCGGCTGAGACCGAGCGAATCGCCCACATAATCCGGGATGGAGTGGTACAGGGCCGGTTCCATGTAATTGTGACCGAGAATGACCGCGTTCTTCTCCTTCTTGAGGCGGTTGATCTCGTGGGCGATCTCGGCCTTCACCCGCAGTTCCGCCTCCGGAACCACGCGCGCCAGCTTCGCCGCCATCCGCTCGTATGTCTGTCGAACCGTGTCCATGGTCAGTCAGGTAAAAAAAAGGGAGGAACGATGACCGTTCCTCCCTTGAAGATACCGCCTTCGACCGGATGCGTCAGCTTTCGCCGCCTTTTTCCTGTTCGAGCAGTTTCGCTTTCAGATCGGCCAATCCGGACATCTCGCCCAGCGTCGGGGCGCCTTCGGCAGGGTCGGCCTTGCGTGTCTTGGCTTTCTTCACCTTGCGCAGGTCTTCCTCCAGATAGGCTTTCTCGCTGACGATGATGCTCTTGGCTGTCTCGTCGAACTCGATGACGGCGATGTTCAACACCTGCCCGTCTTTGTAGTTCGTGGCGACCGCGTCTCCGTACAAGGCCTCGCGGGCCGGCATGAAGGCCTCCACACCCAAGGGGAGCTTCACGAACACACCCTTCTCCGTGGTTTTGGCCACCGTGGCGGTCTCCAGCTTGGTGCCGGGAGCGTACTCGGTGACGTACGCATCCCACGGATTGGACTGCGTCTGCTTGTGGCCGAGGGAGATGCGTCGGTTCTCGTAGTCGATCGACAGGATCACCACGTCGAGCACCTCGCCTTTGGTCACCACCTCGTTGGGATGGGCCACCTTGTCCTGCCAGCTCAGGTCGGAGATGTGCACCAGACCGTCGATCCCCGGCTCGAGTTCGATGAACACGCCGAAGTTGGTCAGGTTGCGCACCACGCCCTTGTGGCGGGAACCGGCCGGGTAACGGGCCGCGATGTCTTTCCAGGGGTCGTTCTCCAGCTGCTTCACACCCAAGGAGACCTTCTTGTCGGTCTTGTTGATGTTCAGCACCACGCACTCGATCACCTGGCCTTTCTCGACCAGCTGGCTCGGATGCTTGATATGCTGGGTCCAGGACATCTCGCTGATGTGGATCAGACCTTCGACACCCTTCTCCAGCTCGATGAAGGCGCCGTAATCGGCGATGGAGACCACCTTGCCCTGCACGCGCGAGCCTTCGGGGTATTTCTTGTCGATGTCGTCCCACGGATGCGGCTGGAGCTGCTTGAGACCGAGCGAGATCCGCTTTCGGTCCTGGTCGAACTCGAGCACGACCACGTTGAGGCGCTGGTCGAGGCGGATGACTTCGGATGGATGCTCCACGCGGCCCCAGGAGAGGTCCGTGATGTGCAACAGCCCATCCACGCCGCCCAGGTCGATGAAGACGCCGAAGTCGGTGATGTTCTTGACTTGGCCTTCCAGCACCTGACCGGGTTCCATGGTGGCCAGGATCTCCTCGCGTTGCGACTCCAGATCGGTTTCGATGAGCGCGCGGTGCGACACCACGACGTTCTCACTGACCATGTTGAGTTTGACGATGCGGAATTCCATCGTCTTGCCGACGTAGGCGTCGAAATCGCGGACCGGACGCACGTCGATCTGGGAACCGGGCAGGAAGGAGTCGATTCCGAATACATCCACCACCATGCCGCCTTTGATGCGGCGCTTGATGAAGCCTTCGACCACCGTGCCATGCACATGGGCCGATTCGATGTTCTGCCAGACACGCAGGGTGTCGGCCTTGCGGCGCGAGAGCACGAGCTGCCCGTCGCGGTCTTCGACGCGGTCCAGGAACACTTCGACCTCGTCGCCGGCCTTCACGGTGTCGGCGTTGCGGAATTCGTTCAGGGGGACGATGCCCTCGGATTTGAAACCGATGTCGACGATCACATATTTGTCGTCTTTCGAGAGCACGCGCCCTTTGATGATCTCTTTCTCGGAGATGGCGCTCAGGGTGCCTTCGTACATCTTCACAAGACCCTCATAGGTCTCGTTGTCGTAGTCTTCCGACGCTTCGTTCAACTCGGCGAGGGTGTAGACTTTGCCGGACACGCTTCCGTCATAGGATTTGGGTTGCGTTTTGGCGGGTGCCACCACTGCTGCGGGGGCTGCAGGAGCTTCGACAGCCACGGGCTCCACGGTTTCGACGACGGTTTCCACCGCTTCGACCGCTTCGACGACCGCAGCCTCTACAGGCTCGTTCTCGGGGTTCAGGTTTTCTTCAGACATGGTTAGGGTTGTGGATGGTTTGGTTTCGATCAGACGGATGACCGCCGCCACCTGCTCCTCGAAGCCGAGGTGGGTGGTGTCGATCTCGACGGCGTCGTCGGCCTTGCGGAGCGGATCGGCCTCGCGGGAGGCATCGGTCCGGTCGCGCAGCGCGAGATTCCGCGTCACGTCTTCGGGCTCAGGGGCTTGACCCATGAGCTCGAGTTCGGCGAGGCGGCGTGCGGCGCGTGCGGTCAGGTCGGCGGTGAGGTAGATCTTCAGGTCGGCATCGGGGAAGACGGCGGTGCCGAGGTCGCGGCCCTCGCCGATGAAATCGCCCGATGCGGCGTAGCGGCGCAAGGCCTCGTTCACGAGGGCGCGCGCCTTGGGCTGGGCGGCCACGGTGCTCACATCCGCCGCGGTCTCGGGGAGACGCAGGCGGTCGGTCACATCGGTGCCGTCCACCGTCACCCGGAAGAGGCCGTCCTCATGGCGGCCTTCCAGGCGGATCGCATCCAGTCGGTCAAGGAACGTCGGAAGCTGCCTTCCGCCCTCCCCGTACACCACCGTCAAGGCCCGGTAGAACGCCCCCGAATCGAGGTAGCGGAACGCGGTGCGCGCGGCGACCTCTTTGGCGGTGGAGCTTTTGCCCGCTCCCGCGGGCCCGTCGATGACAACAATCATGGTATGCGGACAGAGTCAGGCAATTTACAACCAATTCTTGTATGTCCCAATCTTTGGTGATATTTTTGGGTTCTCTAAACGACAATCACCGACATGCCACAACACGTTTCATCCGAAAAGCGCGTCCGTCAGGACATCAAGCGCCGCCTCCACAACCGCACCTTGAAAACCAATCTGCGCGACGCCATCAAAGCCGTACTCAAGGCTACGGATAAGGCCACCGGCGAAGCCGCGCTGACGAAAGCCGTCTCCTACATCGACCGCATGGTGACCAAGAACATCCTGCACCGCAACAACGCGGCGCACAAGAAGTCGCGTCTGGTCACCTACGTCAACGGCCTCCCCTGAGCCGGGCGCCATGGGCAAGGCCCTGATGGTGATCCTCGACGGGTACGGCATCGCCGCCGACCCGTCGGTCAGCGCCATCGACCAGGCGCGCAAGCCCTTCATCGATTCCCTTTTCGCCGAGCATCCCTCCTCGCATCTGATCGCGGGAGGTGAGGCGGTCGGCCTTCCCGAAGGCCAGTTCGGCAATTCCGAGGTGGGCCACCTCAACATCGGCTCCGGCCGCATCGTCTGGCAGGAACTGTCCCGCATCAACAAGGACATCCGCGAAGGCACCTTCTTCACGCATCCGGTCTTGTCGGAGGCGGTTGCCAAGGCCAAGGCCCAAGGCCGCATCCATCTGATGGGCCTGTTCTCCGACGGCGGCGTCCACAGCCAGAACGAGCATCTCTATGCCCTGTTGGATCTGTGCAAGCGCCAAGGCCTCGAGCAGGTCTATGTGCATGCCTTCGCCGACGGACGCGACACCGCTCCCGATGGCGGCCAGCGCTATTGCGACGAGTTCGAAGCCAAGGCCGCTGAAATCGGCGTCGGACGCCTCGTCTCGGTCATCGGCCGTTATTACGCCATGGACCGCGACAACCGTTGGGAGCGCGTCGAAAAAGCCTGGCGGCTGATGGTGGATGGCGTCGGATCCGTGGTCGATCGCGCCAAAGACGCCTTCACCAACAGTTATGCCGATGGGGTGACGGATGAGTTCATCCACCCGACCATCGTCGGGACGGATGGCGCCGAGACCCGCATCCGAGAGAACGATGTCGTCCTCTT
>Ga0169931_10001120_pt1 | contig 44067 bp, 33 predicted proteins | sample Kivu_15m_20L_FD_129675 | JGI IMG/M metagenome (GOLD analysis project Ga0169931, IMG submission 129675) | Freshwater microbial communities from Lake Kivu, Western Province, Rwanda to study Microbial Dark Matter (Phase II) - Kivu_15m_20L... | ecosystem: Environmental > Aquatic > Freshwater > Lake... | reverse complement strand
GGTCGCGCTCCGTGAACGCCGGCGACACCTTTGGGGGGATCACTGCCCCCGCTCGCGCACAATACTACGAACCGAACTTCGCACTCCATGATACCAGACGCACGAAACGCCCTTACGATTCGGGCCGGATTCCGAACCGCGCCAGCGCACTATCCACAAGGCGCTGTAACGCTTGCGAATCCGAGGAATTTTCGATGAGTAAATCGGCGCGCTCTTTTTTGCGCACCGCTGGCCATTGTGCGCCCTCGCGTGCGGTCAAATCGGCGTCCGACCACCCGCTCCGCGCGTTGAGCCGTTCGAGCCGCAACTCGCGGGGCGCGTCGATATAGACGAGCCGATCGACCATTTCGCCCCACCCGGCTTCGAGCAGAACCGCGGCGTCTAGCACGACGAACGCGACCGCGGGATCGGCTTGCGCGGAAAAAATCAACTCGCGCGCGCGACCGGTTATGAAAGGAAACACCACAGCTTCGAGCGCGTTCCGTTCGTTCGGGTCCGCGAACACGATTCGCGCGATCGCGCGCCGGTCGAGCGCGCCGTCCGAACCGCGCACGCGTTCGCCCCACCGTGCGACGAGCGCGTCCACGACGTGGGGTTGCCGGAGCGCCTCGTGCCCGAGCGCGTCGGCGTCGATCACGAACCCGCCACGCGCGGCGAACGCGCGCGCCGCGGTGCTTTTGCCCGCACCAATGGCCCCGACGAGGCCGATCACCGCCTTCGGGCCGTGTTTGAACAAGGCGTACCCCCGCTCAGTAAATCCCGCCGTGAATGCGTTCCGGCGTGAGGTGCATCGGTTGGTCCTGCATGAACATACCGCCGCGCCGCCACTCCGTTTGGGCTGGCTCTGCGGCTTTTGATTCGCCCTTCGGTTCCGCGGGTTTCTCGCTCGCGTTCCAGCACTTGCCGCCGGTGCCGCAGCACCCGACGCACCCCAGCACCGCCAACAGCAGCGCGACACACGTTCGCTTCATGGTGATTCCCCCACGCCCTTGCCGGTTCCCCATAGCCGGCGCGCGGGGGAATAGCCTCAAACGTCGGTTACGTCCAGCCAGTTGGGGCCGGCGGCCACGTCCACCTTCAGCGGGACGTTCAGCGCGATCGCGCCGATCATTTCGGCGCGGACCAGTTCCGCGAGCGCCTTCACTTCCGACGCCGGGCACTCGAAGACCAGTTCGTCGTGAACTGTGAGCAACATCTGTGCCTGAAGCTCACGTTCCGCGATTCGGCGGCGCACCGCGAGCATCGCCTTCTTCATCAGGTCCGCGGCCGAACCCTGAATCTCGTAGTTGATCGCCTCGCGCTCGCCCTGCCCGCGGGCCTGATACCGCGACTGCGGGTTGATCGCCGCCGCGTTCAGCGTGCGCTTGCGCCCGAGGATCGTGTGAACCTCGCCCGTGCGGTGCGCCGTCTCCAAGAGCTTTTGCTGGTACTCCAACACCTTCGGGTAGCGCGCGAAGTACGAATCGATGAACGCCTCCGCTTCCGGTTTCGGAATGCTGAGCCGCGCCGACAGCCCGTTCGCGCTCATCCCGTATATGACGCCGAAGTTCACCGTTTTCGCCATCCCGCGCTGCGCCTTTGTGACTTCACTTTCCTTCACCTTGAAGATTTGCGCGGCGACCGCGGTGTGAACGTCGCGGTCCTCGGCGAACGCGGCGCGGAGCGTTTCGTCGCCGCAGAAGTGCGCGAGCAGGCGGAGTTCGATCTGCGAATAGTCGGCCGTGACCAGCGTCCAGCCCTTCGCGGGGATGAACGCTTTGCGCAGTTGCGCGCCTTGTTCGGTGCGGGCCGGGATGTTCTGCACGTTCGGGTCGCTCGAACTGAGCCGCCCGGTTTCCGCCGACGCCTGATTGAACGACGTGTGTACGCGCCCGGTGTTCGCGCTCACCATCGTCGGCAGCACGTCCACATAGGTGTTCTTCAGCTTCGTGAGTTTGCGGTACTCGATGAGCTTTTTCGGCAGCTCGTGCCCGAGAGCCGCGAGCCGTTCGAGCGATTCTTGATCGGTCGAAGGGTCGTTCTTGATCCCGGTTCGCTTTTGAACCGGGAGCTTCATTTCCTCGAACAGGATCTTCTGCAGTTCCTTGAGCGAACCGATGTTGAACTCGCGCCCGGCGAGGCCGTGAATCGCGGCTTCGATCCCGGCCAACTCGGTGCCCATCTCCGCACCGAGTTTCGTGAGGAAGGGCACATCGACGCGGATGCCCGCGAACTCCATCTCCGCGAGCACGGTGATGAGCGGCACTTCCAGTTCGTCGTAGAGTTTGCGCAACCCGCGGTCGGCAACGCGGGGTTCGTACAGCGCCGCGAGCCGTAGCGCGGTGTCCGCGTCTTCGCAGGCGTAATCCTTCACGCGCGCGACCGGCACCGCGTCCATCGTGATCTGCTTCTTGCCCTTCCCGATCAGTTCCGAAATGGGAACGTTCGCGTGCCCGAGTTCGGTCTGCGTGAGGTCGTCGAGGCCGTGCGCGCGCGCCCCGGGTTCGAGGAGGTAATGCGCGAGCATCGAATCGCCGGCCACGCCCGCGAGCGTCACGCCGTTCGCCGCGAGTGCGAGTTGGTCGAACTTGATGTTGTGGTTGCGCTTCTCCACCTGCGGGTTCTCGAAGATCGGCTTCAGCGCGCCGAGCGTGTCGTCCGGGTCGAGGCGCGGGTCGCCGTCCGGCGCACGAACGGGCAGGTAGTACGCGGTGCCCGGTTCCCAGCAGAACGCGAACCCAACAATCGGATCGGTAATCGGGTCCAACCCGGTCGTTTCGAGATCGAAGACGAACGCCTTCTGCTTCTTCAACTTCGCCAAGAATGTGTCGAACTCGTCGCCGGTGGCGACGAGTTCGTATTTGGAGTAATCCCAGCCGTCCGAAGCGCGTGCCGGTGCGCTCGCGGGCGCTGCGGCCGGGGCCGGGGCCGGGGCGTCCGCGACTTCGTCCATGATCGTGTCGAACAGCGTCGGCCCGGTCGGCTTCTTCTTCGCGCGGCTCGCCTTCTTGGGCGCAGCCGGTTCCGGCGCGGCGGGCTTCGGCGCTTCGGGCGCGAGGCCGGCGACCGCGAGCGCCGCGGCGTTCTTCTCCGCGCCGCTCGCGGTCAGCGTCTTGCGCACGCGCTCCGCGAACCCGCGGAACCCGAACTCGTGGCACAGTTCGAGCAGTCGCTGCCCGTCCCAGTCCTTGCGCTTCCACTTCTCCCAGTCGAACTGAATCGGCACGTTCGGGTCGAGCGCGACGAGTTTGCGCGAGCGCTCGAGGTCGCCGTTGGCAATCGCGTCGCGCAGCGCCTGTTTGAGCTTCGGCCCGCCGGCGAGCGCGTCGATGTTCGCCACCACTTGGTCGAGCGTCTGAAATTGTTGGAGCCACTTCGCAGCGGTCTTCGGCCCGACGCCCTTCACCCCGGGCACGTTGTCCACGGAGTCGCCTACGAGCGCTTGGAAGTCGATCACTTGGTCCGGGCGCACGCCCCAATCGGCTTCGATGCCCGCGGCGTCGAGCAGTTCGTAGTCCTTTCGCAGGCTCAGCATCTTCACTTTGTTCGTAACGAGCTGTCGGCAGTCCTTGTCGGAGGTGCAGAGGAACACGTCCAACCCGCGGGCCGCGCCGGCGCTGGCTACGGTCGCCATCACGTCGTCGGCTTCGTACCCTGCGACCGACAGAAACGGCACGCCCATCGCTTCCATGATTTGCTGAATCATCGGCTCCTGCTTCAGCAGGTCGTCCGGGGGCGGGTCGCGGTGGGCCTTGTAGTTCGCGTCGAGAGCGGTGCGGAACGTGGGTTCTTCGCGGTCCATCGCGGCGATGAGGTAGTCCGCGCGGCGGTCGTACAGGTTCATCAGCGCGCGGGTGACGCCGAACACGGCGTTCGACGGCCGCCCGTCCGGGGTGGACATCGCCCCGACGCCGTAGAACATCTGGAAGATCATTCCGTGGGCGTCGAGCAGGTACGCGCTGCCCGCGGAAGCCGGGTCCGGCATTATGTGGGAACCTGTGAGGAGAGGTGGCGGGCGGTTGTAAACAAATGTGCGGTTAGTGTAGCCGCCGCCCGCGGGCGCGGTCAAGGTCGGGCGGCCGCGCCCGGCGCGACCGGCGCGCGCGGCACAACCGCGCGGCCCGCGCCGGGAACGCGCCCGTATTCGTGTTGACTGCTCCCCCCATCCGGTTAGGCTCAAGGAATATTGAAAGGTGCGCGCCCGGCGCGCCATCACCCCTTAGCACGTCTCCCGGCACCCGCGGCGCGAGGAACCCATGGCTAAGAAAAAAGAAACCAACGTCCCGCTCATTCTGGCCCTCGTGCTGTTCATCCTCACCACCATCGCGTTCGGCGTGATGTGGTACCTGTCGTACTCCGACACGGAAACGTTCGTCGCCAACGAGAAGAAGGCGAAGGACGACCTGAGCAAGGTGCGCAACGAGAACCGCGAGTACGAACTCAAGGCCCGGATGTACCGCCTGTTCATCGGCATGGGCGAGGGCGACGACAAGACCGTCATCGACACCGACCTGAAGCCCGGCGACGCGATCACCAACGAGCTGAAGAAGGCCAACGACGCGCTGAAGATGGCGCTGGGCGAGACCGACTACGACAAGCTGCCGGCGCAGTTCAAGTATTGGGAAGTGGGTACCGACGGCAAAGCCGGGCCGGCACCGGATAAAGGGCTTCTCGCCGCGTACGGCGAAATCAAGGGCAAGGAAGTGGCCTACAAGGCCGCCGAGAAGGAGCGCGACGCCTACAAGGGCCAAATCGACTCCATGAAGACGGCCATCGCGGCGCTCAACAAGTTGCAAAACGACTTCCAAGCGCAGATCGACAAGTTGCCCAAGGATTTCAAGGACGAACTCAAGAAGGTGACGGACCAGTTCGACAACCGCACCAAGCAGTACCAAGCGGCCGAAGCGAATGCCAACACCACGATCACCGGGTTGCGCGACGAAAAAGACGGGCTGAACGCCAAGATCCGCAAGCTCGAGAACCAGATCGCGGACCTGCAAACGAACAACCAGATTCTGCTGGACCGGCTCGGGGCCGCGAAGAACGACAAGTTCAACTTCGACGAACCGCAGGGCAAGATCATGCGCAAACTGGCCGACAACGTGGTCGAGATCAACCTCGGATCGGCGGTGAACGTGCGCCCGGGGCTTACGTTCACGGTGCTCCCGTCGGACTTCCCCGAGAAGGGGCGGCAGTCGCGCCTGAAGGTGCTGCGCGAGCCGGACGGGAAAGGCGGGTTCAAGTCGGTCGAGCGGTTCGTGCCGCGCGGCGCGATCGAAGTGTACGAAGTCGTCGGCCCGAACTTGGCACTGGCGCGGATTCAGCAGGGCACCGAACTGGACCCGATTCGCGACGGCGTCGGCGTCGGCGACCTGATCTACAACGCGACGTGGCGCAAGGGCGTGGCCGACCGCATCGCGCTCGTCGGCATCTTCGACGTGAACGGCGACGGCAGCGACGACATCGAAGCCGTGGTCCGCGACTTCACCAAGATGGGCATCCCGGTCGACGCCTATTACGACATGAAGAAGCGCGCGTGGGTGGGCCAAGTGACCGAGCGCACGCGGTTCATCGTGGAAGGGTACTTCCCGATCAACAGCGCCGGCGACCCGAACCGCGAGGAGAAGACCAAACTCCTCGGGCAGATGGGCGAGGCCATCACCGAGGGGCGGAAGAAGGGAGCCGACACGGTGAACTTCCGCGACTTCTTCGCCCGCATGGGTTACAAGTACCGGCTCGACGTGACCGACGACAAGATCAACCAAGCGACCGCGCCGTACCTGAGCAACATCGGCTCGAACCCGATTCCGATGCCGCCCAACCCGTAAGGAGACGGCGAGCGGCGCGAGGTAAGTCCGCCGGTAGAAGTGCAACTCATGTGCGCGAAGCACATCGGAATTGTGCTTCTACCGGCGGGCTCACCTCGCGCCGCTCGCCGGTCACTTCTTCTGGAACAGCTTGTTCAGCTCCTTGTCGAACAGGTCTTTGCCCACGTCTTTCGCGCTCGCCCGCGCCGCGACGATCACAGCTTCGTTAAACGCCTTCACGTCGATCAGCGGCTTGGTCAGCGTGCCTTTGAGGGGAACCTTCACCGGCTTCCCGGCCGCTGCCTTCATCAGAATCGGGTGGTTCTTCAGCATCGGCAGGTCGTTCGGGAGCGGCACTTCCACAACCAGTTCCAGCGACTCGTCGAACCCGACCGAACCGCTCGTGCGGATCGTGGTGCCGCCGAGTTTGATCGGGAAGTTCTGGTGGTACACGCGGCCCTTCTCGACTTGGAACGGCACGACCGTGCCGTTCGCCAATGTCATTGTGGTGTTCTGCGCGCCGAGCAGTTGCGCCACTTCCGCGATCACCGGGCCGGGCGCGAGTGTGGCCTTGTGAATCACGATCAGCCCGCTCGCGGTGGACTGCGCCGGGGCACCGAGCACCAGTTTCGCGTTCTCGTTCACGCCCGCGTCGAACGAGCCTTCGGCCCGCGCGCTCCCGGCGATGGCCGGGAGCGCGAACTTGATCGCGCCCCCGGCGCTCTGCGTGGTGAGTTTCACCTTGACCAGAATCGGCCCCTTCGGGAGGGTCGCGAACGGCGGGTTCTTGTCCAAGTAGATCGTCGGCGCGAGCAGCAGTGTGCCGCCGCCCGCTGAGGTGTTGATCGGGTCGAAGGCGAGCGCGCCCTTCGCGAGTTTCGCCGTAACGTCGGTGCGCCCCACATCGAACCCGTACGCGCTCAGCGACTCCCACCCGGCCCCGGCTTCGCCACCGAGCGACACGAGCACGCCCTCGGGCGCGTTCAACGGGCCTTCCAGTTTCACGGGCCGCGAGCCCTTGCCGGTGCCGGTGAAACTCGCGCCGGCCAGTTCGCGCGCCAGCGGGTTCAGTTTGTCCCAATCGTACTCGAGAGCGCCCTCGAACTTCAGGTCGCGCGTGGTCGCGAGTTTCGAGACGGAACCGCCGCCCTTCAGCAGGAACCCGGGGCGCGTCGCGGCAGCGCTTCGGAGCGCGACCGCGTCGTCCTTCTCCCGGTACTCGCCCTCCACGTCGAGGCGCACCGCCGGTTCGGCCCACGTCGGCTTCTCTTTCGGGCCGTACACAAAGTTCGCGACGTCGAGCGCGCCGCCGAACGCGGTGGTGCCGGCCGAGTAGCGAAACCGCAGCGGCCCGGTGCCGCGGCCGGCCACGTCGGCCACGCCGAATACCGCGCCGAGGCGCGCCACGTCCGCGACGCACTGCCCGTTGGCGCTCACCACCAGATCGCCGCGCGTTTCGATCGTGAGGGTACCGTCTTTCACCGCGAGCGGCGGGAACTGCTCCACTGTGAGCCTGTTGAACACCGCGGCACCGGTCGCGCGCGTGAACACGAGATCGGCGGTCGCACGCAGTTTCGGCTCGTCGACGTTCAGGCCAGCGCCGACGAACTTGAACGCGGTCGCGTCGAGTACCAAGCCGTCCACGGTCGCGCGCTCCGCGCCGAACTTCAGCTTCCCGGTGGCGACCACCGTGCCGCCGAACTGATACGGCACGCGGGCGAGCGCGGCGGCGCGCGCCTTCCAGCGCGCGAGGTCGCCGGTCAGCCGCAGGTCCGCGGTCCCGCGATCGAGTTTGCCCACGTTCGACACCGCTTCGACCAGCGTGACGTTCAACTCGTCTCCGCGGGCCGCGAGCGCGACGGTCGCGGTCTTCAGGCCCAGTGCCCAATCGTTCGCCAGCGTACCGGTCGCGTTCAGTGTCACTTTCAACTCCGGTTCGATCAGCCCGCGGCCCGCGCCGTCGGTGAACGCGAACCGCTTCAACTCGATGCCCCCGGTCGCGACGAACGCACCCTCCGGTTCGCGCCGCGCGACGAGTTGCGCGAGCGCTTCGCCGTCGAGTTTCGCGCCGCCCAAGTCCACGAACTTGCCCAACTCCTTCGCCAGTCGGTCGAGGTACACGTTGGCCGCGAGTTGGATCGAATCCGGGGCGACGCGCGCGTTCGCTGCGACGAAATCCGACCGCACGACGAGTTTGTCGAACGTCGGCAGTTGGCCGGGCGCGTGCCGCGCGGTGAACTCGGCGTCGAACGGTTTGTCCCACTTGATCTCTTGCCCGTCGCGGGTCGCCTTGAGCGCGCTCGCGTGAACCTCGCCGTCCCACGCGACGCCGGTATCGGTGGCGCGGCTGGTCAACTTCAGCTCCACTTTGCCCTCGCGGAACTCGGTGCCGGCGCGCACCGCGAGCGTCTTGTTCAGCTTGGCCGCGAGCTTCGCCAGTTCTACGTGCCCGGACACCGTTACCCCCGACTGCGCGAGCACCGACTCGGCCGCGGCGTCCGGGTCGAAGGTGCCGGTCACGGAGAGCGCGCCCACGTCGCACCCGGAGTTGAACTCGCGCACGCGTACCGCGCTCCCGGTGCGCTCCACGTTGAACTGCGCCCACACGTTCTCCAGCGCGAGCGCGTCGCCTTTGAGGGCCGCACCCGCGGCGCTGAAGGGGGCGGCGCTCACGGTTCCGAACGCGCTCGCCGTACCCGTACCCCAGTTCAGTTGCACGTTCGCGGTGAGCGCGCCGCTCAACGCGACGCCCGCGTGCGCCCGCTTCAGGGCCGGGGCGAAGGTGTCCAGCGCGAGCGCGTCGGCGCTCAACTTCGCGCTGCCGGTCGCGCCGAGCGACAGCTCCGCTTTCAGGTTCCCGGTCGTCGCGGTCAGGGCAACGATTACCGGTTCGGCGCGCGCCGCGGGCACGGTCACGCTCCCGTTCACGCCTTCAACGCGAGTGGTCTTGTTCGTCTCCGCGTCGGTGAGCGCCAGCGCCGCGTTCGTGACCGTGAGCGCCACCGGGGGGCGCGAATCGGTGTTCGGCTTCTCGGCGTTCAAGTACGACGCGAGCGCGCCTTCGACGTTCGTTGTGCCTTTCTCGAACACCACGGTGAGCGCCGCGCCGTCCAGTGTGAAGGTGCCCAAGTCGGCGCGGTTACGCGCGAGCGCCAGCAGCGATTTTTCGGACGTGACCTTCGGCACCGTGGCGATCGTGCGCCCGGCTTCGTCGGTGATCGTCACGTCGGTGAGTTCGATGGGCGAGAACCAACCGAGCGACGCACCGCCGACGTTCACGGTGCCCTTGAGGTCCGCGGTGGCGGCGCGCGCGATCCGGTTGCGCAGTTCGGTCTTCGCGACTATCGTCGGCGCGAACCAGACGAGTAGCACCAGCAGAACGACGAGCGGGAGCAGCCGGCGCGCCCACCGGGCGAAGAACGAGCGCCGCTTCGGTGCCGGGGTTTGGCTCTGCGATTGGGACTGATTCGCGGGCGCGACGGGATCGGCGGACATTGGCGGTGCCTCCTGCACGGCGCGCGGGCGCGCGGATCGTGTTATCGGCCGCCGGGAGCGTGCGCGTTCGCGCGCCGTAGGGTCGGCCCGCGCCCATCATAGCGCGCACGCGGCACAACCGATACAGCTTACCAATTCAAGTAGCGAGCCACGGGGTTCATCCCCGTGGGCGACACGCGCCCAAAGACCACGGGGATGAACCCCGTGGCTCGCGGAGCTAGTGGTTGAACATGAACTCGCGGGTGTTGAGGATCGCCCACAGCACGTCTTCGGTCGCCTTCTGCTTGTACTTCGCGCTCTTGATGTAGTCGAGCAGCTTCTTGCGCTCGTTTACCGTCGGCGCGCGACCGAGCGCCGCGAAGTACAGATCGGTGACGGTGTCCGCGTTCGTTGTCTTCGCCTTCAACAGTTTCGAGACGCGGCCGTTCCCGTCGGCGATCTTGTTCTCGATCTCGTCAGAGTTGGCGAGCAGCAGCACTTGGCCGAGCGTCGCACCGGTGGAGCGCTCGCACTCGCACACCGTCACGCGCTTCGGCCGGTCGAAGGTGTCGAGGAAGTACGAGCCGAAGCCCTCGTGCGGCAGGTCGATCGCGCGGGCGTTCGCGCTCACGCCGTTCCCGCCGAAGCCGCCCTTCGTGCCGCACACCGCGTTCACCGCGTCGAGGAACACCTCCGCGGGCATGCGGCGGGCGTAGTACCGCGCGAAGTTCTGCCGGTCGTTCTTGTTGAACTCGGTGGGTTCGGAACTCAGTTGGTACACGCGACTCGTCAGCAGCGCGCGAATCGTGCGCTTCACGTCGTACTTGTTCTTCGTGAAATCCGCGGCGAGCCATTCGAGCAACTCCGGGTTGCTCGGCGGGTTGGTTTCGCGCAGGTCGTCGGCCTCGCTCACGATGCCGCGCGCGAAGAAGTGGCCCCACAACCGGTTCACGAGCGCCTTCGCGAAGAACGGGTTCTCCGGTTTCGCCATCCAATCGACGAGCGCGTGCCGCGGATCGTCGTCGGCGCTGAACTTCGGAGCGGGGCCGTCGAGGAACTTCGGTTCCGGCGTGCGCCCGGTCAGCGGGTCGCGCTCGCCGGTGGTGGGCGTCGGCGCGGCGAAGTACGGCGGCGGTTGGCCGAAGTTCTTGCGCCCGAGGCGCGTGAAGAACCCGGCGAGCCCGTAGTAGTCCGCTTGGCCCCAGCGCTCGTAGGGGTGGTGGTGACACTTCGCGCACTGCAACCGCGTGCCGAGGAACACCTGTGCTACGTCTGCGGTCACTTGGTGCAGTTGGTCGTCGCGGTTCTGCCACAGCCAGTTGATCGCGGGCGCGTCTTGCCACTCGCCCGCGGCGGCGACGATCCCGCGCACGAACTCGTCGTAGGGCCGGTTGCGCGCGATTTGATCCTTCAGCCAGTTGTGGAACGCGACCGCGGCTTGGTCCGCCCCGGCGAGGTTCGAGTTGCGCAGGATCGCGCCCCACTTCATCGCGAAGTACGCGGGGTAGTCCGGCGAATCGAGGAGCTTATCGACCAGTTTCGCGCGCTTGTCGGCGCTCGCGTCGGCGGCAAACGCTTTCGCTTCCGCGGCGGTGGGAAGCCGGCCGCACAGGTCGATGGTGACGCGCCGAATGAACGTCGCGTCGTCGCACGTCGCCGACGGTTTGAGGCCGAGTTTCTTCCACTTCGCGAGCGCGAGTTCGTCAATCTTGTTAATCGGTGCGAACTCCGGCATCGCGTTCAGCGCCGGCCCGTGCGGGCGGATCGCCGTGAACACCGCGACGAACCCCATATGCCGCGCCATGACCGCCGCTTCGCCGCTCTCTTTACCGGCCGTTACCAAACCGTCCGCGTCCACGCGCGCCGCGACGTCGAGGTTGCTGAAGAACTCGGCCTGCCGCGTCACGTCGCGCGCGGAGCCGTCCGAATACTCCGCGATCACCGCGAGTTGCTGCCGCTGTTCGGGCGAAAGCACCGCGTCCGCGGGCAGCACCCGCAGCTTCGTCACCTTCGGCACGTTCGGGGCGGAAGCCGGCGCGCCGGCTTCGATCCACCGCTTCACCAACTGATAGTCGGCGCTCTCCGACGGCAGGCGCTTCCCGCCGCCGTGCGGCACTTTGCCAGCGGCCTTCGTGAGAAACAAACTCGCGTCCGCGTTCGCGGCGAACAACCGCCGGCCGCGGGCTTCGAGCACGATGGCTTCGTAATCGGTGGCGGTGTCGAAGCCGAACAGCGAGAGTTTGAAGCCGTTTTGCCCGCTCGCTTTGCCGTGACAGCCGCCCGCGTTGCAGCCGTGTTTGCTGAGCAGCGGCATCACTTCGGTGCGGAAGTCCACGCCGCGCGCCGCGTCGCCGAAGCCTTTCACAGTCACCGCGACTTCCGTCTTCTCCGGGCCGCGGGTAATCTGAATGACCGCCGTGCCGTTGCCGGTTGCGGTCACATAGCCCTTCGCGTCCACGCTCGCCACTTTCGGGTTCGTGCTGGCGAAGGTGGCATCGCGGGTGGCGTCGCGGCCGTCGTGCGAAACGAGGAGTTGCGCGCCCGCGAAGGCGTCCGGCAGTTCGACCTTCGTGGGCGTCGCGGTGATGGCCGCCTGAGCCGGGGCGCACAGCGCGAGCGCGAAGCTGGCAAGCAGGTAAGTTCGCATGGTGAAGCGTGCAGAAGCGGGAGTGCGGCGGGCGCGCGTTCGGCGCGTGATTAGAACATACCCCGAAGTGAAGAGCGCCGCAAGCGGCGGCACAACCCGAATGAGCCGTGGAGACTCAACATGGCGTTCCTTCCCACATTCGGCCTACTCCCGACGGAAGCGGTCGGCGACTGCGCACTCGGAAGGTTCGTAGAGAGGGCGCTGCTCGACGAGAACAGACCTTGGTTGCCGAGGGCGCTCGACGACATCCTTGAGGCAGGGTGGCGGAAGGTACTGCTCGATTGTGGGAACCTTGAGTTCGTCAGCACAAGCAACTTCGGCGCGTTCGTGACCGCGCACCGAAAATTTGAAGCGGCCGGCGCGGCGCTTAAGTTCTGCCGTTTGTCCAATCATGTGTCGGAGATTCTGCGGCTGACGCGTTTGGATCGCGTGCTCGCCCTGCTGCCCGACGGCACGAGCGCCCCGGGAGACATCGCCCGTGATGCGTTCGCGCCGCCGGTGGCGTTCGATCCCGCGTGGCGCACATCAGACGCCGTCGCGCTCGCGCGGAGCATGTACGATTCGCGCGACTTCACCGCGATGCCGATCCTCGCCGACGCGCTCCAAGACGCCGGCTGCGAGGACGAACAGGTGCTGAGCCACTGCCGCGACGCGAACCAAGTTCACGTGCGCGGCTGTTGGGTGTGCGATTTGGTGCTGGGGCGCGCGTGACTTCCAGCGGTTCGGAGCGCGCGTCACGCGGCGCGGTACAACCCGAGTTGCCCTTCGAGCCACGCAACACGGCGCGCGAGTTCCTCGTTCGTGGCGACCAACTGCTCCCGCTCTGTCCGCCACCCCGCCCGCTCGCGCGCGACGGCCTCGCGCTCGCGCACTTGCGCGACCGGCACATGGTACTCGTCGAAGATGTTGATCGGCACTTGGAGGCGCGGCACGAGTTCGGCGCGCTCGGCGCAGACATAATACCGGTTCAGCCCGTCGAACGTGGCGAAGGTGTATTCGGCCGCGAGCAGCAGCGGCTCCCAACCGTGGTGGTTGGGGGTCGCGGTCTCGGCTTCGGTCGCTTCCAGCAGCACCACCGTGGGCCGCCAGCGCCGGAAGTCCGCCCCGCGCAGAACGGCCCCTTCGTGCCCCTCCACGTCGAGCTTGAGAAAGTCGATCGGGCCGTGCGCGTGGCGCGCGCACACGTCGGCGAGTGTCACCGTCTGCTGCGCCCCGGTCACGACGCGCCGGCCCGCGGCGCGGTAGCGCTCGGCCAGTTCGGGATCGGTGGTCGACAGTTCGGGGTGATCGGGCAGCACGTAGAACGGCACCTCGCGCGCCGCATCGGACACGAGCACGTTCAGATTCGTGTCCCGCGGGCGCGCGGCCAGCAGCGCGGCGAAGTACCGGGCTTGCGGCTCGATGTTGATGCCGCTCCACCCGCGGTCGGAGAACCACTTCGTCACGGACAGTTCGACCGGGTCCGCCGCCCCGACGTCGATGTAAAAGCCGCCGGTGCGCGGGAGCACGCGACTGAGCAACACGTCTTCGCGGTTCTGTGCGTACGAGACGTGCGGGAGCGCGCGATCGTTCATGGTTTCTGTTCACCGGCGTGTGTGGGAGAGAGCGCCAAGGCGCGTTCGAGGCGGGCCACCTGAAGTTCCAATTCGCGCAGCCGCGCGCGGTCGCTCTGCTGGAGCGCGTAGAGGCGGTCGAGTTGGCGCTCGAGAGCGCCGACGAACGGGCGCAGCGCGCGCAGCAGCGCGCGGCGGACCAGCCGAACGAGCGGGCGAGCGAGCCCCCGGAGTGCGGCGCGCATCTTCGTGACCCTCGGCGAATCGGAAACACTTCGGCGTGTACCACACCCCGCCCGCGCGCCACAATCCCAACCGATTTCCGTTGACCGTTCTGCGCGGTCTCGTTATTTCGCGCGGTCAACCTCGGTTGCGGTCGAATGAAGAGGTGCAGCGGGCACGCGCGCCCGGTCGCGGCGCGCGGAACCGTTCGGGGTGTAGTGATGGTGGCGCGAAAAAAGCGCCAAATCCCGACGGTATCGCGCGCCGCGCAACTTGTTTTTCACCGAACTGGCGTTACGATTCGTTCTTAAAGCGTTCTCGCGCCGGCCTCACCGCCGGCCGAACCGCACCCGCAGAGCCGGTGCCCCCGCGGCACCGACCCGGGACTCGCGGACACGTGGAGATAGCGCGGCGTATGTTCGAGTCCGACGCCCGGCGTCCGATCGCACCGGCCGTATCCCCGGTGCCACCGACGCTCGAGGATGACGAGTTGCCGAGCGCGCCCCGTCGCCACGACGTGTGGCGCGACGTTCCCGACGAACAGTGGGACGACTGGCGCTGGCAGACGCACAACGCGGTGCGCTCGGTGCGCCAACTGCGCACCCTCCTCCCCTTCACCGCCGAAGAGTTGGAAGTGCTCGGCCGCTTGGAGGGCGACTACAAGCTCGCCATCCCGCCGTACTACTTCTCGCTCATCAACACCGACGACCCGCACGACCCGATCCGGTTGCAGTCGGTGCCGTCCCCGCTCGAAGCGGAGAACCCGTCCGGGTACGAACTGGACGACCCGCTCGAAGAGGACAAAGATTCGCCGGTGCCGGGCCTCACGCACCGGTACCCGGATCGCGCGCTCCTCATCACGACGCCCAACTGCTCGATGTACTGCCGGTACTGCACGCGGAAGCGCGCGACGCTCACCCGCGGCGGCTGGGAGGGCATCTCCGCCGACGACGAGCGGATGATCGAGTACGTGCGCGCGCACCGCGAAATCAAAGACGTGATCGTCTCCGGCGGCGACCCGCTCACGCTGCCCATCGGGAAGCTGCGCTACTACCTCGAGTCGCTCAAAGCCATCGACCACGTCGATGTGGTGCGCATCGGCACCCGCGTCCCGGTGACGCTACCGCAGCGCCTCTACGACCAAGAGTTGGTAGACCTCCTCGGCAGCGCCGAGAAGGTCTACATCCAAACGCACTTCAACCACCCGCGGGAAATCACGCCGGAAGCGATGCGCGTGTGCAAGTCGCTGCTCCGCGCCGGGATGCCGATCAACAACCACGCCGTGCTGCTGAAGGGCGTGAACGACAGCCTCGGCACGATCCGCTCGCTGCTCCGCGGGTTGCTGAAGGCGAAAGTGCGGCCCTACTACCTCTTCCACTGCGACCCGGTCACGGGCGCGGGCCACTTCCGCACCAGCGTGTGGAAGGGCCTCGAGATCATGGAAGGGCTGCGCGGCCACATGAGCGGCATCGGCATTCCGACCTATGTGGTGGACAGCCCGCACGGCGGCGGCAAGATTCCGCTGATGCCGAACTACCTCGTCTCCATGTCCGACGACGCGGTGATTCTGCGAAACTACGAGGGCATGCTGATCCGCTACCAAGCGGAAGACAAGCCCGCAACCGCGAGCCAAACCACGAAGACGCGAGGCGTGAGCGGTCTGCTGCAAGGCGACAAGACCGCGCTCATCCCCGAGAACAACGAGCGGATGGCCCGCCGCAAGCCGCGCGTGGTGCGCGACGGGTGCGGGGGCGAAGCGGAAGCGCCGGAAGCGTCCGACACCGACCGACCGATTCTCCCGCTCCCGGTGCTGAACAACACCGCGAGCGGCCAAGCCGCCTCCAACGGGTGACAGCCCACTGACACGCATTAACCCCGGGCACAGCGCCCGGGGTTTTCTTTTTGGCCCGGTGGCACAGGCGTTCCAGTCTGTGCGATTCGCGCGGTAAACCAGCACAGGCTAGAAAGCCTGTGCCACCAAAGCACAGTTGCGCCTTACAACAACCGCGTAGCACGTTCGCGCGGAGTCTGTCACATGCGAATCGGAATCGCCTGCACCCTGAAGCCCGCCGCGCCGCCGCCCGCGGGCGCGCCGGACGACTTGCACGAAGAGTTCGATTCGCCCGCCACCGTGAGCGCGGTCGCGGAGGTGCTGCGCAAGCGCGGGCACACCGTCGTCGAACTCGGCGACGGGCGCGAGTTCGTCGCGGCCGTGCTGAAGAACCCGCCGGACCTCGTCTTCAACTTCGCCGAAGGCGCGGGCGTCAGCCGCTCGCGCGAGTCCCGCGTGCCGGCCGTGTGCGAAATGCTCGGCATCCCCTACACCGGTTCCGACCCGACCGCGCTCGGGCTCGCGCTCGACAAAGAGACCACGCGCCGGCTCGCCGAGTCATTCGGGGCGACCGTTCCCAAAGGCATCGTGCTCGCGCCGCCGCCCGGCACCTACGACGGCGACTTCGCCGAGTTCGCGCCGATCCTCGAAGAGGCCGGGCTGCCGCTGCCGGTCATCGCCAAGCCGACGCTCGAAGGCAGCAGCAAGGGCATTCGCAACAAGTGCGTCGTGCGCACCGCGGCCGAACTCGGGCCGACCGTCGTGGAGCTGTGGAAGCACTACGAGCAACCGGTGTTGGTCGAAGAGTTCGTCGCCGGCGACGAGGTGACGATCGGCATCACGGGCAACGACCCGCCGCAACCGCTCGGCATCATGCAGATGATCCCGAAGCAAACGCCCGTATCGGAGTTCGTGTACAGCCTCGAAGTGAAGCGCAACTGGCACGACGCGGTGGAGTACGTCGCCCCGGCGAAACTGCCCGGCGCGGTGCTGCACGCCATCGAAGCCGACGCGCTCGCCGTCTACACCGGTCTCGGCTGTCGCGACGTGGCGCGCCTCGACTTCCGCGTGCGCGACGGCGTGCCGTACTTCCTCGAAATCAACCCGCTGCCGGGGCTGAACCCGGAGTCCAGCGATTTGTGCTACCTCGCCTACCGCGTGGGGCTGAGTTACGAAGACCTGATCGGCCTCATTCTGGACGCGGCCGTAACGCGCTACGGGCTGGCGTAACTTCCGCGCGCCGGCTTGCGGTACGAGCGCGCCTTCGGGAGAATGCCCGCATTCCCCGGAGGCACCAACCATGTCGCGCGCACTCGCACGTCTCGCACTCGCGCTCGCACTCGCCGGACCCGCGAGCGCGGCCGGCGCGGAACCGAAGTTCCGCGTCGGACGCCCCACCGACTTCACGACCACGGTGCTGGCGTTCGCGCCGGACGGCAAAGCGGTCGCGGTCACGACCAACCGCGGTTACACCGGCGGTATGGACGCACCGGTGCAGGTGTGGAACTGCGAAACCGGCAAGCTGACGCACGAACTCAAGTACCACACGGTCGGCGTGATGGCCGCGGCGTTCGCGCCGGACGGCAAGACGCTCGCCACCAGCGGCATCGACAACAAGCTCCGGTTCTGGGACGCGAAAACCGGTAAAGACGTCACGAAGGAACGCGAGATCGCGCTCACCGGGCACGGCTACAACCTGAACTTCTCGCCGGACGGCAAGCGGTTGCTCGTCGGCAGCACGAAACTCGAACTCTTCGACGCGGAGACGCAGAAGCCGGTGAAGAAGGACTACTTCGCGGAAACCGGCACGAGCCAGTTCTTCCACAGCGCCGCGTGGTCGCCGAAGGGCACGTGGATCGTGGCCGCGGCCGACGGGACCGCGGTGAGCCTGTGGGACGCCGCGACCGGTGCGCTGGAACGCAAGATCGAAGCGCGCCTCACGCCGGGGCGCACGCGGTTCGCGTTCAGCCCGGACGATTCGCTGTTACTCGTCAGCAGTTGGCCCGACGGCGCGTTCAAAATCTTCGACACGAAAACCGGGAAGGAGCAACTCGCGGTGAAACCGCCGGCGGGTGAGGCCGCACCGGAGCACGTGCAATTCGCGCGACTCATGGGCCGAACGGCCCGGGTGGTGCAGAAGCAGAACGGGGTAACGCGCGAACTCGCCATCACCGACGGCACCGGCACCGAACTGAAGCGGTTCGAGGTGCCCGCCGCCGTCGCGTCGCACAAGCTCAGCGACGACGGGGCGCGGCTCGCGGTCGGCGGCACCGACGGCTCGCTGCGCCTCTACGAAGCCGAGAGCGGGAAGCTCGAACGCACCGTCATCGGCCCGTGGTCGGAGGTGTTCCGCACCGCGTACGCGGACGGCGGCAAAGTGCTGCGCGTGGTTCACGCGAACGGCACCGTCAGCGACTTCGACGCCGACACCGGCGCGCCGCTCAAGGACCGCGCGTTGAAGCTCGGCACGAGTACGTTCCCGGTCGCGGTGAGCGCCGACGGGCAGTTGCTCGTGACCTGCACCGACGCGGGCGAGCCAACAGTGTGGGATTTGGCGACCGGCGAAGAGAAAGCGAAGCCGAAGGCGACGCTGTTCGGCTACCGCGAACCGCAGATCGGGCGCGGCGGGCCGTTCCCGCTTCCGCCGGGCGGCCCGGGCGGCGGGCGCGCGCCGCGCCCGGCCGCGGCCCCGCGGTTGCCCCCGCCGCCGATCGAACTCGAACCCGGCCCGCCGAAGTTCTTCGCCGCGTTCAGCGCCGACGGTGCGCTGCTTGCCGCCGTCACCGGGAAAGAAGAAGACGGCGTGACCGTGTTCGACGCGAAGACCGGCGCGGAGAACGCGCGCGTGAAAGTTCCGAAGGGCGCGGGCGCGCTCGCGTTCAGCGCCGACGGCGCGCACCTGTTCGTCGGGCAGTCGCGCGCCGGCGAAGCCTCCGCGGACGCGGCTCTCGTGCGCCGCTACGACCTGAAGACGGGCAAGGACGTGCAGAGTTGGAAGGCGCGACCGGCCGAGACGGATGATCGCGGGCGCGCGGAAGCCGCGGGCCTGCTGGCGCTCGCGGACGGCAAGACGCTCGTGATCGCCGAAGCGCGCGTGTACGCGCTGAATCCGCCGCGTCCGGGCGTCCCGGGGCCGGGTGGCTTCGGCGTATCGGTCATTTACTCCGTAAGCGTAATCGACCTCGCGGGCCGCGAAAAGGACCGCACGGTGCCCGCGACGCGCGTCCAACTCGGCGCCTCCGCGGACGGGAAGTGGTTGGCGTTCGGCGAACTCGATGTGGCTAACGTGAAAGAACCGCGAAACGTGCTGCGCGTAGTGGAAGTGGCGACCGGGAAAGTCACGACGCTCCAACTGGGCAACGCGCGGTTCGGCGTGGTCGGCGCGCTGCCGGTCGCGTTCCGGCCCAACGGTGCTGAGTTCGCGGTCGTCACCGAGCGCGGCGAAGTGAGCGCGTACGCGCTGAAGTGAGCGCTACCTGTACTCGTCGCGAATCGGGTAGAACACGTCCAGCGCCTGTGCGGGTTCGGCACCGGCTTCGACGCGGTGCCGCACGCCGCCGGGAATCAGGTAGAAGTCGCCCTCGCGCAGCACGCGCGTTTCGTCGCCGATGTGAAACGTGAGCACGCCGCGCGTGACCATCCCGATCTGCTCGTTGGTGTGGCTGTGCCAGTCCACGACGCCGTTCGCGGGGATGTCCACGAGCGACAATTGGAGGTGCTCGCCCGCGTAGGTGCGCGCGAGCACGGTGCCGAAGATCGTGTGCGCCCCGCACTCCGCGGGCGTCGGGAAGAAGCGCGACATCGTTAGCGCCCCGGGCCGAAGCTGCGGCCGAGCGCGTGGTGGACTTCCGCGGAGTTCCGCACCACGATGCTCAGGCTCGCGTAGTCGAACGAAACGGTCCCACCGCCGCCGGCCTCACCGGACCACGACAGCGGATCGACCTTCTTGATCGCGTCGATGAGCGCGGCCGCGTTCGCCTGCGTCTGTTGCAGGTTCGCCACCGGGCCGAAGCGGAAGTCGCCGAACGTGCCCGTGCCGCGAATCAGGTCGCCGACGTAGTACACCTTCGTCGCCATCAGCGTGCGGCTCTTCTCCACCGTCACGATCTGAATCACCTCGTCGCGCACCACAAACGTGAGGCCGTGTGCCGCGAGCACCGACCGCAGCACCGACCGGCCCGAAATGCCCTTCGCTTGCAGCGTGGTGCCGCGCTTCAGATCCAAGCCCAAGTCTTCGAGCGACTTCTTGTCGATCAGGAGCGGTTGGTCGAGCATGTTCGACAGGTCTTGGAGCGCTTCTTCCAGAGGCCGGTCGGTGAAGTTCACGCTCGTCGGCTTGTCGAGCGATTCGATGATCTTCTTTTCCTTCGCGGTCAGTTCGGTGCCCTTGAGCCGCCGCGCGCTGAGTTCCTTCCAGTTCGCCGGGAACTCGATCTCGTTCACGGCCGGCAGCGCGGACTTCGCGAGGTTCTTCTGGAGCGCCCACATGCGCTCGTCTTGCATCTTTTGGAACGCGACCGCGTCGGCGAGCCGCGCCTTCATCGAGTCGGTTTGACCGAGCACGATCACCGACGGGTTGTTGGGGTACAGGCGCTGGAGGCGCGCGATTTCCGCGTTCGCGCGGGCCGCGTCGTTCGCGTCGTTGGCCTTTGCAACCGCGGCGACGCCCTCGCGGACGTCTTTCAGTTCGGAGAGGTACTTCTCCACCGTCGCCAGTTGGTCGGCCTTCACTTCGGACCCTTTGGGGTCGAGCTTCGATCCCGGCCCCGGTGCGGGAACCGCGCGGCCTTCCACCGCCGCCAACTTCGCCTGAAGCGTGTTGGTGAGGGCGCGGCGGGCTTCGCCGCTGATCGCGGCGGACAGGTCGATGTTCGATTGTGCCGCCTTGAGCAGTTGTGCGGCCTTCGGCTTGTTGGTCTGGGCGATGCGGTCCGCGGCGGCGACGGCGTCGGCGACTTCCGCCTCGGCCTTTTGGTCCGCGACCTTCTGTCGCGCGCGGGCGAGTTCGATCGGGTCGGCCTTCGGCGGTTGCGCGGCTTGTGCGGTGACGCCGGTGAGCAAGGCGAGAGCGGCGAGCGCCCCGAACCGACTGCGTGTGAACTGCGGCACGGCAAACCTCCGGTCGCGCGATGCGGACTCCGACCCTTTAACGTACCCGCTCGGCGCGGCGTTTGCCAACACTTCACGAATCGAACCGGTTCGCGCGGGCCGCCCCGGGGCGCACAACCGCGCCGGTCGCGTGCGGGCGTCAGAACCGCGCGCCGGAAGCGGCGGCGCGCAACGAACGCGCGAGTTTCCCACAAGTTCGCACCCGGGACCGCGGCCGTCTCGGCCGCACGTCCCGCGCCGAGCGCAGCAAGAGTGGAAGCGCGTTGCGCACCGGGCCGCGGCGCGGGTTCGCGTTGACCCGTCGGTGCGGACCGGCTATTCCGCGGTTCACACAGTGAGGGTGAACCGATGCGCCTGCGCCGGTGGCGGCCGTTTCTGGTCGCGGTCGCGCTGCTGCTGTCCGCGGCGGCGCTCGTGAGTGCCGGGTTGCTCGTCGCCGCCAAGCGCGCGCCGGCGTTCTACACCGCCGCGCACCGCCCGGCGGACTTCGAAGCGCTCGAGCGCGCGTCCAAGTTGCAAACGCGCGTGATGGACCTCCAGAACGACATCCGCTCGCGCGAGGCGTGGGGCGACACGTTCACCGCGGACGACCTGAACGCGTTCTTCGTGGAGAACCTCGGCCCCGGCGGGCGGCTCGCCGACGCGCTCCCGCCGGGGTTCCACTCGCCGCGGGTGCACATCGAAGGCGACCGGCTGCTCCTCGGCGTCAAGTACGGCGAGGGGTTCTGGAGCGGCGTCGTGTGGATGGAGTTGCGCGCGTGGCTCGTCGCCGATCAAACCAACGTGATGGCGGTGGAAGTGCTGAGCCTGCGCGCCGGGAGCGTGCCGTTCGGCTCGCAGTCGCTCCTCGACAAACTCGGCGACGTGGCCCGCGACGCCGGCATGGACGTGACGTGGTACCGGCACAACGGGAACGCGGTCGGGCTGTTCAAGTTCTTCCCGAAGCAGCAGCGGGCGACCTCGCAAATGCTGACGCTCGAAATCGGCGACGGCAAGATCACGGTCGCGGGCAACTCGGCGCAAGACGCGCCGCCGGTCGTGCCGCGCAACTGAACCCGCCGCGCGCGCGGGGCTTCGGTTCGACCCGCGCGGCGGGTTCACTTGCGCTTCCAGATCGTTACCGGGTGGTCGGTGGTCTGCGAGCTGAAGTTGCCGATCACCAGATCGGTGCGCCCGGTGCCGTACAGGTCGGCCGCGGCGCACACCACCGCGTCGCAGTTCACCTTCGCGAGCGCGTGCCGCTCGAACGTGCCCGGCGCGGTCTGCTTGAACACCACGACGGCGTCCGCGTTCCGTGCGGCGCGGTCCGCGAACTTGTCGCCCGGTAAGAAGCTGACCGCGAGCACGTCCGGCAGCGGCCCGCCGGTGATCCGCGCCGCGACCGCGTTGTGTACGCCGTACATGTCCGCGATCCGCCGGTGCTCGAACTTCAGGTCGCCGCGGTTCTCCAGCCACTGCACGCCGTGGTACGGCTTCCACAGGTACGGCTCGTCGAGGATGTCGCCGTTCGAGTACAGCACGTCCAGTTTGCCGTCGCCGTTCATGTCTACCAGTTGAATGCCGCTACTGCCCCACCCGGGGTGCGGCGCGCGGTAGATCGTGCGCTTGGCGAACTTCCCGCCGCCCTCGTTGACGAACGCGACCACCACTTCGTGCTCTTGCGCGATCAGCGCGACGAAGTCCGGCTTGCCGTCGCCGTTCAGGTCCGCGACCGGGACGTGAATCGGCCCGTGCCGGTCGTCCAGCACGCGCGGCACGAACTTCGGCTTCGCCCAGTCGGTCGTTTCGTTTTCGAGCAAGATCGTTTCGCCGACCGCGTGCAGGCCGAACACCGCGACGACCAGATCGAGCTTCCCGGTGCCGCGGAAGTCGGCGGCGCGCACGTCCGCGACGCGCCCCACGTCCTTCAGCAGCGTGACCGGCTCGAACGTGCCGTCGGGCTTACCGCGGAGCCACACCACGCTCCCGCACTTGCGGTCCGTCGGGCCGAAGCTGCCGAGGTCCGCGACGATCAGATCGCTCAGCCCGTCGCCGTCCAGATCGACGACTTCCGCGTGCGCCGGCGCGGGCACCTTCGCCAGTTCCTTCCACGCGGGTTTCGCGTCCGCGGGGCGCAGCGCCAATACGCGCCCGCCGGCCATGTCGCACGCGAGCAGCGTGACCGGTTCGCGCGCCGGATCCCTCAAACCGGGCGGCGGCAGGCGCACCGGGTTCACGTGCGACACCATCGGCTTCACCGCGCTCGGCGGCGGCGCGAAGCTGAGCGCGTCGAAGGCGACGCCGAGCGGGGCCTTCGCGTACGTGATGTCCGCGGGCTTGTACTCGGCCGGCGCGCGGTCCTCGTAGTACTTCACGACGTGCGCGAGTTTGGGTGGGGCGAGCGCGAGGCCGGAGGCGTCGAAGAACTTGAACCCGCGCTCCACTTCGGCGCGCCAGTGCGCGCGCGGGAACGAGTCCGCGGGCGGGTACGCGTGGCACGACGCCCCGCAGAACGTGTGAACCTGCGCGTCGATGTCGGTGGGCAGCGCGAGCGCGCCGGGGGTGTCGCGTTGTGCCGGCGGTTGCTCCTTGGGCGCGGGCGAGCACCCGGCGAACAGCGCGAACAGAGCGCCGGCGACCGCAATCCGGAGCGGAGTCATGCGAAACCCTCCCAACGGCACCGCGCCTAACGGTGCAGCACACTATCGTACCGCGCGGCGAGCGCCGCGCCCGGCACCGGCAGCCCGGAGGCGCGCACCGGCGCGTACAGTTCGAGCGCGGCGCGGAACCGCGCGCCGGCCCCGGCCGTGTAGCCGCGCTCCAGTTCGAGCGCGCCCGCCACGGTGTGCAGGTCGCCCGCGACCGCGCCGAGTTCGATCACGCGCCCGAGGTAGTCCGAGAGCGCGAGCAGGTCCGGCGCGAGCGCGAGCCGGGCCACCACCGGGCGCGGCGGAACCGCGGCCCCCACTTCGCCCGCGAACAGGGCCGCGCCGCCGCGCTCGAGCGCCGGCCGCACCGCGCGCCCCTCGGCCCCCGCGCGCGCGATCAGGCGGTCCAGCGCCGCGCGGGCCGGTGCGTAGTGCCCGGCGGCGGCGCGCTGGCACGCGTCGAGCCAGTCGTACGCCGCGAACCGGTAGGGGGCGCGCCCGCGGCGCGGGAGTTCGTAGAACCCGAGCGCGTCGGTGTTTCGCACCAGTTCGGGGCGGTCCAAGAGCGCGCGGCACTCCGCGACGCGGCCGGTCCGAAGGAGCAAATCGGCGAGCAACCGCAGGCCGTCGGTGCCGTACAGGTCCGGCGGGGCGGCGAGCAGCCCGTCGAGCGCCTTTTGTGCGAGGCCGAGTTCGACCGCGGCGCGCGCCCGGCCGAGCGGATCGCCGCCGCGCTCCCCGGTGCGCACGAGCAGCCGGTTCTCGGCCTCGAAGACGCGCGCTTCGAGCGCGTCGGCCGCGCCCTCGGCGCGCGCGACGCGCTGCGCGTACTCGTCGGCACTTTCGAGCGGCCCGCGCCCGGTGCGGCGCACGAGCCGCGCCACTTCGCGCGCGTGCGCGAGCGCGCTATCGAGCGCGTGCCGCCCGGCGTACAGTTGGGCGAGCGCGTCGTGGGCCGCCGCGAGGTCCGGGTTCAGCGCCGCGGCCCGCGCCAGCGCGCCGGTCGCCTGCGCGGCCCGCAGTTGGCCGAGCGGGGCGAATCCCGCGCCGTCGGCGCGCTCGTAGCCGCGCGAGCCGACCGCGAGGTACGCGCGGCCCAGATGGAGCCACGCGATCGGGTCGCGCGGGTCCGCTTCCGTTCCGGCGCGCGCCGCTCGAACGGCCAGCAGCGCGAGCGCGCCGCTGTCGCCCGCGCGCAGGTACACGCCGGCGGAGTCCGCGGGCCACGAGCCGCCGCGCCCGGTTTCGCGCCGCCACGGTCCCGCTTCCACTCCGACCGCGGGTTCCGATTCGCCCGCAACCGGCAGGTCGGTCGCGCCACCGAACGCGGCACGTTCCGCGTCGAAGCCCGCGTCCGCGAACGGTTCTGGAACGAGCAGCGCCGCGGAGCCGATCACGCGATGCAGTTTCCAGTTCGGGGCGGCGAGCGCGTTCGCCATCCGCCCGCCGTCCGGGTCGTAGAGGGCGACCGCATCGGGGGCGCGCGGCGTGAAGGCCGAATCGCCGGGCACGAGGCCGAGCGCCCGCGAGTGCGCGAGATACTCGGCGGCGCGCGGCGCGAACAGTTGGAACCGGGAATCGACGAACCCGCGCACCTCCGGCGCGTGCCACGCGAGGTAGTGCGCGAGGTCCGGGTGCGTCACGAGCGCGCTCGCCTTCGGGTGCGCGGCCCGCCACTCCTTCAGGTTCAGCGCGGCGCGCTCGAGGCCCGGTTCGCTGTGAACGGCCCACGCCGCGCCGCGGTCGCGCGCCTGCGGCCCGGTAAGGCCGCCGAACCACCCCAGCGCGAGCAGCGCGGCGCTTCCGAGCACCACGAGCAGGCGCCCGGGGCGCGCGAGAGCGCCTGCCGGCCACACTTCGCACACGTTGCTAGCGAGAACCGGCGCGCCGACCACCGCGAAGAACGGCACCAGCCGCGCCTGCCACCCCCCGAGCGCCGCGAACGCGAGCCACACCGGCGCGCGCCAACTGCGCCGCGCCGCCGGGTTCGCCACGAACGACGCCGCACCGAGCGCGAGCAGCACCGCGTGCGCCCACGCCGCCGGGCTGCCGCTCTCGAACAGCGCCCACCGCCACGGGTGCGCGAACAGCGCCGCGAACCGCGGATCGGTCGCCAGTTCCCCGCCCCACGCGCTCACTTCCATCGGCAGTTGCAGCGCGAACGCGTGATGCGGATTCGCGAGCCACGCGAGTAGCGCCGCCGGCACGAACCACTGCGGCCACGTCGCGCGCCGCTCGCGGTCGAGCGCGAACAGCACCACGAGCACCGGGCCGAGCACGAACCACGAGTCCAGATTCGCCCACACCGCGATCAGCACCGGGACGGCGCGGAGCGCGCGCCCGCTGCTGAGGCACGCGAGGCACCCCGCGAGTAGCAGATACGACGCCACTGCCGGTTGGAGCAGCAGGCGCGGCGCCATCGCGAGCACGCCGAGTAACACGCACGCGCAGCACACCCACAGCGGTGCCCGCGGGCGGCACGCGGCGAACATGAGCGCGGCGGTGAGCACCACCGCGAGCGCCTTGAGTGCGACGAGCGCCGAACCGCCGAACGCGCCGTACGCGCCGTACGCGCCCAAGTCCCAGAGCCACGCGTGATTCGCCCAGTACGGTTCCGCGCCGGCGAACGGGTCGGTGCCGAACCGGTACTCGCCGTGCGCGATCTGCCGCCCGGTGGCGAGGTGCAGCCAGAGGTCGGAGTTGCGCGCGACGAACGAGGCCGCGACCCCCGCGACCGCGAGCACGAGCGCGACCGCGACGAGATCGGCGCGCGCCGCGCGCGGGGTGGGGGCGTTGGGTTCCGAACCGGACATGCACTCGGCTCCGTGGTCCCTGCTTGTGGTACGCCGCGGGCCGGCGCTTGGCCCTGCCCGCGCACGGAATCGTGCGAACGGCGAGCTGCGCCCGACCGACCGTGCGGTAACTTAGCGGATCACGAAACCCGGACCCGTGGGCGATCCGAACGCCGTTCCGCTCGGCACCACTCGGCCGACTCGCCGGCGCATCTCGCCGAACCGTGGGCCACTGACAGGAACCGGCCCGCGGAGCTACTTGCCGAGGCGCTTGACGGCGGCGTCGAGGCTGGCGTTGAACGGCTTGTACATCTCGCGGATCATCTTCACGTTCTCGGGGTCCGCGGTCTTCGGCGAGCCGTCCTTGGGGAACGGCGGCTGCGGGTCGTACTCGCTCAGCAGTTGAATGCCCTTCGCGTACTTCTCGTCCTTCAACTTAGCGGCGAGCGCCAGTCCGAAGTCGATGCCCGCGGTCACGCCCCCGCCGGTCACGCGGTTGCGGTCCGTCACCACGCGCTCGGCCACCGGTTCGGCCCCGAATCCCTTCAGCGCGTCCAGCGCCAGCCAGTGCGTCGTCGCTTTGTAGCCCTTCAGCAACCCGGCCGCGCCGAGCACCAGCGCCCCGGTACACACGCTCGTCACGAACTTCGCCTTCGCGCCGCGAGCCGCGAGGAACTCGCGCACCTCCTTGTCTTCCATCGCGGCGAGCGTGCCGGAGGTGCCGCCGGGCACGAACAGCACCGCGGGGCTTTCGGCGCACTCTTTGAACGTCGCGGTCGGGCGGATCGGGATGCCCGTGTCGGTCAGCACCTCTTTCGCCTCTTTCCACACGAGCCGCACCTTGTAGCCCTCGAGCATCGAGAACACGTGGTGCGGCCCGACCAGATCGAGCGCCGTGAACTTCGGGTACACCAGCATCAGGATTTCGCCCGGCTCGGCCTTCTGCGCGGCCGCGGGCGCGGGGAGTGCGGCGGCCGCCGCCGCGGTCGCGCCGAGTTTCATCATCTCGCGTCGGTTCATGTCAGCTCCTCGGAAACGTTGGGAAGGGAAAGCGGGCGAACGGCGCGCCCCACCGTGGGGCGCGCGTGAGCGTCACGACTCGGGGCGATACGGCGGGACGCCGCGGCGCGCGCTGGCGCGTCACGCACGCGACCGAGCGCCCCAGCGCCTCGGCCACGTCCGCGTCCGGGGCGGTGCCGAGGCGCGCGAGTTCCTCCGCGGTCCAGCGACGGAGCCGCACGGCGCGCTCGGCCCCGGCCATCACCAGCGCGCCGCGCGCCCGGCCGCGGGTGGCGCGCGAGCCGGGCGTGCCCACCACGCCGCCCACGCCGAACGCGCGCCGCCACCACATCACCGGTTTGGAACTCAGACCGAACCAGTGCATCAGCGCCGCGGCCGATTCGGTGCGCACGGCCCGTTCGAGGGTCGCGTTCACCAGCAACCCGGGCCGGCCCCGCACGTTCACCTGCTGCACGCGGGGCCAGCGGATCGGGCCGGTGCCCCAACCCGTCACGTAGCACCACGCGCGCCGGTACCGGCAGAACACGCGGTCGCCCAACTGCACCGCCGGCGGGTCGTACCGGCCCAGCAGCGCGGGAACCGCGTCCGCACCCGTTACGGATTCGGTCACGGGGTGCCCCCTTTCGCGGGGGGCGCGGGCAACCGGCCCTCGGCGGCGGCCAGTTCGCGCAACAGGGTGACGGTGTCGGTAAACGGTTCCGGGCCGGTGTTCGCCCACCGCACCGTGCGGTCGCGGGCGATCACGAACGTGCCGTGAGCCTGCCACTTGGGCAAGTCGCCGGCGGCCGGGCGGAACACGCCGTACTTGATTGCAACCGCGCGGCCCGGGTCGCTCAGCACCGGGAAGCCGAACTTGCCGTACTCGGCGTACCGCGCGCGGGTGTGCGCCGGGGTGTCGGGGCTGACGGCCACCACGGTCGCGTTCAGTTCGGTGAAGTGCCGCAGGTCCTTGTTGATGCCGAACAGTTGCGCGACGCAGTGGTCGCACGAGTACCCGTAGTAGAACACGAGCACCACCGGGCCGCGGGCAAACAGCGGTTCGAGTTCCACGCGCGCGTCGTCCGCGCCGGTGAGTGCGAACGGCGGCGCGGGCTGGTTCAGCAGCGGGTGCCGATCAGTAGGTACGGCGGGCGCGGGCGCGGCGAGCACCTCGGCCAACCCGACCGAGAGCGGGACTGCGCCGCGGGCCTTCAGGTACTCCTCGGCGTCGCGCGCGAGGTCCGGGGCCGGTTCGGGTTCCGGCGCGGGCGCGCGAGTGGCCCACCACGCGGCGAACCCGCCGGCGGACGCGAGCGCCACGAGCACCGCGACGGCGACGAGCCGACCGGGGCGCGGGGGAGCGGAAGTGGTCATGTGTTGGATCTCCGATGCGGTGAGCGGCCGGCGGGGCGCGAGCGCCACCAGAGCCAGCCGACGAATAATCCGTTGAGTACGAGCACGGCGCACGCGACGCCCAGCGGCCCGTCGAACGGCGAGCGCTCTTCGGGCGGGCGCGGCGTCTTGGGCGGCACGACGCAGCACCGCGCGGTCCCGTCGTACACGGGCGCGCGGTTGGGCACGACGGTCTTGTCGTCGAGCACCGAGAGCGGCACGGGGGCCGACGGCCCCGCGCCGAACTCGAACGTCAGTTGGCACGAACCGCCCCGCGGAACCGGGAACGTGCCGCGCCCCTCCGGGCCGGTTTCGCCCGTCGCCCACACCGTGGCCCCGACGAGTACGGTGACGCGCGCGCCGGTGACGGGCTTGCCGTCGCGCTCCACCTGGAACTCGATCCAGCCGTCGGACAGTGCGAACGACGCCACGGGCACGTCGGCGGGCGACTCCGCGGCGCGCAGCGGGGCGCAGACCAATACGGCGGCGCAAGCGAACAGGCGCATAGCGGCTCCGGCAGTTTGGGGAACGGCCCGCGGTCAGGCCGGTTTCACTTTCAGGTCGCCGAGGTCGAGCGTCGCTCCGGCTTCGACGGTGATCGGCTGACCGAACCGCCCGGCCGCGCCGCCCTTGAACCCGAGCGTCTCTTGCCACACGGCGAGGCGCAACTTGCCGGCCGGGGCGAGTGGAATCTCGAACCGCCCGTCCGGGCCGGTGAGCGCGAAGTACGGGTGGTCGAAGACGCGCACGAACGCCTTCTCCCACGGGTGCGGTGCGCACGAGAACGGGATCGGTACGCGCTCCAGTTTGAGCTTGTCGAACCGCACCTCGGTGTCCTTGGGCATGGCGCGGTTCCCGTCCCCGTTGTTGTCGCTGCTCCACACCAGCGAGTGGAAAATTGGGGACGTGTTCTTGACCACCAGCGAGTCCCCAACGCGGAGCGCCGCCGCGTGCGGGCGGTAGCCCATCGGCACTTGGTCCATCACCAACTCGATCGGTTTCGCGGCCGCGCGGTCGGCGTGAACCTTCAGCGGCGGCGGGGTGCGCTCGGTGGAGTCCGCGCGGAGCCACACGAACACGTACTGGAGCGCCCGCGACTTCGGGTCGATCACCCAGTCCTCGTAGTACACCTTGCCCTTGGAGGTGAAGTACTTCGCGTCCTCGGCTTGGAGCTTGAGCTTGTCGAAATCGACCTCGCGGCGCTCCGGCAATTTCTCGCCGTCGTCCCAGACGACGCGCCCCTTCACGGTGCCCCAGTCGCCGGGCGGTGCCTTGGGATCGGCGGCGACGGCGACGCGGTCGGGCCACAGCACCTCGTGGGTGAGCAGCGCGCCGACGGACGCGGCCAGTGCGAGTTCGCGGAGCGCCTGCCGGCGGTCGGGGAAGTGGTCCTGCGGTTTCGCGGTATTCATTAGGAACGACCTTCTGTGCGTGTGTGTGTGCGGCCCCGGCGCGCGACGGCGCGCGGGAAACGATAACGGCACGGGCCCGCGCGTCGGCGCGGGAGCACGACAGTTAGGCGGTTCGGGGCGGAGGTGTCGGCGGAACGTGAGGTGAGGGCGTGGCGCGCTCCGAGCGCGGGGCCGGGTGGCGTTCGCGCGGCGCGGGGGTGATGGGGAGCGGCGGCACTTCGGGTGCGACGCTCACGATGAGCAGGAACAGCCCGGCTGGGCCTTCGCCGCGGCACTTCTGGGCGAACAGGCCGGCGACCCACTTCACCGCGGGGGCCGGCGCGGCGCGCTCGGAGCGCGGCGAAGTGCAGTGCGGGCAGTCGCCCGGCGCGGGCGCGTCACAACACGCCGGCGCGGGTTCCGAGCAGCACGACCGCTTCTTCGCGGGGCGCGCTGCGCGCGACTCGACCAGCGGGCGCACATGGGCGGGCGGTTCGACTCCGTTGTCGTCGGCCCAGCGCAGTTTCTCTTCCAGAGTGAAGCAACAGCAGTCGCCCTTCCAGCACTCCTCGGCGCTGACGCACGCGCACGGGCGCGACTGGCACGGGTAGGGAACGTCGGAGGGCTTCCCGGGGCGGGCGGGCGCGGGCACCGGCAGACCGAACGTAGCGAACAGGTGGCACAGAAGTGCCACCCGCGCCGCGCACGTTCGCCAGCCCCGCGTGTGCATGTGGGAATCCGAGTGAACTGCTCGCAATCAGTATAGCCCGGGGGGGAAAAGTTGCGAGCGGGACGCGCGACCCAGCGGCGCGTCACAGCGGCGGGAGCGGCGGGAGCGGCGGCAGGTTGATCTTGGGGCGCGGCAGTTGGAACCGGAACGGATCGCGCCGGGTGCCGTTGCCGAACCGCTGCGCCAGCCCCGCGCCCACCGCGCGCCCCAGCCACTCGTACAGCACCTTCGCCGACGGCGGCACCTTGTCCACCGGCCAGTCCGCGAGCAGTTCCTTGAGGGTCACGGCCGTCGTGCGCGCCGCCAGTGCGGCGCGCACCGTCTCCCAGTTCTCCAAGTACCGAGTGCCCAGCGGGTTCGCGATCGCGCGGAACTCCGCGGTGCCGGGCGCCAACTCGTACACCAGCTCGCGCGGCGTTTCGGCGAACCGCGACAGCCCGCTCAGCTTGCGCCGGCACGACTCGGAGCCGAGGTTCCCCAACCGCGACAGTTCCAGAATGATGTCCACGAACCCGAGCAGCGCGCCGGACCCGCGCGCGGCGCTGCCGCTTTCCGAAGCCGCGCGCCGCGGGTGGTGCAGCACCAGCACCGCCGCGCCCGCGCTCGCGAGCCGGCGCAGCGGCGTGAGCATGTCCAGCAGCGTGCCGGGGTCGCTCTCGCTGCGCCCCGGCAGGAACGCCGCCAGTGTGTCTACCACGAGCACATCGAGCGCGGCGCGCTCGCGCTCCAGTTCGGCGTTCACGATCAGTTCGTCCCACTGTTCCACCGTGGGCCGCCCCGCGAACGGCCGGGACACGAGCCGCGCGTTCGCGCCGACCGGGATCGCGGCCCGCCGCGCGGCCCAGATCGCGGCGCTTTCCTCGGACACCACGAGCGCGTGCCCCGCGGCGCAGGGCCGGTCGAGGAACGCGCCGCCGGTGGCGAGCGCGCGCAGCACGCCGGCAAGGAGCGTGGTCTTGCCGGCCTTCCACATGCTGGTGAGGAGCGTGATGTTGCCCCGGGCGAGGTAGCCGTCCCACAGCCACTCCGTGTGCGCGGGCGCGGATTCGGTGGCAAGGCCGTCCATCGGAACCGGGTCGAAGTGCAGTGCGGTCACGGATGTGCTCCGAACGATGAGAATGTTCACCCGCTACTCGATGTGGTTCACCCGCTCCGGGCGATTGGTCACCCGCTCCGCGAAGTGATTCACGCGGAGGGGTGTGCAACTCCGCGTGAACCAATGAGAACACCCGCGACGCGCGGAGAGAATGTCAGTAGTGATCGCGCGTATACAATCGAACGCGCCGCGAGGCATCGTGGCGGGGGCGCGACGGGTTCAGGTGGCCGAAGGTGGGACTCGGACCCGTCGCAGCAACGCCTTGAATGCCAGCACTTCCCCGCCCTGCACCGCCGAACCCGGTGCCGTTCCGCTCGCCCGCGAGGTGCGCGAACTCGTCGTGGCGTGGCCGACCGGAACAGACCCCATCGAACGGGCGATGCTCGCGCTACCGGTCCTTCAGTTGAACAGCGCCAAGAGGCCGGTGAACCTCGCCGCGCAGGCGGTCGTTGCCGCGTGCACGGGTCGATGGTGTGTCGCGTTCTGCCGCCGCAGAAAATCTTTCACTCTCATGTGGCGGTTCCGCGGCACGGAACCCACTTCCCAGCGCGAACCGGTGGCACCGGCGTGTAGGAGCGGCGGGCGTATAGTAGGCTTGTGACGGCTCGTGCTGTCACAGCGAGACGGACATGTCCGAACCACCGCCGAACCCGAACGCCGGGCACGGGGCGACCGACCGGTCGCTCCTCCAACAGTACCAGCGCGGCACGGACGACGCCGCGACGGAACTGTTCGTGCGCTACGCCGCGCGGCTGCGGGCGCTCGCTACGGCACACACGGGCACCGACGTCCAACAGCGCGTCGACCCGGACGACATCGTGCAGTCGGTGTTCCGTACGTTCTTCCGCCGCGCCGCCGCCGGGCAGTACGAGGTCCCGGACGGCGACGACCTGTGGAAGTTGCTCGTGGTGATCGGGCTGAACAAGATTCGCGCGACCGCGGCGCACCACCGGGCCGACAAGCGCGACGTGCGGGCCACCGTGGGCGGGGCCGCGTTCGACGCCGCGGCGCGCGCGGTGCCCGACGACCCGGAAGGGGATTTGCAAGTGCTGCGCCTCACCATCGACGAAGTGCTCGCCCCGCTCCCGCCGGGGCACCGCGAGATCGTGACGGCACGCATCGCCGGGCACGAGGTCGCGGAGATCGCGCGCCGAACGGGGCGCGCGAAGCGCTCGGTCGAGCGCATCCTGCAAGAGTTCCGCGCGGCGCTGGACGGGGTGCTCCATGACGGCCGCTGACCGCGCCGGCCCGGCGCGCTCCGAGCCGGACTTCGAGTTGGACGCCTACGTCGCCGCGTTCGAATCGGCGCACGCGCGCGGCGGAGCGGACCCCGCGGCGTTCGCCCCGCCCCACGGGCACCCGCGGCGCGCGACCGTGGTGTGCGAGCTGGTGCGCACCGACCTCGAGTTCGCGTGGGACGCGGGCACCGAGCGGCGGCTCGAAGAGTACCGCGACCGGTTCCCCGAACTGTTCGCCGACCCCGCGCTGCTGCGGGCCGTGGCGTGGGAAGAGTACCGCCTGCGCCGCGCCGCCGGCGAGCGCCCCACGCGCGCCGAGTACCGCGCGCGGTTCGGCATCGACCTCGACGTGCCGGACGGCCCGCCGACCACCTGCGTCACGCCCACCCCGGGCGTCACCTCGGTGCTGCGGATGCCCGAACCGGGCGAGTGCGCCGCGGGCTACGAACTGCTCTCGGAGTTGGGCCGCGGCGCGTTCGGGCGCGTGTTCCTCGCGCGCGAAACCGGGCTGGCGCGGCGGCTGGTGGCGCTGAAAGTGTCCACCAAACTGCCCGGCGAATCGCAGACGCTGGCGCGGCTCCAGCACTCGAACGTCGTACCGGTGTACTCGGTTCACCGGCACGGCGCGTACCACTTCATCTGTATGCCGTACCTCGGCGGCACCACGCTCGCCGATCTGCTCGGCGCGTTCCGCGGCCCCAGCGGGCTGCCCGGCACCGGGCGCGGGCTGGTGAGCACGCTCGCCGAACGCACCACCCGCGCCGCCGGTCCCGCACCCGCGCCGAAGGCACACGGCCCCGCGCCCGCCCTGCTCGAACAGCTCGCCGCGGCCGACTACCCCAGTGCCGTGTTGCTCATCGCCGAGCAACTCGCCGACGCACTCGCCCACGCCCACGAGCGCGGCGTGTTGCACCGCGACATCAAGCCCGCGAACGTGCTCCTCGCGGACGACGGGCGGCCGATGCTGCTCGACTTCAACCTCGCCGCCGACGCCGCGTTGGGTACCGACGAACAGGCGCGGCAGGGCGGCACCCCGCGGTACATGGCCCCGGAAGCGCTCCGCGCGCTCGCCGACAACCGCCCGCTCGACGACCCGCGTTCGGACGTGTACGCGCTCGGCCTCGTCCTGTACGAACTGCTCACCGCCGCGTTCCCGTTCCCGGACCCGACGACCGGTTCGCTGACCGAAATGGCGCGCGAGCAGGCCGCGCGGCGCGACACCGGCGCGCCGGACGTGCGCGCCGCGCGCCCCGGTGTCCCCGCGGGGCCGGCCGCGATCGTCTGGAAGTGCCTGCGGCCCGACCCGAACGAGCGGTACCGGTGCGCGGCCGACCTGCGCGAAGACCTGCGCCGCGAGCGCGAGCACCGGCCGCTGAAGTTCGCCCCGAACACGTCTGTTGTGGAGCGCGCGCGCAAGTGGGCGAAGCGGCACCCGCGGCTGTCGTCGTGGGTCACGCTGGGCACGGCCGCGGCGGCGCTGGTGGCGCTCGCGGTGGCGTGGGGCGTCGCGCGGGGCCGCGAAGCCGAGCGCCTCGGCGCGGGCGCGGCACTCACCGACCTGCGCGCCGAGCGCGACCGCACGCTCCTCGAGCTGCTCGCCCCGGACGCGCCGTCGGCCCGCGCCGCCGCGGCCCGCGAGCGGACCGCCGCCGCCCTCGCCCCGTTCGGCGCGCTCGACGGGGGCGAATGGGCGACCGGGCGCGCCGTCGCCGCGCTTCCCGAAGGCGAGCGCGAGGCCGCGCGGCTGGATGTGGCCCGCGTGCTCACCGAGTACGCCGCCGCGTGTCGCGCGCTGGCCCGCACCGAGCCGACCGGGCCGAAGCGGGCCAAACTGCTCGCGGACGCCGAACGCGCGCTGGCGCGGGTTCCCGCCGCACCGGGACCGGGTACCGACACCGCCGACCGGGCGCGCGTCGCGCTGGCCGCGGGGCGCTACCGCGACGTGCTGAACCTCGTGCGCGCGGAACCCGGCACCGAGCGCAACCCGGCCGCGTGGCTCGCCCGCGGGCTGGCGCACCTGCGGCTGAACGAACCGTTCGACGCGGTGCGGTGCCTCGATGTGGCCGTCGCGCTCGCGCCGGGCCGCGAAGCGCTGCTGTTCCACCGCGGCGTTGCACTCCACGCGACGAAACGGTATGCCGAAGCCGCGGCCGACTTCGCCGCGGTTCTCGAGCGCGCCCCGGACGACCAAGATGCCCGCTTCAACCGCGCGCTGGCGCTTCTCGAAGCCGGAGACGCGCGCGGCGCACTCGCCGAACTGGACCGCGTCGAACGGGCCGGCCCGCGGTTCACGCGCGTGTACTTCGTGCGGGCACAAGCCCGCCGCGCGACCGGCGACACCGCCGGGGCCGACGCCGACGCGCAGCGCGGGCTGGAACTCGAACCGACCGACGCGATCAGTTGGGTGGCGCGGGGCCGCGCGCGGCTGAGCCAAGTGCCGCCCGACGCACCCGGCGCGCACGCCGATTTCGAAGCCGCGGTCGCCGCCGACCCGCTGCTGGTGAGCGCGTGGGAGAACCTCGCGGAGGTGCGCGCCGGCTACCTGAACCGCCCGGTGGAGGCACTCGCGGCACTGGATCGCGTGCTGGAACTCGTGCCGAACGCGACCGGACAGCGCGCGGGCCGGGCCGTCGTTCGCGCCCGCCTCGGAAGAACCGATGCGGCTCGCGCCGATGCCGAACTGTGCCTCCGGAGCGACTGCGACGCGCTCACGCTGTACCAACTGGGCTGCGTGTACGCACTTACGGGACGCGCCCCGGCCAACCGCGCGCGGGCGCTGGAGTTGCTCCGCGCCGCGTTGAGGAAGGACGCGAATTGGGCCAAACACATGCCCACCGACCCGGACCTGAAGAACTTGGCGAACGACGCGGATTTTCTGAAGCTGATGAGTGCCGTTCACGTTCTAACTGGCGACCGCTGAGCGGTCGGCCCGCCGGCCCGAGCGGGTTCCGACCGCGCCCATCACGCGCGAAAGGCGAGAGATGTCGAATGATAATGGCACGCGAAGCGGGCGGTTCCGCCCGAGCGCGGAGCGGTTGGACGACCGCGTGATGCCCGCGCTGTTCGGCGTGCCGTGGGCCGACCCGACGCACCTCACGCTCAGCTTCGCGCCGGACGGCACGCCCGCGGCCGGCGGCACGAGCGGGCTGTTCGCCGCGCTCGAACCGGCCGTTTCGCGCGACGCGTGGCAGGGTGCGATCCTGCGCGCCGCGCAAACGTGGTCGCAACTGGCGAACGTGTCCATCGGGGTGGTCCCAGATTCCGGCGCGGCGTTCGGCACCGCCGCGCCGCCGCAAGGGTCGCCCCTGTTCGGCGACATTCGCGTCGGCGGCGTGCCGATGAGCGGAAGCGAACTGGCGGTCGCGGTGCCCCCGGACCCGTACTTTTCGGGCAGCCTCGCGGGCGACATCTTTTTGAACACGACCGCGGCACTCACCCCGAGCGCGCTGTACTCGGTCGCGCTGCACGAACTCGGGCACGCCCTCGGCCTCGCGCCGAGCGCGGACCCGACCTCGGTGATGTTCAACTCGTTCGACCCGGCGCGCGCGCCGGCCGCGCCTTCGGCCGCCGACGTCGCGGCGCTGCGGGCACTCTACGGCACCCGCGGCGCGGACCCGAACGAGGGGAGGGACGGCAACGCGACGTTCCGCACCGCGACCCGCATTCGGTACTCGCAAGAGTCCGGCGGCTACGACGGTTCGACGCCGCTCGCCGTGTTCGGCGACATCACCGCGCGCGCGGACGTGGACACGTTCTGGGTGAAGCCGCTCGTCGGGTACACCGGGCCGATCACGTTCCGGTTGCAGACCGCGGGCGTGAGCCTGCTCGCCGCGAAACTGTCCGTGTACGACGACGCGGGCCGGTTGCTCGGCTCCACCACCGGGAGCGCCGGCGGCGTGCTCACGTTCACGGTGCCGCGCACGGTGGCCGATCAGAAGGTGTACGCGCGCGTCGAAGCCGCGCCCGGCACCGCGTTCGCCGTGGGACGGTACGGCCTCGGAGTCACTTTCGACGGGCTGCTGAAACCCACACCGGTGAGCCTCGAAACCGTTCTCCGCGGGCCGTACGAAGCGCTGGACAACGACGACGTGTTCGACCTGTTCCGCGACCCGGAGGGCGCGCTGCACGCCGACGACCTGCACACCGACGATTCGTTCGCGCTCGCCACAAACCTGCTGAACACACCGGGCTACGCGACCGGCACGAACTACCGCTTCACCGGCAGCATTTCGGACGCGCTCGACGCCGACGTGTACCGGTTGCGCGCACCGGACGCCGGTTCCGCGTGGGTGCTCACCGCCACCGTGCGCACGATCGGCACGAACGGTGTGACGCCCACAGTCGAAGTGTTCGACGGGAACATGGTGTCGATTCGAGCCGCAGTGATCGCCAACGGGAACGGCACGTTCAGCGTGCAGGCGACCGGGTTGGCCGCGAAGAAATCGTACTTCCTCCGCGTCACCGCGCCCGGCGCGACCGGCAACTACGCCCTCGAAGCCCAGTTCGGCACGCGGGCGGCGCGAGCCGCCACCTTCGCCGCCGGTACGCTGCCGGCCGGCGCGAGCGAAGCCCGGTACGCACTGTACGTGGGGCGCTCGCAACTGTTCGGCCTCGGCTTGGAAGCGCCCGGCGGGCCGGTGCGCGTGTCGATCACGAACGCGGCCGGTGTCGTGGTCGCCGACCTGACCGCGCCGGCCGGCGGCACCGTGACCGGGCTGAGTTCGCTCCTCGCGCCGGGCGAGTACACGGTGCGCGTCGCGCGCGCCGGGGCCGGCACCGGCCCGGTCGGGTTCCGGCTGTTCGGCAGTTCGCTCACCGATCCCATCGGCCCGGTGGCCTCGGACCCGACGTTAAAGCCGCAGTACCAGAACCCGCAAGACGTGACCAGCTACCTGTACCCGAACGGCGAAGTGACTCTCGACCCGTACCTCTGGCTGCTGAAATTCTTCTCGTAATCGGCTCGCGGGTCGTTTTTTTGGCGCACCGGGCGCGGCAAAGGCACTCTCCACGGCGGCGGCACTCTACCCGCCGCATTCTCCCGAGAGGGCCGAACGATGACTCCGACGTCCAACAAAGCCCGCCTCACGCTCCACGCGCTCGAACAGCGGGACGTGCCCGCGGGGTTCGTGCTGTCGGCCCCGCTCGAGGGCGAGGCGTCCGTCGTGCGCGTGCTCGACGGCACCACGGGCGCGCTGAAGGCGCAGTTCGACGCGTACCCCGGGTTCACCGGCGGGCTGAACGTTGCCGGGAGCGACGACCGCAACGGCGACGGCCGCCCGGACCGCATCGCCATCGGCACCAAGAGCGGCCCCGGTGTCGCCGCGGTGTACGACGGCGCGACGTTCCAACTGCTGCAAGTGTTCGTACCGTTCACGGCGGGCTACGACGGGCCGGTGTCGGTCGCGTTCGCGGACGTGAACGGGAACCGCACGCCGGACCTCGTGACCGGCACCGGCTCCGGGTTCTCGCTGGTGAACGTGTACGACGGCAACACGGGCGGGCTGTCCCGCAGCTTCTTCGCGTTCGGCGCGTTCAACGGCGGCGTGAACGTGTCCGGTGGCGACGTGAACCGCGACGGGTTCGACGACATTCTGGTGGGCGCGGCGACGCAAGCGCTGGGCTACGGCGCGTTCGACGGGCGCACCCAAGTGGCCCTCCAACTGAAGCTGTTCGGCGCGATCGACGGCGGCACGAAGATCGCCGGCGGCGACCTCGACCGCGACGGCGACGACGACATTCTGATCGGGGTGGGCGCGGGCGGCCCGCCGGTCGTCGGGTTCCTCCGCGGGACCGACGGCGCGGTGCTGCGCGTCGAACAGGTGTTCGAGTCCGGGTACTTCGGCGGCGTCGAAGTCGAAGTGTACGACGTGAGCGGCAACGGCCGCGACGACGTGCTGTTCGAGCGCCGCGGCAGCGGCGGCTCGCGGTTCCGCACCATCGACGACGACGGCCCGTTCCACGACATCAACGACGACAACGGGGGCAACGGAGTGTCCGGTGGCGACATCAGCGGCACGAAGATCGAAGGCACCGTTACTGCGGTGAACGCCGGCGCGGGCCAAGTCACGATCCGCTTGCAGAACGGCACCTCGCGCACGGTGGCGCTGGCCGCGGGCGCGAAGGTGGAGCGCAACGACCTGAGCACCACGCTGGCCGCGTTCAAGATCGGGGACCGCGGCGAAGCGATCATCGGCACCAACGGTCTCGCGCTGAAGGTGGAAGCCGAAGGGCCGTGAGCGCCCAACTCGCGCTGACACCCGACCGAAGTGGTGTGTTGCACACCGTGTAACGGAACGCCACCCTCACACGGTGGCGTTCGCGCGGACCCGCTTGAGGGCTTCCACGACGTCAGGGTTCGCCGACGATTCCGAGCGCGCCTCTCACCGCTGCGCAGCAACTAGCGGGCCGCTCTACCCGATCACTTACGGCGAACATCGACACGCGCTGGGGCCGGGCGAGATGGCGGCCGAAGTGTCGAAACTGCCGGAGCTCCGCTTCAGCCGCCCGCGCCGATGAGGGTCGGATGCGGGACGTGCCGACAGGTTGGACGGGACATCAAGCGATGGGAAAGAGCCGAATCCTGCAAACCACTAGGATTTACAGGATTCGGCAAGGTGGCCAAGGTGGGACTCGAACCCGTCGCACGAACGCCTTGATTTCAAGCACTTCCGCGCTCTGCCCCGCCGAACCCGGTGCAGAATCCGGTGCAGTTACCCTCGACCCCGACTTGCGTGAACTCGTCGCCGCGTGGCCAACCTTAACAGACCCTATCAAACGGGCGATGCTCGCGCTGCTGGCGAGCGCGGGTTCATCGCGTAGCGGGTAAGGTGTAGTAAGCGGGGCACGCACGGAGGTGTAACAGAATGGGGTGGGACAAAAACGGCAGATACTACACCCGCTCGAAGCGCGTGAACGGGCGCGTGGTGCGCGAGTACGTCGGCGGCGGGCGCGTCGGCGAACTGGTCGCGCGGATGGACGCCATCGAGCGCGACAAGCGCGAATCCGAGCGGCAGTGCGCGCGGCTCGAGCGCGAGGAGATCGCGGAGTTGGACGCCCCGCTCGCCGAACTGAACGAACTGGCCGACCTGCTCGCCCGCGCCGCGCTGCTCGCGGCCGGGTACGTCCAACACAACCGCGGCGAGTGGAGGAAGAAGCGTGGCTGACACCAAGCCCCCGACGGCGACGGAAACGCGCGCCGCGCACACCGAGTTGACGAACCTCGCCGAGCGCGCCCGCACCGGCGACGAAACCGCCGTCCCGCTGATACGGGAGTTCCTCCAGCGCCCCGGAGCGGTGGGCGCGTTCGGCGGAGACCTCGCGGAACAGGTGTTCGTGTCGATGACCAAATCGATAGCCGGGAAGAACCTCGCGTTCCGCGAAGACGTGCGGTGCAAGCTCGACCGGCTCCGCGCCGAACTGCTCGGCGATACGCCCACGCCCGTGGAGCGCATCCTCGTGGAGCGCGTGGTCGCGTGCTGGCTTCAGGTGCAGGACGCCGAACTGCGCGCCGCTCAATCGACCGACACGTTCCTGAAACAACTCGACTTCCAACAGCGCCGGATGGATGCGACGAACCGCCGGTTCCTCGCTGCGGTGAAAACGCTCGCGCTGGTGCGCAAGCTCGCGGTCCCGGTCCTTCAGGTGAACATCGCCAAGAAGCAGGTGAACGTCGCCGCGAATGCGGTCGTTGCCGCGGGGGAAGGTTGAGCGGTCGCGGGTGTGCCGTGCGGGTATACCGCTCGCATCGCCCGCCGAGGTGACCTCGGATAGTCGAGTGCGGTCCTCGCGCGTTCGAGCGACGCCGTGCGCGGTCGGTCCCGGTCGCCGACCGGGGTCGGGGGTCGTTTCGTTCCGCGAGCGGCCCCAACTACCGGTGAGGGCCGCTCGCGGAACGAAACGACTCAGAAAAACAGCACCAACGGACTTGACCCACACACGGCTTCATAGTCGACCCAGCTCAGCAGCGGCGGGGGCCGAGTGAGCTACGAACTCCAGAAAGCCTACATGCCCCCGCCGTCTGCTGCAGCGTATGGTTCGGCGTCTGTTGCCGACTCGTTGCCCGTCACTTCGTCTCGCGCTTCAGCACGAGCAGCACGCCGTCTTTTGCATCGAGCGCCTTCGGCTGCTTCCCGTCGGGTTGTTCGGCCTTCGCGTCCCAGTTGACTCCCATGACTGTTTCCGAGTTCCCGCTGCGGCGGATCTGCAGCTTGTCGCCGTCGAGCGCGTACACCCCGTAGATCGTCACCCGCTTCGTTTTGAACGGCTCGCCGACGTGGGTCAGCAACTCGAATTGATCCGCCGTCGAGAAGAAGCTCGTCGCGATTCTGAGTTCCGCCGACCGTGCCTTGCCGCCCACCGTTTCCGTCAGCTTCTTTTCGTCCCGCGGGCTGCCGACGGTGACCTTCAGCCCCTTCAGCCCCGCGACAGGCTTGCCGTCGTGTTCCGCGGACTCAACCACCCAGGTGTCGGCCATCCGGACCAACGCGACCCGGCCGAGCAAGAACGGCCCCCACCGGTCTAGCTTGTCGCCGGCGTGGTGGTGCGATTCGATCCCCTTCTGGAACAGCCCGGAGATGTACTTGCGGTCGGCGGTGGCGAACCCCGGCGGATTCTTGTCCCCCTTCTTCTCATCGGCCGAGAAGGAGAACCCGTAGTGGGCTTCCGCATCACCCTTCTCGACGGTCTTGAGCGCCCGCAGTTCCTTTTCCACCTTGTCGAAATCGAACGTCCCGGCCTTGAAAAACACTTGGTACGACCCGCCCGCCCCGAAGCCGACGGTGCCAGCCCCGTCGTCGTAAATGTACATCCAGTCATCGACCGATCGCGCGAGCCGGATCTCCTTCTTCGGTTGCCGCGGCCCCTCCTTGTTCTGCGCCGTTGCAACCTCCGCCCCCAGCAGCGAGATCAACCCGCACACGACAACCGACCTCATGGCAACTCCTCCCCAATGTGACGGCAGGCAGTTCCCACCCTACCGCGCCCGGCCGCCTCGCGGAAGTTGGCGAACGGTGTGTGTTGCGCACGGGTTACAACTCGCGCCGCTAACTCCTCAGAAGGCTGAGGGCCAGAACGGGACGATCATGAGATGACGATGTCCACCACCGCCAGCCCTCCGCCGCCGAACTGGTGATTCGGCGTCTGCGACCGCTCAATTCTTCTTGCGCTTCAGCACCCACTGCCGGCTATTCGGGTCCGACAGGTCTTTTGGTACGCCGTACCCGAGTACGCTCACCCGCAGGGTATCGCCGTCGCGTTCGTAGCGACCGTAGCTCAGACCCAGAAAGGACTCATTCACCGGGTCCGTCGATCGAAAACCGATGAACTGGTCTGCGGGGATGAGGTCGAACGTCGAACGAATCGGATCTTTTCGACCGGGGAACCGGGCGAACACGACATTGCCGAAGAACTCGATCTCGCCCCCTTGCTCTGCGGGGATCGCCTTCCCGTACTGCCGCGCCGTCTCGATCACCCAGGTGCCCGCCAGCTTCTTCGCCTCGATGGCTCCGGCCTGCGTGTCCGCAACGGTCTTGCGGAGTTCCGTGACTTCCGCCTTCAAGCGGGCGACCTCCGCCCAGAGTTTCGCGGCGTCCTCCGCCTTGTCTTGGGCCAGAGCCGGGAAGCCGCAGGCCGCGATGGCAATGGCCGTGAGTGTGGACCGCATGATTGGATCCTCCTTGGAGGGCAAGGGAGTTGTGCCGGCCACCGTGCCACCGGTCAAGAGCAACCGCCCTCTGCCGCCGAACGATGGAGCTCACCTGCGCGCGCGGGAGACCCAGGCGTGATTCTGGGCCAGCCAACGTACCCCTGTGAGAAACCTCGCGCGCTGCGTGCAGCGATTGGTTCGGCCTCGCCCAGCCACTGTCACAGCAGCGGAGCGCAGGTGAGCTCCATCGTTCGGCCTCGCGTGAGACATCCCCCGCAGGTGAGCTACACCCATTTGCCGTCCGCGTCGGGGGTCGGCGCGGGTCCGGGCCACTCACACTGACGGGGGGAGTGGCATCCCCTATCGGACATCGCGCCGACCGCCGTCGGTCTTAACGCGAGGCCGAACGGACAAGCTCAGCGGCCGGCGGGGCTCGATGAGCTATGGGTCACCAAAAGCCTACATGCCCCGCCGGTCCGCTGCAGCGCCTTGTTAGCCAATCAGCCGCTGCCGGGGCCCGACTCAAGGGGAGGGCTTCCACTGCTCCAACTCACGGCTACAACTCGAAAGTCGTCGCAAACACTCCCTCGCCCTCGGCCGCGAAGCAGGTTCTTTGTGAAGCATTGCGAGCACGAGTTCCTGGAAACTCGCCGGGAAAGGGATCGGGTGCTCAGGGAAGCCGGGCACACTGGCGAATCGGTGGGCCTGGAGCAGTTCCGCTACCGAGCGGCCGGCGTAAGGATGTCCCCCCGTCGCCACCTCATACAGCGTCACCCCAAAGGCGTAGATGTCTGACGCGTCGGTTGGGGGCAGTCCGGCGATGACCTCTGGGGCGAGGTATGCGGGGGTTCCCGCGACCGCTCCCTCGGGGGCTGCTCCTCCCGCCGGACGCGCACCCTGGTGGGATAAGCCGAAGTCTATGACCTTGGTGAGGAGCGACAGCGTCTCGGTCTGCACGACGAAAATATTCCCCGGCTTCAGGTCGCCGTGAACAAATCCCTTCGCGTGCATGTCGGCAAGTGCGCTTGCCACCTGAACACCCATTTCCAGAACCCAAGAGCGTGCCGCCTGGTAAGGGTCTTTGAGAATCGACTTGAGCGTGCGTCCTCGTAAGTGTTCAGCGACGATGTAGGCCAACCCCTCCTCCGTCACGCCGAAGTCGTAGATCGCGAGAATGTGCGGGTTCGACGAGAGTTGGGCAATCGTCTTGGCCTCTTGCGTGAAGCGGGAAAGGTATACGGGGTGGCCGACGAGGTCTTCTCGAATGAGTTTGATCGCGACGGTTCGGCCGAGAACAGAGTCATGAGCAGCGTAGACCGTTCCCATGCCCCCTGCACCGAGGATGGCCTCCAGGCGGTAGCGCGAAGCCAGCAAGTCCCCGATCCGCTCCGTGCTCACAGTCCTCCTCCGAAGGGAACGCAAAAGAATCTATGCGACGCGGGAGGTAACAACGGGAAGGTCGCGGGAGCTGAACTCCGCGTCGCATAGATTCCGGTTGAACTGACCCGCGGGCTTCGGGGCGCGTGTGCACTCGCCC